>Ga0102943_1002521_pt1 | contig 10691 bp, 7 predicted proteins | sample SalPonC_black_MG_FD_78174 | JGI IMG/M metagenome (GOLD analysis project Ga0102943, IMG submission 78174) | Salt pond soil microbial communities from South San Francisco under conditions of wetland restoration - Salt Pond MetaG... | ecosystem: Environmental > Aquatic > Marine > Intertidal zone >...
AAATAACAACCCAACAAATAACAACCCAACAAATTAACTAAGGTAAATATTAACGCATTGTTTGTTTATAAGAATGAACAATTATCTTGTTACAGATATAAAATAATGTATATTAAATATAAAAATTCAAAATTAACAGCATTGATAAAGGTTTTGCCGTTGATTATCGGCTTTCAAATGGCTTCGGCGAATCAAGATGTCTACGAACATCGTTTCAATTACAAAGTTCTGGAAGACGCAAAGTTGTTTACCGAGCTGGGTGATGAAAGATATCACAATCCAATATTTCCATCCAGTGATTGGGTTGCTGTTGAATTTTATTGCGTAAACAGCTCAATCAATACTGGCTACAGAAATGATTTCCTGGAAGTGAACAAGTTGTTCCAAAGTGAATTGCTTGCTGGTCCTGGGGACGACTTTATCAAGGTTGGCTTTGAGACCATGGATTCAAAAATTTTTGGCGATGCTGGTAATGACACTATTATTGTCAATAATCCGGTTGACCTGTATTTAGATGCTGGGACGGGCGACGATAAAGTGACGTTTTTTTATTCAGAGGTTGAAAATGGAGAGGTTGATCTTAAATCATTTAAGTCGAGTATTATTGATTTAGGTGAGGGGGATAATGATAGACTGATTATCAATCTAAATAGTACACGGTTTTATGTTATTGATATTGTGAATGAAAATGAAACAAGAATATATACTGGAAGTCGTTCCGGATTATATTTGTTTCTGACCGTTAAAAATCACGAATCCATCGAGTTTTTAGATGAAGTTCATACTTACGAAAATGTTGAACCATCAACAACTTCGTGCAATCGTGGTGGTTGTGTATCAACACCAACTACCCAGACTCCTTCTGCTGGTCGTGGTCGGCCTGCAAAGTAACTCTCCTGTTAAAGGGAAGCGGTCTACTCGATACTCGATGAATTCTAAATATACCAGGTTAGTTCTATAATTAACTAGAATATTCCATTTAATTCATTTCTCGACAGCCAGCAAAAGAGTATTTTGCTGGCTGTTTTTATTGGTAAAGTTCCTTTGGTAATTGAGTATGAAAGAGCCTCTTTCGTCATTCAATATGGTATTCACAACATAATTACTTGAATAGGATATCGTATTTCTTGTCTACTCAAGTCAAACTAAAGCATCGAGCGAGGATCCAGTGCATTTCTTCTCGATTTACAAATATCATTAAACGCAGGTGTTTTTTGCTCAGAAGCCTCTCGCAGTTGTTGCAGGCTGCCTCGAGTTGGTCACGTATGGCAATTGCTTCAATGAGAAGTTTATCCTGGAATCGGCAATTGTTAAACAAAACTGTTTCGTTGCAGTGGGTGAGCCATTTGTATTGCACTTATCTGATAATTGGAATTGGCCATGACCGCTCCGGTTGGTGTGCGAAAATCACAATGTATTCACCATTGCGTCCATGGGGCGTTAAAACGGTAACCGAGTTGGCATCATTAGTCTCGGTGGGGTAGGGCACATGGCTGTCAAGCTCGCTGGTAGTGGTGGTAGCGGATATCAGTCGTTCAGATGAAAAGGAACAAGCAGGTCAAGCATTCGGTGTTAAAGTGGTTTTGATTGCAACAAGATGCAGATGCGATAAGAGCTGCTGGGCACAACATCCACCCCGACTGCAAGATCATTTGTCCCGACGAGGTCAACGACGTGTTTGCGCAGCTTCAAAGGGGCGACATGGCATACCCCGGTTTGTGGTCGATATGCGCGTCTTGAGGCAGGCGATGCGTGAGGTTGATAACAGTGTATGCTCAAGACAGGAACAGTATGGAGAAGCCAACCGTATAAATTGTCAGGATTGCGATACTTTCGAAACCGATACCTCCCGGGCCTCGTTGTTGGCGTAGTAACAAACCGAGTAACAATGTTCCCGTCATCACCGCTGACAGCGCTGCAAAGCCCTCATCGAGCGGTTTGACAAAGCCATAAATCGAGCCTTCGACGTAGGCGCAGTCGGCAACCGCTGCGAACAGCGTGTCGAATGCATTGCCGCCCAACACGCCGCCAACAGCAAGGGTCAGGGCTCCTTGTTTGACGGCGACTACGGTGGTGACCAGCTCTGGCAGCGATGTGATGATTGCGATTAACAGCGCACCTATGAGGGATTCGGAAACGCCTGTAATCTTGGAAATTTTCATCCCGCTTTGAGTCAACAGCCAACCTGCTGCAACCACGGTCATCCCTATCACAATGAGTGCTAACCATCGTTGCAACATCTGCCGCTTTGACATACGCTGATTGTCGGGCAGGGGGCGATCCGATTTGGTTTGTTGGGTGACCCGCGCAAACCACATGGGATAGGCTCTGGAGCGATTTATCAGCACAAGCATTGCAAAATATACAAAGGGCAGAAGTATCGATATCGGGTGAACATGCCCGATTGCGAGGGTAGGGGTTGCGTGGGCAAACAGCAGCAGGGCGAGAAGGATCAGTAAGCCGACGCTGGCAAGCATGTTTTCCAACGATGCGGCTGCATGCTCAAGGTTCGCCTCACGGTAGACGATATCAGCAACGGCAATGAAAAGGGTTTGCGCCGCGATGCCCCCATAAGCATTTGACAGCGCCAGCGAGGCGGCACCACTCCAGGCTGCGGTGACACTTGCCGTAATTCCCGGCAGAGAGGTGAGGCCTCCGAGGAAAAACGCTCCGAAAATAGCTTCTCCCCATCCTGTGCGATCGGCTAGTTCATCGCATATGTGCACCAACCTGGTGCCAGCGAATAAAATCGTCATCGCTGCAAGCAGAAATAGCGCAAGGTTGGGTAATATGGAGTCCGGCATGTGACCGAATTGTATAGAGGAGGGATGTTTTCACTGCAACCTGCAATACCGGTTCGTTCTTGGCCCACAGCAGTCGAGATTAAAGCATGGATTGAGGATCCAGGGCATCCTTAATGGCCGGGTCGTCGAGCAGTTTTTCTTCAGCGAGTACTTCTCGCAGTGTTTTGTTTTCATTTTGCGCGCGTTTGGCAATAGCAGCGGTCTTATCGTAACCGATGATCGCACTGAGATTGGTGGCGAGCATCAGTGAGCGCTCAACAAATTCGCTGCACTGCGCCTGATTCGCTGCGATTTCGCTCACACATTTTTCCGTAAAAACAGTTGCTGCGTTTGCTAAAAGTTGAATCGACTCGTGCAGTGAGTGGGCCAGCAGCGGAATCGTTGTATTCAATTGTAAGTGGCCGGCTGCTCCGGCACTGGGAATACTCGCACATAAGCCGCGCACATACAGGGCAACTTGCACGACAGACTCACAGATGACCGGATTGACCTTGCCGGGCATGATGGACGAGCCCGGTTGCAATGCCGGAAGCAGCAATTCCCCAATCCCGCAACGCGGACCCGAGGCCAGCAAGCGAATGTTGTTTGCAATTGTTTCCAATGTGACGGCAATCGTTGCCACGATACCCGCTACTTCGACGGCTTCGTCACGGGCGCTTTGCGAGGCGAAGTGATTGGGCGCTTCGACAAAATGGGTTCCCAGTTCTTCGTTGAGTGCGGCGCAGACACTTGTCCCAAACTCTGGATGTGTGAATGCGCCAGTGCCGACGGCAGTCCCGCCGATGGCCAGCGGCTGGCACGCGGCAATGGCGCGCTCACAGCGGTGGATGGCGCCATCGATTTGCGCAGTATAGCCAGAAAACTCCTGGCCCAGTGTCATTGGTGTCGCATCCATTAAATGGGTTCTGCCCGACTTGCAAATATCTTTGAACGCGGATGCCCGGTCGCGGCACGCATCGCGTAGCCCGCGCAAGGACGGTTGCAGGTGTTCGCGAATTTGAATCGCCACACTGACATTGAGAACAGTCGGCATGACATCGTTTGAGGATTGCCCCAGATTGACGTGATCGTTGGGATGAATCGGTGATTTGGTGCCGAGGGGCTGTCCAGCGATTTGGTTGGCTCGGTTGGCGATTACTTCGTTGGCGTTCATGTTGGTCGACGTTCCAGAACCGGTTTGAAAAACATCCACGGGAAATTGATCGTCGTGCTGGCCTCGATACACTTCGTCGGCTGCCTCTATGATGAGTTTGGCGTGCTCGCGAGACAGCTTATCGAGATCCGCATTGACGGTGGCGGCTGCTCTCTTCAGCAGACCGAGTGTGTGCAGCAGGGGGATCGGCATGCGATAGCCACTGATGGCAAAGTTTTCGATGGCACGCTGGGTTGAAGCACCGTAAAGCGCGTCAGTCGGTAAATCTAACGTGCCCATGCTGTCGGATTCTTGTCGATGTGTAGACATAAATTATTCGGTTATATTATTAATAATTAAGGGTTAAAAGGGTTTGATTTACGACCTTACAGTCGAGGACGTTTATCAATTTATTAATTATCGTAAAGCTTAGGATTTTATGGGCTGCAGATGAAATGGAGCCTGTCAAAGGAAGTATCCAATTATCGGGTTATCCATTGGCCCTCTTCTTATGATTGGAAGAATGATTCTTAGGGTGTTCTGGAGTGTTGGCACCCCAAATAATCCGTGAACACGGACGCTCAAACAGATAAGCCGACAGCCAATTCAAAAAAACGACCATTCGATTGCGCAGGCCCACCAGTGCGATCAAGTGAACGAACAACCATAGAATCCAGGCAAAAAAACCTGAAACCTTGAGTTTGCCGATGTTGGCAACGGCTCGGTAACGTCCAATGGTTGCCATTTCGCCAACATCTTTATAATGAAAAGATGCACGGTGCAGCTCCCCGTCCAGTTCGCGTGCAATTACGTTTGCCACGTGTTTTCCAGTCTGCATGGCACCCTGTGCGACACCGGGCACGACTTTACCCTTTGTGTCTTGCAGGTGGATGATATCGCCAATGGCGAAGACGTTTGGGGAGCCGGGGAGACTGCAATCCTTTTCGACCTTCAGACAGCCGGCTTTGTCTTTGGTCAAGTCGAGTGAATCGATTAATGAATTTGCACTCAACCCTGCGGTCCAGATGATATTTGCGGCATCAATGATTTCACCCGTGTCCAGTTCAACCTGTTGATGACGGATGTTTTTGACCATGTGTCCCAGTTTGACCTCGACCCCCAATTCTTCGAGCTGTTTGCGTGCTTTTGCAGAAAGCACCTGCGGATATGGCGGCAAAACACGATCAACTGCCTCCAATAGTACAATCCGAGTTGCAGAGGGATTGAAATTTCGAAAATCCCGTGGCAGCGATCGCCGGGTTAATTCGGCAAGTGTTCCTGCCATTTCGACGCCTGTGGGCCCGGCGCCAATCACAACAATCGTCAGGAGTGTTTGTAATTCAGTTTCGCTTCCGGTATGATTTTCTGCCCGTTCGAATGCTGTCAGTATATCGTTACGAATGCGTTTTGCATCCTCTAGTGATTTTAAGCCAGTCGCAAATTTAGCCCAGTGTTCATTACCAAAGAAACTGGTTTGGCGGCCTGCAGCGATGACTAGATAATCGTAGGCAAGGGTGCGGTTGTGCATCGTTATCGTTTGCTCGTCAAGATGGATGTGCTCAACGGATTCCATCAGCACGCGGACATCAGGTCGGTGGTTGAAGATCGCACGCAAAGGTTGTGCAACATCCGGTGCTGCCAAGTTGGACGTCGCAACCTGATACAATAACGGTTGAAACAAATGGTGGTTGCGCTTATCGATCAGTGTTATTTTTGCGTGCCCTGATTTGAATGATTTGACGAAGCTGAGGCCGCCAAACCCACCTCCGATGACGACCACTTGCTTTTGGGTTGCATGTTTGGGTTCTCGCATATTGAGTCTGGGTGCAACATTCATGCCGTTACTGAAAAATACTACCTGCAACAATCTTGGCATTATCCATGCAGCGGAGACCGTTTGATTCAATCTTTACTCGATACCGATTTTTCCAAGTTCACTTTGCAGCAGGCTGTTCTTAAGTATGCTCTGTCGCGTCCAGCAGGCTTTCATTTTATTCAATGTCGGCGCGTGCCGATTCCCATTCGACAGCACGCTCGTTGTGCAGCTTGACAGGTGTATTACAGGCTTTATGTGCGCTGCGCTTTAACCAAGCGGAAATTGAATATATGAGAACGACCGGCTATTTTTCAGATGAATATCTCGAATGGTTACACCGCTTCCGTTTTTGCAGGGAACAGGTGTATGTGTATGAAGACAAGGCTGGACACCTCGGCATCCATGTCAAAGGGCCTTGGGAGGAAACCATTTTGTGGGAAGGGCTGCTGCTGGCGTTGGTGAGTGAAATCACTCACGAATTTTATGACGGTGTGCAACGACTGCTGAATTTTCGCAAGACCATTGATGCTAAATAATGAGTGAAGGCCCTGACCTTTACCTGTAAGAGGGGGTAACTTTTTGCAGGGCTTTCGCTTGCGAAATGCCGCAGAGCCCATGCGCGAATATTTGCAAGGTGTTTTGGTTTGCGAACATGCAGTCGTCAATGCGGGCGTCACGGGCATTCGCTTACGGCGACCCGTAAACGGGCACTCCACGCTTGCAGGGCTCGTAAAGCGAAAGAAAGAGCGTCGATCTTAACCCCTGGGGCTTTTGAGAGATGCACGGTCAGCAACTCAACACTGCGGGGTGTGCAGGGAATGCGTTGCACACACACATTTATGAATGATGGGGAAAGATCGGACGGAGGCCCCAGCATCTGCGACCAACCAAATGAAAATCAAGAGCGCAATTTAGACGCCGACTGCTGGTATGTGGATTGCGCCAAATTGGCATGCGCAATGCAATAACACAAATGCTGGCAGGGCTGACATCGCACAAGAACTTTGGTCTGGCCCTACTGGTTTAACCTTTTCTCAACCCTGTTAAAATGACCTGTTTTCCCGCTACCATCACTGCTTCTCGATCCCTCATTTTGCATAAGTCATCGTGCAGACTGCACGAAGCGTCGATGGATGCAGGGACTCATTTTAACCAAGCGTGCAGCCGCAATTGATCCCTGCACCCATTCAACCAAATGAAAGGCTCAATATATGGCAGAAAATTTGACCCGCAAATTGATTCGTAAGCATCTTGTCGAAGGCAAAATGAAGCCTGGCGAGGAATTGGCCATCCAAATTCATCAGACGTTAACACAAGACGCGACGGGCACACTTGTGATGCTCGCCTTTGAGTCGATGGGGATTGCACGCGTTGAGACAGATGTCTCCGTTCAATATGTCGACCACAACCTGATTCAAGAAGATTTTAAAAACCCGGATGACCACGTTTTTTTGCGCTCGGCAGCCCAGAAATATGGTCTATGGTTCAGTCCGGCAGGCAACGGCGTGAGCCATCCCCTGCATCAGGAGCGTTTCGGCAAGCCTGGTGCAACGCTGATGGGTTCAGACAGTCACACACCGGCTGCCGGTGCCCTTGGCATGTTTGCCGTGGGCGCTGGTGGTCTTGAAGTCGCTCTGGCCATGGCGGGCAAACCCGCTTACCTGCGCATGCCGAAAGTCATGGGAATACGCCTGGAGGGTGAATTGCCGGATTGGGTGAGTGCTAAAGATGTTGTATTGGAAATGTTGAGACGTCATGGTGTCAAAGGGGCTAAAGGGGGTGTTATCGAATACTACGGTCCTGGCCTTGATGCATTGTCAGCGATGGATCGACACGTCATCGCCAACATGGGCACCGAACTCGGGGCAACGACGACGGTTTTTCCTTCCGACGAAGCGGTTCGCCGTTTTTTGCGAAGGCAACAGCGCGAAGAACACTGGCAGGAATGGCAGGCCGACGTGGGTTGCAGTTACGACATGACAGACGTCATTGATCTTTCAACACTGGAGCCGTTGATTGCGTTGCCATCCAGTCCAGATAACGTGGTTCCTGTCAGTAAGGTTGCAGGTGAGCCCCTTTACCAGGCTTATCTCGGTTCATCTGCAAATCCGGGACTACGCGATTTTGTGGTTCCAGCCTTAATGCTTGAGGGAAAGCACATTGACCACAGTGTTTCCCTCGACGTTAATCCCACTACCCGTTCTATCCTTCACATGCTCACAGAAGCGGGTTGTCTTGGCAAATTTATAGCGAGTGGCGCTCGTATTCACCAAGCGGGTTGCAATGGTTGTATCGGGATGGGGCAGGCGCCTGCGACTAACGGCAACAGTCTGCGGACAGTTCCGAGAAATTTTCCGGGCCGTTCGGGGACGCGTGAAGATCGGGTGTTTTTGTGCAGTCCAGAGACGGCAACCGCTTCGGCATTAACAGGCAAAATTACGGATCCGCGCACGCTGCAAATGGACTGTCCACGGTTTGACGAACCCGAGTGTTATACCGTTGATGAGGGCGCTTTTATCCGGCCCACTGAGTCTCCAGCAACTATCGAGCTCAGCAAAGGTCCGAATATCGTGACCTTGCCCGAATTGGATCCCTTGGCGGACTCCTTGGCAGCACCGGTGGCACTGAAAGTCGGCGACAATGTTTCGACAGACGAGATCCTGCCGGCGGGCTCGCGGGTGCTTCCATATCGCAGTAATTTACCTGAAATCAGTGCATTTTGTTTTGATGGCGTTGAGCAAGAGTTTGCGAAGCGCATCCAGGGCAAGGGGATGTTTTTTGTCGTTGGTGGCTACAATTATGGTCAAGGATCGAGCCGCGAGCACGCAGCACTGGCACCGCGTTATCTGGGGATGCGGATAGTCATCGCCAAATCGTTTGCCCGCATTCATTGGCAGAATCTGGTGAATTTTGGAGTTTTGCCACTGACGTTTGCAAATGCAGATGATTATGACAACATCACGCAACATGATGTGCTGCAGATCGAAAACTGGCGGGAATGCTTACGCACGTCTAGGCCGCTTGCATTAACGAATAAGACCCGGCATACGGTTGTTAATGTCGAATCTCAACTCAGCCCGCGACAGATCGAATCCATCCTGGCCGGGGGACGCATTAATCAAATAAAATCAAGTGTATGAAATCGATCCATCCAGCCAATGGCAAATTGATATGTGAATACGAGCCGATGACGGACGCAACCGCCCTTGCGACACTCGGGCAAGTTGAGCAAGCTTTCCAGGTTTGGCGCGAGGAGCCGATCGCTCACAGAGGAGACCGACTAAACCGTGTGGCTGGACTGCTGCGTGAACAGCAGTCTACGCTGGCAAGGTGCATAACGGATGAAATGGGCAAAGTGTTGCGCGAATCCGCGGCCGAGATCGAAAAGTGCGCCTGGTGCTGTGAGTATTTCGCTGCAAACGCAGAGGTGTTTTTAGCCGATCAGGCAATTGCGACCGATGCGCCTCACAGTTATGTCTGTTTTCAGCCGCTGGGCACGATTCTGGCCGTGATGCCATGGAATTTCCCGTTTTGGCAGGTGTTTCGTTTTGCGGCTCCGGCATTGATGGCCGGCAACACCGCAGTGCTGAAGCATGCTGACAATGTGTGTGGGTGCGCGCAGGCAATTGAGTCGATTTTTCGCGAAGCCGGTTTACCGGAAAACGTGTTTCGCACGCTCCTGATTGAATCCAAACAAGTCGACTCGGTCATTCGCCATCCCAGTATCAAAGCGGTCACCTTAACCGGCAGCACCGGAGCAGGCCAGCACGTGGCGACTCAAGCAAGTGCCTGTTTAAAGAAAAGTGTGCTCGAGCTCGGTGGCAGTGATCCCTACATTGTACTACACGATGCGGATCTTGATTTAGCAGTCGATATGTGTGTCAAAAGCCGCCTCATCAATGCCGGACAAAGCTGCATCGCGGCAAAACGATTTATCATCGAGCAACCGCTGTACGAGGCATTTGTAGAAAAATTTGTGGCGCAGTTCAGTGCTGTTAAGGTGGGGGCTCCCTATGCAGATGCGAGCGATATTGGCCCACTGGCGAGTGTTGGACACAGAGAGGCCCTGCACAAACAGGTTGTGCAGTCGGTGGAGAAGGGCGCACGCTGCCTGTGTGGAGGTGCGCTTCCAGAGGGGGAGGGGAGTTTTTACCCGCCGACGGTGCTGGCTGAGGTGCGTCCGGGGATGGCCGCATTCGATGAGGAAACATTCGGGCCGGTTGCAGCGATGATTTCAGCAGCCGATGAGACAGCGGCCATTGCGCTTGCCAACCAATCGAATTTTGGGCTTGGTGCCGCGATTTTTACCCGTGACCTGGCCAAAGGCGAACGCATCGCCAAAAGTGAACTGGAAGCCGGTGCCTGCTGCGTGAACAGTTTCGTCAAGTCCGACCCGCGTTTGCCTTTCGGAGGAGTGAAGGGCAGTGGTTTTGGGCGAGAGCTCGCCAGTTTTGGCATCCGCGAGTTCGTCAACATCAAGTCGGTGGTCGTCGGTTGAGGATTGACCGCCGCGGCCCGACTGCGTTCCGTGGCTTCAGTCGCGAAAGCTATTTGGCTGAGCTCACGACCTGTGACTTTTTGCTATTTACCCGAATCGCTCACCACTCATCGCGCATAATTGCCATGACCGAAAATATCAGCAGGCAACGTGCTATGCGCATTTGCCGGGTGTTTACCCTGAGCTTTATACATAAGTCTGATTCAAAAAAATAAGCTGTGGCAAATTTCCATGAATTTGAGGCATGAGTTTGTAGAATACTCCCTGCAATTGCATTATTGTAGCCTACTGCACAGCAGTATGGTTGTATTTGTGGCCAGCATTATATCGCAGGTGGATGTTTTTAACAACCCGCACAAAATCAGGTAAATGAATCTATTCGGAAGCCTTTGGCCCAAAGGTCTTCCATGCCAAGGTGAAGTATTCAACTTTTTGCAGGCC
>Ga0102943_1002524_pt1 | contig 10679 bp, 5 predicted proteins | sample SalPonC_black_MG_FD_78174 | JGI IMG/M metagenome (GOLD analysis project Ga0102943, IMG submission 78174) | Salt pond soil microbial communities from South San Francisco under conditions of wetland restoration - Salt Pond MetaG... | ecosystem: Environmental > Aquatic > Marine > Intertidal zone >...
CAGTGCACCCACGGCTATCGCGTGTGCGGTGGCCTCCACGTCGCCGACCGCCTCTTCGCGCTCCTTGGCCTGAATCTCGGCGATCGCGAGGTCACGCAATTCCGCGATGAGGTCGTCGGCATCGACAACCGTTCCCTCGCGGCTCTTCATCTTTCCTTCAGGGAGATTGACCATGCCGTACGACAGATGAAAGAGATTCTTCGCCCACTCGTACCCGAGCTGCTCGAGGACGTAGAAGAGTACACGGAAATGGTAGTCCTGCTCGCTCGCCACGACATAGATCATTCGATCGAACGGCCAATCGGCGTAGCGGGCGAGAACGGTCCCAATATCCTGCGTGAGATACACCGACGTCCCATCGGCTCGGAGCAGAATCTTCTTGTCGAGATTGATCGGTTCGAGATCAACCCAGACCGACCCGTCCTCTTCCCTGTAGAATCGTCCTTCATCGACCCCTCGCACGATCTCGGACTTCCCCTCCGAATAGGTCTCGCTTTCGAGGTAAATCGCGTCGAACTCGATCCCCGTCGCCTCGTAGGTTTTCGCGTGCCCTTCGAGCACCCAGGAGTTCATCGTCTTCCACAACGAGACGACCTCTTCGTCGCCCGCTTCCCAGGCGAGCAGCATCTCCCGAGCCTGCTTCTCAGCGCTCGGATCCTCTTTTGACCACTGATCGTACTTCACGTAGTAGTCGCCGACGAGTCGATCGCCCTTCACTCCGGCGCTCTCCGGTGTCTCGCCGTGTCCGAACTTCTGGTAGGCAAGCATCGACTTGCAGATGTGAATTCCACGGTCGTTTATCAGATTGACGCTTCGTACTTCGGCGCCGCAGGCGGCGAGAATGCGCGACACGCTCTCACCGAGCGCATCGTTTCGGAGGTGGCCGAGGTGCAGCGGCTTGTTCGTGTTCGGCGACGAGAACTCGATCGTGATCCGTTCCCCGTCGAACCGTGAGTTCGTCCCGTAGGAGTCCGCAGCAGCAAGACAGTCGCGGAGCACTTGTGCACTCAATGCCGCCCGCGGAAAGCGGACGTTCACGTAGGGTCCGGCGGCCTTCGCCTCGCCGGCCTGCTCGTCATCCAGGCGCGCGGCTATGGCTTCGGCGATCGCCGCCGGACTCTTGCGAAAGACTCGGGCGAACGGAAACATGGGGAACGCGAGATCGCCGAGGTCCTTTGGAGGAGTCTCGCAGAGCACGTCGATCTCGCCGATCTCGACGCTCCCGGCACTCGCCTCTGCCTGTAGTGCGGCGGTTAGCCGCTCGATCCATTCTGCCTTGTAGTCAGCCATTCGTCCTTCCTTTGTACCGGCGGGCCGGAGCCGATTATCGCGAGCATCCCCGTATACCGCCGGGAACCCTCCCTGCGGTAGCTGCCGAGTTGCGTTGTCCGGTAGGTGCAATGATCAGCTACGCTCACCAGCCCGAGCCCGAGACGCCTCGCAATTCCGAGGTTCGCGGCGCGCATATCAAGGTACGATCGATCGTCGAATCGAACAACAGCATCCTCGCCCCATCTGCGGTACTCGTTCGCTCGCTCTTCATCCACCACGTACGATTGCCCGGAAATGCACGGCCCGAAGAGAGCGACGACGTCCGACGCGACGGTTGCGTACCGATCGGCCATGACGCGCAGACCGTCCTCGAGGATCCCGGTGCCGCGCCAGCCCGAATGCAGTATCCCGTATGCGCCGGAGCGGGTGTCCGAGAGGAGAATCGGCATGCAATCCCCCACTCCGACGGCGAGGAACGGTCCGCCAGATCCGCTCACGATTCCATCGCCCTCGACCAGCGCGGCCCCCGGCACAAGATCCTCTGCCGAATGGACGATCCGCGAATGAATCTGATGCACTCTCAGAACGTGGTCGGCCCGGATACCGAGCGAAGAAAGCATGCGCTCGCGGTTGGCTTCCACGCGCATGTCACCGGCGGCGCGGAGCGTCAGCCACGCCTCCCGGGGAAACGGCAGCGGCACCACACCGGTTGCTTCGGACAGGCCGATCGGCAATTCGATTCTCATGGGCTATCGATGCTGGTCTCGGTATTCTGCAGATCGGTCAGGACTTCGGCGACAGCTTTGCACTTCACGTGTGCAGATTCCAGCTTCGTCGTGAAAGCCGCAGCGTTGCGTCCGCCGAGCTCAGCGAGATTGCTCACCGTGTCGTACCGCCCACCGACAGTGCCGTAGAGAACGCCCTGCAGAATTTCTCCGAGCAATCGAAACGTCTCGGTCGCTCGGTGCAGGAGCGCCGAGGCGTCACTGTCTATCGTTGCAACGAGCACGAGCTGTCGCTCCCGCGCAGCGTCGGCCGGGATGGAGTCATCCTCCGTCTGAGCCCACGACATGCCGAGGTCGCCGGTCGGTCGCAGTCGGACCTCCAGATTCGCGACATCGGTCGCAAGCCGCTGCATCGCGTGCCACGCCCGGTCCATATCGGCTCGGTTATCGCTCTTGTAGAACTCGCCCTCACGATAGAGCATACCGACGGGTCCGGCGACTTCGCGCTCGTAGACCTCTTCCATCACCGATCGGAGTATTCCCGTCGACAGCCCATGCCGTGCCGGATCGTCGAGACCGCTCGGAGGATAACCGGGAAACTGTCCAACGTCGGTGAGATTGAGCGCAGTCTGGGCCTTACCGACGATCGCGTCGACGCGGCGCTGATACGCGTAGCGTCGGTGAGCTGAATCCACGCGTTCGCGCCAGAAACTCTTCCAGTGCGCGAGCCAGTCTTCACCGCCCCCCGGCGTTGTCGGTCGAAAATGAATATTGGCGTGTGCGATGCGCACGAGATCACTCAGCGGGTAATGAACAGGGAACTCGCGAATTCGTGAATACGCCGAAGACAGGCTGTCGACATTCTCCTGAACGATTCGCTCGACCGATGCGTCGTCCTCCTCGAGGCGATCCTGCTCCTGGAACAGTCCAAGCGCTTCAAAGAGCACACCGCTGGGATCCTGCCGCAACCCTTCAAAGACGCCGGCCAGGCGAGCAAGCTCGTCTACGATCCGGCTCAGCGGCGCGGGCACCGCATCGCCTCCGGCCACCGGCTGAAAGACCGAGATAAGCCGATCGAAGGGAAATGAGCTCAATGTCATGAGTTGGTGCAACGATCGGACGTCGGTGTAGATGCGCTGTCGCAGCGTGGGCGAGAGCGTCGCGATCGACTCTTCTACCTCGTTCAGCGCGCGACGCTTCACGTCCCCCTCACGAAGCTCGGGCTGGGCCGCACCGATTCGAAACGGGTCCGTGTCTCGTACGAGCTGCTCCTGGACCTCGGGAGCATGCAGTCCCGCGAGAAACGCCACGAATGCCTTGCGCTCGCGTCCCATCACCCGGCCGAGAACACCGGAGAATCTCCGAGCGCTCTCCGCGAGTCGACGAAAATCCTCTGCAGCGCCTGGCCTCAGCTGCTGCTGAACAGAGTCGAAGCCGTGCGGCAAGGTCGCGTTCACCTTCCTCCCGAGATCGCGGAGGAGATAGCTCTCGACCACGCTCAGCCGTTCGCGACCGGTGAAGAACGCGATCAGCAGCACCACCAGGCGTCTGAACAGCCCCATCTGTCGGTAACTCTCGTCGAGATCGATCACCCGATCGTCGGACACTTGGGAGTTAGGCTCGGCCACCTGCACCGAAGACGCGATGCGTTGCAGCATATCGCGCCGTTCACTCGACGAGAGACTCGAAACAAGTTTGTCAAAGACGGTGAACTCGGCCATCCGTCACCATCGTAGACAGCAGCGGCCGGTCGGTCAAATGGAATTTCCGCCGGAAGGCTTGACAATTCCCGCCGAGACGTCGACTATTGGCTTCGTGACCAGAGCTATCATCATTTCCAGCGCGATTCTCATTATTATCGACCCGCAGAGACCGCAGGAAGTGTGAGCCAAAGCGCGCAAAGCAAGGCCGCCTTCCTGCAGGAAGGCGGCCTTTTTTTTGCTGCGCCCGGATTGACCGAAGGAGGGACAATGGCAGGAAAGCAGATTCAGGTCTTCGACACGACGCTCCGCGATGGAATGCAGGGGCTCGAGATCAATTTCTCGCTCGAAGACAAACTCCAGATCGCGACGGCGCTCGACGACATGAAGATTGATTACATCGAAGGCGGATTCCCGCTTTCCAACGAGAAGGAAGCTGCGTTTTTTCGGGAGGTCAGGAAGATGACCTTTTCGCACTCGATGGTCTGCGCATTCGGTTCGACGCGACGCGCGGGGGCGAGTGCAGAGCGGGATCCGCATATCACGGCCCTGCTCGAATCGGAGACTCCCGGGGTGGTTGTCGTCGGGAAAACGTGGCGCGCGCACGTAGAGAAGGTTCTCGGAACCGACGACGAAGAGAACCTCCGCATGATCGCCGACTCGATCGAGGTCCTCAAGAAGGCCGGCCGTCACGTAATCTTCGACCTCGAGCATTTCTTTGACGGGTATCTCGACAATCCCGAGTACGCTATTCGCGTGCTCCAGGCAGGAACCGACGCCGGCGCCGACACGCTCGTCCTCTGCGACACCAACGGCGGAACACTCCCGTCGGTAGTGTCGAGAATCTACACCGAACTCCCGGTAGCGTCGCTTGCGCCCCTCGGAGGACACTTCCACAACGATTGTGGAACCGCAGTAGCAAACTCACTCGCCGCGCTCGAGGCGGGCGCGATTCAGATTCAGGGGACGATCAACGGATGGGGAGAACGGTGTGGGAATGCCAACCTCTGCGGCTTCATCCCGAACGCCGTCCTCAAACTCGGCTATCAGCCTGCGTGCGCCGATCGCCTCTCGCACCTTACTTCGTTGAGTCGCTTCGTCGCTGAGAAGGCCAATATCATCCCGGACAAGCGCCAGCCGTACGTCGGCACGGCCGCTTTCAGCCACAAGGCCGGCCAACACGCGGATGTGCTCGCGAAGGCGGACTACCTCATGGAGCACGTCGACTCGAGCCTCGTCGGCAACGAGCGCCACATTCTGCTGAGCGAACTCGCGGGCAAGAGTACCGTCGTAGAGAAACTCGCGAAGTACGGGAAGTTCAGCAAGAACGACGAGGTAGTAGGCAAGCTCATCGGTTTGCTGAAGGAAAAGGAACGCGACGGGTACGAGTACGAAGCCGCCGAAGCGAGCTTCGATCTCCTCGTTCGGCGCGCGCTCGATCGCTACGAGCCGATTCTCCAGATTCGCAACTACCACCTCGAGAGCTACAAGGCGTACGACACTCCGTCCAAGACGGTCGGAAGGATCTTCATGCAGGCGCATAACAAGGATCTCATGGGGGCGGCCGTTGGGGTCGGACCGGTGGAAACACTCGACGCCGCGGTGCGCGACGCGCTCGAGCCGCACTACCCGTTCATTGGCAGGATCAGCCTCACCGATTATCGCGTCCGCGTCCTGAATCCCGAGCGCGCATCGGCGGCAAGGGTTCGCGTGTTCGTGACGTCTACCGATCACCAGGGTCGCACGTGGGACACCGTCGGGGTAAACGAGAACATCGTGGAAGCCAGTTGGGAAGCGCTGGTGGATAGTCTCGAATACTACTACAACGAGTTCGTGCTGGGCGAGAAATAGTCGACGTCGTGGCCGCAGGCTCCCACCGTCGGAAGCCTGCGTCGCGCGCTAACCCGGCAGCCGGCGCGCGGTGAACTCCTTCTTCATGCGATAGCGGATGCCTTCCACCGCGGCACTCGCCGCGGATGTAGTCGTCGTGTACGGGATCTTCCGACGAACCGTCTCAATGCGAATGTAGTCATCGTCACGCTGCGTGTACCGGCCCTTCGGAGTATTGATCACCAGCTGGATTCGCCCTGCGTGCATGTGATCGACAACGTTCGGGTGTCCCTCGTGGATCTTCAGGATAACCTCGGGAAAGACACCGTTGCGAAACAGGAAATCCGCAGTCCCCCGTGTGGCCATGATCTGAAACCCCAGTCCCTCGAGTTCGCGGACGATCGGCAGGATCGTCTCTTTGTCGAACTCGTTCACGGACACGAAAACGCGTCCACTCGTCGGCAGGTGCGTACCGACCGCCGACTGCGCCTTCGCGAGCGCCTCACCGAAGGTCTCGCCAATCCCGATTGCCTCTCCGGTCGATCGCATTTCCGGACCGAGCATCGGATCGACGTTCGCGAACCGATCGAAGCTGAACATCGCTTCCTTTACCGCCCAGCCGGTAATGCACGCACCGCGACCGACTCCAGGAAGACCCGTCTCGCCCTTCTGCGCAAGCCCCTGATCTGCAAGGGAGACTCCGCGCCAGATCTGAACCGCAGCGTCTACCAGATCCACGCCACTCGCCTTCGAGAGGAACGGTACCGTTCGCGACGCACGGGGGTTCACCTCCAGAACGTAGAGCCGTCCGTCCTGAACAGCGTACTGAATGTTTATGAAGCCCTTCACCCCGATCTCGCGCGCGATCCGGGCGGTCGCCACAACCATTTCCTCGAGCAGGCGCGGCTCCGACTTATACGGCGGAAATACGCAGGCGGAGTCACCCGAGTGAACACCCGCCGCCTCTATGTGCTGCATGATGCCGCCGACGTAGACATTCTCACCGTCGCAGAGCGCGTCGAGATCGTACTCGAAGGCATCCTCGAGAAACTGATCGACGAGGACAGGCTTGTCCTCGCTGATAACGATTCCCTTGTTCAGAAAGCCCTCGAGCTCGTCCTCGCTGTACGCGATAGACATGCTACGGCCACCAAGCACGTACGAGGGACGCAGCAGAACCGGATACCCGATCTCGCCGGCGGCGCGCTTCACCGCCTCAACGTCGCCGGCCATCCGGTTGTCCGGCTGCGTGAGCCCGAGCCTCGTAATCAGCGAGCTGAACAGCCCACGGTCTTCCACGTCGGTAATGCTCGACACCGCGGTTCCAACGATCCTCGCGCCGGCGGCCTCCAACTCGTCGGCCATATTCAACGGCGTCTGACCACCGAGCTGCACGACCACATCACGAACGCGCTCCTTGCGCATGACCTCTTTCACCTCTTCGGACGTCAGCGGCTCGAGATAGAGACGGTCGGAGACGTTGAAGTCGGTGGACACCGTCTCGGGGTTGGAGTTGATGATGATCGTCTTCACGTCCTGCCGACGGTAGGCGAGCGAGGAGAGCGTGCAGCACGTGTCGAACTCGAGCCCCTGCCCGATCCGGTTCGGTCCGCTCGCGAGAATGATCACCGCTCCGTGGTTGTCGGCCGTACCGTCTCCCGAGGGTTCGCCCTCGTCGATCTCCCCATACGTCGAGTAGAAGTACGGCGTGTCGGCCGCGAACTCCCCCGAACACGTGTCGACGAAGTGATAGCCGGCGTGAAGATCCTCTTCTTCACGGCGCGCGAAGACGTCGGTCTCGGCGATCCCCACCAATCGCGCGATCCGTGCGTCCGACAGCCCGGACTGTTTGGCTTCGAGCAGGAGATCACGGCCGAGGCCGGAGCCGGAGCCCGCGCCGGCGGTGGCCGTCAGGCGATGCTCGAGATCCGCATGGCGTGCCATCTCGTAGAGAAACCAGCGGTTGAACCCGGTGACGGATTCGAGAGACGGAATCGCGTCGAACCCGTCTCGTTTGAGGATGGTGTACGCGGCGAGCAGGCGGCGCGGATGCAGCGTGCGCGTCATCGTCTCGAGCTCTTTCGCGTCCGCGTCGAGCTCTTCGAGCCCCGCGAACCCGAACTCCGCGGCCCGAAGCGCCTTGTTCAGCGCCTCGAGAAAGGTCCTCCCGATCGCAAGACTCTCTCCGACGCTCTTCATCTGCGTGCCGAGCTCGTCGTACCCGAGCGGAAACTTCTCGAGCTCGAACCGCGGCACCTTCACGGCGACGTAGTCGAGCGACGGTTCGAAGCAACTCACGGTCTTGCCGGTAATGTCGTTGACGATTTCGTCGAGCGTGAAGCCGACCGCGAGACGAGCCGCGCATCGGGCGATCGGGAATCCTGTTGCCTTGCTCGCGAGCGCCGAGCTGCGGCTTACCCGAGGGTTCATCTCGATCACGAGCATCCGACCGGTGGCCGGATCGACGGCGAACTGAACGTTCGAGCCGCCACAGTCGACGCCGACGGCCCGGAGTATGTCGATCGCGGCTGTTCGCATCCGCTGGTACTCACGATCGCTGAGCGTCTGGATGGGCGCAACGGTGATCGAGTCGCCCGTATGGACGCCCATCGGATCGATGTTCTCGATCGAGCATACGATCACCGCATTGTCGGCGTGATCGCGCATGACCTCGAGCTCGAACTCCTTCCAGCCGATGAGCGACTCCTCGATGAGCGCGGTACCCACCGGGCTCTCGGCAAGTGCTCGCTCGACGAACAGCCCGACCTCTTCGGGAGTGTGCGCGATGCTGCCGCCCCGACCGCCGAGTGTGTAGCTCGGACGGATGATCAGCGGCAGACCGTGCTCAGCGACGAACTCGCGCGCCTCACGCACGGTTGAGATCAGATCGCTGCGCGGGCTCTCGAGTCCGATACCAGCGACGACCTTCTTGAACTCACCGCGGTCCTCAGCCTTGGTGATCGACTGGATGTTCGCACCCAGAATCTCGACCCCGTAGCGTTCGAAGACGCCGGCCTTCGCGAGATCCATGGTCAGATTGAGCGCCGTCTGCCCGCCCATAGTCGGGAGAACGGCGTCCGGACGCTCGGCCCGGATGATCGCCTCTACATAGGGTACTTCCAGCGGATCCATGTAGATCGAGTCGGCCGTGCCCGGAGTCGTCATGATCGTCGCCGGATTGGGGTTGATCAATATGACCTGGTACCCCTCTTCCTTCAGCGCCTTCACCGCCTGGTTTCCCGAGTAGTCGAACTCGCAAGCCTGGCCGATGACGATCGGGCCACTGCCAATGATCAGGATTTTCTTTATGTCGCGACGTGCGGGCATGGTTACCTCAGGTTTTCCAGAAATGCCTGGAAGATCCAGTGCGAATCGTGCGGACCGGGTGCCGACTCGGGATGAAACTGCGTCGTCCGGATTCTCAGCTCGTCGAGCGCAAGCCCTTCGATGCTGCCGTCGTTCGCGTTACGGAACCAGACGTCGCATCCGTCCGGCAGGCTTTCCTCTTCCACGGCGAATCCGTGATTCTGGCTCGTCACGAAGACTCGGCCGGTACGCTCGTCTCGAACCGGGTGGTTCACACCATGGTGACCGAACTTCATCTTGTACGTCTTCGCTCCGAGAGCCTCGGCGATGAGCTGATGTCCGAGACAGATACCGAGAACCGGTTTCTTCCCAATTGACGCCTTGATGAGTTCAACCTGTCTTTCGAGGACGGCGGGATCACCCGGTCCGTTGGAAACGAAGAGCGCATCGGCGCCGGTGGCGGCAAACTGTTCGTCGTCCGCGTCGCTCGGAAGAATCGTCACCGAACATCCATGCTCGACCAGGCGCCGAATGATATTCGCCTTGCTCCCGCAGTCGAAGAGCGCCAGATGCGGCGATCCACCCTCGTTCACCGTGAGCGTCTCGCGGCTCCCCACCGCGCTGATCAGGTCGCGCCCCTCCATCTCGGGGAAAGCGGCAAGAACGGCGCTCACCCGCGCGAGTTCGACATCGGACAACTGAGCACCATCGGCGGGCCGAACGATCACCCCGTTGCTCGCCCCCCCGTCACGCAGACGGAGCGTAAGCCTTCGCGTGTCTATTCCGGATATGCCGGGCGTCTCGTTGCGCGAAAGGAACTCGTGCAGCGTCTCTCGCCCGTCGGGCACCGGACCATCGTAGACCGAACGGACGATGAACCCGGCGGGCTTGACGCCGCTGCGCTTCTGACTGCCTTCGGGCCCGATCTCGCTCCACTCGGGTTCGCACCCGTAGTTCCCGATATGCGGGTACGTCATTGCGACGAGTTGTCCCGTATAGGAAGGGTCGGTCAGCACCTCGTGGTACCCGCTCATCGCGGTGTTGAAGACCACTTCCCCGATCGCGTTCGGCGCAACGCCCTCGATCGCGAGCTCACCAACGGTCGGGGCCGGATAGCCAAATGAGGTTCCCCGAAATTGTGTGCCGTCGGAAAGCACCAGAATACTCGTGTTCTTCATATGATGTACCCGTCAGACGATCGTCATCGTCTCGCTGCAGACATAAAAATGGCCGGCTTTCGCCGGCCAACCGGATTTCTCCGTTACCCCCTAGGGGAATCGAACCCCTCTTTGAAGACTGAGAATCTTCCGTCCTAGCCGATAGACGAAGGGGGCATCTATCGCTTCCCGGGGAGGACTCGAACCCCCACTAGCAGAGCCAGAATCTGCGGTGCTACCATTACACAACCGGGAAATCTATTCGATGGAACGATACTGATCACACCCCGGCATGTCAAGAGTCAAGAACGATGTCACGCCCGCGAGAGCCGTGCCCGGGACTCATTCCCCGTGGTAGTTCACGAGCGTGTGTACCCCAACCGGGCTCAGGCGCGACTCGTACCCGAGGAACGGCAATCCGATGACGCTGAACACTTCGTGTACCTCCCCCCCCGACTCGACGATCAGATCGGCTGTCGCCTTCACCGTGCCTCCGGTTGCGATCAGATCATCGACGATCAGGATTCGCTTTCCCGAGCCGAGATCGTTGCGATGCATCTCGATCGTGTCCGTACCATACTCGAGCTCGTACGTGCGAGAGACCGTCTCGCCCGGCAGCTTGCCGGCCTTCCGCACGAGCAGGAGTGGCAGCTGGAGCTCCGTCGCGAGCGGTCCGCCAAAGAGGAAGC
>Ga0102943_1002528_pt1 | contig 10671 bp, 8 predicted proteins | sample SalPonC_black_MG_FD_78174 | JGI IMG/M metagenome (GOLD analysis project Ga0102943, IMG submission 78174) | Salt pond soil microbial communities from South San Francisco under conditions of wetland restoration - Salt Pond MetaG... | ecosystem: Environmental > Aquatic > Marine > Intertidal zone >...
ACCCTTTACTTTTAACCCTCGTTAGGTATTCGCGCTTTAATACAAGAGATACTTGTCGCCAGTTCATACAGTCGCCTCTTTTTCAGTTTTGATGTTATCTTCTCCAACAGTTGAAATAAATATTTCGTTAAGTGATGGCTCCACAAGCTGAAATTTGTGTATATCGGCATGCTCAATTGCAGTTTTCAAAATTTGCTGCGGGTCTTGATCGTCCAGAATTCGGATCTCAGCAAAGTTTGTAGAACGGTTGTTCACGCGTACATTCGAAAGGTTATCGATAAAGCTTCCATCACCCTGAAACTCAATAAGTACCGTGTTTTTTCCAAAGTCTTTTTTAATCTGCCTGAGGTTCCCGTCAAGTACCATTTTACCATTATTGAAAAGGCAGATATCGTCACACATCTGTTCTACCTGTTCCATTCTGTGAGTCGAAAAAAGAATTGTTTTCCCTTTCTCTCTCAGCTCAATGATAATTTCTTTAAGAAGCTCGCTGTTAATCGGGTCGAGCCCGCTGAAGGGTTCATCAAAAATGTAAATTTCAGGGTCATGCACAATGGTGGCAATGAACTGAATTTTCTGGCTCATTCCTTTACTGAGCTCACCTACGGTCTTTAAGTGCCAGTCGGAGGCCCCGAATCTGTCCAGCCAGTATCGGATCTGTTTTTTTGCGGCAGATACACTCATACCTTTCAGCTGGGCAAGATAAATAAGCTGTTCACCCACCTTCATCTTTTTATACAGGCCGCGCTCTTCCGGCATATAGCCGATAAGCCTTTGTGTGTCGGCACTAACTTTCCGGTCATTAATCATAATTGACCCTTCGTCAATCGGTATGATATAGTTAATCATCCGGATCGTGGTTGTTTTACCTGCTCCATTGGGTCCGAGCAGGCCGGTAATTCGGCCTTTTATTACGTTAAACGAGACATCCTGAACAGCTTTTGTTTTACCAAAGGTTTTACTTAGATGCTCTACCTCGATGGTACAGTGTTGATCTGTCATAAGGGGCTGATGATTATCTTAAAACTGAGATTAGGTTATTCATGTGCATACATTACAGCAAATGGTGATAGCGTTGTACATGATGGGACCATTTAAAGAATATTAAATTCAGAATTTATTTCACGCTCTCTTTTTGTAGATTGAAAGAGATTTATGCCAAAGGAGGTTAAAAAAAATCGAACTTAAATACGCAGGTTTTTTCATAAAGATTCATCGTCAATGAAAATTACACATATCTCTGCTGAATGTTATCCCGCTGCAAAAGCCGGCGGTTTAGGTGATGTAGTAGGTGCCCTTCCAAAATATCTTAATAAAGCAGGTCATGAAGCTACTGTTGTTCTGCCATATTATCAAACAGACTGGCTTAAGGATGTTGGCACAGATTTTATTTATGAGGGATCATTTCCGTTTGAGGGAAAAAGCCTTGAATTTTCTGTTCATCGTGTGAGCAGGGATGTTCTCGGTTTTGAACTTTACCTGATCGATATCCCGGGCCGCTTCGATCGGCCGGGAATCTATATTGACCCATGGTCGGGCCATCCTTACTGGGACGAGATGGAGCGGTTTTTTTCGTTTCAGATTGCGGCTCTTGAGTGGTTGAATAACAGGCAGGATAAGCCCGACATTATCCATTGCCACGATCATCACACCGGCCTTGTACCTTTCCTGATGAAAGAGTGCTTTAGGTTCGACAGTTTTAAGGAGATCCCATCAATACTCACAATACATAACGGTGAGTACCAGGGACGGTATCCAATGGATGTATATGAAAAACTTCCGGCTTTTAACCTGGAGAACCTTGGCATTCTGGAGTGGGATAATCAGGTTAATTGTCTCGCAGCAGGAATCAAAACCGCCTGGCAGGTTACAACTGTATCCGAAGGCTATATGGATGAACTCCTCGATTTCTGCAGCGGCCTGGAAGAGTTGCTTCGGGCAGAAGAGCAAAAGACAACCGGCATTGTAAATGGTATTGATGTTGACGTCTGGAATCCGAAAACCGACCCTCTGCTCGAAAAAAACTTTACGTCGCGTTCCGTAGAAAAAGGCAAAGATATTAATAAGCATGCGCTGTGTGAACAGTTTTCAGTACCGTCTGACCGGCCATTGTTTGCATTTATCGGCCGTCTTGTTCGTGAAAAGGGAGCCGACATGATTCCTGATCTTATTACATCCTGCCATGAACAGGGTATTAATGCATCATTTATTGTACTTGGGACGGGCGATCCGGCTCTGCACGATATTTTCCGTAAGCTTGTTAATACTCATGTAGGCTATTTTGACTCCAGGCTGGAATACAATGAAAAACTTGCGCATCAGATTTACGCCGGAAGTGATTTTTTGATGATGCCCTCCAGGGTTGAACCGTGCGGACTTAACCAGTTTTACGCTATGAGGTACGGATCTATTCCGCTTGTGAGAAAGACAGGAGGCCTGGCAGACACTGTTACAGATATTTCAGAAAAGAATGGCTATGGAATAGTGTTTGATAACTTTAACCTCGAAGAATTTGTAAATGCCGTAAGCCGCGGGGTTGATGTTTATAATCAGAAAGAACTTTTTGAAAAGAACAGAAAGAAAGTAATGACGCTCGATTTTTCCTGGAAGCGTTCAACAGATAAATATATCGACCTGTACAAATCCCTAATTCCAAAACAACCATAAACTATGAATTCATCTACTATCGCTGTTATTTTAGGCGGTGGACGGGGAACCCGTCTTCATCCACTCACAGGACACAGAAGTAAACCGGCTGTTCCGGTCGCAGGAAAGTATCGGTTGGTTGATATACCGATATCAAACTGCCTGAATTCCGATATCAGGAAGATATTTGTACTCACTCAATTTAATTCTGCATCGCTTAACAGGCATATCAAAAACACCTATAATTTCGACCTCTTCAGCCACGGCTTTGTTGATATTCTGGCGGCTGAGCAGACGCCGAAAAGCCAGAACTGGTTTCAGGGCACAGCAGATGCGGTGCGTCAGTCTATTCACCACATGGCTAACTACGACTATGAGCACGTTATGGTTCTCTCGGGTGATCAGCTTTACCAGATGGATTTCAGAAAGGTGATGAAGCATCACAGAGAGAGTGAATCCGACCTTACCGTTGCCACTATACCGGTAAACAGCGAGGATGCAACCGGGTTCGGGATTATGAAAACCGATGAGGAGTCAATGGTTCAAAGCTTTATCGAAAAACCGTCACTTGATGAGCTGTCTGAATGGAAATCGGCGGTTTCGGATGATATGAAATCCCAGGGCAAAGAGTATCTCGCCTCTATGGGGATATATGTATTCAATAAAGAGGTAATGATCAGGCTGTTTGATGAGAACCCTGATGCCACCGACTTCGGTAAAGAGATTATTCCGAAAGCGATAAAAGAGGGGACAAAGGTATCCAGCTATCCATTTACCGGATACTGGACCGATATCGGAACGATCAAATCATTTTTTGAGGCGAATCTCTCTCTCACTGATACGCTTCCATCATTTAATCTCTATGATAACGAGCAGCAGATATATACCCGTGCGCGCCTGCTTCCTGCCTCAAAACTCGCCGGAACCAATCTGGAGCGTGTCATTGTCTCGGAAGGATGTATTATTGAAGCCAGCCGAATTGAGCGGTCGGTTATTGGGATTCGATCCCGGATAGGAAAAGGGACGAGTATTGAGGAATCCATTATAATGGGTAACGATTACTTCACATCACGGGAAGATATTGAGACCCGAAACTCAAACAAGCCTCTTAAGGGTATTGGTGAACGATGTTTCCTCAGTAAAACAATCGTGGATAAAAACGTAAGAATTGGTAACGATGTGAAAATTGTGGGTGGCAACCATCTCGAGGATGGCAAATTCGAAAACTATCATGTGGTTGACGGAATTGTAATTATTCCAAAAGGCGTGGTCATTCCGGACGGATTCCAGCTCGGGTAAATTCTTAACAAATTAGCTCGACTTAAGGCCTGGACTGATTGGCATTTCAGTAGGAAGACATGCTGTTGGTCCAGGTCTTATTTTTTTCAGCTACTGTGAAGTAATTTCTCCCTTTCGTCGCAGCATTTTACTTCATATCCACCAAGCATAAAATGTATCTTCTAATATGAGGCACTTAATGCGAATCTTGTCATTTATATTCGCTGCTTTTTTACTTACTGAAATTGCACAATCTCAAACCCTTTATTCTGACGATGAGTCTAAAGGGTTTTTTATCTATTCTGGATATTCGAATTTGGAAAGTTCTGCAAGCACATTGCTGGCCGGCTTGGGTTATTCTATAAAAAACGAGATAGATCTGTCTTTTGAATATTCGGTACTGGATTACGGAATTTCTGGTTCAGGATACTGGGGTACTATGCCTGAAGAAAGCAAATTATACACCGGAACTTTAACTTTGTACCCATTTAGGCGACAGGATGAAAATCCTTTAACAGGACAGATATCAGTTAGCAGCGGCTGGCTAGTCGATGAGGTAAATGATGGACCAATTGTGAGTCTTTCAGCAGCAATGAGCGGAAAAGGTAATCTGTCAAACAATATGGATTTATATCCACGCATAACCCTTTCTTATGTTCCGGTAGCTGGCCGGCAGGCTATAACCTCACTTTCGCTCGGTTTTGATTTTGGCTTATCAGTTGACATCTCAACCGATATTTCCATTCTGATTAATCCGTTGCTTTTAGTTGATGTTGAGGAGCAAAATATGACCTCAGGTATTGTACTTGGTCTTCTTATATAGATTCTGCCGCACATTTTCGCAACACATGTATCGAAGATTTATAATGAGCATGTAATACTCAAAATTCGAATAAAAAAAGCCTCTTTGGTTATCCCATAGAGGCTTTTTTGCTGTCAACCGATAGTGTTACTGCAGTTAAGAGAGCATCTCTTTTAGTGTAACGCCAATGTCAGCCGGGCTGTCTACCACGGTTATACCGGCATCACGGAGAGCTTTCTTTTTATCCTGGGCAGATCCTTTTCCGCCAGATATAATCGCTCCGGCATGGCCCATCCGGCGTCCGGGAGGTGCCGTACTTCCGGCGATAAATGCTACAACAGGCTTGTCTACATTATCTTTGATATATGCGGCAGCTTCTTCTTCAGCAGTTCCGCCAATCTCACCAATCAATACAATAGCATCAGTATCAGGATCTTTCTGAAAAAGTTTTACGGCATCAAGATGTGTCGTACCAATAACCGGGTCTCCGCCAATACCGATGGCAGTACTTTGACCCAGGCCGGCTTTTGTCAGCTGATCAACAGCCTCGTAAGTAAGAGTTCCTGAGCGTGAGATCAGCCCTACAGTTCCGGGCTTAAAAATCATGGCAGGCATAATTCCGATTTTTGCTTCACCCGGTGTAATAACACCAGGACAGTTTGGCCCGATAAGGGTTGCGCCGTGACTTTTAACAATCTGCTTCGCTTTTATCATATCAGAAACAGGAATGCCTTCGGTAATACATATAATGACTTTAATTCCAGCAAAAGCGGCCTCAGAAATTGCGTCTGCTGCAAATGGCGGCGGAACAAAAATCACAGAAGTGTTGGCTCCCTCAGTTTCGACAGCATCAGCCACTGTGTTAAAAACGGGAAGCCCAAGATGCTTCTGGCCGCCTTTTCCGGGGGTTACACCTCCAACCACGGTCGTTCCATATTCAATCATCTGTTCGGCGTGAAATGTGCCCTCACTGCCGGTAAAACCCTGTACAACCAAACGGGTATCGTTACCTACTAATACACTCATGAACTATTGAAATTTGTATTGAAAATTTGGTTCAGTAAAATCGATTAGAATATACCATCATTGAATAGATTTGCCAAAGCGCAAGAAAAGAGAGTCATGAATTAATGAAACCTCTCTAAACAAAAAAAGCCCGGCGATAAACCGGGCTTTTCTTTAAATGATTATCTGAAAAAATGCTTAGAGGGCATTTTCCATTTTTTCATAATCGTAACCTTCTGCTTTACTCATTTCCTGTGCGGCCAGAGTAAGGAAGATACCATATATCACCTTAGAAGCAACATCAGCCACTGTGTATGTGATATGACGGGCAACTACAGCCATTTCAGACATCGCAGGTTCTGCTGAGAGACTGAAAAGATACGGCATTAAGTATGCACCGGGATAGAGCATCCAGCTGAAGAAAAATAATGTCCAGATGTATCCGAGATACTTCTGAGCTTTGGCAGGAGCGCCTTCTTTACCTTCATTAATAACACGCTTCATTAAAATGAGAATGTGAACGAAGAAGAGGGTAGAGATAAATCCCCATACGAAGAAAAGGGTGGGACTGGTAACTTCATAATACTGCCCAATGTAACCTGTGACAATCATCCCGGTACCTGAGAACCAGAATTGATTTCTGATAGAGCTGAAATCACTTTTTGTGAGTGTCACTACAAAAAGAATCTGAAAAAGCAGCATAGGCACATCAATAAGCCAGTTCAGATAACGGTAACCGTTATTGAAAAGGTCATTTCCGCTTCCCAGCATATAACGTGCAGATTCTGCATCATAAACCATTGCGCTTGTCCAGTTTTGTGACTGAACGAAAAGCAGTAAAAATGCAGAAACCATAACGACAACAGATAATACAGAGGATGTTCTGTATTTAGGTGCTACCGTTTTAATTGTGAGAACAAAATATAGCAGAGCGGCCAGCATTACTGCATAACCGAGTGTTAGTACATGGGCTGACATTTGATAAGCCATTTCGGTATACCCTTCAGCTGCACCGACGTAGTTTTCAAATGTGGCATTACCCAGCATTTCAATTAAAGCTTCCATAGTTGTTTGTTTAGTTAGGGGTTAGATTAGTGCTCGGTTCGCTAACAAACGGGTATATCAGAAAGTTCATTGGTTTTAAAAAAAATTGAAATTTCTGAAAATATAATTGTTAGCGCTTTTCCAGAGGTGACAAGGAGTGTCAGTTTCTACCAATACTTTTTCCATAAATCAGAATTGCTCTTCTTAAGTTCCCGATTATGTCTATCTATCAGGCAGAATATTTAGTAGTTTAACCGGGGTATTTACAGGTTACAAGATGTTGTTGTATGAGATCAGAAGATAAAAAAGAAGAAGTTCGCGACACTGCAGATATTGTAGAAGTGGTAGGGGATTATGTGCGTCTTAAAAAGTCCGGCAGCGGTTTCGTAGGTCTTTGTCCTTTTCATGATGAAAAAACGCCGTCTTTTCATGTAACACCCCGGCTGGGTATTTATAAGTGCTTTGGATGTGGTGCCAGTGGCGATGTGTTTAGTTTTATCATGGAGATGGAAGGTGTAAGTTTCCCGGAGGCACTTCAGTCTCTTGCTGACAAATATGGCATTGACCTTCCTGACTATTCGGGTAATGAAGAGAATGAGGAGGAAACAAAAAAACGGGAAGGTATACATCATGCACTGAAATATGCCGGTTTATATTATCACCGCCAGCTTCATGAAAATGATGAGGCAAAAGTTGCGCGGAAGTATCTGGACAAACGGGGATATGACGAAAAAATAATCCGGAAGTTTGGTCTGGGATACGCTCCCGGCGGCGGTTCCCGTTTCCTGAAAGCCGCAACGGCCGAAGGAATTAAAGAGGAGTACCTGTTTGAGGCAGACCTCATCAAAAAAAGTGATCGTGGTGACGGCTACTACGATACGTTCAGAGATCGTTTAATTTTCCCCATTTTTAACCCATCGGGCAGATTAATTGCGTTTGCAGGCCGTATTCTTTCAAACAGTAAAAAGACGGCAAAGTACGTTAATTCTGCCCAAACGTCCGTTTACAACAAAAGTGAAGTTGTTTACGGCGTGAATTTTTCGAAAAACGATATCAGAAGACAGGAAGAAGTAATTCTTGTTGAAGGCTATACAGATGTGATTACACTGCATCAGCACGATATAAAAAATGTAGTCTCTTCAAGCGGCACATCACTGACATCTCAGCAGATCTCTGTTCTGAAACGTTACGGTAATAAAATTACAATGCTTTACGACTCCGATGAAGCCGGGCAGACGGCTATGGAACGGGGTATTAAAATTGCTTTAAAAGAGGGTATGGAGGTCGATCTTCTTGAACTACCCGAGGGTGAAGACCCCGACTCCTTTGTGAAACAGTTCGGGAGTGATTCGTTTCGCGAACTCAAGAAAGAAAAGTCCGAGGATTTTGTAACCTTTACCATACATAAAAGTGAAAAATCCGGAGCACTGGAGAAGCCGGGCGAACGGGCTAAACTTATAAATAAAGTACTCGAACAGATTGCACATATACCTGACCAGATTCAGCGACAGGTATATGTTCAGCACCTGCATCAACAAACGCAGAAATATCGTAAGGGCAGCGACAGTGAACTCTTTCAGCAACTTGGTAAACTAATTGCTGAACAAAAGGAATCGGATAAACGAACGGCCCGACGAATGAGGAGGGCTGATGAACGACCATCGCCGCCTTCTGAAGCAAGATTTGCAAGGCCATCTGCCCCTGAACCGGAATCAGAACAGAGAAAGAAAAAGCCCCACTACGAAAAAGAATTAATCCGCCTGTTATTGCAATATGGTGAGAAAATGCAAAAATTTATCGGCCATAATGTTGGAGCTGATCATTTTGAAGATGACCAGCTAAAGTCGTTTTATGAAGATATTATGACCCGACATGTAGAAGGGAAAGAGATTTCGATCGATCATTACTCATCCCGTGAAGCGCCTTACCCATCTTTGCTTAGCGATATTTTGCTTGAGCGGCATACCATCAGCAATACACATTCGAAAGCATCAGGTGATGAATATAAAAAAGATAAATATCCCTATAAGAGTGCTAAGTCGACCATGAAACCATTGAGACTTCATTTCTATGAACGGAAGCGAAGGGAATTGTCTGAACTGCTGAAGCAGGGTGAATACGACACCCGTAAAAAAATGATGAAAATGATCTCCAACGTTCAGAAAGAAATCTCAAAAATTCAAAACTTATCGGCCGATGACCTTTTTGATGACCCCATCTTTAAAAAAGACAAGCCGGATGATCCGGCCATGAATAAAGTCTTTGAGTATAAAATGAAGCACGAACGTGACTGACTTTCTACCATCTGTCATTCTTTTACAAGAATCTCAAGACAACATCCATAATCAGATTTAACGTGGCACGAACGACAAGCATAGATCATTTTAAAAAAGCCCGGACGAGTATTAGGACTCGGGAACACAGAAAACCTATTTACTACTTTTACGGGGAAGAACGATTTTTTATCGACCGGCTTCAGGATGAAGTTGCCGCTCTTGTTCCCGATGATCAAAAAGATTTTAACTACGACCTTCTGTATGGCGGCGAGGTCACACCGGAAGGTGTGCTTGGCATCGCCAGGAGTTACCCCATGATGGCCGATCTGAGGGTGGTGATTGTCCGTGATTTCCTGAGTTTGCGGGGATCAGACCAGGGCGGGGGGCACATCCGGGATTTTGAACACTATGTAAAAAATCCCAATCCATCGACAGTTCTTTGCTTAATAGACAAAAAATCACCTGACGGCAGAACATCGCTGGGCCAGTCTCTCAAGAGTAGTAAAAATAAACATGTTGAAGATTTTGAGTTTAAGCCACTTCCCGATTACCAGCTAACCGACTGGGCAATTGAATGGGCATCTGCCCAGTATCAAAAGTCAATCGACTCCCAGGCGGCACAGGTTTTAGCTCAGCTGGTGGGTAATAATTTACAGCTATTGTCTACTGAAATAGAAAAAGTGTGTACTTTTGTAGACAGTCAGGAGAGCGTTACAATAGACCATGTAAAAAAAATTGCCGGATCCTATCGCGAATATTCGGTGATTGAGCTTAAAGAGGCCATATTTCAGCGAAATCTCGATAAATCTCTTGGTATTGCGGAACAGATGTTGCTCAAGAGTAATGCAGATGCGGGTGAAATTATTAAATCCGTAGGGTTCTTTTACAGAGTGTTCGCAGATGTTTGGCAAATACGCCGGCTGATGGAAAAACAGCTTTCTAAATCTCAGATACAATCTGAGTTGGGCATAGGTAACAGTTACGTGTTCAACTTTAAATGGAAAGATGCTTCTCAATATCAGCTGGCAGAAATGCCCCGCATTTTTGAAGCCTTGATGGACGCCGACCGCGCCGCTAAAGGCTTCAGCACTCTGGATGTCCCTTCGATTTATCTCCTGCTTATAAAGCGCATCATCGGATAAGTTTCTTTCGGTGGTGCCGAATTTGCAACTTAAATCCGGGGTACCATCATGGAAGCAGCAACAAAAGTAAATTTGCAGTCAATGTCGGACGAAGATGTAATGGAACAACTCCAGGACGGAGTGATCCAGGCGTTTGACATCATCGTACAGAGATACAAAGACCGTTTGCATAACTTCCTTTATCGATATACGCATAATCATCAGGATTGCGAAGATTTGGTTCAGGAGACATTTCTCAGGGTCTACAGAAGCCGCCAGTCTTATGTGCGTATTGCAAAACTCTCTACCTGGATGTATACCATTGCGCTGAATCTGGCCAAAAGCATGTATAAAAAGAAGCAGCGAATGACCACGATCTCAATGCATGCTGACCCGTCCGATCCGGATGATCGTGAATATGAAATTGAAGATTCTGTAATTCTTCAGGATGAGCAGCTTCATCAGAAAATGTCTGTCGGAGAGCTTGAAAAAGCTTTGA
>Ga0102943_1002529_pt1 | contig 10667 bp, 9 predicted proteins | sample SalPonC_black_MG_FD_78174 | JGI IMG/M metagenome (GOLD analysis project Ga0102943, IMG submission 78174) | Salt pond soil microbial communities from South San Francisco under conditions of wetland restoration - Salt Pond MetaG... | ecosystem: Environmental > Aquatic > Marine > Intertidal zone >...
CGCCTACTTCACCTCCGGCGCCGACGTGACCATCCCCGAATGGCTCTACGGCAAGATGATCGGCGGAGACACGCCCACGGTGCCGGCGGTCGGCTTCCTAAGCGTGCTGGCCGGCGGCCTCGCGCTCGTGATCGGGCTGACGGTGCGGGCGCGGCTGAGCCGGGCGGCCTGAGCGGCCGGCCCGCTCACGCCGTCTCGTCGAGGAAGCGGCGGAGCGCCGCGAAGTAGGGCTCCGGCTCCTCGTGGAAGGGCATGTGGGAGCTGTTGCGGAACACCTCGACCCGCGCGTCGGGCAGCGCGTTCGCCATGCGCATCGCGCAGGGCGGCCCGATCTCGTCGTGCAGCCCCGTGGTGATCAGCGCCGGGCAGGCGATGGCCGGCATCTCGTCGATGCGCCGCCAGTCCTTGAGGTTGCCGACGTAGAGGAACTCGTTCGGCCCCTGCATGGCGCCGTAGACCGCCATGTTCCAATCCTCGAGCGAGCGGTTCACCGCGTCCGGCCAGACGTCCATCCGGCAGACGTGCCGGTAGTTGAGGATCGTCACCGCAGCCTCGTATTCCGGGTGGTCGAGCGTGCCCTGCGCCTCGTGGCGCTGCATCATCGCCACCGTCTCGGGGCCGAGCGCCTCGCGGAGGCGGTTCAGCTCCTGCGTCAGGTGCGGGATGTCCCCGCAGGTGTTCTCGAGGATCAGCGTCCGCAGCGCCTCGGGATGCGCCAGGGCGTATTCGATGGCGAGCCAGCCGCCCCAGGAATGGCCGAGGAGGTCGACCTTGCCGAGCCCGAGGGCGCGGCGCACGGCCTCCACCTCCTCGACGTAGCGTTCGATGCGCCAGAGCGCCGGATCGGAGGGCCTGTCGGAGCGCCCGCAGCCGAGCTGGTCGAAGGCGACGACGCGCAGATCCGGCCCCGCGAGCGGCAGATGCGGGTCGCGCAGGTAGTCGCAGGGCAGGCCCGGCCCGCCGTTCAGCAACAGGAGCGTGCGTTCGCCCGAGCCGTGCACGTCCGCCACCACCCGATGGCCGTCGACGTCGATCTCCACGGTCTCGCCCGCCGTCGTCGTCTCGTCCATGTCCGCCCCTCCGCGCCTTCGCCCGCAGCATCCTGACGCCCCGGTCGCGGGCCGCAAAGGGGTTTCCGACGCGCCGCCTCGATCCCGTCTCCGAAAGCGCCGCGGACTTGCCCCCGATCAACGTCGCCGCCGCGTCGGTCGCGGCAGGATGGCGGCCCGCCCGTCGTCACCACCGCAGCGAGCCGTCGATGCCCGATCTCTTCATCCTCGGTCTGGACGATTTCAACCGACCGGAACTCGACTCCATGCGCGGGACCGACGACGTCCGGGTGCATCCGCTCCTCACCAGCGAACGGGTGATCCGTCCCCGCGACGGACGGCTCGACTTCGAGGCGATGCGTCGCGAGGCGGACGCCGTGCTCGACGCCTTCGAGGGCACGGTCGACGGCGTCGCCGCCCACTGGGACTTCCCCTCGAGCGCGCTGGCCGGCGTCCTGCGCAACGCCCGCGGCCTGCCGGGCCCGACCAACGAGGCGGTCTGCCGCTGCGAGCACAAGTGGTGGTCGCGGCTCGAGCAGCAGGCCGTCGTCCCCGACCTCGTGCCGCCCTTCGCCGCCGTCGATCCCTTCGCCGACGACCCGCTGGCGGAGTTCCCGCTGGACTTCCCGGTCTGGATCAAGCCGGTGAAGGCGCATTCCTCGCATCTCGGCTTTCTCGTGCGGGACGCCGAGGCGTTCCGCGGGCGCCTGCCGCGCATCCGCGACGGCATCGGCCTCTTCGGAGAGCCCTTCGACGCCTATCTCGAGCACGTCGATCTGCCTGAGCGCGTGCGGCCGGTCGGCGGCCACTGGATGATCGCCGAGGGCCTCATCTCGGCCGGTCGGCAATGCACGCTCGAGGGCTACGTCCGGCGGGGCGAGACGGTGATCTACGGCGTCGTCGATTCGGTCCGCGAGGGACGCCACCGCTCCAGCTTCTCTCGCTACCAGTATCCCTCCTCCCTGCCGCGGCGCGTGATCGCGCGCATGAACGCGGCGGCGGGCGAGGTGATGACGCGCTTCGGCTACGACGAGGCCCCCTTCAACATGGAGTTCTACTGGGATCCGCGCGGCGACCGCATCCGCCTGCTGGAGGTCAACGCCCGCATCTCCAAGTCCCACTGCCCGCTGTTCCGCATGGTCGACGGCGCCAGCCACCATCAGGTGATGACGAACCTCGCGCTCGGCCGCGAGCCGGACATGCCGCGGCGCGAGGGGCCGCACCGGGTCGCGGCCAAGTTCATGCTGCGCACCTTCGAGGACGCGACGGTCCGCGCCGTGCCGGACGCCGACGCCATCGCGCGGGCCGAGGCCGCCGTGCCCGGCGCGCGGATCCATCCGCTGGTCGAGCCCGGCACGACGCTCCGCCATCTGCCCTATCAGGACAGCTACAGCTTCGAGCTGGCCGACGTGTTCGTCGGGGCCGACGACCGGACGCAGCTCCTCGAGCGGCGCCGACGCCTGCAGGAGCACCTGACCTTCGAGCTGGAGCCCTTGCCGGACGCCGCCTGATCCGGCGGCGACGGCGACGGGTCTCGACGCCCTTGAGGCGACTCGACGTTTCGCGTATTCGCGAAACATGGAATCGACACTCGACACCGACGCCCTCGCCGCCCTCGGCCATCCGAGCCGTCTGGCGGTGTTCCGCCTGATCGCCCGGCGCGCGCCGCACGGCGTGCGCCCGACCGAGATCGCGGAGGCGACCGGCATCCGGGCCAACACCCTCTCCGCCCATCTGGCCGACCTGACCCGCGCGGGCCTCCTGACCCGGCGGCGCGACGGCCGGTCCATCCTCTACGCCCTCGATCTCGGCCGCACCTCGGCGCTGATCGACTTCCTCGTCAACGACTGCTGCCGCGGGCGCCCCGAGCTCTGCGATCCCCTCGCCGCCCACGCCCTCATGCGCCTCGCGCCCGGAGACGCCGCCATGACCGACCGCACCTTCGACGTGCTCTTCCTCTGCACGGGCAACTCGGCCCGCTCGATCTTCGCCGAGGCGATCCTCGCCAAGGAGGGGGCGGGGAAGTTCCGCGCCCACTCGGCCGGGACGAGGCCGTATTCGGAGCTCAACCCGCATGCCCTGGCCGTGCTGCGCGATCTCGGCCACGACGTCTCGGACCTGCGCGCCAAGCACGTCTCCGAGTTCCGGGGGCCGGACGCCCCGAAGCTCGACTTCGTGTTCACCGTCTGCGACCGCGCCGCGAACGAGGAGTGCCCGCCCTGGCCGGGCCAGCCGATCACCGCGCATTGGGGGATCGAGGACCCGGTGAAGGTCGAGGGGACCGAGGCCGAGAAGGGCCTCGCCTTCCTCGCCGCCTACCGCGCGCTGCATCGGCGGCTGACCGGCTTCCTCGCCCTGCCGACGGCCTCGCTCGACCGCATCTCGCTGCAGCGGGCGCTGGACGATCTGGGGCGCGACGCGGCCGAGACCGGGGCGGCGTCGTGAGCGGGCGGGCCGAGATGCCGGCGCCGGGCGGCCTCGGCGTCTTCGAGCGCTGGCTCTCGCTCTGGGTGGCGGGGGCGATCGTGGCGGGGGTGGCGATCGGCTGGGCCCTGCCCGGCCTCTTCGGCGCGCTCGCGGCGCTCGAGGTCGCCTCGGTCAACCTCGTCGTCGCGGTGCTGATATGGGCGATGGTGTTCCCGATGATGGTGGGGGTGGACTTCGCCTCGCTCTCGCATGTCGGCGACCGGCCGAAGGGCCTCGCGGTGACGCTGGTCGTCAACTGGCTGGTGAAGCCCTTCACCATGGCCGCGCTCGGCGTGCTGTTCTTCCACCACGTCTTCGCCGGGCTGATCCCGCCCGAGGACGCGGACGCCTATCTCGCCGGGCTGATCCTGCTCGGCGCCGCGCCCTGCACGGCGATGGTGTTCGTCTGGTCGAACCTGACGCTGGGCGATCCGACCTACACGCTGGTGCAGGTCAGCCTGAACGACGCGATCATGGTCTTCGCCTTCGCGCCGATCGTGGCGCTGCTGCTCGGCCTCACCGACATCGTGGTGCCGTGGGAGACGCTGCTGCTCTCGGTCGGCCTCTACGTCGTCGTGCCGCTGATCGCGGGTCTGATCACGCGCGCCCGGCTGGTGCGCCGCGGCGGCGAGGCGGCGGTGGAGGCGTTCAAGGCGCGCGTGAAGCCGGCCTCCGTCATCGGGCTGATCGTCACCGTGACGCTGCTGTTCGGCTTTCAGGGGGAGACGATCCTCGAGCGCCCGCTGGTGATCGGGCTGATCGCGGTTCCGCTCCTGATCCAGTCCTACGGCATCTTCGCCATCGCCTACGCCTCTGCGCGGGCGTGGCGCGTGCCGTTCGAGGTCGCGGCGCCCTGCGCGCTGATCGGCACCTCGAACTTCTTCGAGCTCGCCGTCGCCGTCGCCATCAGCCTGTTCGGCCTCGGCTCGGGCGCCGCGCTCGCGACGGTGGTGGGCGTGCTGGTCGAGGTGCCGGTGATGCTCAGCCTCGTCGCCTTCGCCAACCGCACCCGCCACTGGTTCCCCGCCTGAGAGGGAGGCGCCCCATGCCCCGCATCGCGATCAACGGCCTCGGGCGGATCGGAAAGCTGCTGCTGCGCGCGCTGCACGAGGACGGCGCGCCCGGCGAGATCGCGCTGCTGAACGACCCCGCGGGCGACCCCGAGCAGCACGCGCTCCTGCTGGAGTTCGACACCGTGCACGGCCGCTGGCCCGCGCGCTTCGAGGCCGAGGAGGGCAGCCTGAGCGTCGACGGCCGGCGCATGCGCTTCACGCAGGCGCGCCGCATCGAGGATCTGCCGCTGGCCGATCTCGGCGTCGATCTGGTGCTGGACTGCACCGGCGTCTTCAGGACGCCGGAGAAGCTCGCGCCCTACCACGCGGCCGGGGTGCGCAAGGTCGTCGTCTCCGCCCCGGTCAAGGACGCCGCCGCGCTGAACCTCGTCTACGGCGTCAACCATCACCTCTACGACGGCACGCAGGACCTGGTGACGGCGGCGAGCTGCACCACCAACTGCCTCGCGCCGGTGGTGAAGGTGCTGCACGAGGGGATCGGCATCCGCCACGGCTCCATCACCACCATCCACGACGTCACCAACACCCAGACCCTCGTCGACCGGCCGGCGAAGGACGCGCGCCGCGCCCGCTCGGCCCTCAACTCGCTGGTGCCGACGACGACCGGCTCGGCCAGCGCGATCGGCCTGATCTACCCCGAGCTCGCCGGCCGCCTGAACGGCCACGCCGTGCGCGTGCCGCTGCTCAACGCCTCGCTCACCGACTGCGTCTTCGAGATGGCGCGGGAGACCTCGGCCGGCGAGATCAACGGGCTGTTCGAGGCGGCGGCGGTCGGCCCCCTCGCCGGGATCCTCGGCTGCGAGACGCGCCCCCTCGTCTCGGCCGACTACGTCAACGACCCGCGCTCGGCCATCGTCGACGCGCTCTCGACCATGGTCGTCGGCGGCACGCAGGCCAAGGTCTACGCCTGGTACGACAACGAATGGGGCTACGCCCGGCGCCTCGCGGACGTGGCGCGCCTGGTCGGGGAGCGCATGGAATGACCGCGCCGCGCCCGCTCGCCGCCTACGCCGCCGTCACGGCCGCCTACTGGGCCTTCATGCTCACCGACGGCGCGCTCAGGATGCTGGTGCTGCTGCATTTCCACACGCTCGGCTTCTCGCCGGTGCAGCTCGCCTACCTGTTCCTGCTCTACGAATTCGCCGGCATCGTCACCAACCTCTCGGCCGGCTGGGTGGCGGCGCGCTTCGGCCTGACCGCGACGCTCCACGCCGGGCTCGCCCTGCAGATCGGCGCGCTGCTGGCGCTCGCGGCGCTCGATCCCGCGTGGAGCCTCTGGGCCTCGGTCGCCTTCGTGATGGCGGTGCAGGGCGTCTCGGGCGTCGCCAAGGACCTCGCCAAGACCGCCTCCAAGAGCGCGGTGAAGCTGCTGGCCCCCGAGGCCGAGGGCGCGCTCTTCCGCTGGACGGCGCTGCTCACCGGCTCGAAGAACGCGGTCAAGGGCGTCGGCTTCCTGATCGGCGCCGGGCTGCTGGCGGCGGCGGGGTTCGAGGCGGCGGTGCTCGGCATGGCGGGCGCGCTGGCGCTGGTGCTGGCGGCGGTGGCCGCGCTGACGCCGGCGGGCCTGCCGGCCGGGCGCAAGGGCGCGCGCTTCCGCGAGGTGTTCTCCAAGAGCGCCGACGTGAACCGCCTCGGCGCGGCGCGGCTGTTCCTGTTCGGCGCGCGCGACGCGTGGTTCGTGGTGGGCGTGCCGATCTGGTTCTACGGCGTGCTCTCCGACGGCACGCCGGAGGGCGACCGCGCCGCCTTCTTCCGGATCGGCGTCTTCATGGCGGTCTGGATCATCGGCTACGGCGCGGTGCAGGCGGCGGCGCCGCGGCTGCTGCGCGGGCGCGCGCGCACGCCGCGCCAGGCGGCGGGGCTGGCGCGGGGCTGGGTCGCGGCCCTCGTGCCGATCCCGGCCGCCCTCGCCCTCGCGGCCTGGACCGAGGCCGGCGCCGGCCCCGCCGCCGCGTGGCTGGAGGCGGCGGCCGGCGCGCACTGGCTGACGCCGGTGATGATCGCCGGCCTCCTGCTGTTCGGCGCGGTCTTCGCGGTCAACAGCGCCCTCCACTCCTACCTGATCCTCGCCTTCAGCCAGGCCGAGCGGGTGACCATGGACGTCGGCTTCCACTACATGTCGAACGCGGCGGGACGGCTGCTCGGCACGCTGCTCTCGGGCCTGAGCTACCAGCTCGGCGGCCTCCCGGCCTGCCTCGCCGCCGCCGCCGCCCTGGCGCTGGTCAGCCGGATCTTCGCGGGGCGCCTCGCCGCCGGCGCCGGGGCGGCCGCGCCGGCCTGAGCGGCGCCCCGGCGCCGGCGCCCGCGCCGCGTCGGAACGCCCGGAACCGCGCCGGCAGGGCGGCGGGACCGGCTCGCGATCGCCGCCCGCGGCCCGTCACCGGTCCGCACGGGCTTGCGGACCCGCGCCACACCGGCCATGTCACCCGATCGGGGACCGCCCCCCGCAGTCCTTCGAAGGTATCTCCATGTCCGACGACGCGCAGCGCGTTCCGCCCCCCCTCGCCTCCGCGCTGCAGGAGCGCGGCTACGGCGTCCTCACCCCCGTCCAGGAGGCCGTCCTCGCGCCGGAGATCGCCGGGCGCGACGCGCTGGTCTCCGCCCGCACCGGCTCCGGCAAGACCGTCGCCTTCGGCCTCGCCATGGCGCCGGAACTGCTGGCCGGCGCCGAGCGGCTCGGCCGGGCCGAGGCGCCGCTCGGCCTCGTGGTCGCGCCGACGCGCGAGCTGGCGCTGCAGGTGCGCCGCGAGCTCGAGTGGCTCTACGCCCCGGCGGGCGCGACGCTCGCCTCCTGCGTCGGCGGCATGGACCCGAAGGCCGAGCGCCGCGCGCTGCAGCGCGGCGCGCATCTGGTCGTGGGCACGCCGGGGCGCCTGCGCGACCACATCGAGCGGCGCGCGCTCGACATGACGGCGCTGCGGACGGTCGTGCTCGACGAGGCCGACGAGATGCTCGACCTCGGCTTCCGCGAGGATCTCGAGTTCATCCTCTCCGCCGCGCCCGAGACGCGGCGCACGCTGCTGTTCTCGGCCACCGTGCCGAAGGCCATCGCCGCCCTCGCCGCGCGCTTCCAGCGCGACGCGGCGCGCCTCTCCACGGTCGAGGAGCGGCGCGCCCACGCCGACATCGAATATCGCGCCTACGCCGTCGCGGCGAACGACCGGGACAACGCCGTCTACAACCTGCTGCGCTACCATGACGCCGAAAGCGCGCTGGTGTTCTGCTCCACCCGCGCCTCGGCGGCGCATCTGGCGGCGCGCTTCGCCAACCGCGGCCTGCCTGTGGTGGCGCTCTCGGGCGAGCTGAGCCAGAGCGAGCGCACCCATGCCCTGCAGGCGATGCGCGACGGGCGCGCGCGGGTCTGCGTCGCCACCGACGTCGCGGCGCGCGGCATCGACCTGCCGGGCCTCGACCTCGTGATCCACGCCGACCTGCCGACCAACTCCGAGACCCTGCTGCACCGCAGCGGGCGCACCGGGCGGGCCGGGCGCAAGGGCGTCTGCGCCCTGATCGTGCCGCAGCGCGCGCGCCGCAAGGCCGAGCGGCTGCTCTCCGGCGCCGGCGTCACGGCGAGCTGGGCGGATCCCCCCGGCCCGGCGGAGATCCTGGCGCAGGACGACATCCGCATCCTCGGGGATCCGGCGCTGGCCGATCCGGTCGCCGAGGACGAGGCCGGCATGGTCGCCTCGCTCCTCGAGCGGCACGGCGCCGAGCGCGTCGCCGCCGCGTTCCTGCGCCGTCTGCGCGCCGGCATGGCCGCCCCCGAGGAACTGACCGATCCCGCCGAGGCCGCCGCGCCGCGCCCCCCGCGCGAGGCCTTCGGGCCGAGCGCCTGGTTCGAGCTGTCCGTCGGGCGCAGGGATCGGGCCGAGCCGCGATGGCTGCTGCCGATGATCCTCGGCGCCGGCGGGCTCGACCGTCGCGACGTCGGCGCCATCCGCATCGGCGAGGCCAGCACGCACGTCCAGATCGCGGCCGGCAAGGCCGAGGCGTTCCTGCAGGCCATCGCCCCGGGCCGGACCCTGGAGAAGGGCGTGACCGTCACCCCGTCCGAGGCGCCGCCCCCCGCCGCCGCCCGGCCCGGCAAGCCGAGGCGGCCGGGGCCGGGCCCGAAGCCCGGCCGCAAGGGACGCCCCGACGGGCGTCGCTGACGCGCCGCCCCGACGCTCACGCCTCCGGCCGAGCCGCGGGCGGAGGCGCCGACCCTGCGCCGCGGTGCGGCCGTCGCCTCGCCGAGCCCCCTCGCGAGGGACGGACGCCGCGTCCGCGCCTCCGCCGGGGCGCTCCGCCTCGGCCGAAGGCGGTCGGGGCCTCCGCCGCCGTGGACATGCCTCCGCTTTCCGCCGAGAGTGGCGCGGTGGCGAGACCCGCGATCCAGAGCCCGCTCGAGGTCCCGCCACGGCGCGGCGCCCCGTGGGGCGCGGCCCCCGCACGCCCGCCGCGCCCTCCGCCCGCGAGGCGGCGCCGACGCCCCGGCCGCACGACAACAGGAGTGCACGCATGTCGTTCATGACCCACGAGCATCCGAGCTTCACGCACGACGAATACGCGCGTCGCATCGCCAAGACGCGCGACGCGATGGAGAAGCGCGGCATCGACCTGCTGGTGGTGAGCGACCCGTCGAACATGGCCTGGCTGACCGGCTACGACGGCTGGTCGTTCTACGTCTTCCAGTTCGTCCTGCTGAACATGGAGGGCGACCCGATCTGGGTCGGCCGCATGCAGGACACCCACGGCGCCTACCGCACCGTGTTCATGGACGACGAGCACGTCATCGGCTACCCGGACCACTTCGTGCAGAGCCCGGAGATCCACCCCGCCGACTTCCTCACCCGCGTGATCGTGGAGAACGGCTGGGACCGCGGCAGCATCGGGGTCGAGTCCGACAACTACTGGTATTCGGCGCGCTGCGACGCGCTGCTGCGCCAGCACCTCGCCAACGCGACCTTCGTCGACGCGACCGGCCTCGTGAACTGGCAGCGCGCGGTGAAGTCGGAGCAGGAGCTGCGCTACATGCGCGTCGCCGCGAAGATCGTCGAGCGCATGCACAAGCGGATCTTCGAGGTGGTCGAGCCCGGCATTCGCAAGTGCGACCTGGTGGCGGAGATCTACGGCGCGGGCCTGCGCTACGATCCGGAGATCGGGGCCGGCGGCGACTACCCGGCCATCGTCCCGCTGCTCCCCTCCGGCAGGGACGCCTCGGCGCCGCACCTCACCTGGGACGACCGGCCGATGCAGAAGGACGAGGGCACCTTCTTCGAGATCGCCGGCGCCTTCCGCCGCTATCACTGCCCGCTGTCGCGCACGATCTTCCTCGGCAAGCCGACCGAGATCTACCGCGACGCCGAGGCGGCCACCCTCGCCGGCATGGAGGCGGGGCTCGAGGCCGCGAGGCCCGGAAACACCTGCGAGGACATCGCCAACGCCTTCTTCCGCGAGCTCGGCCTGCACGGCTTCGAGAAGGACAACCGCGCCGGCTACCCGATCGGCCTCAGCTACCCCCCCGACTGGGGGGAGCGCACCATGTCGATCCGCAAGGGCGACATGACGGTGCTCGAGGAAGGCATGACCTTCCACTTCATGAGCGGCCTCTGGCTCGAGGAGATGGGCATCGAGATCACCGAAAGCTTCGTGATCGGCGCCGGCGGCGCGGAGTGCTTCACCACCTTTCCGCGCAAGCTGCTGGTCAAGGACTGACGCCGGAGCCCATCGCCGGCGCCCGGGCGGGATGGCGGGGTGTCACGACGCGCCACGGCCGTCCGAAGAGCCCGTCGCACCCCTCGCAGCGGCTCATGCGCGGCGACGGGCCGCCGGCGATCGCCGCTCCCATGAGGATCCTTCCCCCGTCTCTTCACGGACGACCCGGCCCACGCCCCTCCCGAGACCCCGCGTGGCGAATCAGGCTCGGCGCGCCGACACGACGCCCTTGGCCGGATGATCGTCGCTCGCGGCGGTCGTCGGGCGCCGCGCGGCGGCCTTCCGGCCGACGCCGGGGCTCCATGAACCACGCTCGTGGAGACCCGGCATGAGGCCTCGGCCCCGCGAAGGCGATCCGTCGCGCCGGGCCTCGACGCGCCTC
>Ga0102943_1002530_pt1 | contig 10667 bp, 9 predicted proteins | sample SalPonC_black_MG_FD_78174 | JGI IMG/M metagenome (GOLD analysis project Ga0102943, IMG submission 78174) | Salt pond soil microbial communities from South San Francisco under conditions of wetland restoration - Salt Pond MetaG... | ecosystem: Environmental > Aquatic > Marine > Intertidal zone >...
CCCGAATCGCGCTACAAGGCCTGGCTGAGCCTTCTATCGGAGCAGAGGCGGCTGGGAAGCGCTTGAATGTTTTTCCGCGCGCAATCATCAAAAAATCAAAACAGCCCTGCTTTGCGTCCTGCGGCTTCGCGAGAGCTGGTTCGAACTTGTCGACTATCTCCTACCAGGGCAATTCCTCGCCGTTGGCGTGGTGGAAGCTGCCGGTGGTTTCCGGTGAAAGTTCGTCGATGCGCCGGATCAATCCGGACGCGGATTCGTCGGTGTCGACATGGCCGGTGTTGCCGGTCATGTCGGTCTTGACGTAGCCCGGATGCAGCAGGCCGACCGCTGCGCCGCGTCCGGCCAGTTCCTGAGCCATCGACACGCCGGCCATGTTGACCGCCGCCTTGGACATTCTGTAACCGTAGTGGCCGCCGGAGTCGTTATCGGCGATCGAGCCCATGCGGCTGGTGATGATCGCGACCCTGGATCCCGTTCCCAACCGATCCACGAGTGCGCGCGTCACACGCAGAGGCGCCAGCGAATTGACCTCGAACTGCAGCCGATAGTCATCGAGCTGGTTTTCGATATCTTTGAAATCGGTTCGCCGCATCACGCCGGCGTTGTTGATCAGTACGTCGATGTCCACGTCCGAAAGACGGCGGGCCAGGTCGGCCAGCGACCTGCTGTCGGTGATTTCGATGCCTGATTCGACCCGGACGCCCAGTGCTTCGAGTTCGCTGGAGGGCTCGCGGCAAACAGCCACGACACTGTCGCCGCGGTCGCGGTATTGCCGGGTCAGTGCCAGACCTATGCCTCGGTTTGCGCCGGTGATCACGATATTGCTCATTTGAATCCTCGTATGAACTTCCGTCTGAATTATACGGTCCGCACATTCCGCGAGTCACTACCGGGTTGCCGGCCTTATCTTGCTCCGCTGTCGTCAACCAGCCACTGCCACGAATACCAGAAGAAATCGCCGCTGCCGTCGTCAGCCGGCGCGGTGCAATTGATCTTGTTGCGTCCCGGAACCCCAACGCCCTGCACATCCACGCGGATGACGAAGGGCCCGTCGCCTTCCATGGATGCATCCAGTCTACGGCCGGTGGCGGCAAAGCAGTTGAGTTGCCCGGGCCGAAACCCGGACCGGCCTATCGTCAATTCAACAACCCGGAGATCGCCTTCTCGGCCGGCCGCCGTTTCGACCGCCGTCACCGGCAGCGGCCTGGAGCGAGCCGCCAATTCCAAGCGCTCCAGCGAGGCGAAACCTGTGGCCATCGGGAAGCGTGGAACGCTCAGCGGATCGCTCAGCGCGCCCACCGGGCCGGAGCGCTGGGCCAGCGCATATGCGTGTTCCTCATCGACGACCTCGGCGAGCGCTTCGGAATCTTCGCCGTACGGATAGGCGAACAGCATCGGCGCCCGCCCGATCTCGTCGGCAATTCTGGCGCGTGCCCTGGCGACATCTTCGGCAACCCGGCTCAGCCATTCGTTCCGTGATTCGCCTTCGCGCGGCCTGGACATGTGCCCGTGCGCAGCGCTGTGGTTTTCGATCGCCACGCCGGCCGCGTGAAGGGTCCTGAGTTGATCCCAATTCATGTACGGCGAACGTTGCGCATCGATCGCGTCGGTGTTGACGAACACGGTGTAAGGCCAGCCGCGTTCGGCAAGCCTGGGCCGGGCCTCGCTGAAAACGGATTCGTAGGCATCGTCGAAGGTGATCGCCACGACGTTCTCGGGCACGTCTTTGGTGCTGCGCAACACGGCGTCCAGCAGTCGCTCCAGCGGCCAGACCCGGTAGCCGTGGTCATCGAGATAGTCCAGATGATCCGAAAACTGCGCAGGCATCACGCTGGTCGATGCCGGCGTATCGTCGCTGACATGGTGATACAGCAGGATGACGCCGTGCGACCCCTCCGCATTGGCGTCTTGGAGCGACAGGGCAAGCAGCAACGAGGAAATCACTCGCATGAAGCAGCGCATCAAAGCGTCTCCCGCACCCGGTCGATGATCGGCCGGTTGATTCGTATCACGGTCTTGATTTCTTCGACATATTCCTCCCGACGCTCTGAATAGCGCACCAGGCCGTCGGCCAGCGCCATGGCCGTCAACGGCTCGTTCTGGCGGCGCAGCCGCGCCCGAATTGCGCGCAGCGGCGCGTAGGCCGCATGCGTATTGAGATTGTGGATATAGCGCGCAACCGAATCCGGGACGCTGTCGAATGCTGCGACCTCGTGAGCGGCGTCGAGATTCCTGCGCGCCGGCACCAGGCCGCAACCGGGCTCATAGCACCAGTGGCCGAACAGGTTATTGCCCTCGGTCGCGAATCGCGATCTTCCCCAGCCGGATTCGGTGGCCGCCTGGACCAGCGCCAGTGACATCGGAACCGCGTCAACGCGCCGTTCCAGCACCTCGATCGCATTCATTCGCTCGTCTTCGGAAAGATCCGGGTGCCAGGTCACGCCGTATTCCTCGGCCAGACGGCCAAGCCAGCGCCGATCCATCCAGCCCGGCCGGTCTCCGGCGCGAATCCGCTCGGCCAGGTCGAGCAGCCTCGCGCGCTGCTCGAGCACACGCCGGTTTTGGGTTTCCACTATCGGCGCCAGGAATGCGAAGAAGGCCTGCTTGCGCTCGGAAACATCTTCGATGGCGGAAAAATCCGGCAGACGCTGCTGCTCGGACACAAGAACGCCAAGCGCCGCCCCAACCCCGACGAGGACAATGGCGGCAACGGCAAACAGCCCTCTCCGGGCCGTGATGGATTTCGCGTGCGGTCGTGACGGTTGCGAATGTCGGTCCTCGGTCATTCGTCTTCGTGTCCTGTCGTTTCGGGTGAATTCGCCCCGAGAGCCCCTAGCGTGTCGGGATCGGGATAGCCGTCGGCCACGCGGTCGTTCGCCTGCTGCCACGCCCTGAGCGCGGCCCGGGTGGCCGGCCCCAGCATGCCGTCCGGCTCGCCCGGATCGAATCCGGCGCTCGCCAGCCCTTGCTGCAACGCCAGTATCTGCGCGCGGGACGCCGCGGTTTCAACCGCGGGCAGCGACGCCGTCAGTCTTCCACCACCGACAATGCGATCCGCCAGGCGACCGACAGCGATCGCGTAGGCCTGTGATCGATTCCATTTCATGATGACCTCGAAATTCGAATACACCAGGAATGCCGGACCGAGATGGCCCATCGGCACGATGACCGACGCCTGCATGTCGGCCGACGGGAGTTCCGTGCCGTCGGCGCGGCGAACGCCGAGCGCCCGCCAGCGCGCAAGCGGCGCCGAATGTGCCAGCCCCGTATCGACATAGGGAAACCCTGCGGGCAGCCGCACCTCGCGTCCCCAGCGCTCGCCGCGCCGCCAACCCAGTCGGGCCAGATAATTCGCCGCCGAGGTCAGCGCATCTGCCTCGCTGTTCCACAGATCGATACTGCCGTCACCGTCGCCGTCGACGGCGTGGGCCATATAGGCTGAAGGCATGAACTGGGTATGCCCCATGGCGCCCGCCCAGGAGCCACGCATTGTCGCGGGGTCCATTCCTTCCCGGGAAACCAGTTGCAGCGCGGTGATCAGTTCACTGGTGAAGAATTCGCTTCTTCTCGGATCACAGGCCAGCGTGGCAAGCGAATCCAGCGTCGGCATGCCGCCCAGGTATGAACCGAAGTTCGTCTCCATGCCCCAGAAAGAAACCAGGTAATGTCCCGGCACGCCGTACTCGCGCGTCAGGCGATCGAGCAGGCGACGATGTCGGGCCAGCAGTTCCCGTCCGCGGCCCACTCGCGCCTCGGTGACGCGAGCCCGAAGATAGGCCGAAAAGGACCGGCGGAATTCCGGCTGGGATCGATCGAGTTCGATTACCCGGGGCTGATGCCTGAGCGCGCCCAGCACATCGATCACGACCGGCTCCGGCACGGCCCGGCGGCGTGCGATCGACTGAAGGTTTTCGATACAGGCGCTGAAAGTCGCGCCTCCGTCGCTTGCGGAAGCGAACGACGACGAGCCGGGCAAAACACCGGTTGAAAGCAGCACGAAAAAGAAAAAACGATGCACGCAATATATCCTGTCGAGCGTTATTACAAACCGTCTGAACCCTCAGGCCGGCATAGGTTCCAGCCATCGGTTCTATCTTACCGGGTGCAGGCCGGACGGTCTTCATCTCGGGCAATCCGCCGGACAGCCGGTCGTGGAGAGCGCGCGTTACCATGCGTCTCTGTTTACCGACATCTGTTGACAATGGATATCTCACAGGCAATTGCCGCTGCGGCCGAAACAGCAAGAGCTTCGGCGGCGCGTGGTCGGGTCGCCGACTACATTCCGCAACTGGCTGAAGTCGACCCCGAGAGGTTCGGTCTGGCCGTCGTCGAACTCGACGGCACCGAACACATGGTCGGCGATGTCGATACGCCGTTTCCCATCCAGAGCATGTCCAAGGTGTTCGCTCTCGTGCTGGCCATGCAGAAGATCGGTGGCGAGCATGCGGTTCGTCGCGAGATCTGGGAGCGCGTGGGCCGCGAACCTTCGGGTGACCCGTTCAATTCCCTGGTCCAGCTCGAGCACGAATGCGGTATTCCGCGCAACCCCATGATCAACGCCGGCGCACTTGTCATCGACGATCTGTTGATCGAACACTGTGCCGACCCGGTCGCCAGCATCCTCGAACTCGTTCGGGATCTGACCGGAGAAAATATCGAACTGAACCCCGCCATCGCAGCGGCCGAAGACGAGTCCTCGCAGCGCAATCGTGCAATGGCCAGCCTGATGGCATCCTTCGACAATCTCGAAAACAGCGTCGACGAAGTGCTCGATGTCTATAACACGCAGTGTTCGCTGATGATGACCGCCCGCCAGATCGCCCGAAGCATGCGTTTTCTTGCCAACGACGGCATCGATCCGGCAAGCGGCAAGCAGATTCTTTCCGCTTCGCTGGCCAAGCGCGTGATGGCCGTAATGCTCACCTGCGGAACCTACGATGCGGCCGGCGAGTTCGCCTTCAGCGTCGGCCTCCCGTGCAAGAGTGGCGTTGCCGGCGGCATCATGGCCGCCGCGCCCGACCACTCAGGCATCTGCGCCTGGTCGCCGCCGCTCGATGAAGCAGGCAACTCGCTTGCCGGCCGGGTGGCCTTGCACGACCTGACCGACCGGCTGGAGCTCTCGATCTTTTGACCCGGCGTTGCGAACCACATTCACGCGCCGGTTCGTATACATTCGCGGTAGTCATGATGGGTATAACCATGCATAAGCTGTTGCCGATTCTGGCTGCATTGCTGCTGGCTTCGCCTTGGCTGCCGGCCCAGGCGCAGCGCAGCGGTGAAATCCAGCGCGACCATGTCGTTGTCGAACTGGTCAGCGAAGTCGAAGCGGTGCGGCCCGGCCAGCCGTTCAGGGTCGGGCTCTTGATCCGCCACGAACCCGACTGGCATACCTACTGGCGCAACCCGGGGGACTCGGGCCTGGAAACGCGCTTCAGCTGGACCCTGCCCGAAGGTTTCGAGGCCGGCGACATCCAGTGGCCGTACCCGGAGCGCCACGAAATCGAGCATCTGGTCAACTACGGCTATTCGGGTGAAATTCTGCTGCCGGTGGAAATTACACCGCCCGACGCGCTGTCCGATGAGCGGAAAGCAGGCATTTCACTGAAGGCGGACTGGCTGGTTTGCAAGATCGAATGCATCCCCGGTAGCGCCGAGTTGGCGCTGGAGCTGCCGGTGATCGATCCGGACGGCGATGCGAACCACCCCATTCCCGAATCCGGCTTCGCAGCGCGCTTCGCCCGCGCCGATACACGCCGGCCGGAATCGGTGGACTGGCAAGCCCGTTTCTCCACCGACGGTGGTCAAATGAGCGTGCAGGTTCAGGGCGCCGACCCGGTGGGAATCGAATCGTTGCAGTTCTTCCCGGCTCATGCCACGCTGGTGGAGCACGCCGCAGAGCCCTTTTTCGCGCTGGACGGCGACACGCTGCAGATCTCGCAGCCGTTGTCACCGTACTTCATCCGGCCGCCCGAGGCGCTGCAATTCCTGCTGGTCGAGCCGGACTCGGCCCGTGCCTGGGCACTGACCGCCCAGCCGGGAACGTTGCAAAGCGCCGGTCCGGTATCGGGTTCGATCGGCGCAGGCCATCCGCTATACCTTCTGCTCGCAATGGCGCTGGCCGGCGGCGTCCTGCTCAACCTGATGCCGTGCGTGTTTCCGGTGCTGTCGCTGAAGGCGATTAGCCTGGTCTCCAGCAGCCTGGAACACCCCCGCGGTCATGCGCTGGCCTACACCGCGGGTGTCATGCTGTCGTTCGCGGCGCTGGCCGGCCTTCTTCTTGCACTCCGGGCCGGCGGCGAAGCCATCGGCTGGGGTTTCCAGCTGCAGTCGCCCTGGTTCGTCGGCGTCCTGATCTACCTGCTGTTCGCCATGGGGCTTTCGCTTTCGGGCGTGTTCGAGTTCGGCACGCGCTGGATGGGCCTGGGGCAGCATCTTTCCGAAAGCGAAGGCCTGCGCGGATCGTTCTTCACCGGCGTCCTGGCCACGCTGGTCGCCAGCCCCTGCACCGCGCCATTCATGGGCACTGCACTTGGCCTGGCGGTGATGTTGCCGGCGCCTCAGGCAATGGGCGTGTTCCTGGCGCTCGGACTGGGGCTGGCGCTGCCGCTCGCCGCAATCGGCTTGTGGCCGCCGCTGGCGCGCATCCTGCCGCGTCCCGGTCCATGGATGGACACGTTCAAGCAGTTCATGGCGTTCCCGCTGTACCTCACCGTCGTCTGGCTCATCTGGGTGCTTGCACGCCAGACCGGGCCGGACGGCGTCGGCGCGCTGCTGGCCGGACTGGTGGCCCTGGCCTTCGCGCTCTGGCTGGGCGGACATCCTGCCATACGCCGGCGAACGGCGGCGGCAGCCCATGCGGCCACGGCGCTCGCACTGATCGTGGCGCTGGCGGCACTGGTGGCCGGCACCCGCCGGGACGGCGAAACCCCGATGGACGTGAATGCGCCATGGGAGCCTTTCAGCACCGCGCGCCTGGCCGAAATCAATGCGGACCCGGACATCGGGGCCTTCGTCAACATGACCGCGGACTGGTGCGTGACCTGCCTGGTCAACGAACGCGTGGCGCTGGATACCGAAACGGTGCGGCGCGCGATGCGCGAATCGGGCACGGTTTACCTGAAAGGCGACTGGACCCGGCGCGATCCGGCGATTACCCGCTACCTGCAGCGCTTCGGACGCAACGGCGTGCCACTATACGTCTTCTACCCGGCCGCAGATGCCGGAAACCCGGTAGTACTGCCGCAGATTCTTACACCAGCGACCGTTGCTTCGGCGCTGAACCGCAACTGACCACGTGAGTCCAGACCCAAGGAGAATACGATGCCGAGCAGAAAATTCACATTCCTCGCACTGCTTTCGATCACGGCCGCCCTGATGGCGTGTCATGCGGCCGCCGCGCCGAAGGTCGGCGAGCCGGCCCCACGGTTCGAGCTCACCGATACCGCCGGAAATACACACAGCCTGTCCGATTTCAAGGATCGCAAGGTCGTGCTGGAATGGACCAACCATGACTGCCCGTTCGTGCAGAAGCATTATTCATCGGGCAACATGCAGGACCAGCAGCGCCTGGCCACGGGCGAACACGACGCCGTCTGGTTGACCATCATCTCGTCCAAACCCGGCGCCCAGGGCCACGTTTCGCCCGAGCGCGCCGACGAACTGACCCGCACGCGCAACGCGGCCCCCACCGCAGTGCTGATCGACGAGTCCGGCGACGTCGGGCGCGCCTACGCCGCGCAGGTCACGCCGCACATGTACATCATCGACGAATCCGGCACGCTGGTCTACATGGGCGGGATCGACTCGAATCCGAGCGCCGACCCGGCCGATATTCCCTCCTCGACGCAATACGTCGTCACCGCGCTCGAAGATATGCAGGCCGGACACGCGGTAGCCGATCCGGTGACAAGACCCTACGGCTGTACGATCAAGTACTGAGCCCGCAGCCATGCAGCACCATGCACATGAATGCGTTACGGTTTGTATTCACTCGAACGGAGCACGGTAATGAACAAATCGAAACAGGCACTTACCTCACCATTGTTCGCAGCGCTCGCCGAAATCAGCTTCGCGTCGGTCATGGTGACCCGTGCGGACGACGAGCACGGCGGATCAAGCATCGTTTTCGTCAACGATCAGTTTTCACGCCTGACCGGGTACTCGTCCGACGACGTAATCGGCGAGACGCCGGGCATCATGCAAGGCCCGAAAACCGAGCGCGATGTGCTTGATCGTCTGGAAGACGACATGGCCAATGATCGCGTCTTCCACGGCAAGACCGTCAATTATCGGAAAGGCGGCAGCGAATTTGAAATTGAATGGAAGGTGAAACGCGTAATTGATATCGACGGCGTCACCTACTACATTGCGGTTCAGCGCGAGGCTTGATGAGAAGGCGCAGCGCGGATGATCAGGCTTTTTTAGCCGTCGGGTCGTTCCGTCCCAGCTGATCGTGGCTTGAAACCCAGTCCAGGGACGATATCGCGGCGGCCAGCGAAATCTCGCCGGCCAGCACGGTCCCGGCCACGATTTCGGCGAGCTTGCGCACCTTGCCGATGCCGGCACAATCCATGATCTGCAGCCCTTCGTTCTGGGTCGGCAATCCGGTGCCGCCGCCGACGGTTGCGACGATCAGCGAGGGCAGCGTGATCGACATGTACAGATCCTTGTTTTCGGTCAGATCACCGTAGAGGATGCCGGTAGAGGATTCGGCAACATTGGCCACGTCCTGGCCGGTTGCGATGAACATCGCGGTAATCGCGTTGGCGGCGTGGCAGCCGTTGTTGTTGGCCCCCGACAGCATGCTGCCCACGTTGGCGACCTTGCCGTGCAGATACAGCTGTTCGGTATCGGCATCCATGATGTCGCGCAGCACATCGCGCTTGATCAGACACTCGGCCGTCACGCGCTTGCCGCGGCTGCGCATGGTGTTGATCATGGATGCTTTCTTGTCGGTCGCGAAATTGGCCTCGAGGAAAAAGTCCCGAATCTCGGCGCCGTCGAAGTTTTGCAGAATCCAGTTGCAGGCCGCGAAGGTGGCCTTGCCGACCATGTTCATGCCCGCCGCATCGCCGGTGGTGAAATTGAATCGCGTGAAGCAGAATTTGCTGGCCAGATAGTAGTCGACGTACTTGAGCTTGACGAACGGGTCCGACTCGGCGCACACGGCCTTGATTTCATCGAGGTGCTCGACGAGCCAGTCGGCGAACCGGCGGCCGGCAGATGCGTCGTCGAAGATGAATACCGGCGCACGCTGCATGTTGTCGCCGACCACCGCGCATTTGACACCGCCGCTTTCGTGGATCACCTTCATCCCGCGGTTGTAGGACGCCACCAGAGTGCCCTCGGTGGTCGCCAGCGGCACGTAGAATTCGCCCTGCGCATGCTCGCCATGCACCAGCAGCGGCCCGGCGATACCGATCGGCACCTGCGCGACCCCGATGAAATGCTCGATGTTGCCCTGCGCCCGGTGCGGGTCGAACGAATGACCGGTAACGTGTTGCAGTTCGACACCCGTCCTGTCGCGCACGAAGTCGCGGCGCGCGCGGATGATCTGTTCGCCGTAGTCGTCTTCGGGATCCCGCGGTACGGTGCCCGGGCCGTTTTGGGTGCTTCTAGGGCGATCCAGTATTGTAAATTCCAGCAGGCCGAAGGGCTCGACCTCGAAAGCCATCGCCAGCTCGTGCTCGCTATCGCTCAACGGTGCCATGGAGATGTCGAACGTCAGCAGGGTCCCCAGCGGGAAATCCACCGGCGAATCGGCGACCATCCGATCCAGGCGAACGGATTCGCCGCCGTCTATGGAGACCGTGATTTGCTCGACCGGCACGGACTCGCCGTTCAGGACGAGTGGCTTGACCCGTTTGAGTTTTGCCGGGCTGAGGCGATTCTTGACGGAGAATCGCACGCCCGAAGCAGTGTTGCGCAGACTGGAACGGTTATAGAGCTTCTTGAGAAGCGCCTTGGGAATGAACTGCATCGCCACCCTCCTGTACCGGGCATCCAGGACGTATCAGTCAATCATACTCACTGTTCAATCAGAGAGGTCAATGCGCCGGGAAATGGCCCATCTCGATCATGTGTGGTGCTTTTTATGCAGGAACCGGGCTGCGCGCTATGCGAGAGGCGCGCGCAGCCCCAGAGGCTACTCCTGCTCCTGCTCAGCCTCCATTTCCTCATCGATCCTGGCGAGGATCTCGGTGGCGTTTTCAGGCAGCTCGTGCACGATGCCGTAATGGCAGTCGATGCAGGTCTGTCCCCGCTGCTCGGCAGTGGAATGCCGGCGGGAGGCGAAGCGGTCCTGCGCTTCGAGATCCATGTTCTCGATGCTGTGGCAACTACGGCAGTACTGCGAATCGGTTTCCTTGTAATGCCGCCAGACCTTTTCCGCCCCGTGCGGACGATAGGCATCGTATTTTTCCTGGGTGGAAATCACGCCCTGCATTTCGGGAATGATGTCCTTGGATACGATGATCTTTTTGGTGACATAGGCGAACCAGTGATCCATCATTTTAGGCAGATGGCAATCCTTGCAGCCGGCCTGGACGCCGGCCTGGTTCTTGAAGTGGCTCGAGGCCTCGTATTCGGGCTTGATGAACTGTTCGTGCGAATGACACTGGTAGCAGAATTCGGTCTTGCTGGTCTGGTGCAGCGTGTAATTCATTGTC
>Ga0102943_1002533_pt1 | contig 10661 bp, 6 predicted proteins | sample SalPonC_black_MG_FD_78174 | JGI IMG/M metagenome (GOLD analysis project Ga0102943, IMG submission 78174) | Salt pond soil microbial communities from South San Francisco under conditions of wetland restoration - Salt Pond MetaG... | ecosystem: Environmental > Aquatic > Marine > Intertidal zone >...
AGCTATGACGGTCCTTCAGACCTCAGTTCTGTGTGACATTTTATAACCCAGGCCTTGCTGCGCGGCAGCCTGGGCTAGTATATTATGCGCCTTCAGCGCTGCCGATACAATAACTCCTGGCTTCCTATCGATCTAAGGACCGGTGGAACCAAACCCAAGGTCTGAAGGACCGTCATACACCAGCCCAGGGTAAGACCGGCATTAAGCCGGGCGCAGCCCTGGGTTGTCAAATCGTGCCAAACTGAAGGCGCGTAATAGTCAAGTGGCTATACACAAACAAAGACTATCCGTTAAATTGGTTGGCGTATTTTGCGCAAATAAATGTCGCCCCTAAACCGCGGATGATCGGTGATAATGACAAGCAATCTTGAATCGCTTTCGAGATTCCAAAACGAGCTGTGCAAGAGATGCACCTCGTCTGCCTCTACTTTCGCTATTTTTGCAAACTGCTTTAGGCCATTACCAGAGAGACCATTGATCATATGGCTGTCGCCCGACTTCACAATAAATTTCTCCTTTTCCAATTTAATCGCTAAAGAGGTACTCGTGAAATTAAAAACCTTAACAACTCCTGGCAGCAATGCCTCTTTTTGTTCTTCAATTACGAAGACTTTGTAAGGAAATCCTGAATCACTCTGCTGTTTTACAAAAAGTAAAAGTACGTCATTAGCGTCTTGTGGTATGTCTACGAATGCCAAAGGCTTTTGTTCAGTAAATTGAGAATCGCTGCTATGAGGATAAAATAAAAGATGCGAAGATCCTTTATATGAAATGTAAGGCGTAAACGCATTGGATCCTACGAACATCATTTCCTCTGGATCAATTGGACTCACAAGCCCCACGGATGAACCATCCATTACAATCATAGACATATTCACAGATACCAAAGTCTTGCTGGGCTCTGATTTTGCAGATATTGCAAAACAAAAAAACAATACAAAAATTTTAAAGTAAAAAGTTGTACTCACTACATTCATGTTAAATCTCCTCTTCACTCAACCATCTAAATTCAAGTATTTTTAATGTTCTACCAAGAGCAAAATCTGCAGAAGCATTTAAATCCTTTCCATCAACAAGATCTCTTTCCTCAGCTATACCTGAAACTTTTACTGGCTCCGGTATTCGCTGCACAACCGCTTCGCACCAAGCTTCAGACTCAATATTTCCACTTGCTCCTAAACTGTTACCATAAGACCTTACAACAAAAGTATCCGTTCGAGCACTGATAATAGGCCCCAATGATTGCAGTAGATCACTTTGCAAAACATATCCAGGGAAACCACTGGCATCTAAACTCTGACTAGGTGGCTTGGATGGCCATTCAGGATGAAGTAATTGGGTATTCGGAAGTTTAGCTGAAAAATCATCATCTATCAGATCGCTTGTATTCACGATCTCGTCCAATGCTGCTTGAAGAGCTCCTTTTTGTTGATGAGATGGATTGCTACTGTTTGGGTCTCGGTTAATGAAGTGAGCTAGTGAAACAAAAGGCCCTCTACTTTTTACTTCATCAACAATGCTTGCTGCTAACAATTCAACTTCATCTGAAGAAAGTGCACGATAGCCAGTCCAAAAATTTGCATCACTACTCGCTCCTACTTCAGAAAATGGGCCACCATAAGGCTGAGACATCCTGGAAATAATGACTCGATTGTCATCCGTCCAAATTAAATCACCATCATCTGCAAGACTTCGAACTGGAACACCAATGTTCTTTATGCTTGATAAAATTGCGCTCCATGCATTCACGGATGTCGAATTCACATTAAACGCTCCATCCAGCATTAATTTGCCGGCAATTAATTCATGGTTAACTCTATTAGCAGCATTACCCGTTTCTGAGAGGAAATCTGCCGTTTGATTTGAAATATCTACTGAACTACCATCAGGCCTGTAAACAGGATCATAAGGTAGCATGCGAGAATTTGGTAAAGGATCTGCAATTGGGTTACTCATCCAGCTCCCAATATCGGTAGTAGTTTGCATCGGAGCAGTTGAAAAAAAGAATTCATCCCAAATGCGCGTATTCACAATGCGTGACCAATCGAAAATCTGGTAGCCCCTACTGGTGAATGCTGTATTTCGATCATCATCTAGAGGTATTCTTGGATTTGCGTATGAATTCCCAATTATATACGTTGGGTCATAACAATAGCGACCCACCGCCGCATGTTGAAAACTGGCAATGGACATTAAAGGCTGGCCAGGCCTAGGAACATCAAAGAGTATGTTAAACTCGGAGCCTCCTAAAGAACGGCGAGTTGGGCCATAATAACCACTGGCACGACTCGGATTCGCCAGTGCTATGTCAGTTGTGTAACCAGAAGCGCCCTCTTTGATCATGCCACTCGTTCCATCAGCTTCTAACATAAATGTAGTTTGGTAACCACTATCGCCATCGTAGTGCCGAGAGGATGTTATTGCTCTAATATTTGAATCTATCAGAAAACGACCCGGCGATGCGGTGTCACCTCTAACAGTTCTAAGTGCGACTCGTATGCCTATCGCTGGGTTGCTGGCAGCGTTATTCCAACCAGCCACTGAGTCGGTCACGGATTGCGACGCACTCAAACTTTCATCATAATAAAACGCCCACCTCTGGACGTGATCTCTGTTATCTCTGGGAATACCTAAATTTGTAGAAACCGGCTGTTCAACCCAAAGGGATACTTCTCCTGCTCTCGAAATATCAGAATTACCACCGGGAATTGGCAGCATTTCAACTGTAAGCTCAACGGTGCTACTCGACGTGAAGCTTTGCAGGATGTTCATTTCTGATGAATTTAAACCAAATTTATTTGTTGTTCCCTCTCCTTCAATTCCCTCTCCAATATAATCTGGTTCACCAGCCTGAGAGGCTAATATGTGTGGGCGATAAGCCCCCGATTCCCAATAAAAAAGGGGGATTTCGTAAGCTCCGGACCCGCTAAACAGCTTTAAAGGACGGTAATTTTCAGGAGGTAATCGGACACTCGGATCGGGGTTAAAAAAATGTGTTCTCTGGTCGAACGCGTAAAAACGGGTTTCTCCAGGTTTAAGTTCAACATCACCAATTACCCACTGATAGCCACCAACAAGGCGCGTAACCTCTTGTAACAAAAAAGAAACAGATTGCCCTGCACCAGGACCCGCTATGCCCTCAATAGTTATTCTCGGCATCATATTCAGGACGCCTTTACAATCAATACCGCTAATCGTTGCATTATGAGGATTGTACAAACCGATAATAGGACTAAATTCGAGGGTCGGAATTGTTTCCTGAGTAAAGCCAGTGCCTGGATCATCCTTAAATGACAAATCCAGACCCCACTGGATAAAAGAGATAACTGGATGAATGGGATTGTTTTGGTGATATACGTGCTTATCATTATTATATGGATGCTCTGTAGATTTAATCCCCGCAGTAAAACCAAACGTAGCTCCATTTGCTGCACCTAAAAGATAAAGAGCTGGACTTGAATCAGGAACTTCAGATGCAACCGACTTACCATCAGCAGACACAGCATCCCCTAAAAAATAATAATCGCGCAGAATTCCCCAATTCGGCAAATTGTCTCTTCTTACCCCTGAAGGTATGCCATTCCCACCATCCGGCGTGAATCGAAATTCTGCAGGATTACCACTGCCATCATCCTTAAAATAATAATTAAACAATGCATCATCACTTGAGTTTTGGCCAAACAGGATGGATAAATCTTTCTTCAATCCCCCATTCCTGGTATCGGTCAATAACCCTTTAGATACTGCAGTGACATTAAAATATTCGCGCTTTGGCACTGAGATGATACTACCTAAAAATGCCAAATCCTGCAAAGACGTTGTGCGCAATAGTTCCGGGTCGTTCGCGTCCAGAGACGACAAACCATCGATCGCCTGCACGCCATTTTTTTGCGGGATGCGAAACCGATAGTAACGCTCTGCATCGGAGGACGCACTCTCGTAGGGATCCGTCAGATTAAATTTTGCTTTCACGCCTTCATCGCCCACCCAGTAGGCATAATTCCCAGTGCGTTGGTTATCCTCTAAGATCGGCACCAGCGGAGCGGTCACGCCGTCGCCATTGCCATTGTCGTCCTGTGCAGTGTTTTGCCAAACCAGGCGCACGTATTCAGCATTTCCGTCCTGGCGAAAGTTGTTTACATTGCGTTTAGAGTCGTCTTCGATGCGTCGCAAACGATTTTGTTCTTCCGTTGTATTCGCGGGGACGCGATCGTCCTCTTCGGCGCCACTGACCAGCCAACCGAGAAACTGCTTCTCAGGGAAACCTGAGGTCGCACCAGGGTCCTGCTGCCAAACTCCCGTCCAATAAGGGTGTTTGACCTCAAAGTCTTGGTCCAAAATATCCGCACGCGCGGTTACGCGTTGATCCGGGCCGACATATTGCTGCATTTTACCGAGAGCAATATTCAATCCCAGGATGGCATTTTGCCGGGCAATTTGTGCTTTTGCTTGGGTCGTGTTGGACTCGACTTCCGTGCGCACTAACACGCTGAGTGACGATAATAACAAAAAGATGAAGGCCATGAGCGCCATGGCGGTGATCAAGGCAAAGCCTTTGCTGAAAATGGGGTTGTCAGGGATAGTTACGCCTTCGGGTGGGCGCCTGGTGCGGGTTGCGGATGGGTTACTCATGACGATACTTCAGTCGATCGTTGGCTGTCTGATTATTTATCTGGTTGGATTGTGGAAGCTTAAACGTTGGTTAATCAAAACACAAAGTGGCGCCATTTCACAACCAAATATGACCTTGTTCACATACGTTAATAACCCCTGATAGCAACGATGTATACCCTTACAAACGTTTTGCATAGGTGATGGTTTATCTGTGCTCATCGGCGAAATCTGTATAGTTTTCTTTATTTTCAGCAAGGTTGAGTAGACGCAGAACAGGATACGTTGCAATCCTACACGGTTAATTATCACCTAAAAGTCTTGGTGGCACTCTTATCAAACAGTGGGCACAGATATATTTTGGGTGTAGACTTGGATTTACGTTAAAAAGTGGGCTTTTTATGCTCTGCGCTTGCTGAGGCGCTTAACCCGAATCACCAGAGTCGCAGCAGAATGGTTCATGTCTAGAAAATAGCAGTGCCAAACGCAGCCATGCGGATACAGTCAGGCAGAAAACTTTACAAATTCACATTGCAAGTTGCGTGCTGCTATTGTCGGTCATGGGCGATTATGCTCGATGAGTGGTGAGAGATTCGAATTAATCCTTGAATGGTAAAATTTCCCCAACAGATGGAGAGGCAAAGGTGGACGCTCTTTCTTTTAGCTTTACCTGCCTGGCAAGCGTGGGTGCCCTTTACGGGTCGCCACAAACGCATGCCCGGTGCGCCAATGTGTAACACCTCGTGCATATTGACTCAAACGCGGCATGCAACAATCGGCTTCGCTGAACATCGCTGCGTAAAAAACGAGAGCCCTCCCCTCTCAATGGGGTCAAAACATAGCGCTAGCTGCGATTACGATACAAGGCCGGATCGATTACGGTGCTCATTTTTTCCTGGTCCAGTGGCTGGCCGAGAAAATCACTCAACTGCCGCAAATAAGATGGGGGATCCTGCAGAATAGCCGCATAGTCAACATACAACGTCTCCATATTGTCCTGGCCTTGCAAAAATGCAGTCACCTGCGTCACTTGATTTTCGAACACGCGTTTTAATTGCTCCTGAGGAATGTTGGCGCCTGCTTTGCCGTTGCGCTGCAACATAGTGGCCTGCGACTGCAATACCTCGTCGAGGTCGCGGCGCATGAAAATGATCTTGTAAGTATATTTCGACGGCAATGATGTGAGCAATTGCGCAATCACTTTCACAGCTTTGCCTTCGGCTTCGCCCATCCAACTGGCGTCTGATTTGAGCTGCTTAACGCGCTCAAACTCACAATAACCTTTGGGGTTATCGTCGTCGGCGCCGCGCTGGCCGTCGACCAGCAGGGGGATGCCCCCGGCGTCCAGTAATTGCATCATCATTGAAGTACCACTGCGTGGCAGACCAGAAACGATTGTAATCATTCTTCGACAAAAAAGTATTTTTCAGATTCGGGTTTTGCGCCCATCAGGCGCCGGTATTCTCTGGATTTATCGGGATGGGTATCTCGATAAAGTTTTTCCAGCCAGTAATACACTTGTTTTTTATGCCTGGCCATGCCTAAACAGGTCTCAAATGCCTGAATCGCCGCTGCCTGGTTGCCCATTTTGTACAAAGCGATGCCAAGATGAAAGTGCCCACGCGGAAAGTGATGCATATGACCGACTGCATCCAATGCGTAATCGACTGCTGTCTCACCCTCGTCGAGGCCAATATTGAGCTGCGCCATCCCGTCGAGGGCAAAGGGATTCTCAGGGTCTTTCTGCAATATTTTTTCAAATGCTTGAGCTGCCCTCTGCCAGTCTTTACACCTGAGGTATATGGCACCGATACGATTCAGAGTCGGCACCGAATCGGGATTGTTCACCAAGGCTTGTTCCAGTTGGCTGACCGCTGTGTCTGTATCGTCTTTGGTCAGCGCAAGGATGCCTCTCAACAAGAACGCGTGTGCCTGTTGCTCCCTGGCCTGCTCGCCCGGCAACGAATCCATTCTGCCAATCAAATCTTCGACAGCATCCAATTGGCCTAAACTGAGCCGACACTCCGCCAATTTTACCAGATACCCAAAGGTCTCGGGGTTTTGTGCCAACAGATCTTCCAGGATCTCAGCCGCGCGATCGTGCTTGCCGCCGTGCATCAATGCTCGGACTAAATTGTGGTTTCTATCTTTGACTGCCAAATCGATCCTTTTTTGTTGATCGTCACCCGGAGCGTCGACATAGCCGAGTTCTACCAACTGCTGGACAGCTGCGAGTGACGCTTCGGGGTCGACACGCAGCTCCTCCTGGTGCCGACCGTCTGCTCCCGGCATCAGATCCCAGCTGATGACGCGATCAACATCAATGTTGCGTTCCAGCGTTTCTAACCAGACCCTCCCTGGCATATCCGCACCAGGTGCCAAGCCAAGCAGCGTGAGCACAGTGGGCGTCACATCGAGTAAACTGGCGCCGTAAAGTTTTTCTCCGCGCTTTATCCCGGGGCCACGTATGCACGCAATGCCGTAAGAACGGTGGCAGGCCTCCGGTGATTTGGCAGCCACTGCCTGCGGCAGGCGGTCTGAGCCACTGCGATAGCCGTGGTCACTGACAATGATGACGGTAGTATCTTCGCCAGCCAGTTGCAACAGCGCGTGCAACATCATGTCGTGGTAACGGTAGACGCCAGTCATGACGTCCTTGTACAAGGCAAATTCTGCGGCGGTGACGTCTGCCATCTGCGGCGGATGGTAGGGCATGAATTCGTGCCCGAACTGATCGATCGCACCATAATAAACCGCTGTGAGATCCCAGTCACCTGCTTGTAACAAATAGGTCGCGGCGTTGTGAATCGAAGCGGTTTTGGCCAGCAACTGCCTGAGCATGTGGGGGCGATGGTCCTTAGCCAAATCGATTTTCCCCAATTCAGGAATAAACGGCAGGATTTCAGCCGGTCCCATCTCATGCGGATCTACTCGAAACGGTGTGATCGTTGCTGTCAGCTCAGCGGGGTGCACGCAGTGTTCCGGCAATTTGGCCGGCACTTGCTGGTGCTGGTTCAATTCCGCATAGTAATTGGTAACAATGCTCCCCTCAATCGGTTCTGCAGGGTGGCTGGCAAACCAGTTGACCACGTTGGAACGCATGCCATTTTGGTTGAGGATATTCCACAGTGCTTTGCACTTGCGCGAGGTGCTGGCGACTGGACGGATGCCATCTCCTTCCGGAGTGGGTTCGACGAAAGAAGTGATGCCGTGCTCTTCGGCCGTTTTTCCAGTCGCAATTGATGTCCACAACATGGGTGACAGGACCGGTTGCAGCGTGGCGATGTTGCCACTGACGCCTTCGTCCACAAAACGGGCCAAATGCGGCATTTTTCCCTCCGCTAATAAAGGATCGATCATCTGCCAATCAGCAGCGTCCCACCCTATGAGTAAAAGTTTCGAGGATATTCGTTCGCCCATATTAAAAAAAGCGTGATTTATATCACGGCCTGGATATAAATAACACCTTTTTCTGAAAATCCTCAGCGTCTGCAGCTATTTTTTGTGCCGGCGCCAGGTGCCGAGTCCGAGCACTCCAGCCGACAACAGCCCCAATGCCACTGCTGCAAATGAAGACTCTGGAATGGTGACCACATCTTCCGGCATCTCGCCGCCCGTGTATTCGTTAACAAGGCCAGCCGGAAGCGGTTTACCTTCATCCTCATAAGCATACCCTTTCACAGACAATTTGACGTTTTTGATATTGGAAGCGTCAATTTGCAGTTCGACCCATGCATTGAAGCCACCCGATGTCACTAAGCCCAGAAAACGATCGGGCTCAGCGAAATAAGTCAAACCATCGTGCTGCGAGAGACGAATTTCTGAACTGTCAAAGCCCACGGCCTCTGGCGTCTTCGCCGACAACAGGTAACCGGATTCAAATGATTGCACTGGGTAAAAGCGGTCGCCCATCAAGAGCGGATCAGGCGTGAGAATTTTCACGTTGGAAGCCGAGTTATTTTTTTCTATCTGAATATGGTCAGACTGATCGCCACTCAAATAATTATAAATGGAGAAGGACACGTCATAGATCCCGTCACTGTCCACATCCAGTGGCAGGTTGTTGTAGACACTGCGACCATCTTCTCCCATGATTTGCAGCTCAAGGGGAGAATTTGAGTAATCTTTATAGACAACGGCAGCGTCCGCACAGTTGCTGACAACGAAGGCACCTGCACTCGCGGCCGATGTGTAGGCTGCGATTCTTTTATTGCGTAACTTAGAAATTTTCGATTGCTTTACGGATTGGGTCATAAGGGGGGGCACGATTGGAGGTTATATTCTTTAGACTTCTGTTAAGATGTTGACGCATTTAACTGTCAACCTATCATTTCTAAAGACAAAATTTTTAAGTGCTGATGTAACACTCAACATTTAAAAAATATTTAAAATTTAGCCCAAAGTCAAGTTATTTCCCAAATTTAATCCATATATTGTTCTATTTTGATTTCGATAATAACCCTATATCCATTTATATAAATTTCTATCCAATATAAAGCAGTCGACATCCAGCATATAGATCATTCTCTCGATTAAGAATGGGGATACGCTGGGTTGGATACTGTCGTACAGACAATCTTGCAGGCCATATTTTGCAAGAGGCCTGTTAGCGTCGAATCACTGCAAATCGATTGCCAGGTTTTGACGAAGCGCAGGTGCTCAGGATTGGTTTTCTTTACGACGCCGCCAGCGCGCCAAACCCATAGCTCCGGCTGAGAGTAAGCCCAAAGCGACCGCCGTTTCAGCAGGCTCGGGAACCGGAGCGGCCGCCGTCGTCACCCCTGCATCGATAGAGGCACCGGTGCTTTCATAGGCATAGCCAGTGATCGTTAAAGTGTGCTGCGACATATCGCTCACATCCGTCTGTATTTCCACCCAGGCGTTGAAGCCGCTAGAGGTTTGCAGGCCTAAATAGCCGCCCAAACTGAAAGTCGTCTTCTCGGTCGCACCGGGGCTATCCGTGGTAATACGTAATTGCGAATGCGTGGCGACATGGCTGCTACCAGCTGCAATCGTGGCTCCATATGAAAAGGCTGCGATTGGGTATAATGAGCTACCGGAGTAGCTGAGTTCCGCGGTAAATACATTTAACGAAGAATTTTGGAGTATCTCAATATGGTCTGTGCTAGATGCGCCATAATGATAGACCAGGAAAGACAGGTCTGCAAATGTGTCCCCATCAATATCGATGGGCGATGTAGTGAAGGTCGATCCCCCTGTGATGTTAATGGGGGAACTGGTCAAATCGGTATAAACCACCGCAGCGTGGCTGAATTGTCCAAGAGTAAAAGCGCCCGCACTGGCAGCTGAAGTATAGGCCGCCAGTTTTTTGACCCTGCGGCTCTTGTGCAATTCGTGTTCAGTGTTCATGAGCTATGTCCTTTTGATTGGTTTTTATATTTAACGAGATAAGCAGGAAGGATCTAAGTCGACGCTCTTCAACAGATCTTGAACCCGATGACAAAAAACCAAAACATAACTTTGCATTTGAATACCAATTAGTTATGCACAGCGATTGAGCACTCTATCCAGCAAATCGTTTTTTCGATATGGATGGTTAACAGGAGCAGGTGCCAGCCCGAATCACACTCATTAAAGGGCATGTGCCGCTTGAAAATTGACTCCAAAACCCCAGGTATCCGTTTTTGAGCATTTTAGAACCTTATACCCCCACTCAAAGAGTTACTGAGCATTTGCTTGAACGAGTGCCATTCGGGCCAGCCCGAAGAGATATTCCCGAAAGTTGTGGATTGAGCTGAATGCCTGCAAACCATTGTGGTCACTAAAAGTGATTTATGCTACGCTACGCTTAGCCTCAATACCATCAACAAAGCAGACATTTCGAACTACCTTGTAAAGCAATTCAGAAGCGCTGAGTTTTCTCCAATGTTTTTGTGCTTCAGCAGTGAGTTTGTAGAGTCTGCTAAAGCTCGTTCGGGACGGCCAAGCTCTGTGGCGATGTTGTTAATGCCTGCTTCCAACTCGGGCGTGTCGGCTGCACTCTGGCTTACATGGGCACTGACGATCAGTTGGCTGCCTTCGGCTTCGAC
>Ga0102943_1002535_pt1 | contig 10660 bp, 11 predicted proteins | sample SalPonC_black_MG_FD_78174 | JGI IMG/M metagenome (GOLD analysis project Ga0102943, IMG submission 78174) | Salt pond soil microbial communities from South San Francisco under conditions of wetland restoration - Salt Pond MetaG... | ecosystem: Environmental > Aquatic > Marine > Intertidal zone >...
ATGTAAACAGAACAACACCGGATGATTATTTAACTGTCTGATCTGATACTGATACCCCTTGTATACCCTGATGCAAAGGAAAACACCATATGCTTGATCTCAAACCCAGAACCCGGGTCATGACCAGAGAACAGAGCGAAAAAATCCACCATGATGCCCTTTTAATTCTCCGCCGGACCGGTATAAAGGTGGATGATCCCGGGGCAAGACAGGTGTTTGAAAACGCCCTGGGAGAATCTGCACATGCCCCTGTGTTCCATATCCCGGAAGACATTGTCCAAAGGGCAATCGACACAGCCCCCTCAGGCATCCCCGTATTTGACCGCACGGGCCGGCCCTGTTTTTGTCTGAGCGGTGATGGAGACCAGGATGCGGTGTTCGGCATCGGTGTTACCAATCTGCAGTATCACGACCCGGTTACAGACAGAATCCAGCCGTTTCTGCGGTGCCACATGGGCCTTGCAGCAGGCCTGGGCCATTCCTTGAAAAATTTTGATTTTATTTCAACCCCGGGGGTGATCCAGGACCTGCCCCCGGAAACAGCCGACACTATAGGGGTTTTGGAAATGCTGGCCCATACCACAAAACCCCTGGTGATGCTCATATCAAACCCGGACTGCTTTGCAACTGCCCTGGACCTGTGTGAACATCTCACCAGGGATCTGTCTGATCATCCCTTTGTGATCCCTTATGTGAATCCCATCACCCCGCTGGTGCTGAACGCGGATACCACCCAAAAAATGGATCTGTCCATTCAAAAAGGGCTGCCGTTTATCTTTTCCAATTACGGGATGTCCGGCGCCACCTGTCCCATCACCCCCGGGGGCACCCTGGCCCTGCTCACGGCGGAACTGCTGGCAGGACTGGTGTACAGCCAGCTGGTAAAACCGGGAACTCCCATTATCCTGGGCAGCCTGCCGGCTGCCTTTGACATGAAACATGCCGGCAGTTTTTATTCGCCCGGCACCCTGGTGCTGAATCTGGCCTGTGCTGAAATGATGGCCTTTTACAAGATTCCCCACTGCGGCACATCCGGCAGCGGAAACGGCTGGGGCGCAGACCTGCTGGCCGCCACCACCCTGTGCATAAACCACCTGACCAGCTGTTCAGGCGCCGTGGGCATGGTTCCGTTTGTGGGGGGCAGCTTTGACTCCCTGGTCTTCTCCCCGGAACTGGTTGTGTATTCCGATGATCTCATTTGCCAGTCCAGGCAGTTTGCTGCCGGATTTTCCATAGCAGATGACCATATCGGGTTTTCCGACATTGAAACACGTGGCCCGGGGGGAAATTTTCTGTTGTCTTCCCTGACCGGCCGGCATTTCAGAAAATCCCAGTTTTCAAGTACGATCTGGCCTTTTCTATCCCTTGACAAATGGCAAAACAAGGGTGGCCCCAGCGCTGCCTGCCTGCTCCGCGACAAAACATGCGATCTGCTCACACACCTTACAGTTCCCGAGGACCATGATGATATCATGGCAAAAGGAGACGCCTTTCTTGCATCTGTCTGAAAACCATCTGATCCTTTACCGCGGTCACAGAACCTGCATGGTCTCCGGCTGCCGGAGATCATGAAAAAAAACATCTGGCTGTGGATTTTGATTTTGATATTTGTTCCGGTTAATGATATGTGGCTGTACTGGCAAATCAAAAAACCCCATATTGAGGAACAGACAAAATATGCTTGCAATCATCGGCGGCACTGGATTTTATCAGATCCAGGGACTTGAAATCAAAGAAGAGCAGACAGTTGACACCCCCTTCGGCAACCCGTCCGCACCCATTGTCAGGGCGGTGTTCAACGGCAGGGATCTGCAGTTCATTCCCCGCCACGGCTGCAGCCACGAATTTCTGCCCCATGAGATCAACTACCGGGCCAATATCTTTGCCTTGAAAAAACTGGGCGCCACCAGAATCATCAGTTTTTCCGCCACCGGCAGCCTGCAGGAGGACATCCATCCCGGTGATCTTGTCATACCGGATCAGTATTTTGACTGGACCCGGGGCCGGCGTCAGTCCAGCTTTTTCGGAGAAGGGCTTGCTGCCCACATATCAACGGCAGAGCCTGTCTGCGGCAGCCTGACCCGATGGATCGCAGACCATGCCAAAAAAATGGACCTGCCCCTGCACACCGGCAAAACCTATGCCTGCGTGGAAGGCCCCCGTCTGGGCACCAAAGCGGAAAGTAATTTTCTGCGCCTGGCCGGATGCGATCTGGTGGGCATGACCAATGTACCGGAAGCATTTCTGGCCAGAGAAGCCCGGATGTGCTATGCAGCCGTCTGCATCATCACCGATTATGACTGCTGGATGGATGATCCGTCTCACCATGCCAGTGTGGCATCAGTGCTGGAACGATACAGCGCAAGCATCCAGAAAGCACAGGATCTGCTGCGCACACTTATGGACGCCCCCCTGCCACAGACAGATCATGACTGCGGCACATCATTGAAAGAAGCACTGATCACAGCGGATGATGCAGTACCGGAAGGCAAAAAAGCAATTTTACAAATATTGCAGAAATAAAAGCTGTAAACAAAGCGCTTCTAAGGGCAGGCTTCAAACCGCAGGCTTCAATTCTGATCCGGCCGGAATTTGTCTTTTTTTTTGGCCTTTGCCCTGCGGTCGGGAAACACAAAAGGCGGTCTTCTATTTTTTTTGCGGATCCAGTTCAAGGATGTCTGGATATGTCTTATTTGAATCAACCGCAGGATCAATTTTTTTTTACCGGGAAAATCCATGGCCACAAGTCCCAGAAAAAGGGTCAGCAGCCCCTGACCGGGCACGAACAGCATCACAAAACCCAGAAAAACCAGTACCAGGCCTGCCAGATTTTTTGCCAGCCGGAACCGGGGACGCAGCAGTTTCGGGGCGGGTCCCGGTGTATCATAAACCATAAAATAGGTGCTCGGCAGCCAGCAGATCATTCTGGACACCGCCAGCAGGCCGAAAACAAATCCGGCAGCCGAAACAACCGTCACCAGAGCCAGAATTTCCTGATATTGTCCGGCCATGTCTAAAATCATGCTCATCTGCAGATATATTCCCCTGATCCCTTATGCACCTGTTTTAGGTAAAGGGTTACCACAGTGCTTCTGCCGGTGCCCAAATTTTTCCGGCCACAGGCATTTGTTTGCTAAAGATCCATCCATCAGTCCGGCAGGGCAAATAAACATACCGGTTTTTCTGATTCCTGCCCTCTGGATCAGTCAATTGCGAAAACCGGCATTTCGGCCATGGCAGTATAATCGGTAAGATCACACCGGAGGGGGGTGATGGAAATATAATTTTGGGCAATGGCATTGACATCAGTATCCGGGGCTCCGGATACCGGTTCCTGACTCCCGTACCAGTAATAACGCCGCTGCTTCGGATCTTTTCGTTTTTCAAAACAGCTGGACAGGTTGTCAAAGGCCTGGCAGGTTATTTTCACCCCTTTAATTTCAGAAAAAGCAATACCAGGGGCATTGATATTCAAAAATGTACCTGAAGGAAGGTTGTATTTTTGAATGGTTATGGCGGCATCAGATATGAACCAGGCCAGTTTTTCATAATCCATGACATTTCCGATCTTCATGGAAACCGCCAGGCTCCTGATACCGTTCAACGCCCCTTCCCGGGCAGCGGCAACCGTGCCGGAATAATTGATGTCAATGCCGATATTGGTACCTGGATTGATGCCTGAAATCACCATATCCGGCGGGGTATCAACGCATTCTGACAACCCCAGTTTTACACAGTCAGCCGGCGTACCGTCCATTGCATATATACTGCCTTTCCCCTTGCTGGGCATCTGCTGGAGCCGCATGGGGTGATGCAGGGTGATGCCATGGCTCACTGCGCTTTTTTCCCGGTCCGGCGCCACCAGCACAACATTGTGGCGTTGGTTCAGCACCTCATACAATACACGGATTCCTGTGGCCTGATACCCGTCATCATTGGTGAGAAAAATATTCATGTCTTATGGATTTCGGATCTTACGGTAATAAGCGTCTGCCTGGTAAACAGCTGCCAGGGGATTGTGCCCGGTAACCCGGTCCTTTACCGCCAGCACGGTAGTGGGAACCTGTGAAAATTGAAAAAACAAAGAATCATGTCCCACACACAGACCCAGCAGGATATTGAAATCCACCTGTTCTTTGTTCAGCAGTTTTGCCTGGAATACGGGATTACACATGGATTCATCAGTTCCCTTATATATCTTATCGGCATCACTGATGCCGATGATATCCTTGGAAGTCCTGCCGGCTTTACAGCACACAGAGACCACATCAAATCCATGGGCTTCAAAAACTTCTCCAACAGTTTTTGCCTCTGCTGAAAGCCCCAGGCAAAACGCCAGACCGATACGCTGATACCCCATTCTTCCTGCAAATTCGCAGGTTTCAACAATCCGGGTCTTGACAGGCTGCATCACATAGGGCTGCTGGTCCCGGTTGGCATAGCAGGCAGCCTCCTGCACTGATGCAGTATGGGCAAATTTCTGTATATCATCTGCCCCATAAACCTGGTTTGCCTCTTGTAGAAGGGATTTACAGGTGACAGTGGGACATCCTCTGCGCCCTTTTCCCTGTTCTGTATAACATATTTTTTCCCCTACCGGGCTGTCACATGCTGCACAGGCAGGAGGCGTACCCTTATTTTGATCCGCCATTGTTATTCTCCTGATTTTATATAAAAATAGGCAAAAAACTTACCACACAGCCTTCAATAATAAAAGTCTACCCATACAAAACACAGCACAATTATTTTTTCAAGGCATGCTTGCGCCAGATGAAAACACCCATAAAACTGGCACGCCCGGAGGGATTCGAACCCCCGACCCTTGGATTCGAAGTCCAATGCTCTATCCAGCTGAGCTACGGGCGCACAGGGTGATGAATTTGTAAAAAAATAACACGATCAAGCATTTTTCGCAATATGTGGAATTATAATAGAAAAAAAACGCATTTACACCGCTTTGCAGCGTATAAAATCCGGTGATTACGGCGCTTGTATTCACTGTGAGGAAGATATTGCCAAAAAACGGCTGGAAGCAGATCCCGGTTCCCTGACCTGTATCACCTGTGCCAGGGCTGCTGAAAAAAAATAAGCCGGACAGGTCATATATCCTGCCCGGCTTACAATTCGGCTTACAGCAAAAGATTACAGGTCAGAGGCGTGAAGCGGGGTCAGGTTTTCCACTGCCTGTCTGAATTTTTCTCTTTCTGCTTCAGGCATGGGGATCAGGCCCTTATCAGTAAGATACCCATCATCACCCCAGGCTTTTTCACTGGTGAACTCAGCCAGAAATTCCTTGATACCCGGGATACTGCCCACATGGGCTTTTTTCACATAGAAAAACAGGGGCCTGGATACCGGGTAACTGCCGTCTGCAATGGCCTCAAATTCCGGGGCAACACCGTCAATGAGTGCACCCTGGAGTTTATCCGCGTTCTGGTCCAGAAAAGAGAACCCGAAAATCCCCAGTACATCCTTGTTGGCATCCAGTTTCTGGACAATCAGGTTGTCGTTTTCACCGGCTTCAATATACGCACCGTCTTCACGGATGGTATGGCAAAGGGCTTTGTATACTTTTTTGTCTTTTTTCTTCAAATCTTTGATCCATGTAAATTTTTTGGCACCGCCTTCCATGGCCAGTTCCACAAACGCATCCCTGGTACCGGAGGTGGGGGGAGGGCCCAGAACCTCAATTTTTATATCCGGCAGTGAGGGGTTCACATCTTTCCAGGTTTTGTTGGGGTTGGGGACGGTACTGCCGGCGACATTTCCAGAGGGGACATCTTTGGCAAGTGCCAGAAAAATGTCTGTGCGGCTCAGCTTGAACAGCGGGGCTTCTTTGGAATTGGCAAGCACGATGCCGTCATAGCCGATTTTCACCTCAACGATTTCTTTGACACCGTTGGCAACCGCTTTTTCAAACTCAGATTTTTTAATACGCCGGGAAGAATTGGTGATATCAGGATATTCCACCCCCACACCTGCACCAAACAGTTTGTGTCCCCCGCCGGAGCCGGTGGATTCGATGGTGGGGGTTTTAAACCCGGTGGATTTGCCAAAATTTTCCGCCACAACGGTTGCAAACGGATACACAGTGGAGGACCCGACAATGGAAATATAATCCCTTGAAGCCGCCCAACCATTACCAAGACCCAATGTGAAAACCAGGGCCAGACTTGCAATCAACACTTTTTTCATTTCTTTCTCCTTACAAGTTTTCATTAAAAATAAGATTAAAAAATACTTACCATCTTCGTTCAAATTTTTTCCGCAGAAAAACCGCCACCGCATTCATGGTCACCAAAAAGGCAAGAAGCACCATGATAGCGGCAGAGGTCCGCTCCAGAAAAGCACGCTCAGGACTGTCTGCCCACAAAAAAATCTGTACCGGGAGCACGGTGGAAGGATCGGTAAATCCGCCTGGTATGTCCACGATAAATGCCACCATACCGATCATCAGCAGCGGGGCTGTTTCCCCAAGGGCCTGGGCCATGCCGATAATGGTGCCGGTGAGCATGCCGGGCAGCGCCAGCGGCAGCACGTGGTGAACCACCATCTGGGTTTTGGAAGCACCTACACCCAGCGCTGCCTCTCTGATGGAAGGAGGAACCGATTTCAAGGCAGCACGGCTGGCAATGATGATGGTGGGCAGGGTCATCAGTGTCAGCACAAATCCGCCCACCAGGGGAACCGATCTTGGCAGTCCAAAAAAATTCAGAAAAACCGCAAGACCCAGCAGACCGTAAACAATGGAAGGCACCGCTGCCAGGTTATTGATATTCACCTCAATAATGTCGGTCCACCGGTTTTTCGGGGCAAACTCCTCCAGGTAAACCGCTGTGGCTACACCCACGGGAAAAGACAATAACAAAGTGACGATCAACGTATAAAAAGAGCCGGTAACCGCACCCAGGATCCCTGCCAGTTCAGGCTCACGGGAATCGCCCGCAGTAAAAAAAGTGGTATTGAACCGTTTTTTGAGCCGGTTCTGTTCCTGGAGCCTGTCAATCCAGGATAACTGCACATCTTTGATCCTGCGTTCAGTTTCAGGCACATTCCGGGGTATATGACCTTTGATCAGCATGTCCACATCATCATCAGCCGGCACCCAAAGCAAGATAACCGAGCCTATCAATTGCTGGTTTTTGCGTACAAAATCCTGCAGCTGGTAGGCAGCACCGGTACTGACCATGCCATATAGCTTTCGCTTGTGGCTCCGGGTTTTCACCTCAGGAAACATGGCCCTGAGAGAATTTTTCACCATTGCATGATAGTTGGCATCGTTCAGTGCCTGGGCATCGATGGTGTCAGGGTCCAGATAAATATCCAGCTGGACAAAGGTCTGCTGAAAAGCGGTATACCCGTTGGCGATGATGCTGATGAAAAGAATAGACAAAAAAACCATGGAAAGAAAAATGGCGCACAGACCATACAGCCGGAACCGCTTTTCAGCCTTATAGCGCCTGGCAAGCCCTTTGGCGACAATATCCATTGTCCGCACTGAGGCGGTTTTTTTATTTTCAGCCACAGGTGTTTTTGCCGTATGGATGGTATCGGGATGATTATTCATATTGCTCCCTGTATTTACGCACCACCACCAGGGCGATGACATTCAGAATCAGTGTGATGACAAACAGCATCAGGCCCAGGGCGAAGGCAGCCAGGGTCTTGGGGCTGTCAAATTCCTGGTCCCCCACCAGGAGGGTCACAATCTGGACCGTCACAGTGGTTACGGTTTTCAAAGGATTTACCGTCATATTGGCAGCCAGCCCTGCTGCCATCACCACAATCATGGTCTCGCCAATGGCCCGGGAAACCGCCAGCAGCACACCACCGACAATACCGGGCAGTGCTGCAGGCAGCACCACCAGACGCACTGTTTCACTGTGGGTGGACCCAAGGCCCAGGGCGCCGTCCCGCAGAGACTGGGGCACGGCATTGATCACATCGTCGGAAAGGGAAGACACAAAAGGAATGATCATGATGCCCATGACCAGCCCTGCGGCCAGAGCGCTTTCCGAGGACACATCCAGGCCGAAGGACACCCCGGCACTGCGGATCAGCGGGGCAACGACCAGGGCGGCAAAAAATCCGTACACCACCGTGGGAATCCCGGCCAGAATCTCCAGCAGCGGCTTGGCAACAGCCCTGAATCTTTTGTCGGCATACTCCGACAGGTAAATGGCGGACATCAGGCCGACGGGAACCGCAACACACATGGCAATGGCTGATATGAGCAGTGTTCCCATAAACACGGGAATGGCGCCGAATGCGCCGGAAGATCCCACCTGGTCTGCGCGGATGGCCATCTGGGGACTCCAGTCCAGACCGAAAACAAACTCATGAAAAGGAACAATCTTGAAAAACCGGATGGCTTCATAGAGGACAGACAATACAATGCCGATGGTGGTGAATATGGCAATGGTGGAGCAGGCTATAAGCAGATATTTGACTGTGTTTTCCACATGGTTCCTGGCCCGCAGCTTTGGAGAAATAATTTTCTGCACCCACAAAATTCCGACAATGGCAAAGGTGGTGACTATCACTGCCAGAGCTGCATGGCTTATGGTTTTAAGCCGTGTGTAATGGGCAGCTGCCGCCTGGATGGCAGGGCTGATTTCTTCGGGAACAATATGGCCGAAAACAAGGTTGCGGATATCATTTATCACAAGGCCCAGGCGGTCTGCCGGCAGATTCTGCATATCAGGCGGCAGACCGCCGATCACCAGGTGGGTGATAACATGGGATTCAAATATCCGCCAGAAACAAAAAACAGCCAGGGCTGGAAGGGCGCACCAGAGTGCGGCCAGGGATCCATAATAGGTGGGTCTGGAATGCAGAATGTGCCGGCCTCTGCCGCTGGCATCAGCAACGGCAAATGCCCGCCTTCGGCCCAGAAAATATCCACCGGCAGTGAGCATCAGCAAAACCAGAAGCAAATTGTAAGAAGACATGGATAACCTTACTATTAAAAGATTGTTCACTAAACTGGCTGTGAAAATACAGATCTTTTATAAGGTTTTGTTTAACAAATGATGAGCAAACCATTAGAAAATGGTTAGAACCCGGTTGTTGGATAGATAACTGTCTTGAATAACAACAAAGAATTGGTGGGAAAAGAAATTTTTTCTGGTAAAAAACTTTACTGAACGTGGACGGTCAGGAGTTTGCGGAAATCTTTTCTTCCAGTTGTTTGATCAACACCCCAAAGGGATCAGAATCCAGTATCCGGGCAAACTGGGACCGGTAGTTTGCCACCAGGCTTACGCCTTCAACTACCATATCATACACCCGCCACTGGCCGTCAGCTGCCGCATACATTCTGTAATCAATGGGGATTTCAATGTCATCGCCCACCACAATGGTGTTGATCTGCGCTTTTTTATCTCTGATCTGTTCTTTGACATAGCGCACCTTTTCATCATCATATGCTTCGATTTTTGCCACATAGGTATCTTCCAGCAGCCGGGAAAACAACCGAACAAAGGTCTGCCGCTCTGCAGACGTTATGTCCCGCCAGTGACGGGCAAGGCTGAGCTGGGACATTTTTTCAAAATCAAACCGCTCATAGATCACTTCCCTTAATGCCGCTCTTCTGTGGGCTGCATTGGCCTCTCCTTGGAGGGTGTCATCTTTCAAAATTTGTATAATGCTGTCAATGGTGACTTTGAGCTGATCCCGGGCCGGAGAGGCTGCCACATTTCCCACAATGAAAAACAATACAAAAATTGTCACTAAAAAGGGTCTGGCAATCACATGGCGCATATCAGGTCTCTTTCATATTTTTTTCTGTTATGGCTTCATAAGCCTGGTGAACATTTTCATGAATGGTAAACACATTGTCCAGTTTGGTTAAAGAAAGGGCATTGTATACAGTGTCTCCAAGGCCGGCCAGAATAAATTGCCGGTTCTGCTTTCTGCTCCACTGCAGCCCTTCCACCAACGTTGCGATGCCGGAACTGTCCATGAAGGAGACCTTTGTCATGTCCACAACAACAGCATTGACATTTTTTTTAAAAAGTCTGGTCAGTATGTCTCTCAGGCTGGGAGAGGTATACATGTCCACGTCCCCCTGCACCTGGACCAGGGCAGTATTTTTCTTTTCCGTTGTTTTTATGTCAAACTGCATTGCCCATCTTCATATGTGTCAGGATAGTTGTTATTTATCAAAGAGATATTTATTGACCAATTCCTCAATACTGATGGCAGATTCCGTGTCCATGATCACATCATTGTCTGAAAGGTACTCTTCAGACCAGCCTGGTGCCAGTTTAATGAACTTGTCGCCGATTATGCCTTTGGTCCGGACCGAAGCGATGGTATCATCTGAAATTTTGGTGCTGTTTTTTATCTCCATCAAAACCCGGGCCTCGTTTTCTTCCAGGCGGATCTGTTTGACTTTGCCCACCGGCACCCCTGCAATTTCCACGGAGGCCCCCGGTTCAAGGCCTTCTACCGACCTGAAACTGGCTTCAATGGTATAGGTGTCAGGCCCGAACCATGCAACCCCGCCCAGGTTAACGGAAAGATATACCAGACAGCCCATCCCCAGAACCATGAACAACCCCACCGAGATTTCAGTTTTTCTGCCGTACATGAATAATATTACATCCTATAGCAATAAAGATGTCAAGATATAATCCACCACCAGGATGGACAGGGA
>Ga0102943_1002536_pt1 | contig 10660 bp, 9 predicted proteins | sample SalPonC_black_MG_FD_78174 | JGI IMG/M metagenome (GOLD analysis project Ga0102943, IMG submission 78174) | Salt pond soil microbial communities from South San Francisco under conditions of wetland restoration - Salt Pond MetaG... | ecosystem: Environmental > Aquatic > Marine > Intertidal zone >...
GACGATCGGCTGGGTTTCCGGAGCGACCGGCGGAAGATGCCAGGCGACGTCGGCGATCTCGGCGATCTCGGTCTCGCCCTCGGGAACAAGAGCGATGCAGAATCCCTCGCTGCCGTGGCTCATGATCGCGGTTTCGACCGCGCGGGTGTGGCTTGCGGCGTCGGGTGCGACAAGGAACAAGGGGTCGCCGGCTTTCTGGGTCCGGTAATGGTGATATTCCTCGAGCGGGAAGGCATAGGCGTGGATCGGCGCCAACTCCTTGAGCTTCGCGGCCCCGAAAGCAGCCGGCGCATAGTGAGGCCCGGCTCCCGCCAGAAGCACGAGGTCCGCCCGAGCAAGGCGGGCGGCGACGACCCTCGCGGGCTCGTAGAAGGCCTTCGAGACGCCGTCGACCTGGTCGGGAAGGGCGCTGAGGGCGACGCGAAGCATCGAGATGTCCGCGCCTTTCGCCTCCGCGACGGAGGCGGTCAGCGCGAGCTTCAGCGCCATCGCCGCCGTGCTGGACTGGGTGGGCCAGCCGCCGCGTGTCGCGCGAATGTGCAGGGCGCCCGGGAATTCCTCCATCAGCGGCGAGCCGAGCGTGTTCGACAGCCCGATCGCGTATGCGCCGCGAGCTTCCGCACCCTTCAGACCATCGATGACCGGTTCGGTCTTGCCACTCGAACTCAAGCCGATGACGACCGTTTCCTCGTCCACCACATGAAGCCCGTAGGTGGCGAAGTCGAACGCTTCGCAAGGCTCGCAGACCACCTCGAGCATGCGTTCGACCACATGGCGCACACCGTAGCCGGAAATCCAGCTGTCGCCGCATCCTACCATCACGATGCGACGGATTTTCCGGCCGGCGAGATCGGCAGCGATGGCGGCGAGGGGTGCGGCGTTGGCGTCGAGCGTGGCGCGGATGGCGTCGCCTTGAGACATCATTTCGGTTTCCGTGAGCGCGACCCGCCGGAAGCGCTCGGGGTCGCCGGGCGCATCCGAGGAAGATTCCCGCCGGATCTCCTGCAATCGTTGCTCAATGCTCACATCGCCCTCCTTGTTGATTGTAGCCACAATATCTCGCGCGCGATAAGCTGGCGCTGAACATCTTCTTTCGATATCTGTCACTTTGCAGAAAAACGCAATAGCACATGCGGAGCATGGATTGTGCCCGACACCGTAGCCCAGTCGCAACTAAATCCGCGGCACGAACGAATCCTCGAAATGTTGCAGCGTAACAGACTCGTCGAAGTCTCACGCCTCTCGGAAGAGTTGGGCGTTTCCGCCGTCACGATCCGGTCGGATCTCGACGCACTCGAACGCAGGATGCTGCTGAGGCGTATTCGTGGCGGAGCGACATCCGTTCAGCCCGCCCGGTTCGTGCGCCCGCTCGAATTGCCGAGTCAGAGCTTCGGTGAGGAAAAGGAACGCATTGGAGCGATGGCGGCCCGAATGGTGCGTGACGGCGAAACCATCATTCTGGATGCCGGGACCACGACGCGCGCGATGGCGCTCGCGCTGCCGGCGGATCTGAGGGATGTGGTCGTCATAACCAGCAGCTTAGACATCGCCATATCCTTGGAAAATCATGCAGGTATCACGGTGATGGTGACTGGTGGCACCGTGAAGAAAACCGGTCGAAATCCGCGCTCGCGCTCGCTCATACCGCCTTTCGCCGGACTCCTTCTGGGCCAGGTGAACGCCGATTGCGCTTATCTGTGCTGCGCCGGAATCGATTCGCAGCGAGGCTTCACGAATGCGCATTTCGAGGAGGTCGAGATCAAGCGCGCCATGCTCACCGCCGCGCGGCGCGCCGTCGTGCTCGCGGACCGCGGAAAGATTGGCCATGTGGCCGGAGCGAAGATTGCCGGTGTCGCTGAGGTCTCCTCGCTTGTCACTGACGGCGGCGCCGAGCCCGCCGACGTCCATTCCCTCGAGGCCGCAGGGCTTGATGTGATCCTTGCTTGATCCGCGCGTCGCCCTTTTTTCAGGCGGTCGCGCAAGGTGTTTGAGCAACTAGGTCGCATTGCGCCTTGACTGAAGAGGGAATTTTGCGAAAAGTTTCGCTACTATGAATAATGAAAGTAAGTGTGACTGAGTCGCGGGTTCATGCCTGCCGGAAAACCACTGCAAAGGGAGTATCCAATGAAACTGACCCGACGCACGGTGATGGGCGGTCTTGCCGCTGCCACCGCCTTATCGAGTCCCACGATCCTGCGCGCGCAGACACGCGAGCTGGTGATGGTGGGCTATGGCGGCGAGGCCGACGCCCCGCTCATTGCCGCTGGTGAGGAACTCGGTCGCCGCAACCCCGGCGTAACGCTCCGCGTAATCGGAGGGCTTTCGGCCGAGGCGCTCGCCCAGATCAAGGCCGCGCGTGGCAACTCGCCCTACGATCTTGCGGTCATGGGATCTCCTGCAATCATCAACGCGCTGGCCGAGGACGTTCTGGTGACGCTCGATTTCTCGATGATCCCCAATTCGCAGAACGTTGACTCGAAGTTCATGCCCTACGGCTATGACGTGGGCCAGCCGATCTGGTTCGAAGGGATCGGTATCGCCTACGACACCTCGAAGATCGAGACGCCGCCAACGACATGGGAAGAGCTCTGGAGCGGTGAATACACCGGCCGTATCGGCATGTGCCGTCCACAGTCGAATCTCGGCCTCGGAGTGCTGGCGGCGACCTGCGAGGCATTCGGAATGCCGCAGGACGACATGAGTTTCGCGCTTGAAAAGTGGCAGGAACTCGACCCGCTCGTCGGCCGCAGCCCGCCGCTCCTCCAGCAGATGATCGAGCGCGGCGAGGTCGACCTGACACCGCTCTGGCACGTCAACTCGGCGCTCGCGGCTTCTTCCGGGCTTCCGATCGGCTACGCGAAGATCACTGGACCCGGGCCGTTGATGCTGCCGACGAACATCGTTCAGTTCGTCAACACCGCCGAGGGCACGGGAGAGCTTGTGCACGAGTTCACCAACATCCTGCTCACACAGAACATTCAGGAAATGGCGGGCAGCGCACCGATATACTTCGGCACTGTCGTCGAAGGCGTCGAGGTGCCCGAGGAGGCCGCCCCCTACGTGCCCTCGACCCCGGCCGAACTCGCCAGCACGACATCGCTCGACTGGCCGTCATTCGCGCCGCTTCGGGGCGAGACCGTCGAGACATTTGACCGGATGTTTGCGGGATGATGCACGGACCTCCGGGTCCCGCGACGAAGATCGCAACCGCCGCCCCGGTGCTTCGCATCGGGGCGGTCGGCAAGCGGTTCGGTACGACGACGGTGCTCGAAAACTGCTCGCTCGACGTGTCCGAGGGTGAGATCGTAACGCTTCTCGGGCCCTCCGGCTGCGGTAAGACCACGCTTCTGCGGTGCGTCGCGGGTTTCTGGGACGCCGACGGTGGAGCGATAGAGATCGACGGCCAGGAAATGACGCAGGTCGCGGTGAACCGGCGTCCCGTTGGCGTCGTTTTTCAGAGTTACGCGCTGTTCCCGCATCTCACGGTAGAGCAAAACGTGGGATATTCCCTCCGGATGCGCGGGGTTCCCCGGTCGGAAGCCACCTTGCGCATTGCCGAGGCGCTGGAGACGGTTTCCCTCTCGGGGGTTGAGGAGCGTTATCCCGCGCAGCTTTCGGGGGGGCAGCAGCAACGCGTCGCGATCGCGCGAGTGCTGATCATGCAGCCCCGCGTGCTTTTGCTCGACGAGCCGTTCAACGCGCTTGACGCGAAGCTCCGCGGCTCGATGCAGGTCGAACTGCGACAACTCATCAAGCGGCTCGGCCTGACCTCGATCTTCGTCACCCATGACCAGGAAGAAGCGCTTACCATGAGCGACCGGATCGCGGTCATGCGGGCAGGGCGGATCGAGCAGGCCGCCACGCCCGACGAGATATTCGACCGCCCTGCGACCGCGTATGTCGCAGACTTCATCGGCACGTCGAATTTCTGGGAGGCGCGCGCCGATGGCGGCCGGGTCGTCTTGCCCGATGGTCAGACGGTCGAAACCCACCTCGATGGTCAGGCCCAGGTCATGACGCGCCCGCACAACCTGCATCTTGGATCTGCCGAAGCGGGGGCTTGGAAGGGGACGGTCGCGTTCCATCGCTCCGTCGGACCGCTCGTCGAATACCATGTCGAAACCTCGGGAGGGGCAACCGTGAAGGTCGCCGCGATGCGCCAGGAACGAGCCCGCCCACTCGAAGACGGCGCGCCGGTGAGTATTTCGGTGATCGATCCGACCCTTTGTGCGGTTTATCCGCTCTGATGGCGGAGGCGGCGCTTCCCTCTGGCATCGGCCAGCCCGGCCTCGGCGAGCGCACGGTCGACGCGCTTCTCTCCGGTCGCGGCATCTGGCCGGCCGTACCGGCGATCTTCGTCCTGATGATCGTCGCGATCATTCCCTTCATGATCCTCCTGTCGCTCGGGTTTTCGGACATCGTGGTCGCCCGGGGCGCCATCGTCTCGCAGACCCTTTCACTCTCGCACCTGTCGAACGCCCTTTCGGACCCGCTCTATTGGACGACATTCCAGCGCTCGCTCAGTCTCGCCTTGTCGACGACCGCGCTCTGCTTTGTCTTCGGCTACCCTGTCGCGTATCTCTTCCTCATCGGGGGGCGATGGACAAAGCGCCTCATTCTCGTACTCACGATCGCTCCGCTGCTGACGAGTGGGATCGTGCGCACCTATGCGTGGCTCGTCATCCTGGGCGGGCGCGGGGTGGTGAACTCGACGCTAATGAACATCGGCCTGATCGATGAGCCGCTCCGGATCATGAACACCTATTGGGCAGTGCTGATCGGCATGGTGCAGATACACCTGCCAGTGATGATACTGCCGCTCATCGCCGTGATGAGCAGACACGACAGCCGCCTTGTCGAGGCATCGGAAAACCTCGGCGCCTCGCGGCTCGGGACGTTGCGTCATGTCATTCTTCCGCTCAGCGTGCCGGGAATCGGAACGGGCGCCGCTCTTGTCTTCACCTTGAGCTACACGACCTTCGTCGTGCCTCAACTGCTCGGCGGCGGAAACTACCTCAACGCGGCGACGATGATCTATGAGCAGGTCGTTTTCTCGCTCGAATGGAGCAAGGGCTCCGTCACGTCGCTCATCCTCATGGTCACCTGCCTGGTGGTTCTCGTCACGATCGCGCTTCTGACAAATCACTTCACCCGATGGACGAAGGGCCGCGAGGGATGAAGATGCTCCGGAAGAGTTCGCTGGCCGATACGCTCGGCATAGGCCTCATCCTCGCGGTGGCGCTTCTGTCTCTCGTTCTCCTCGTCGCCCCTTCGCTCATCGTGGTGATCATCTCGTTCGATACCCGCGCCTACGTGAGCTTTCCGCCCGAAGGTTTCACGTTGAGGTGGTATGCGGAGGTGTTCGAGCAAGGCGAACTCGTCGAGGCGATGCTGAACAGCCTTCAGGTCGGTGTGACCGTGACCTTTCTCTGCGTCGTGCTCGGCGTCCCCACCGCGCTTGCCTGCGCCCGGGGGCGCTTCAGGGGCACAACCGCTCTGTCCGTCTTCGTGCTCGTTCCGCACATGGTGCCGGGGATCGTTCTTGGTGTCGCCGTGCTGTTTGCCGGCGCGCTCGTCGGTGTCTCGCCATCGATCTGGCTGCAGTCGATCTCGATCACTGTCTTCATTCTGGCGGTCATGGTGCGCACCGTCCAGAGTCGGCTCCTGCGTCTCGATCCCGCGCTGGAAGAAGCAGCGGCAAATCTCCGCGCCTCTCCGTTCCAGAGCCTGCGAACCGTCACCTTTCCACTCCTGATGCCCGCGATCCTCGCCGGGGCGGTCTTCACCTTCGTCGAGGGCTTCGACAATCTCTCGGTCGCGATCTTCACCCACGGTTTCCGCGACCGGCCATTGCCAGTAGAACTCCTGGCCCTCGTCCAATATACGAGCTCTCCGCTTGTCGCGGCGGTTTCGGGCGTGCAGATCGTCCTGGCTGTCGTCGCCCTGATCGCGGTGTCGCTCAGCATCGGCCTCGACAACGTCAACGAATGAGCGTCGGCGGTAGGCACGAACGCTATCCTTACCGACCGGTGACCGACCCGGTGCCCTATCGCTGGCCCGAGGGACGTGGTCTCGCGGTCTATGTGGCGGTGAACCTCGAAATCTACGAGTTCGAAGCTCCGCATCTCGACGAGATCGTCACCAACCCGGCCCGGCCGGACCTCGTAAACTATTGCTGGCTCGACTGGGGCAACCGCGTCGGTGCCTGGCGGCTTCTCGAAGTGATGCAGGAGTTCGGCATTCCCGCCACCGCGCTCGTCAACAGCCGGCTCTACGCGGCGGCGCCGGGTCTCGTGGAAGCGTGGCGCGGCGCAGGTGCCGAGATCGCGGCCCATGGCCGGACGAATGGCGAAAGCCAGGCAGGGATGTCGGAGGCGGACGAACGGCAGCTGATCGCGGAGGCAACGGACGAGATCGCGCGGCAGGAGGGCAGGCCGCCCGCGGGATGGCTGAGCCCCTGGATCGCGGAGACCCGGGCCACACCGGATCTTCTCGCCGAGGCAGGGTATCGCTACGTGCTCGATTGGGGATCGGACGATCGGCCATTCCAACTGTCGACCCGGGAGGGGCCGATTCTCTCAGTGCCCTATCCGCAAGAGGCCAACGACGCGAACGCGATCGCTGTGCGCCGCAGCAGCTCGGCCGAGTTCCGCGATATTTGCCTGGCCCAGATCGACGAGATGCTGCGCCAGGCCGAGACCGGATCGCTTGTCTGCCCGATAGCGCTCCACCCGCATATCATCGGTCAGGCGCATCGAATGCATCACTTCCGCGAAGTGCTTCGTCGGTTGGCAGAATTGCGAAGCGAAATCTGGCTTACGACCGCCGGCAAGATCTGTGATGTGGCGGCGAGCGTGGATACAGACCGATAGGCCCATCTCAGGAGGGGAATCGGCCGATCCAGCGCGACATTCCGACATCCCGGGAAAGTGCCTTTTCGTACATCGCCCGGTAGTGAGGCTCGAGCCTTGCGGCGTGGGCCTCGATCTCTTGGAGCCGTGGCGCGAACTCGGCAAATGCCGCGTGGATCTCGTCCCGGACCACCTCCTCGTCGATCCGCGTTAGACGGGTATCCCGCACCACGATTTCGCCGTCCACGAGTACGTGGCGGACCGCCGAGCCGTCTTCGCAAAACACCAGTTGGCGGCGAACGTCGTTCAACGGAAGGAACGAGAGGGCGCCAAGGTCGAGAAGGGCGATGTCAGCTCGCGCCCCGGGGGCGATCTGTCCGATATCGTCCCGGCGCAGCGAGCGCGCGCCGCCGGCCCAGGCGCAGTCGAGCATCTCCGCCGCGCTCGGCCACCGGGTCCATTCTGGATCGGCGATTTTCTGAACGAGCGCTCCTGTCTTGATCGCCCCCCAGAGGTTGGCGGTGTCGTCGCAGGCCGCCTCATCGGTGCCTATGCAGATCGGAACGCCGGCGTCCCTCAGCGCACGAAACGGCATTATCCCGGAGCCGAGCTTGAGGTTGGAGATCGGGTTGTGGGCGACGAGCGCCCCGCGGTCCGAAAGCCGGCCGATGTCTTCCTCGTCGATCCATATCGCGTGGATCACCTGCTTTCGTGCGTCGAGGCAGCCGAGGTCATCGAGAAACCGAACAAGCGATTTGCCGTACTTCACCTCGCCGAGCACCCGCTGTAGCCGGGTCTCGAGCACGTGTACGTTGAACGGCAGATCGTGCTGCCGCGACAACTCGGTCAGCGCCTCGAGGTACTGGGGCGTTACGCGTTGCGGTGCGGAGCAGGAGACGGCGCACCGCAGCCGGTCGCCTTCCGCCCCGTGCCAGCGTCGAATGAATGCGCTGTAAAGGTCTAGAAGGTCGGCCCCGGTCATCCGGGGCCGCCGCGAAAGTGTGTCACGAAGATCGTCGGGCAGGAGGTTTCCGAGGAACGGGTATTTCTCGACCTCCGCCACCTCGGGCTGATCGAGGGCCACGGTCGCGCGGATGCCGACGTCGCGGTAGGCACCCATGATTGCGTCAATGGATTCAACCGTCGGTTCGGGGTTGAAAAAAGCATCGTCGTGCACGGCAGTGATACCGCGCTTGAGCATCTCCATGGCCACAAGGAGGGCGCGGGCGCGACAGACTGATGGAGCCTCCGCCTCTTCGAGTGTCGGCGGGGTTTCGCGCAGCATGAAGATTTCGAGCGGAGCGTCGACAAGGGCGCCTTTCAGAAACGCCGCGGGTGAGTGGAGATGGGCATTGATGAGCCCCGGTATCGCGAGAAGCCCTTTTGCATCCAATTCAGTAGTGCCGGGCGCGCAAAGATTTGGTCCGATCTCGCGTATCACACCGCCTTCAATTAGAATGTCCACGGGCTCTGTCGGCGCACCTTGCTTCGAATTTGCGATCAAACGGCAATTCCTGACAACGAGAGCTCGAAGGACGCCTCTTAGTTCCACCATCAAATGTTTCCTTTAGTTTCATGATTAGGACAGCTGGCTTTGTTGCACAATTCGGCTGACTTTCAGACGATCCCTTGCCCCGAAAGGAGCTATTCCAAGGCCTCTGTGACAGGTATGCCGAGCGCGGTGTAGCAGTCCAGAACGACCGGCGGACCTAGTGTTGGGTGCCTTGGCGGTCAAACTCCCGCGGCATCAGCCGTTGGCCCAACAACTTCACCCAGCGCACCTTCGCTTCGACGCATCTTCACAGGGATAGGTGAACTGCGTCACACCAATCGATCGCACCGACCCAACCACCGATTGGCCCTGCGATACCAACACATCGAGCTGACACAGTTTCGCGACGATCTCTTCGGGCTTGTGCTTCTTCTGGGGCATTCCTTGATCCTCCATCTGGGTCGAAAGCCTACTTCAGGGAGGACCACTTTTCAGGGGGTAGGCCAGCTATAGTGCTGGTTCAATGGGCGGTCGGACGATACCGAGAATCACGACAGGCCGCCGAGGGGAACGGCAAAGGATGAAGGCCGCGGGCTCCCAGGAAACTCATTCGACGTCGAGATGCTGGCACAAGATTAGATAAATACATCCGTACTGGGCGCGCCGGCATTAACGAGATCGTCTGGTCGTGGCATGCCATGCCTTACGAACGATGGGGCCGCCCGGCTCCTTGTCGTCACGCGGACCGTCCTCTGTTATGGGCTGAAAGATCTTCATCGAAGCTCAGACTTTGAGCCACATGCCGTGGATGAAGTAATGCTTGTCCAGCAAATGCAGGGTATCTCGTGATTAATCGGTATTGTCGCGATCTCGTTGCCCGAAAGCGCCGTCGTCGCTCTCGGACAGGGCCACCGCACCTCCATCCGGCATGCGGCGACGACAATGATACGGGAGGTTCAGAGCGACGCCATTCCGACGGGCCACGACCGAGATGCTGATAGCTTCCTCCAGCGTCTCCTCGACGATCCGAAGCTTCCCGTGGGGGACCAGCGGTGGCGACGGTCGCGACTGAAAATGATCGCCATCTCAGACATTTGTGCCCGCTCAATTATAGACCTGAGCCTTTTTGCCGATGCCAAAGTGTCCCGCCGAAACGGGAGCCAGCTCAGCCTACATTCAGGATCGTCCGTCTGGTTCATCGGGCTGAAGGCGGACTGCGCTTGTTTTTTCGGTTTGTTCTGCGAGGCTGGTCCCATGGTTGGGGGCAACCAAAGCACTAGCGCAAGGGACTCCCAACATGAATAAAATCCGAGCAGCAGGCGACGAAGGGGACGGCTGGATCCCAAGAACAGCCGAAGAAGTACGGGACGCGGGACTCTGGGATGCTGTTCGTACGGCATCAATAGAGATCGAGAATTTGCCCAACGCCATGATTTTTGAGCAGGGCAGGGACTGGACCCGCCTATGGCACGAACTCGGCCTGTCACGATCTGACGAATCAGACGGAGTGCTTGTGGTTGGCGAAGATGCCGCGGCAGCTTTGCTCAACAAATCAAAGGAAAACTCCGGGGCCTTCGATCTGCTTGTGGATCTGGCGGCGTCAATGATTGAAAAGGGGATAGCTCTTCCGCAACCATGGCGCAGCCCGTTTGCGTCTTACATCCGTGGCGAAGAAGGAATGGTGAAGCCAAAAAAGACAAGTAAGAAATCTCACATCTGGGTGAGAAACTACATGCTGAATCATGTCGCTAGAATTCTATGCAATCAATACGATGAGTCGCGGATCAATTTGAAGCGGGGAAAAGAATCAATCTCTGTTTCTGCTAGTGATATCCTTTTCCATGCCATCGAGGGGACAAAGTTTGATGGCATTGGTTTTGGAACAATCCAAAATATTGTCTTTGATCCCAATCCCCGAAACGGCGTCAGCAGGAAAAACGAGGAAGACTTTGAAGACGTCAAGACGCAGGCGATCATTTCGATTTTCGACGACTATCCAGAGTAGCCAAGATCCATACACACCCTCACATGATGAGGGTGTGTATGCGCAGGCACATGCATTCATATACAAACCGGAGAAGCGGTAATATCTTCGAGGTTTTGAAATGAATGGCAAGAAGAAGCAGAACACTCCTCCGAATGGGGCAATCCCGGGTACGCGTGTCCACGAGTACCTTCGGTCTTGTGATGCGGCGGACTACTGCAGTCTGACAAAATCCAAGCTGGACAAATTGCGGATGCGTGCGAACCGCTCGCAAGGTCCAGCGTTTATAAAGACCGGGTCGGTGATACTTTATCGCCGATCCGATCTGGACGC
>Ga0102943_1002541_pt1 | contig 10650 bp, 10 predicted proteins | sample SalPonC_black_MG_FD_78174 | JGI IMG/M metagenome (GOLD analysis project Ga0102943, IMG submission 78174) | Salt pond soil microbial communities from South San Francisco under conditions of wetland restoration - Salt Pond MetaG... | ecosystem: Environmental > Aquatic > Marine > Intertidal zone >...
CCGCGCATGATGAGGCGGTAGCGATTAAAATAATCTATCCACGATATGACCATTAATATTACCGAACAAGCCATTAAAAACATGTGAACATTTGTAACGTCCGGGAAAAAAAAGACAGAGATCCAATAAAGAGCCAGTACATTTACTGATATTTTTCCCGACATGATGGCCATTGCCACTTTATCGTACTTACTCTTTATGAAGTATGAGCCCAGCATGATGGAGATATCCCGAAACATTGCCAGGATCAAAAACCAAAGAGGGATCCATCCGATCCAAACCGTATAAACAAATAACACAAGAGCGCATAACTTATCAGCGATAGGGTCTATCATTTTGCCGACTTCAGAGATAGTATTTGTCTTGCGCGCTATGAGGCCATCCAGATAATCCGATATTACTCCATACAGGATCAATAAGCCTGCCGTGGTGGTAACCTGAAAGTCATTGATGTAGTGCAAATAGACAATAGGGAAGGCTACCAAAATCCTGGAAAAAGAGATCATGTTAGACCAGGTCATGACCCGTCCGGAAACCTTTACTTTTTTCCCGTCTATATTTTTGGTGTTTGTAGCCAAACCTTGTTTTTATTTGCGATATTGAGCACCAAATTTACAGTCATTAACACTCTAAAACCAATATGAAGGACCACAAATTACTGGTAGAAAAAAAGCTGAATTCAGAAGAGGTTTTCAAGGGGAAGCTATTACATGTGTTTTATGATGAAGTAGAGTTGCCTGATGGGTCAAGATCCTCCCGTGAATGGATCAAACATCCCGGTGCCTGTGCTGTAGTCCCTGTTTATGAAAATGGGGACATTATGATGTTAAGACAGTTTCGTTATCCTATGGGCCAGATATTCTGGGAAGTACCTGCCGGAAAAATAGACGCAGGTGAGGCGCAGGAGGAAACAGCCAGGCGAGAATTAAAAGAGGAGGCGGGTGTCAGTGCTGAGAACCTTTCTTATGTAGGGCATTTTTATCCGGGAATTGGATATTCAGATGAGGTCATTCATATTTATGTTGCCTGGAATTTAAAGTCGGTTCCTCAAGAGGTAGATGATGATGAATTTGTGACTCGCCACGAACTGGGGTTCAAAGAAGCCGTAAGGATGGTTCATTCCGGTGAGATCACAGACGGTAAAACCGTGGCCTGCCTTTTAAGAGCCTGGCACTGGTGGAAAAAGCATTCACCTTTTGAAATAGATCAATCGTCTGTTTGAATCTGTTCGGTGTAAGCTTCCTGGTGCATGATCTCGCCACCTTCATAGGCCACATACATTAGAATACCTGCAGTGATCAAAGCCGTTACCAGAATCACAATATGCAGACCGGTCTCAAATCTGAGGTTTAGTTTTTTGGCTGCTAAAGCTCCGATACTGAGTAAACCCATTACTATGGCAAACCACAGTGCGACTTCTGCTGCTTCTTCATGGTCGTGAATGGTGTCGTGAGAGACGGTAGCCACCTCTTCCACAATGTCTTCAGCCGATTCACCGGTTTCAACGGCTACATAGCTGCCAATAGCCCCAAAAATAAAAAGAACAAAAGCGATGTTTCGAACAGAGGCATTGCTTTTATACATGCCCCAGACCAGGATGAAGATCCCGATGACCGTTGTAAAGATCGGAATATGATTAACGATAAGATGTAAATGTGCAGGATTCATGGCATACTCCTTTTGATTAGAATTCCTGAGTTTTTTCCACTAATTCTTTGCCTTTTTCCATCCAGTGGTAGATGGTGGGCAGCACCAATAACGTGAGCAATGTTGAGGTGACAAGTCCGCCGATCACAACAGAGGCAAGAGGTCGCTGAACTTCTGAGCCCGGCCCAACATTAAAAGCCATGGGCAGGAAACCGAGACTTGCAACCAAGGCGGTCATCAATACGGGCCGTAAACGATCAGTAGACCCCTGAATTACGGCTTCTTTCAATCCTTTGCCCTGCACTCGAAGATCATTGAGGTGAGAGATGAGGACGATACCATTCAGCACGGCCACACCAAAGAGGGCCACAAAACCAATACTCGCTGAAACCGACAGATAAAGGCCTCTAATCCAGAGAATAAATATCCCCCCGGATAGGGCGATCGGAAGATTGAGAAAGATCAGCATGGTGAAACGAAACTTCCCAAACATCATATAAAGCAATCCAATGATAATTAATAGAGAGATAGGAACAACGATATATAAATGGTTCATAGCACGTTGTTGATCTTCAAAGGCACCACCGTATTGCAGGAAATATCCTGCAGGAACATCGATCTGACTTTCTATGGCTTCCTGAAGATTAGCCACATAGGTACCGGTATCAATATTCCGAATGTTAATACCAAGTATAGCACGCCTCCACCCATTTTCACGCGCAATCTCACGAGGGCCCTCTTCAGCATAGATATGAGCCACCTGTTTTAAAGGAATGTATCCTCCGTTTGGCAACTGAAGCGGAACTTCCATGATATCCTGGAATGTGCTCCTGAGGTTTTCCGGTAACCGAACAACGATATCAAACCGTCGCTGTCCTTCAAAGATCTCTCCGGCAATACTTCCACCAATACCGGTTTCGATCACACGCTGAACATCATTGACATTAAGGCCAAATGAAGCTACAGCTTCACGATCGATCTCAATATTGAAATATGGCTGCCCGCTACTCTGTTCCAGGTAATGGTTATCGGTTCCTTCGATCTCATTCAGTATGCTTGAAATTTCTCGTCCAACCCGGTCTAAAACCTCAAGTTCTTCACCAAATATTTTGACGGCAATATCAGATTTCACGCCACTGGTAAGTTCATCTACCCGCATGGCTATTGGTTGAGTGAAATTATATGACAACCCAGGTTCGGTTTCCAGATAAGGCCTTATCAGGTCCACAATATCTTCTTTTGAAAGTCCTTCACGCCATTCTTCCCGGGGTTTAAGGATCACCCAAACATCCGTTTGATGAACACCCATCCAATCGTTGGCGAGGTCAGAACGGCCAGTCTTAGGAACTACAGATTTGATCTCAGGGATATTCTCAGTGAGTTTTCCCGCAAACCAGTTGGCATTTTCAACGGATTCTTCAAGTGTTACAGAGGGCATGCGAACCTGTTCCACCAATATGGAACCCTCGTCCAGTTCAGGTAAAAATTCTGTTCCCAAAAACGGAAGTAAAGCTAAAGAAGAAATAAAGATCACAACCGCAGAACCAATAGTGATCGCTTTTTTATTGAGGCTCAGCTCCAGGAATTTTTTGTAGCGGGGCCGTAACCAGTTGATCACATAATTTTTGCGAAGCTTCACTCCATTTTTAAATACAATGGCACTCATGGCAGGGATATATACCAGTGCCAGGATCAATGAACCAAATACGGCTGTCGCAACCGTAATAGCCATTGGTCGGAAAAGTATACCTTCCATACCTGAAAAAGTCATAACAGGTACGTACACCATCAAAATAATGAGGACACCAAAAAAGATCGGTCGGGCCACTTCGTGAGCAGCTTCACGTATCACTACCAGTTTTGATTTTTCAGATTTATCATGATTGAGCCGGTGTACTACATTTTCCACCATCACAACAGAACCATCTACCACCATACCGAAGTCAATAGCACCCAAACTCATCAGGTTAGCGGCCAGACCAAGCTGATCCATTCCAATAAAAGCGAACAGCATAGATAAAGGGATCACAGAAGCTACAATAATAGCCCCGGTTATTTCACCTAAAAGTAATAACAGAACCGCGATCACAAAGAAACCACCCTCCACAAGGTTTGTGATAATGGTATCTGTTGTGCGATCTACCAGGTCAGATTGGTCATAAAATTTCTCTATCGTAACGCCCTCCGGCAGACTCTTATTCACCTCATCGATCTTAGTATCAATATCCTCGATCACCTCACGGCCATTTCCGCCACGGAGCATCATGACGATTCCGGTAACGATCTCACCATTGCCATCCTGAGTTACAGCACCTTGTCTAAGCTGCCGGCCAAGAGTCACCTCTGCAATATCCTTTACATAAATAGGCCGGTTATCGAGTTCCTTAACAATGATGTCCTCAATATTTTTTGCCGTACTGATCTGACCAAAACCACGAATGATATATTGTTCACGGTTATGTTCCAGGTAATTTCCACCGGAAACACTATTATTATTTTCAATAGCATTCGTCAGGTCTTTAAGGCCTATGCCAAAATTACGCAGCCTGTCCGGATCCACCTGTACCTCATATTGTTTCACAAAGCCACCAAATGAGTTGATCTCGGTAACTCCCTGTACTGTTTTAAGTTGAGGGGCGATCAGCCAGTCCTGAATGGTACGAAGTTCGGTGAGGGTGTGATTTTGCCCTCTAACTACATATTGAACGATCTCTCCCAGTGCGGTCGAAATTGGGCCCAGCTGAGGGGAAGAAACACCCTCTGGTAGCTCACCGGCAATACTTTGAACTCTTTGACTTACCAGTTGTCGGGCAAAATAGATGTCAGTGCCTTCATCAAATTCTATGGTGACTGCAGATAGCCCAAACTGAGAGATTGAGCGGACCTCTTTGATATCGGGTAATCCGTTCATGGAAGTTTCGATCGGGTAACTGACAAGCCTCTCGACATCGTAGGGCGAGTAACGGCCGGCCTTGGTAATAACAAGCACCTGTACCGGGGTTACATCCGGCTGTGAGTTAATTGGAATGTCCTGAAGTGAAAAGATACCCCCGGCGGCCATCAGGACAACCAGAGAGAGGGCAACGAATTTTTGGCGAAGACTGAAATCAATAATATTGTTTAGCATGGTGTGGCTTATAAAATGTTAGTCTGCAAATTGCTCAAAACGTTCAAGGGCTTTGAGGCTGAATACCTGGGTAATAGCGACTTTTTCTCCCGGTTCAAGTCCAGCATTAAGTATGGCATGTTCGTCAGTGATGCGTGCTATGCTGACCGTTCTTTTTTCATATTCCAGCTCAGATAGCTGTATAAAGACCGTTGCGTCCGATTGCTCATACTGAACAGCGGTGATCGGTATGCTTATGGTGTTTTCCTCAGGCTGAGCCTGATAGGTCAGGCGAACACTTTGCCCGACCAGTGGCCAGTTATTCTCTGTTGTTACAATAGAATTCAATACCACCGATCTGTTATTTTGGTCCAATGCCGGATTAACAGTAGTGACCGCTGCATTGATCGAATGGGCGGAAACACCTTCACGACTTGCTCGTTCTTTGACGGTTAATGATGTGCCTGGTTTTATGAAGTAGGCATCTTCAGGAGCAATAAAGCCACGTACGAGTACTTCAGTATTATCGATGACATCAAGAAGGCGCTGATAGGCTGTAACAGACTCACCCATTTCAATAAGATGTTCATTTATAACCCCTTCAATAGAGGCATAAATGGTTAGCCTGGCATTTGGGTCAGAAGCAAATGGATCCCATTGTTTAGTCTGGCTTTCAGTGATGCCGACAGCTTTTAATCTGGCTAGGGCCGCACTTTGTTGCGTTTGGGCCAGCCTCAGGTCGGCCTGTGCCCGTTCCAGATTTCTGAGGGGACTTATTTTGTCTTCTGTTAAAACCTTAAGGCGTTCTACCTGTTGTTGTTGAAAGGTTATCTCAGCAGTAGCTTCTAAGTAAGCTGCTACCAGGTTAGCGAACTCCAGGCTTTCCAGTTCTAAAAGAGGATCACCTTTTGAAACTCTTTCACCTTCATGGGCATAAATATTCGAAACACGCCCATCGATCGGTGCACTAACGACGGATATCCGTTCAGGTGCCGGAAAAACCTCACCCGGCGCTTCAATAGAAAATGAAACGGGTTCAGAAGTAGCAGTGTATAATTGAATATTTAAATTGTCTGCCTGTTCCTGAGTCAGTTTAATGCTTTGTACCTCTTGTTCAGATCTGAGTGATGGGGGTGTGCCTGATTCTTCCGGAATAGGTGCTTCAGCCCCACCTGAGCAACCGCTGAATAAAAATAGAGCGGATACCATAAGAGTAACGGCAGGTTTTAGTGGAGTCAGTATCGTAAAGTTATAGGGTAGTGCTTTCATTGCAGTTATCTTCTTGTCCTAGTTAAAAATGATGTTAGTTTGCAGGTATCGCTCCAGGTCTATGACCGTTAAATAATAATCTCGAAGAGTTTGATAATAGGTTTCCTGTGTTCTTAGATAGGTTCTCTGGGCTTCAAGCAGGGTAAGAAGGTCCAACTCCCCGAGACTGTATCCCTTTTGGGTCATCTGAACGAGTTCCAGTGATTTACTTTGAATATTCTCCCTAAATCTTTCAATGTTATTTTTGGCCGATTCGTAGCTATGCCATGTTTGTTCAGCCTGTTTTTTGATGAGTAGCCTCTGATCTTCATATTTCCACTCGTTGGCATTCAGTATAGCATTGGCCTGCTGGACTTTCGGTGCCTGACGGGTCACAAACCAAAGCGGAATACTAACACCGACCTCAAAACCATAAAAGTCGTAATCATTGCCAAAATCCTGTCGATAGTAACTCAGATTCATGTCCGGTAAGTAGGTACTTTTAGCCAGCTTTTTGCCATAAATTGAGGCCTCTACTTCCTTTTGTATTTGTTGTAGCCTGGGGTGCCCTTCCAGCTTTTCCATGACTACTTCCTGATCTATATCAACGATCAAATAGCTTAGGGTGTCGGTGAAGCCTATGTCATAGGTTTGTTCTTCAGGATCAAGACCAATGGTTTGAAACAGGTCGTAGCGGGTATTCATGATCTCTTTGAAGGCAGTCTCCTGGTTATTGCGAGCTTCCTGAAGCTGCAGGTCTGCCTGCATGGCATCAATTTCCGAGGACTCGCCCATATCGGCCCGGGCCTGAGCAGCTTCACTTAAATTCTCAAATAGTTGAACCCGTTCACCTGCAACATTACCCGACTGAAGGGCATAAGCCAATTGTGTATAAGCTGTTTTAACATCAGCTTTGACCTGGTTTTTAAGGTCCTGAAGTTTTAATTCGAGTGATCGGGTTGTAGAGAGTTCTTGCCTATTTCTGTAGATGCTTGAAAGAGGGAATTCCAAACTTTGGGAAACGGCCCACCTCTGTTCTGTAAAACCTCCTCCATCAATACCTTCTCTCATATATTTGATTTCCGGGTCAGAGATACCGAAGCTTAAAACCTCTTGCTTTTCCTGAGCCCTGATCTGATACTGAAGCTGTTTGATCTGTGGGTTCTGCCGATAAGCGATCTCCAGCGCTTTTTCCACGCTTAAGGCTGAAAGATCAGTAGTGTCAGGAGAAATAGGCGTGGTTTGAAAAAGCATCAAAACCACAATTAAAACAGATTGGAACATGATGATGTACTTTGAGCATTGAATTTCCATTCAAGCTAATCACCAAATCTGTAGAGAAAATGGATTTAGAAGAGGATCCTGAAAGTAACGCCTTTATCGGAGTTGTTTTCTGCTTTGTAATCCAGGCTATGGAGTTCACAGATGCTTTTCACAATAGATAGGCCTAAACCGGGACTAGAGTTGCCGTGATCAGAAAGCTTTTCGCCCTTTCTGAAGCGGTCGAACACTTTGTCGATCAGTTCCTTAGGAATACCGGGACCCTCATCGCTTATACTTAACTCCGTTTTACCGGTTTCTTTTTCAGATAGGAATAACCGGATCTTGCTTGCTTCAGGAGAGTATTTAATTGCATTCTGAATAATATTGTAAATAGCAGAATGAATAAGTTCTTTGTTGCCTGGAAAAACTAAGTTTCTACTGAGGTCTTTTTCAATATTCAAGTTTTTGATATGAATAAAATCTTCAAGCTCATGGAGTACCTGCTCGATTACTTCAGCTACATGGATCTTATCATCCATTTGAAACTGCCGGTTTTCAACCCTGCTTATAAGTAATAAGGCATTGCTTAGCCGGGTCAATCTAACAGCTGTTTGCTGGATCTCATGTAGTTTCTCAATGTTATTATGGGTTAATCCATCGGCATCAGAGATCATTTTTTCTGCTTTCTGACGGATAATAGAAAGAGGGGTAAGCAGTTCATGAGAAGCATTTTGAATAAACTTTCGTTGGTCATCAAAAGATGATTTGATCTGCGTCAGCATGGTATTCAGGGCATTATTCAAAACCCGGATCTCATAAGTGTTGGGTTCAGGGAAGGGGTCGCCTACCTGGGAGGGAGAGGATATATGTTCAAGCCTGTCCACGGTATTGTAGAAAGGGGCGAGGATCCGGCCAAATGCAAATTGATTCACTATGTATAAAAGAATCACCCAAATGAAAAGAGCTGCCAGTACACTGAGCATTACCGTCATACTTATCTTATCCCAGGCTGCCACTTCCTCATAGATCTCCAGTAAGAAAATATCATTTCCAACAGAAAGAGTAGTTGTCAATTTTCGGTACGATTCAGCCAGATCGGAAACACCCGAATATCGAACTGTGTCGATGGTGGAGATATTATTCGAGCCTATAGGAATACCTTGGTCAAAATCATGTATTTCCACCCATTCGTAGGATCCCAGCCCGCCAAGCCTTCTTATTTCATCAAGGCTCCCGGGGTCTTCCTGTAGTTGCTGCTGGATATCAAATTTGTGCTGAAGAAGGTGAAAATCCAGCTCATCGTATATAGTGGTATTGACTACGTAGTAAGTCCCTATACCGGTCACAACCAGCATAAAAAGGGAAAGCAACGAGTTGCTGATGAGGATTTTATTGTTGAGCTTCATGAGCCTTTATCCTGTATCCAACACCATAAACAGTCTCAATTGGGTCCGGAGCATTTGAGTCTGCCAGTTTCTTTCTAATGTTCTTCATGTGAGAATTAATGAAATCAAGGGAAAACCGATCATCCACCTTATTGCCCCAAATGTGTTCTGAGAGGGCTATTCTTGTCACGGTTCTGTTCTTATTCAGAAACAGGTAACGCAGCATTTTGTATTCGGTATCTGTTAAATCGATTGGTTTCTTTCTGTAGCACACTTTCATGTGATCAAGATGTACGGAAAGGTCACCAATGGAGATCTCATTGTCATTGATCTTAAATTTCCGGCGTAATACGGCATGGATGCGTGCCCGAAGTTCCGGCATGGCAAAAGGCTTAGAAAGGTAATCGTCACTTCCCAGCTCAAGCCCCATCACACGATCTTCAATTTCTCCGCGGGCCGTCAAGATGATGACCGCCGTTTCCTCAGATGTTTCAGGCTGCTTTTTTATCATTCTTAGCAGATCAAGGCCATCACCACCGGGGAGACTCAGGTCCAACAGAACAAGATCATACTGCTCTCCTAAAAGCAGATATTCAGCCTGTTCAAAATTAAGAGCCGTATCTACAACAAACTGCTCTTCAAGCATCTGTTCTTCCAACTCTTCATTCAGCAGGATCTCATCTTCTACCACTAGGGCTCGCATGGGTCGGAGGGTGAATTAACGGTTAATAACTCAAATATAGGGAGCAAAAGTGTATAGAATATGAATCAGATGATTCCTTCATCCTTAGCTAATTCATAAATGCTTTCGTGAAGGTTTTCATTATCCAGTTCTCCGCGCATGCAAAGTTCAGTCACTTCAAGGCCATTCAGCATCAGGACACACCCCATATCACTCAATACGGAATCAAACTTGCGGGGGTCTGCTTTACTCAGTTTTTCTACATCAATTCCGTCCGGACTGATCTTTTTGTTAACAAGAATGTAAAATAGGTCGTCGGGATTATCACCGAAAGAAAACTCTTCGAGTCCGGTATCTTTAAGCTTTAGCATATTGGTCTAAAAAATCTCGTGCTTTAATAATTTTTGTTATTTCGTGTGTATCACGGTCCACCACCTGAACCTGAAAAAGGCTTATAATAGCCTGATCTTTTAAAGTGGATATAACCTCTTCAATGGTATCACATTCTTCCGTTTCACTGACCAGGTCGTTGATGCCCTGTACAATATAGCGCCGGCCCCCACTGTTCTTCTTTTTTTCTGATGAAGCAGAGTCAGATTCTGTTTGAGGCTCATCAAAATATTCTCTGATAGCCTCTTCAGTAACGTACCAGCTTACACCCAGTTTACGGCCGCGAAGTCGCCCTTCCCTAAGGTAGGTACGTAAGGTCATTTTAGAAATTCCAAGGATCTCATGCAGATCATCAACGGAATATAGGGTAAGATCACCGATCTTTTTTGGCATAATGTAAAATTATTGGTTGTATGTAAGTTGTCTTACTTAAATCTTAAACTAAGAATAATATTATATTAGTTTATATTAGTTATATAAAAGAAATTAGATTTGGTCGAGGGAGGAGTACTGCCGTATATTGTGAACAGTTATTCAAAAAACACAATAGCGGACTCATAAAAAGAGTCGGCTTTTTTTATACCTGAGAGTCTCATATTGCTTATCTGAACTTGATGAACGGCCCTTTTCAGAAACTCTTACCTACTCAGTTTCATTATCACCGGCATTTTTATAGGCTTGGGTAATACGCTGGTTCATAAGTCGCCGATAATTATTGAATTCATATTCGCTGACAATAAATTCTGAGCGATATTCACCATCAAAACACTCCACTTTTAACTTGTTAGGGCGATCGGTCTCAATTATGCGGACCTGAACCCGTCCCAATTTATAGGAGTCAACTTCTTTCATAAGCGGTAAATTTTTATTTTTGCAGAAAGGTAAAGAAATATGATTTCAGCATTTATGTTAAAACTGTAAATAAATGC
>Ga0102943_1002542_pt1 | contig 10642 bp, 2 predicted proteins | sample SalPonC_black_MG_FD_78174 | JGI IMG/M metagenome (GOLD analysis project Ga0102943, IMG submission 78174) | Salt pond soil microbial communities from South San Francisco under conditions of wetland restoration - Salt Pond MetaG... | ecosystem: Environmental > Aquatic > Marine > Intertidal zone >...
CTGCAGCGCGATTTCAAGCAGAATGCAAAAGGGCATGGTCTGGGTGCGGTTGGCTGTAAAATACCAGGCATCTTCAGGAATATCATACTGGGTTTCCACCCAGCCGCCAGGTTCCATGGCCCAGGGTACATGGTCAGCTGTCAGCACCCGGTCCATGAAAAAATAGGGGGGTCTGGGCAGTCTGGCAATCTGCCGGTCATTGTCAAAGATTTTGTATTTTTCACCGAATGCAGCAGAAGGGCTTCCCTGGGCAAATTGCAAAATATCTGGTCTGTCAAACAAGGGCCGGGGTTTGAATTTTTCGTGCAGGGCTGGATCCACAATTGCTTCAAACCCGGTAATACTGGCCACAACCGTGTTGTCTGCATCCAGAAAAGTGAAATACCCTTTGATGCCGTGGGCGGTGTTTTCATTCACTGTGAACAGGATATGGATGGGCATGTCATCAGGGTGACCGTCTTTGCTGCCCCTGCTGCAGGTGTGCCTGTTCCCGGGGTGGTCACCGGCTGGCGGGCGGTGAAAAGAGGCATATATGCGCAAATTGGCAAAACACGCCGGCAGGCAGACCTGGCCCCGGTTTTCCCAGGACCATATAATGGCGGCCTGGAAGGCGGCATCCAGCAAAAGAGGATCGAAAACCCAGTGTTTCTGTAAAGGGGTCTTGAACCACTGCTCCGGTGCAGGTGCCGGGCAGGCGGTAACTGCAATGCCTTTGCCCGAGATGCCGGTGACAGCAGTGATTGCCTGGAGGGCGCTGCCGTGGAACAATATGGTTTCATAGGCTTTTTGGGCGGATATTTTGGCCGGTGCCAGATCCATTCTGCCCCAGCCGGATAACACCGGGGGTTCAGGCAGGCTGTCTTTCAAAACAACAGCGGCAGTGGCATGGGTGAAAACCTGTCCGCTGTCACCGGCCGAGGTCAGGCTGGCCAGTGTGTTGAACCCGGTATCAGCAGGGGTGCATTTTCCCAGGTTCACAGCCAGGGTTACCTGGCTGTCTTTGGGCCTGATTCCTTTGAGCAGCCGCATGTCATCCATGCCGGCAAACACAAGACCGGGATTGTTTTTTTCAGCTGCATGGGCCATCATCTCTGCCTGCAGGGCAAACGGGACAACCGGTTCATGGTTGATTCTGTGGCTGTCAAGAACAGGGATATTTTCCTGGGAGACGGCCAGTTCCGCCACCCGGGACAGCACCGGTATTTTTTTTTTCTTCTGGTGCTGCCCCGGGGCGGTGATCACGATTTCCACAGGCCAGGGCTCTGGATTTTTCATTTCCAGGATCAGCTGCCGGCATCCGCTTTCCAGGGGAATCAGGCCCACCCCTTTTTTGGCAAATTCGCGCTTCAGGCTGTCATGCACCATGCCCCCGTCCCAGGGACCCCAGTTTATGGCCAGATACCTGCAGTCCGGATGATTTTTTGCAAGCCGGCCCGCGGTTTTGTTGAGCACTTCATTGGCCATGGCATAATCGCACTGGCCGGGATTGCCGGTTCTGGCGGCAATGGATGAAAACACGATCATATATTTGAGTGCATCCTTTGCTGTGGCATCAACAAGGGCATGCAGCCCTGTCACTTTGGTATCAAATACCCGGCTGAACTGTTCTGACTTTTTTTCAGCGATCAGTTTGTCCTCCAGCACCCCGGCCCCGTGAATAACAGCAGTCACAGGTCCGAATGTGTGCCTGATGTCCTCCAGGGTCTTGTGCAGCGCGCTGGTATCCCGGATATCAGCAGACCAGTAGGCTGCCTGCGCCCCATGAGAACGGATCTGTTCCAGGGTGTGCAGAATCTCGCGGTTGCCGCAGATGTCCTGGTACCGTTTTTCAATGTCTGCGGGCCTGGGTTTTTTTCCGGCAAATTCCCGGGTGAGGATCGCTTTTTTTAACCGGGCAGGATCAGTGATGTTTTGTGCCCATTCCGGTTCTTCCATGGGAACAGGCGACCGTCCCAAAAGCGCAATGGCAGGTGCCCAGGTTTTGGCCAGGGCCACTGCACAGGCAGCAGTCACCCCTTTTGCACCGCCGGTAATCACCACCACATCTTTGGCGGTAAGGCCTGTTTTTCCGGTTTTGACCGGCGATGCCTTGAGGGTGGGAATTATGCAGTTATCGCCGGTGAGCCCCATTTCCACTGATCCGTTGGTCATTATCAAAGCAGCGGCAGGTTCTGCAAGGGTTTTGCACGCGTGCATGTCACAGGGCATGTCCAGGGCATGGCACAGAACATCCTGCCATTCCAGACGGGCGGTTTTTGCAAGCCCTGCCAAAGCCCCGTATACCGGATGGGTGGCAAATGCTGCATCGCCGAACCCGAAGCTGCCCCCTGAAAAGGATATGGTGGTGAAAAATGCGCCTTTCTGCCGGGCAGATGCCAAAAGATGGGCCGCATTCTTTTGGGCCAGGGTAAAAGCGGATTTTACAAAATCTGCGGCTGCCTGTGTATCACTGCTGCCCCAGGTATCCAGGGGGTTGTCCCATTTGTCCTGGACAATGACAATGCCGGCAGCATCCGGCAGTTCCGGAATGGTGCCGCCGGATATTTCGATGATATCTGCTGCCAGGCCCTGGTTTTTGAATTCTTTTTTAAGAAGCCCGGCAATGCCGGGCTGGTCCCGGGTGATATAAATTTTTTTGTCTGCAGGTATCTGAATCCGGGATCCGTTAAAAAACCTGATCTGGTGGATGGGATAAGAGGGCAGGGCGACTTGCCGGCGAATCAGGTCAGGCGGTTCCCTGTCATCCGGCTCTTTCTCCCGTAAAAAAGTGTTTTTTTTTTCAGCAGCCTGTGTTTCACGTCCGCTGTCTTGTGTTCCAGATCCGCTGTCCTGTGTTTCAGGTGCGCTGTGTTCCAGAAAATCGACAATATCCTGAATGGTTTTCAGTTTTGCCATGGCCTCGCCAGACAGGCCGTTTGCCCCCTCTCCCATGGCCTGCTCCAGCCTGGATAAAATCTCCACCCGCTTGATGGAATCAATGCCCAGATCGGATTCAAGGTTCATGCCGGGTTCCAGCATTTCTTGAGGAAAACCGGTAAGCTCACTGATGGTATCCACCAGCATCTGCATGATCTGCGGGGTTTGGGGGACATCTGTGCCTGGGGCTGCATCCGGACCGGCTTCTGCTGCAGTTTGGGAGACAAAATGTGTATCAGCCCCTGGAGCAGCTTCAATGTGTGGTTTTGTGCCGGCATCCAATGCAGGGGCCTGGGCCGCAATGGCCTGGCAGATGTCTGTGAGGGTCCGGACAGAGCCGATACTTTCCGTGGTAAGCCCGCTGGTGTCAGGCAGATGCTTTTCCAGCTCTGAAATGATTTCCACTTTTTTGATGGAGTCAATGCCCAGATCGGATTCAATATCCATGGACGGTTCCAGCATCTCTTCAGGAAATCCGGTGAGCCGGCTGACAGTATCAAAAAGAACCTTCTGGATGTCAGGCATACTGGATTTTGGCGCTGCTGCACGGGCAGATGCCCCATCAGGCTTTACAGCATCATGCGGTACATCATCAGGGCTTGCAGTATAGGCCGGCTGTGATGAAACACCAGTCTGGACGTGCCTGGATTGGGGCTGTTCAGCAGAATAGGCTGAACCACCGGCATCTGGATCATAAGAACCAACATCCTTCACGCCTGCATCACAGGCAGCTGTATTGCGCCATCCTGCGCCACCCTGGGGCCCTGCAGTTTCCCCGGACCTGTCCTGCACTAAGGATACATCAGCACTGGCCTGTACATAAGGGGAATGGGACATCTGCCGGGGGGTTTCCCCATTGACCCTGTTGGGGGGGGCAGGGGGAGAAGAGGACTGCTGCCGGCCCTGGGACGGGGATTGGAAATCCGGCAAAGAACCTGCTGCCGGGCCTGCAGGGCCTGTGCCCGGGGCAGCCATGAACTGGCGTGTCTGCTCCATGACTGCTGCCAGGGTATGGCTGGCCTGGGCCTGGGCTTCCAAAAATTTTTCATGGGTTCTGGCGGTCTGGGCCTGCAGGGCCTGCATGGCTTCCAGGCCTTTTTGCACCAGAAACATGGCATTCTGGTTGTCAGAAGGGTGCATATCAGAAGGGGTGTGCATATCATGTCCTTGTTGGCGTGCCCCGGGTGTATCCGGTTGATCCGGTTGGGTTTGCCGGAAAACCGGGGCAGGGTTGGCCTGATTTTTTTTTGCGGCAGCCTGTTTAATTGCCGGTTCCGGCATTTTTCCGGAAGCAGATGCTGCGCTTGTGTGTGCGGCAGTTTTTGCAGATGCTGTTGTGCTTACAGATGCGGTTGCTTTTGCAGGTGCAGGTGCTTTTATGGGGACGGGCCTGGGATTGGCCCCGGACAGCTGCATGCGCATGCGTTTGGGTTCCGGCTGTTTGACAGGATCTTCCCATTGGGTGAGGTCCACGCGAAATCCGCTGGCAGCAATGGTGCACAACACCCCGGCCAGGTCGGTCAGCCCGGATTTTTTCCCGCAGGAGGCATCCATGCCCTTTGCAGTGACAGCATCTGCACCCAGAATCCGGTTTACCAGACCGGTCAATACGGTTTTGGGGCCGGCCTCCACAAACAAAGACACCCCGTTTTTGTGCATGGTTTCAATGTTTTCCATGAACCGCACCGGATGCATGAGCTGGTGGCCCAGAACAGACCGGATTTTTTTGGGATCGGTTTCATAGGGTTTGCCCGTGGTGTTGGACAGCACTCCGATATCTGTGGGCATAATGGCCTGGTCTGCCGCAAACGCGTTAAAAGGGATGGCTGCATCTGCCACCAGATGGCTGTGAAATGCGGCGGCCACCGGCAGTTTTACGGCCCGGATTTTCTTTTTCCTGCATGCTTTGGCCGCTTTTTCAATGTCCGGGGTGGGGCCGGAAACAACCCCCTGGTTCGGGCTGTTGCGGTTGGCCAGCACCAGGTCCAGATCCAGCTCCAAAAGCAGGGCCTCGATCCTGGCCATGTCTGCCTGGACAGCCAGCATGCCGCCGCTGTCAGATCCGGTTTTCCCGGCAGCGGCCATATGTTTTCCCCGGACAGCTGCCAGGGTCAGCAGGGTGCTGCTGTCTATCCATCCGGCGGCATGCAGGGCGCACAGTTCCCCGAAGCTGTGGCCGCAGGCCAGGTGGGGCAGGATGCCAAACCGCCGCAGCACAAGGGTCATGGCAAGGGACACCGCACCAATGGCCACCTGGGCCACCTGGGTGTGCCGCAGTTGTGCTTCTGACACAGATTTGTCCCGGGCATGGCCGGGCAATGCAAATATAAAATCAGTCAGTTCCTGGCGGGCTTCTTCAGGGGTAAGGGTATCACTGGTGTGTTCTTTGAAAATTTTCTGGGCAAGTACCAGTGCTTCCATGGCTTCGGGAAACACGGCAAACAGGTCTTTTCCCATATCGAGATACTGGCTGCCCTGGCCGGGAAACAAAAATCCCAGCTTTCCTTTGGCCGAACCGTTACCATAATAGACAGGATCCCGGGAAGGGCCCTGTTTGTGCACCACGGAACGGGCCTGGTCCAGCAGGGCGCCAGGATCCATGTCCTTGTGCAGTACCATGAGCAGGCGTACTTTTTGGTCAGCTGCAAAAGACTGTCTGGATGCTGCAGCCTGCCAGGCAATATGGCGGGAGGCCTCTCCGTCATCCATGCCCGGTTCCGGGGCTATCCCGGCTTCAAACACCCTCAGTTTTTCAAGAAGACCGGCGGTATCAGGGGCTGAAAATGCAGCAATCTGTACGGACCCATCCCAGGAGACATGGGATTTTCCGGCATCATATTCTTCCAGGACTGCATGAAAATTGCTCCCCCCGAAGCCGAAAGCCGAGATGCCTGCCCGCCTGGTGCTTGCCTTGCCGGATCCCGGCACCCAGGGTTTGGAACGGTTGTTCAGGTAAAAGGCGGAATTGTTGATATCCAGGTCCGGGTCCGGGATGTCGGCCTTCAGGGTAGGCAGGATCACTTTGTGGTGCAGGGCCAGGGCTGCTTTGATGATGCCGGCGGCACCGGCAGCCGCCTTGGTGTGGCCGATCATGGATTTTACCGATCCGATGGCAATGCTGTTTTTTGCTTTTTGTGCACCAAAACACGCTGTCAGCGCATCAAACTCCACCTTGTCCCCCACCCGGGTGCCGGTGCCGTGGGCTTCTATCAAACCCACACTGGCCGGGTCGATACCGGCCTGGTCATAGGCATCCTGCAATGCCCTGCGCTGGCCCTTTGCATCAGGGGCATAAATGGCAGAAGTTTTTCCGTCACTGGCGGTACCCACCCCCTTGATCACGGCATAGATCCGGTCTTTGTTCTTCTGTGCATCTGCAAGGCGCTTGAGCACCAGCATGCCGATGCCTTCTCCCAGAACGGTGCCGTCCGCATCTTTGGAAAAGGGGCGTGCATCGCTGGTATGGGAAAGCACACCGGTTCTGGTAAAACACATGTGCATGAAAATATCGTTCAGGCAGTCCACCCCGCCTGTGATGGACATATCGCATTTGTGCGCAGCCAGTTCCATTACCGCTGTATGCAGGGCCGCAAGGGAGCTGGCACAGGCAGCATCGCTGACACTGTTGGTGCCGGACAGGTTGAACCGGTTGGCAATCCTGCCGGCCACCACATTGCCCAGCAGGCCGGGAAAAGAGTTTTCCTGCCACTGGGCATAGGATGACTGGATAAAGTCCAGAACCTGTTTTTTTTGTTCACCGCTGATGCCGGCGGCATCCAGGGCGTTTTTCCAGATGGGGTGGCCAAGTCTGGCCCCCAGGGGAATCACCAGTTCCTGGGTGCCGGTTACCCCTAAAATGACATTGACCCTTTCCCGGGCAAGAAAAGGATGGTCTTTTGCATACCCGGCATCTTCCAGGGCCATTTTTGCCACTTCAAGGCCCAGCAGCTGGGCCGTGTCAGTGGCGGTGATGTTGTTGGGGGGAATGCCGAAGGAAACCGGGTCAAAACTGATTTTCGGGATAAATCCGCCCCTGGTGCAGCAGGTGTGGTCCGGCCGGGATGGATCCGGATCAAAATAATCCGTGATCTGCCAGTGGGTGTCATCCGGGATATCTTTTATGGCATCTGTGCCGTTGAACAGCAGATGCCAGAAATCTTTGAGATGAAAGGATCCGGGGAAAATACATCCCATGCCGATGATGGCAATATCTGTGGTCTGGGGGGTGGTCTGTTTCATGAATCAGTCTTTATAAGATAAAATTGGGTTTATCAGCTGAATATACAGGCAGGCATGGTGTAAATCACGTATTGGCAGGGGTTTTTGACAAAACTTTTACATACAGCATCCTTAGGGTTTATACAGCATCTGCAAGGCTTATGGATGGGAGCCATGGCCGGTCAGGGCCAGGATCTCATTTTTTTTCATGGGCACCACTGATGCTGCGCCCCTGGGCAAAGCAATGCCCTGGGTTTTTAAAAACATGGCCCGGGTGATGACACAGGCCCCGAACAAAAGGTTGAAAGCCAGATCTGCAGTTTTGCGGTTTTCAGGGCCGGCAAGAAAGCTGTCTTCGGCCCACAGGTTGAATGCGCCCATGGCCGGGCCGCACCAGATCTGGTAATCCATTTTGCGCCCCGGGTTTCCCTGGATGGCCCATTGGGAGCTTTGGCCCAGATAGGACCGGAATACCAGGGCCATCTTGTGTTTTGGATCGGATTGGGCTTTGTCGATCTGGGCGTGCATGTTCCCGGCGGCAAAAAAATCTCTGGTGGACTGCCATGCTGTTTCAAAATCTGTCTGCAGAAATTTGGTTTCAACTTCCTGCCGGGCCGGTTCCGGTATGTCGGCAAAACTGGCATAAGTACGGTACAGCTGATACAGTTTTTCCGCCCGCAGGGGAAACAGGGTGCCCCGTTTCAACACCTGGACTCTGGCGCCTATTTCAAACATGTCTGCAGCCGGTGCCATGGCCACATCAGCCTGTTCCGTCCTGCACAGCAGTTCTTTGACCTCCGGGCTGATGCCTGCTTCCACACAGGACTGGTTGATGGATCCGGTCAGAATATAGGCTGCTCCCATGCCGAATGCGGCAGCTGCGGACTCCGGGGTGGCAATACCCCCGGCCAGTCCCACGCACAGGGGAAATGGGTATTGAAACTGTGCCATGAACTGATCTTTCAGTGCGATCATGGTGGGCAAAAGCGCCAGGGCCGGCCGGTTGTCTGTGTGTCCACCGGAATCGGCTTCTGCGGTCAGGTCCTGGGCCATGGGAATATACCGGGACAGATCAGCTTCTTTTTGGGTGATCAGGTTTTTCTCCACGAGCTGTTGGACAATTTTTTGGGGGGGCGGGGAAAAAAACTGCCGGGCGATCTCGATTCTGGATACCTTGGCAATGATCTGGTTGGGGGCATGGATTGCGCCGTCAGGGGTCTGGTGAATGCCCTTGATCCGGTAATACACCAGGGCAGGGGTCATGCGCAGGAATGCAGCCGCACTGACCAGTCGGATACCATGGTCCAGGTATAACTGCACGGTTGCCATTTCATGGTCTGCATCGGACAGAGAATGAATCAGGTTGAACCCGAAGGGTTTGTCTTTGAGACAGGATGTCAGATGCACTGCTGCCTGCCGGATCTTTTCCAGAGACAGTCCCCCGGCACCGAAAAACCCCACCATGCCGTTTTCTGCCATGGTTTGTACCATCTGAACCGAAGAAATGCCGTTGGCCATGGCCCCGGCAACATAGGGACAGGCAAGCCTGTGGCGGTGCATAAAGGCCTTGTCTCCCAGCGCGTTCAGCGGTACTGCCGGTGCATATGCTGCAAACGGCATATCCTGGGCTGTTTTTTGCGATCCTTCAGGGTAATGGTGGGTAAAAGACAGATGGCTGCCGGCGTCTGTGAAGACAAACACGGGTCTGGTTATCTGAAAAAGGGCGGAACGGGCGGCTTCAAGGGTGTTCATGGAATTATTTTTCCGTGTAATAAGGTTATTGACAGGCGTATCTATTACCACAAAAAGATTGTGACTATCAAGTGTTTGTACAGGGGAAGCAGCATTGAAAACAGATTACTTCCATTGACTTCTACCGCTTTGGAATTTACAAAAGCGGCCTATCGTCTGGGATGGTATTTTTCATGCATGCGCAGCAGAAAATCTCGGGAGATATGGGTATAGATCTGGGTGGTGGAGATATCAGCATGGCCCAGCATGGTCTGGACAGACCGCAGGTCTGCACCCCCTTCCAGCAGGTGGGTGGCAAAAGAGTGGCGCAGGGTATGGGGGGTGATATTCCGAAAAATGCCGGCTTTTGCCGCATATTTTTTGATGATTTTCCAGAAACCCTGTCTGGTCATGGGATTTGTTCCCCGGGCAACAAAAAGGTACTGGCTGGTAAGCTTTTTGAGCACCAGGGGACGGGCCTGGTCTTTCCACTGCCTTGCAAGCCTACCTGCCTGTGATCCGATGGGCACCATGCGCTCTCTTGCACCTTTGCCCGTCACCCGCACCAGATTGACATCCAGGTTGACGTCAGACAGCTTGAGATGGATGAGTTCAGAGACCCGCAGGCCTGCGCCGTACATGATTTCCAGCATGGCTGCATTGCGCAGTTCTTTAGGCCGGGTGGTATCGATCACCCCGAGCAGGGCTTCCACTTCAGGTATGGACATGATGTGGGGAAGGGACTGGCCGGTTTTGGGAATATCCACATCTGTGACCGGATTGGTCCGGGCATGGCCCCGGCTTACCAGAAATCTGTACAGCCCCCTGATGGTGATCAGATGCCGGGCCCGGGATCTGGATGCCAGGCCTCTGCGGGTCAGATGGACCAGCCATGCCAGAATGACAGTGGTATCTGCCCGGGTCAGACAGGAAATCTTGTTTGTTTCCAGAAAATCTGCAAACCGGGACAGGTCAGCCGCATAGGATGCAATGCTGTTGGCGGACAATCCTTTTTCCACGATGAGAAAATCAAGGTATTCCTGAATAAACTGATCCATGCAAGATCCTTATTTTAGTATCCAACCTTCAAAGCTGGCTGACCCCGTTCATCACTAACAGCTAACAGCTAACAGCTAAAAGCTAAAAGCATTACAAAAACAGTTCGGAGATACAGCGGAACCCTATGGTGTTGGCGGTAAATCCGTTTTTATACAACCCCCTGGAACTGATGGTTATGCCCGGGCCGCTGTTCCAGGCCCCGCCCTTTGCAACACACAGGGGGCTGGCGTTCGGGGCTGCAGCCGGCGGCATGTCCACATCACAGGTCCATTCCATGACATTTCCCAGCATGTCTGCAATGGTAAAGGCATTGGCATGCATGTCATAGGCATCCACCTGGCAGGTGTCTGCCAGGCCGCTGTCTTCAATGTTCAAAGCCTGCACGGCAAAGTCGTTTCCCCAGGGATATCTGCAGCCCAGATCGGTCCGTGCAGCCGCTTCCCACTCAGCCTGGGTGGGCAGTCTGCGGCCGATCCATGATGCATAGGCAAAGGCATCTTCCACACTGACCTGCACCACAGGGTGGTTGCGTTTTTTGTGCAAAGAAGACCCGGGTCCGTGGGGCTGGTACCAGCAGGCCCCGTTTACCTGCCTGGAACCGCCGCTCTTGTGCCATGATGCCTGGTTGCCATCGCGTTTGTACCGGGAAGAAAACACCGTGCCAAAACCGGTTTTTTCCGCTGTGGTCCGGTACCCGGTTTTATCGATGAAAACTTCA
>Ga0102943_1002545_pt1 | contig 10636 bp, 9 predicted proteins | sample SalPonC_black_MG_FD_78174 | JGI IMG/M metagenome (GOLD analysis project Ga0102943, IMG submission 78174) | Salt pond soil microbial communities from South San Francisco under conditions of wetland restoration - Salt Pond MetaG... | ecosystem: Environmental > Aquatic > Marine > Intertidal zone >...
GGCGATTTCATGGAGGTGCTGCGCCCCCGCTTCGGCGATTTCCTGGGCGACATCAAGCTGCGCGGCAAGCGCTACACCTACCCGCTCTCGCTCACCGTGGCCAACAGCTTCACGGCGCCCCGCCTCGCGCTCGTCGGCGACGCCGCGCATGGCGTGCACCCGATCGCGGGCCAGGGCCTCAACGCCGGGCTGCGCGACGTGGCGGCGCTGGCGCAGGTGCTGGCCGAGGCCGCCCGCCGGGGCGAGGATATCGCAGCCGGGGACGTGCTGCAGCGATACCAGCAATGGCGGCGCTTCGACACCGCGACGCTGGCGATGACCACCGATCTCACCAACCGGCTGTTTTCCAACGACAACCCGCTTCTGCGCGCGGCCCGCGATCTCGGCATGGGCGCGCTGTCGCACATGCCCGCCCTGCGCCGCGGCTTCATCCGCGAGGCGGCGGGCCTCACCGGCGACCTGCCTGCGCTGATGAAGGGCTAGGCCGGCGCGCCCGCCGCCCGGCAGACAAGGGCGACACCGAACGTATGCGGCCTGCAGCAGGTGGGGGTGGCCGCACCTGGAATGGCCTGGAGCGGATGTTCGGGGCCTGGCCCGGCGCGGAAACGAGGGCGAAACCCGCCGCCGCAACGTCACCGGCATGTCCGCCATTCACAAGCCCGTCTTTTCCGCCTATCTCCGAGCCATGATCCCGCGCGCCCTCCTCCTTCTCGCCCTCATCCTCGCCGCTGCCCCGGCGCGCGCGGATTGCGTGGTGCTGCTGCACGGGCTGGCACGCAGCGACGCCTCGTTCCTGGTGATGCAGGAGGCGCTGGAGCGGCAGGGATACGACGTCTACCGCCCCGACTACCCCTCGACCGAGGACCGCATCGCGCGGCTGGCCGACGACATCCTGCCCTTCGCCTTCCGCGTCTGCGGCGAGACCACGACCCATGTCGTCACCCATTCCATGGGCGGTATCCTGCTGCGTCACTGGCTGGGCGAGACGCGGCCCGGAAACCTGGGCCGCGTCGTCATGCTCGCACCGCCCAACCACGGCAGCGAACTGGTGGACGAGCTTGGCGGGCTGGAGCTTTTCGAATGGCTGAACGGCCCGGCGGGAATGCAGCTCGAGACCGGCGCGGACGGTCTGCCCGAGATGCTGCCGCCGGTGGATTTCGAGCTTGGCGTGATCGCGGGCAACCGCTCGCTCAACCCGTATTTCTCGTCTCTGATCGAGGGGCCCGACGACGGCAAGGTCTCGGTCGCCTCCACCCGCGTCGCGGGCATGGCCGATCATATCACCCTGCCGGTTACCCATACCTTCCTGATGAACAACCCGCTGGTCATCGCACAGGTGGCCGAATTCCTGCGCCATGGCCGGTTCGACCACGAACTGACGCTGCCCGAGCTTCTGTTCGGGCGCGGCGACGAATGAGCCTGCCCGCGCTCACCCTGGCAGGGGCCGAGTTCCTCTGGCCGGACGGCCCCGGCCCCGGCCCGCTCTCCTTGCGCGACGGGCGGATCAGCGCCGATCCCACCCCGCGCCGGGTGGACTTCTCCGGGTTCCTGGTGCTGCCGGGGATGGTGGATGCGCATGGCGACGGGTTCGAGCATCACCTTGCGCCCCGGCGCGGTGCCATGGCCGAGCCCGCCCTCGGCCTTCCCTTCGCCGAGGCCGAACTTGCCGCGAGCGGCATCACGACCGCGCTGCTGGCGCAATTCGTCAGCTGGGAAGGCGGGATGCGGGGCCCGGATTTCGCCGCCCGGATGCTCGCCGCGCTCGACCACGCGCGCGAGACCCTCGCCACCGACCTGCGCGTGCAATTGCGGCTGGAAACCATGTTTCTCGACGGCTACCCGGCGCTCGAGGAAATGGTCACGCGCCACGGCATCGGCTACGTCGTGTTCAACGACCACGTCCCCCACGCCGCCCTCGCCGCGGGCAAACGCCCGCCGCGCCTCACCGGTCAGGCGCTCAAGGCCGGGCGCAGCCCCGAGGCGCATCTCGCGATGCTGCATCGCCTGCATGGAAACGCCGCCGAGGTGCCCGCCGCGCTTGACGCGCTGGCAGCCCGGCTCACCGCGCAGGGCGTACGCCTCGGACATCACGATGACAGCACGCCCCATGACCGTCGTGCCGCCCATGCCCGCGGCGCGCGCATCGCCGAGTTCCCCGAAACCACGGCCGCAGCCGAAGCGGCCATCGAGATGGGCGACGCGGTGGTGATGGGCGCACCCAATCTCGTGCGCGGCGGCTCGCACAAGGGCAACGCGGGCGCGCGCGAGATGGTGGCGGCCGGTCTCGTCACCGCGCTCGCCTCGGACTACCACCCGCCTTCTCTCGCCCGTGCGGCCTTCGTCCTTGTCGACAGCGGGATTTGCGACCTCGCGGCGGCGTGGTCGCTGGTCTCGCACGGCCCCGCCCGGATGCTTGGCCTTGCGGATCGCGGCGAATTGCGCCCCGGCCTGCGTGCCGATCTGACGGTGATCGATCCGGCTACCCGCCGCGTGCAGGCCACGATCAGCGGCGGGCGGGTGAGCTATCTCAGTGGCGAGGCGGCGGCACGGTTTCTTGGCTAGGGCCGTCGCCCGGTCCGCGCGGCATGACCGCCCGGATCGCGGCCACCCGCCGGTCGGAACGACGGGCCCGGGCGCATGTCATCCCTTGCGTCGGATGCCGATGCGGCTGCCGACACCCTCGGGCCGGGGCAGGGTGGCGTGGGCGCGGGCCATCCCGGCCACACGGGAAGCGATATCCTCGGGCATCGGCACCACGCGCGGCCCGGAAAGGTCCACATGCAGCGTCAGGCTCTCGCCGGTGGCCGCGCACCAGCCGTCCTCGTGGAACAACTCCTGAAAGAAATGAAACCGCTTCTCGTCATGGTCGAGCAGATAGAAGCTGCTGCGCAGCCGGTCGCCCAGCTTGACCTCGCGCAGGTAGCGGGTGTGGAACTCGGCGGTGTAGGTCGTCAGGCCCCGCTCGGCCACGTAGGCGGGCCCGAAGCCCATCCCGGCAAAGGCCTCGTCGGCGCAGCGATCCATCACCACGGTGTAATAGCCCATGTTCATGTGACCGTTATAGTCGATCCAGCCCTCCTCGACCGTGTGGAAGCTGGACATGAAGGGCGTGGCATCGGACATCGGGCAGACCTTTCGAAGCGGCGGCGCGTGCGTTCTAAGGGGTTTCGTGGCAGGATTGCAATGGTGGCGGCGCGCGTGCTGACACATGGCGCGCGCATTCGTGATTTGGATGCAGGCGATCCGCCCCCAGATCACGGGCAGGCACACGCAGAGAGGCAATCATGGTGAAGATGACACGGCGGCGCATAATCGTGGCAGCGGGCGTGGCGGGGCTGGCGGCGGTCGGGGCGGTCGCGGGGCAGGCATGGCTCGGAGGGTTCGAGGAGCTGGCCACGGCACCGGTCTATGCGCCCGATGGCGTGGCGATCCGGGGCACCGACCCGGTCGCCTATTTCACCGAAGGTCGGGCTGTGCCCGGCACGGCCGCACACAGCCTCGAGTGGAACGGGGCGACATGGCATTTCGCCAGCGCCGACAACCGCGCGGCCTTTGCCGAGGATCCTGGGCAATATGCCCCTCAATACGGCGGGTTCTGCGCCTGGGCGGTGGCGGAGAAGGGCAAGCTTTATTCCACGCAGCCCGACAACTGGGCGATCGTCGATGGCAAGCTCTACCTCAACTACAACGACGACATCGAGGCGCGCTGGCAGGCGGACATCCCCGGCTTCATCGCCGAGGGCAATGCGCGCTGGCCCGAGATTCTCGCGGCGAAATCCTGAGGCGCGGCTCACGCCCAGGGGCCGCGCGCAGGCCCCTGACCGGCCATCGCGCGCAGGGCCGCGATGCGGTTTTCCGGCGCGGGATGGGTGGAAAAGAGCTTGTCGCGCGCGTGCGCGTGCAGCGGGTTGACGATGAACATGTGCGCGGTGGCGGGGTTGCGCTCGGCGGCCTCGTTGTCGATCCGCGCGGCCAGCCCCGAGATTTTCCCCAGTGCCGAGGCGAGCCAGAGCGGGTTGCCGCAGATTTCGGCGCCCGCGCGGTCGGCCTCGTATTCGCGGCCCCGGCTGATCGCCATCTGCACGAGCGCCGCGCCGAGGGGCGCCAGGATCATCAGCGCCAGCGTGCCGATCAGCCCCAGAGGATTGTTGCGGCTGCCGCCGAAGAACAGTGCGAAATTGGCCAGCATCGAGATCGCGCCCGCGAAGGTGGCGGTGATCGTCATGATGGTGGTGTCGTGGTTGCGGATATGGGCCAGCTCGTGCGCCATCACGGCGGCGATCTCCTCGCGGCTCAGATGGCGTAGCAGCCCCGTGGTGGCCGCGACGGCGGCATTGTCGGGGTTGCGCCCGGTGGCGAAGGCGTTGGGCTGTTCATTGTCGATGATGTAGACCGCCGGGCGCGGCATCCCGGCGCGGTCGGCCATGTCGTGCACCATGTTGGCAAGCGCCGCGCCCTCGGGGCCGGAGGCCGGGCGTGCGCCGTGCATCTTCAGCACCATCCTGTCGGAATTCCACCAGGTATAGGCATTCATCGCCACCGCGATCACCAGCGCGATGAGCGCCCCGCCCATGCCGCCCAGGAGCGCGCCGAGGCCGAGGAACAGCGCGGTCATCGCCGCCATCAGCACCGCCGTGCGCAGGTATCCGGTCATCCATGCCTCCGTTTTGCCGTGGCTGATATGGGGGCGGGCGGCGAGGCTGCAAGCGGGGTGCGCGCAGGGGTGCGGCGAATTCTACGCATTTTGCGGGGGGGCGTTAAGGCGCCGTTGACCGGCACAGGCGAGGCTGGCGCGAAAGGAGGGACGCATGGCCACCGCATCGGAATTGCCGATCGACACCGCCGTCTCGGCGATGGGCATGGCCGATGCCATGTTCGGCACCGGGATCACCGTGACCGATGCCAGCTATCAGGGGGCGGGGCACGCCTCGGGCCTCTATTCGCAGGGCGACAGCACGGCGCCGGGCGTCACCCCCTCGGACAGCGGCGTGATCCTGTCCACGGGCCGTGCATCCGACATCACCAACGCCTCGGGCGATGCCAACACGTCGTCGGGCACCTCGACGGCCAATTTCACCTCGGGCGATGCCGGGCTCAGCGCGATCTCCGGGCAGGCCACCTTCGACGCCGCCGTTTTCGAGGCCGAGTTCGTGCCCGAGGGCAGCACGCTCACGATGCAGGTGGTGTTCTCGTCCGAGGAATACCTCGAGTATGTCGGGTCTGGCTTCAACGATGCGGTGGGCGTCTGGGTCAATGGCGTTCAGGCCGAACTGACCGTCGGCAGCGGCGACATCACCATCAACAACATCAACGACGAGAGCAATTCCAACCTGTATCTCGACAATCCCGCCAGCGGCGAGACCTACAACACCGAGATGGACGGGCTGACCGTGACGCTCACGCTCAAGGCACCCGTCATCCCCGGTGAGGCCAATTCGATCCGCATAGGCATCGCCGATGGCGGCGACCGCATCTATGACAGCAACCTGCTGATCGCCGGCAACTCGGTGCAGACCGCGCTGATCGCGGGCGACGACGCGCTCGAGGCACGGCCGGGCCAGGAAGTGGAGGCCGATCTGCTCGCCAATGACGAAAGCGCGGCGGGCGGCACGCTGAGCATCACCGCGATCAACAACCAGCCGGTGGAGGCGGGCGACACGGTGGTGCTCGCTTCGGGTCAGGCCATCACGCTGACGCCGACGGGGCTCGTGCTGGCCGCCGGTGCCGGAGAGCCGGGCGAGAGCACCTTTTCCTACGAGGTGAGCGACACGAGCGGCAACACCGATATCGGCTTTGTCACGCTGACCACCACGCCCTGTTTCGTGGCCGGAACCCTGATCGACACGCCGCGCGGTGCGGTGCCGATCGAGGCGTTGCGCGCGGGCGACCGGGTGCTGACCCGCGATCACGGGCCGCAGCCTCTGCGCTGGGTCGGTGTGAGCACGCGGCGCGCCGAGGGGCCGGATGCACCGGTGCGCATCGCCGCGGGTGCGCTCGGGGCCCACGCGGCGCTGGAACTGTCGCCCAACCACCGGGTGATGATCGCGACCCCGGCGGCGGAACTGCTCTTTGCCGAGACCGAGGTGCTGATGCGCGCGCGCGACCTGGCCGGGCAGCCGGGCATCGACCGGCGCGAGGACGGGCGGGCGCTGCGCTACGTCCACCTGCTCTTTGATCGCCACGAGATCGTGCGCGGAAACGGACTCTGGAGCGAGAGCTACCATCCCGGCCCCGAGACGATGATAGGCTTCGACGCGCAGGCCGAGGCAGAACTGCGCCGCCTGATGCCGGAATTGTTCGAGGGGACGGGCCCGGCGCGCTACGGTCCCGCCGCGCGCCGCGTGCTGCGCCGCCATGAGGCAGGGCTGCTTGTCGCGACCGTACCGCATAGCGGCCCGCACGCGGCGGCCGGGGCGGCCTTGCAAGAAGCACAGGCCATGCGCTAGCGCCCCCCACCCGGGCCGGTGGGGGGCGGCGTGCAAGCCCCGTTCCCTGTGCCCTAAACCCGGCCTAGACTGCACCCATGATCCTCTCGCGCGACCGTGGCTATATCTTCGTTCATATCCCCAAGACCGGGGGCACTTCGCTTGCGCAGGCCCTCGAGGGCCGTGCCACCGCCACCGACATCCTGATCGGCGACACGCCCAAGGCGCGGCGGCGGCGCGGGCGGGTGGCGCGCCTGCGGGGGCAGGCGCGGGGGCGGCTGTGGAAGCATTCCACGCTCGCCGATATCGACGGCCTGCTGACACCGGCGGAGATCGCGACGATGTTCACCGTCACGCTGGTGCGCAACCCATGGGACCGGATGGTAAGCTATTACGCCTGGGCGCGCGCACAGAGATTCGACCACCCGGCCGTGCGGCTGGCGCAAGCGCTTGATTTTGATACCTTTGTCGATGCACCCGCAATCCGTGCCGCCTGGGCCGCCGCGCCGGCGCGGCATTACATGACCGCCGCCGACGGGCGCGAATGCGCGCGGCTCTTCATTCGGCTCGAGGCGATTGAGGCCGACGCCGCGCCGCTCTGGGACCATCTCGGCTTTCGCCTTGACCTGCCACACCTCAACGCCTCGGCGCGGGGCGATTACCGGCGCTGTTACACCGACCGGACCGCCGCGATCGTGGCGCAGATCGCCGCCGAGGACATCGCCCGCTTCGGCTATCGCTTCGACGGGGGCGGGGGTATTTGATCAAATTCTGTTTCACCTCTGGTCAAACCGCGCGGCCTGCGACAATGTCAGCGCCGCTGACCTTTGCATCCGGAGACCGCCATGACCCGACAGCCCTTGCGCATCGCCATCAACGGCTTCGGGCGGATCGGCCGCACGATCCTGCGCATCCTGATGGGCGACGCCGCCGATTTCGACCTCGTCTGCATCAACGAGATCGAGCCGCTGGAGACCTGCGCCTACCTCTTTCAGTATGACAGCGTGTTCGGCCCATGGCCCGGCACGGTGACGCAGCAGCCCGGGGCGCTGGAGGTGGACGGGCGCGCGATTCCGTTCCGCGCGGCGCACGACCTGAGCGCGCTGGACCTCTCGGGCGTCGATGTGGTGCTCGACTGCACCGGCATGGCGGGCGCGCGCACGGTGGCCGAACGCGGCCTGGCGGCTGGGGCGCGGATGGTGCTGGTCTCGGGCCCGTCGGAGGAGGCCGATATCACCGTGGTGATGGGGGCCAACGAGCAGGCATTCGGCGGGCAGCGGATCGTCTCCAACGCCTCCTGCACCACCAACGCGCTGGCACCGCTGGCACGGCTGCTGGACGAGGCGTACGGCATCGAGAGCGGGCATATGACGACGGTGCATTGCTATACCGGCAGCCAGCCCACGGTGGACAAGCCGCGCGGCGCACCCGAGCGCAGCCGGGCCGCCGCGCTGTCGATGGTGCCCACGACGACGAGCGCGCAGCATCTGACGGGGCGGGTGCTGCCCGGCCTCGCGGGCCGGATCGAGGCGCGCGCGGTGCGGGTGCCGGTGGCCTCGGTCTCGGCCATCGACCTCACGGTGCAGACCCGCGAGGCGGTGACGGCCGAGGCGGTGGGCGGGCGGCTCAGGGATGCCGCCGCGCGCCATCACTGGCTGGGCTGGACCGAGGAACCGCTGGTCTCGTCGGACCTGCGCGGACGGCCCGAGAGCCTGATCGTCAGCGGACCGCAAATCTCCGTCTCGGCGGGCGGGCTGCTGCGCGTCTTTGGCTGGTACGACAACGAATGGGGCTTTTCCGCGCGCATGCTCGACATGGCGCGGTTGATGGCGCGCGGCTGACGGCCGCGCGCCGGCAACCTAGCGCAGCCGGACGTCCGCGAAGCCCATGGTGCGCAGCCGCGCGGCCGCATCGTGCGCCGCCGCCTCGGAGCCGAACGGCCCGGCAAGCACGAGGGTCAGCGCGCGCCCGCGGCGCTCGAGCGTGCCGTGCCGGGCGGGCAGTCCGGCCCCGGCGATGCGGCGCGCGGCGGCGCGGCCCTGCGCGGCATCGGCAAAGAGCCCCGCCTGTGCGTAATGCGTCGCCTTCCGGGGGGCAGGTTCGGGGGCTTCCTGAGAGGCCGCGGCTTGCGCGGCCGAGCGCGTGGAGACCGAGGCAGCGCGCGCGCCATCGCCCCGGGCGCGGCTCCGCGCCTCGCGCACCGTGACAGGGTCAGGCACGTAGCTGCCGCGCGTGGCCACCGTCACACCGGCGGCGCGCTGTTCCTCGAAGCTGGTATAAGGGGGCCGGAGACCGGGATAATTGTGAATCACCTCAGCCCCGCTGCGGCGGTCGATCAGGCGGCGCGGCACGGTATTGGTCCACATCAGCTCCATCTGCGCCTTGCCCTCGAAGGTCTGATGCGCGCGGCGCGGGTTGAGGCGGTCATCCTCCCAGACCGGCTTCATGCCCTCGGGCACATGGATTCCCGCGCGGCTTGTTTGTTGTCGTGCATGGATCTTGGCAGGGGCGACACGGGTGCCGGGCGGCACGCTGTCGGGTGTGGCGCGGGTGCCCGGTGGCGGGGCGGCGGAGGGGCCGCGGCCTTGTGCGTAGGTGATGTAATGCGCGCGCTGCGGCCCGCAGCGGACCGGCGAGCCGTTATGCTGCACGGTGTAGGCTGCCGATACCCCGTTCAGCCCTGCGCAGGCGCTTCGCCCCGGATCGGGGGGCGTGATCCGGGGCGCGGGGCGCGCCGCGGGCCCGGGGTCGGGCGTTGCGACCGGCGGCGGTGCGGGCGTCGGCGTGGCGATGACGGTGGTCCGCACCGGTGCGCGCCCGCCAGCCGTGCCGGACGCGGCGGCGGAAGGCGGCCTGGCTTCCGCCGTCGTCTGGCGCGGCGCGGGGTCGGGCTCCGGCGAGGTCCGGGCGGTCGCGCTTGTGGTCGTTTGCGGCCGGGTCGCGTCGGATTCGGCGCTGGCGAGGGACGGGGCGAAGCCGCAAAGCGGCTCGCGCGAGCGGGTGAGACGCGGCACCCACGTTTCGGCGGCCCCGACGCCTGCGCGGATGAAGACACAGCCCGCGCTGTCGACATATTGCGTGCCGGTGTAGGAGTCGGGCGGAAATTCGGCGGGAACCGGCAGGTCGCGCAGCGATTGCGCCCCGACCGGCGGGGCGGTCAGGGCAGCGACCGTGCAGGAAACGAAGACAAAGCGGCGAACGAACATGTGACCCCCCTGGATCAGGCAAGAGGAAACGTGCCTCATTTTCGGTGTGTAGTAAACAGCCATTGGCCGATCTGGTGGCGCATGCGCCCGGTGACGCAGATGCTTGGGGGTGCGGTCGTTCGCGACGGAAGGGCGGGGCAGGCGGGGACCGCGAAGCGGGGGTTTGCCGGTCGGGCGAGTCGTGCTAAGAGCGAAAATGGTTTAACGTTAAACGATCAGCGTTTCGCGCCGGGAGGAGACGGAGGAGACCATGACCGACAGCCCCAAGGACACGCTGCGCGCGGCCGCGCTCGACTATCACGAGCATCCGAAACCCGGAAAGCTGGAGATCCGGGCGACCAAGCCGATGGCCAATGGCCGCGATCTCGCGCGGGCCTACAGCCCCGGCGTGGCCGAGGCCTGCATCGAGATCAAGGCCGACCCGGCCACCGCGCGGCGCTACACGGCGCGCGGCAACCTCGTGGCGGTGGTGACGAATGGCAGCGCGGTGTTGGGGCTGGGCAATATCGGCGCGCTGGCCTCGAAGCCGGTGATGGAAGGCAAGGCCGTGCTTTTCAAGAAATTCGCCAATATCGACTGTTTCGACATCGAGCTGGACGAGCCCGACCCCGAGCGGCTGGCCGATATCGTCTGCGCGCTCGAGCCGACCTTTGGCGCGATCAATCTCGAGGACATCAAGGCCCCCGACTGTTTCATCGTGGAGCGCATATGCCGTGAACGCATGAATATACCCGTGTTCCACGACGACCAGCACGGCACCGCCATCGTGGTGGGGGCTGCGGCGACCAACGCGCTTCACGTGGCCGAAAAGCGGTTCGACGAGATCAAGGTGGTCTCGGCGGGCGGCGGGGCGGCGGGGATCGCGTGCCTCAACATGCTGCTGAAGCTGGGGGTGAAGCGCGAGAATGTCTGGCTGTGCGACATTCACGGGCTGGTCCACGAGGGGCGCGAGGCGGACATGAACCCGGAAAAGGCCGCCTTTGCCCAGGCCTCGGACAAGCGCAC
>Ga0102943_1002547_pt1 | contig 10622 bp, 7 predicted proteins | sample SalPonC_black_MG_FD_78174 | JGI IMG/M metagenome (GOLD analysis project Ga0102943, IMG submission 78174) | Salt pond soil microbial communities from South San Francisco under conditions of wetland restoration - Salt Pond MetaG... | ecosystem: Environmental > Aquatic > Marine > Intertidal zone >...
AAAGAGGGGTGACATCCATCTATTCTTCCGTGATGTGGGATTCCATTGATGTGCTGTCCTTTTTCAAAAAACTGGGATTCAGGCGCAGCGAGTTCATCAATCTGAAAAAAGATCTGTGACGTAAAAGCCTATATTCCCAGATAGGCTTTTTTCACCTCTTCATTGGACAGCAGGTTGGCACCGGTATCTGTCATGGTAATTTTGCCGGTTTCCATGACATATCCCCGGTGGGCGGCTTTCAGGGCCAGGTTGGCGTTCTGTTCCACAATAAAGATGGTGGTTTTGTTTTCCTGGTTGATTTTCCCGATGATGTTAAAGATCTGTTTCACGACAATGGGGGCCAGCCCCAGGGAGGGTTCATCGAGCAGCAGCACTTTGGGGCGGGACATGAGAGCCCGGGATATGGCCAGCATCTGCTGCTCTCCGCCGCTTAAGGTACCGCCGGCCTGGCTTCTCCGGTTGGCAAGGATGGGGAAGAGTTCATACACATAGTCCAGATCCTGTTTGATCTTATCCGTATCCTTGCGTAAAAATGCCCCCATATCCAGGTTTTCGGCAACCGTAAGGTAGGGGAATATCCTTCTGCCTTCCGGTACCTGGCAGATGCCTTTTTTCACGATCTCATCCGGGGGCATATAGGTGATATCTTCCCCGTTGAGTTCAATATTGCCTTTTTTGGCCGGCACGATGCTGCAGGTGGTCATCAGGGTGGTGGATTTGCCTGCCCCGTTTGCGCCGATAAGGGAAATGACCTCTCCTTCTTCCACAGCAATGTCAATTCCCTTGAGGGCATGTATGTTCCCATAATAGGTATGTACGTTGGTGAGTTTAAGCATTGTCAGATTCTTCTCCCAGGTAGGCTTTGATGACATCGGCATTGGATTTGATATCTTCAGGGGAGCCTTCTGCAATTTTTTTGCCGTAATCCACCACATGGATCCAGTCGGAAAGGCTCATGACCAGCTTCATGTCATGTTCAATGAGCAGGATAGACAGGTTTTCATTGTCCCGGAGCCAGAGGATCAGATCATCCAGTTCCTTTGTCTCCTGGGGATTCATGCCGGCGGCAGGTTCATCCAGCAGCAGCAAAAAAGGATCCGTTGCCAAGGCCCTGGCGATCTCCAGACGTCTCTGGGCGCCATAGGGCAGGTTTACCGCCATGTCGTTCACATACTGCTCCAGACCTATCTTTTCCAGAATTGCATAACTGTCTGCCACGGCTTTTTGTTCTTCGTTTTTCTGGCTGGGGGGCTGCAGCATGGCCTTGATGATGCCCGAAGACAGCCGGCAGTGACGGCCAATCAGGACATTTTCCAGCACTGTCATGCCGTGAAACAGCCGTATATTCTGAAAGGTTCTGGCAATGCCCCGTTCGGTGACGTAATTGGGTTTAAGTCCCCGAAGATTCTGGGTGTTTTTGCCGGGCGGGGTGATTTCCACAGATCCCCGGGTGGGTTCGTAAATACCGGTGATGCAGTTGAAAAACGTGGTTTTTCCCGCACCGTTGGGACCGATGAGTGCCGCAATCTGCCCTTTTTCAATGGCGATGGTCACATCATCCAGAGCCTTGAGCCCCCCGAATTTCATGGTGAGATTTTTCACGTTAAGTATGGGTTTGTTCATGAATCTCTTTTTCCTGGACGTTGAATGTATACACTTTTCGGACACTTTTGATCAGCCCGTCCGGCTTGAATACCATGACAATGACCTGGAGGGCCCCGAAGACCAGCATCCGGTATTCTGCCACTGCCCGCAGGTATTCCGGAAGAAGAATCAGCACCAAAGCCCCGGCAATGACCCCGATGGCAGAACCCATGCCCCCGATGACAACCACGCACAAAATGGTGATGGATTCCCAGATGGTAAAGGACATGGGGTTGATATACGATGTTTTGGCGGCAAACACCACCCCGCCCATGGCCGCCCAGGTGGCCCCCAGGGCAAAGGCGGTGAGTTTTGTCTTGAATTTGTCAATACCCATGGCCTGGCAGGCGACCTCATCATCGCGCAGGGCGATCCAGGCCCTGCCGATTTTGGAGTTTTCCAGACGGTTGACAAAGAAAATGGTCATGAGTACCAGGGCTATGACAATAAAATAGATGTATATCATGGTATCATGCTGGCCGAAATGGTGACCGAAGAAAGTAGGTGGCGGAATATCTCCAATACCCCGGGGGCCGTTGGAAAAAGTATCCCAGTTTTCCAGTACAATCCGGATGATCTCGCCGAATCCCAGGGTTACAATGGCCAGGTAGTCACCTCTCAGCCGAAGAACCGGATAACCAAGCAGGACCCCGAAAAGGGTTCCCAGAAGGGCGGACATGGGCAGCACCATCCAGAAGCTGAGTCCGAAATGCAGATTCAAAAGGGCATAGGCATAGGCCCCCACCGCATAGAACGCCACATATCCCAGGTCCAGCAGGCCGGCCAGGCCCACCACAATATTGAGCCCAAGTCCCAGCATCACATACACCAAGGCGGATATCATGATGGAGGTATGGTACATGGGAAACACAAACGGATAGGCGATGAAAAAGGCGGCTATCAGCCCCAGGAAAGGTCTGCGGAACCGGTCGTTCTGCAGCAGCCGGTGAATCAGGGGGATGTCATCTGCAATATCCTTTTTTTTCTGTTCCTCATTGCGCCGCAGAAAATAGTTCCAGACCATGGAGGCGAAAAACGTCACAATACCCACTCCCAACAGGTTTATCCACCGAAAATCAATGGTGTGCTTGATGGTGTTGACTTTAATGACCATGATGGGAAAGGTCAATACCATGAACCAGAAGGCAATGATCAAAGATTGTTTGATTTGGTTTTTAAACACCATAATATACCCCAAATTCCCGGTTACACTTTCTGGGCATCATGTCTGCCCAGGATGCCGGACGGGCGGAAGATCAGAATAATCACCAGGATGGTAAAGGCGAAAACATCTTCGTACTCGCTAAAGAAATATCCGGTGAAATAGCTTTCGGAAATACCCAGTACCAGCGATCCCAGCACTGCGCCGGGGATAGAGCCGATTCCACCCAGAACCGCTGCGATAAAGGCTTTGAGACCGGCCAGAAACCCGATGAAAAAGTTGATCTGTCCCACATGACAGGCAATGAGCACCCCGCCGATGGCAGCGGTAGCAGATCCCACCACAAAAGTGGCGGAGATGACATTGTTGACATTGATGCCCAAAAGAGAAGACATGATTTTGTCCTGGGCCGTGGCCCGCATGGCTTTACCGATGCGGGTGAACTTGATGAGCAGCCCCAGCAGGATCATGACAATCACCGTGGTGATGATGATGGTCAGTTCCACCGAGGTGATGATATGGGCAAAGGGTTCCCAGAACTTGAAATCAGGTATCAGGCTTTTGAACGGCAGATATTCCGGGGTCTGGGCCAGCATCACATAGTTCTGGAGAAACAGGCTCATGCCGATGGCAGAAATCAGGGCGGACAGTCTCGGGGCGTTCCGCAAAGGTTTGTACGCAATTTTTTCCACCGTGAATCCGTAGGCACAGGAATAGACAATGGCAAAGACAATAGCCAGAATGGCTATCACAACGGTATTCCAACCCCATAAACCCAATACGCTGGCAACGATCAGGGCGGTCATGGCCCCGATCATATAGATCTCTCCATGGGCAAAATTGATGAGCTGGATGATACCATACACCATGGTGTATCCTAAAGCGATCAGGGCGTAGATGCTCCCCCTGGTCAGCCCCCCCAGAAACAGTTCAAAAAAATACATAGGGTCTATGAGCAGCTCGCGCACGGCAAAGAAACCGATAATGCCGGCGACAGACACACCCAGTAATATACTCATCCAGCGCATGGTGATTCATCCTGATTTTTTGTAAATTAAGGCAAAATTGCTGTGTACAAAAACAGGAGCGCAGATCCATCATGGATTACGCCCCTGTTTTTTTTAAATGTATCAGGTGTTAGTTAACCTGCTGGTATTGTCCGTCAATAACCTTATATACGGAGAAACCTGCGCCCACAACATCCCCTTTTTCATCAAATCCGATGGGACCCAGAGGAGAGTCTATCGTGATTTCAAACATGGCGGCCCGCATGGCATCATAGTCCAGTGTTCCCGCTTTTTCAGCAGCAGCAGCCAAGGCCTGCACACAGGCATACCCGTTGTGAAAAAAGGTACCGGGATCTTCGCCGTATTTTTTCTGGTGTTTGGCAGACAACTCCTGGTACAGGGCGTTGCCGGATGTGTCATTAGGGCCTGTGGCATATACGCCTTCCGCATATTTGCCGGCCAGGTTGGTGAAGTTGTCTCCGATGATGCCGTCAGCACCGAAGAAGGTGGTGTCCACTCTTTTCTTTTTGAGCAGCTGGACGATTTTGGACGCATCTGAGTGATATCCGCCCCACATGGTAACCTCGGCATCAGACCGTTTGATTTTCTGGACAATAGCGGAATAATCCATAGCACCGGTGGTCACCCCTTCAAACAGGACAATTTCAACCCCGCCCAGTTTTTCAAAGTTGTCTCTGACCAATTCCATCTGGCCTTTGCCGTAATCGCCTTTGTCATGGATCAGGGCCACTTTTTTGGGTTTGAGTTCATTTTTCACAAACTCGGTCATCAGGATGGCCTGGGCACCATCATTGGCAATGGTTCTGAAAAAATTGGGATGCTCGCCGGTAAAGGTCAGGGCATCACTGGTGGAGGCGGCTGATGCAATGAGGAGATTGGCATCCTTGTAAATTTTGTTGGCAGCGATGGTGGCACCGGAGCATACATGGCCCACGATCATCTGGGCACCGTCTGACACCAGTTTGGTGGCGATGTTCACAGCCACTTCCGGCTTGCATACGTCATCGCCCACCAGCAGTTCGATTTTTTTGCCTAAAATGCCGCCCTTGGCATTGAGGTCCTCAACCGCGATTTCAGCGCCCCTGAGGGCGGAAATGCCATAGGGTGCCAGGTCACCGGAAATAACACCGGCACTGGCGACTTTGACTGTATCTGCAGCAAATCCGGGTGCGGCAAATACCATCATGGACAATACCCCAACTGCGAAACTCTTGAAAAACGATCTCATGTTCTACTCCCTTTGTTTAGGTTAATTCTGTTTGGTACGTCATGCCTACAATTAATATTGTAAATTGAATCAATATATGAAGATGGCAATTGTTAGTCAAGAAAAAAATAAGGTTCAGCCATATTTGTCCCATCCAGTAGAAATGCGTTCTGGTGCGCATCTGCCAAAACGTACAACAAAAAACGGAATGTGAAAGAGGGGGAGGGATATAACAAAAAAGATTGAGAAAGATGGGTAAACAGTGTATGCCATTGGGCAACGTCATGAAAATTTATCAAATAGATGATGTGACCCCTGAATTTGAGGGTGAATAGGAAACCACAGTGAACAGTTCTCAAAAACTGGCTGCCGTAAGACAGATAATGGCAGCCGAAAAGATTGCCGCCCTGGTGGTACCCAGCGCAGATCCCCACCAGAGTGAATATGTCACCGGCTACTGGCAGGCAAGGGCCTGGCTTAGCGGTTTTACCGGCTCTGCCGGGGTTGCCGTGGTCACGGCAGACACAGCCGTTCTCTGGACGGATTTCCGGTACTGGATCCAGGCCGGCGCCCAGCTGGAGGCATCGGAATTTGTGCTGTTCAAATCCGGCGAGCCTGATGTGCCTGAATTTCACGACTGGATTTTTGAAAACCTGGCCCAAAATGATGTGGTGGCCATTGACGGACAGGTGATTTCCAGAAACCAGGAAAAAAAATACAGGAACCTGTGGGACAGGCGCAACATCCGGTTGAGAACAGACCTGGATCTGGTGTCACGGGTCTGGCAGAACCGGCCGCCCATGCCGGCCACAAAAGCCTGGGATTTTCCTGTCCGGTTTGCAGGAGAATCCCGGTCACAGAAAATACAGCATATCAGAGATGATATGGCTGCAGCCGGTGCCGGCTGGTATGTCATGACCGGCCTGGAGGATATTGCCTGGACCTGTAACCTGCGGGGATCGGATGTCCCCAACAACCCTGTCAATATCGCCTTTGCCCTCATGGGCCTGGAACATACGCATCTGTTTATCCATCCGGGCAAGGTGGATAAATCCCTTGCAGCTGTTCTGGCTGGAGACGGTGTAAGGTTGTCAGCATATCAGGACCTCTTTTGCGCACTGGGAAATCTGCCGGACAATACCAGTGTGCTGCTGGATCCGGACATGGTTTCAGCAGCCGTATTCTCCGCTGTCAACCCGGGCTGCTGCATTATAGAAAAAACAGGCCCTGCAACCCGGCTCAAAGCGGTGAAAAACGCGGTACAGATACAGCATCTGCGGGATACCGCTGTCAAGGACGGGGTGGCGGTTACAAGGTTTCTGCACTGGCTGGCCTTCCGGGATGCCAAAGCAGCTGTTTCGGAAATCAGTGCGGAAGAAAAACTGTTTGATCTGCGCAGCCGGCAGTCCGATTTTGTGGAAAACAGCTTTGATCCCATCATGGCATATGGTCCGCATTCGGCCATGTGCCACTATAGGGCTACCTATGAAACCGATGTTCAGATTCAGGATAAGGGCATGTTCCTGACCGATTCCGGCGGCAATTACCTGACCGGCACAACCGATATCACCCGCACCATCTGCATGGGCAGCCCGACCCCCCGGCAGATCCGGGACTATACCCTGGTACTCAAAGGGCATATCGCCGTGGCAGAAGCCTTTTTTCCCCAAGGCACAAAAGGGTTCCAGATCGACACCCTGGCCCGGCAGTTTTTGTGGCAGCAGGGCATGAATTTTGGCCATGGCACCGGCCATGGGGTGGGGTTTTTTCTGTGCGTCCATGAAGGCCCTGCCAGGATCAGCCCACACCCCGTGGATGTGGCCCTGGCGCCCGGCATGCTGCTGACCAATGAGCCCGGGGTGTACCGGGAAGGGGCATACGGCATCCGCCTGGAGAACATGGTGCTGGTGACAAAGGCCCAAAAAACGCCATTCGGTGCCTTTCTGGCCTTTGAAAACCTCACCTGGTGTCATTTTGAACGTGGCCTTGTGGACACTGCCTTGCTCACGCCGGCGGAAAAGCAGTGGATAAATCAGTATCACCAGCAGGTGTTTGACCTACTTTCCCCCCATCTGGAACCTGCTGTAGAATCCTGGATTAAAGAGAAAACCGCCCCCCTGTGATAAAAAATACGGCTGTTACCCAACAGGCATGTATCCGTGTGCCCTTACAGCGGAGTGCCTTGTGCATCTAACTTTCTGTCAAAAAACATGAAAAAGAGAAGGGGAAACCAGGTTGCGGGTTTCCCGCGTTAGGTTATCATGGTGTCTTTGCAGGTTATGGTGTGATTGTTCTGATAGGGAAAATCGATTTTTTCAATGGATCGGATATATTTCTGGTATGTTGTCAGGTAAAATGACAATGGCCGGGAAAAATGTATTCCCAGGATGCCGTCCACAAACAACCGGCTGATAAACTGTTCATGCGCAAGCATTTTTTGTGCCTGGAAAAAAATGGTCTTTTCTTCAGGGGTGAGCTGTGAAACCATCTCCACAATGGACATTCTTCCCCTTGGCAAATACATCCAGAAGTAAAACAGGTCCAGAGAATGGATAATGACCATGACAGCAAGGTCTTTTGCCTCCGCGTTTCTGCCGGCAAAAAGGGTTTCCGGTTTTTCCAGAATTTTGAGTTCTTCGGTTTCCGGAAACAGCATTTCCAGTTTCGCATAGGTGTCGAACAGATCGGTAAACTTCTTGTTGACATCCCGCTTGCGCAGTTTCAGGTTCTGGAACCGGTCCACGGTGCCTTCTATCATGCCGGCAACGGTATCTGACGCTGCCTTGGAAATAATGGCCGCCCATGTCTGCAAAACCGTATTGACAGACGGGACGTTGAAAAAAGACAATACCATACCGATGCCCAAGTTAAATACCAGTGCAACCGGTATGGAAAGGATACTTCTGAAAAAGTTTCCGGTTACCATGGCTTTGGGAAGACCGCGAAAGGCATTGTGGGTTGAGAGGTATACGCCGTTGGCAAAAGCCATTGCCGTATACAATGCAAACGGGCTGGTCTGCATGTTGATGCCAAAGGTGTTGTCAAGCAGTAGGGTTTTGATCAGATAATCCAGAAGGGGTACGGAAAATCCAGTAAAAAAAAGGGCATCCGTCAACCTGTCCCAGCTGACATAATTGTTCCATTTGGTCAAAGAAGAGCGCTTGATCCCTCCACCCCCGAGAACCGATTGCAGGATAACCCTGAAACCGGTAATGCCGAACCAGATGAATGCACCGAAATATGCCAGAAGCCACCATTCTTTGGTGAGAAAAAAGCAGACAAATGCCGGAACAAACCCCATGAATATTTTCAGACTGTTTTTAACCTTGGTGTTGAGGTTTTTCCATGATGTCGGGATATCCTTTTTTTCTGCGTCAGAAAGATCAAGGCCAAGGCCATTTCTGATACGCCTTCTGATACCGCCGAGGGTAACGATATTGCCCTTTTTTTTCATGTCCAGTACAAAGGATTCAAATACCCACTCTTTTTTTTTCACAAACATGATCTGATCAAGGCCGGGCAGCCATTGTAAAACAGCCAGCAGCCGTGTGAAAACCGGATACATGTTTTCCCTGGATAGAGCGGTCATGCGCTGGTTCACACTGATATTTGCCGGCAGTATCAGTCGCTCTCCGGTAGTTGTATCAATTTTTTTCCGGGACCGGTAGGGAAGGGTTGTCACAATACCGAATCCCATGCCGTGCGCCTGGTGCGCCTTTCCCGTAGCGTCACTTCCGATTCTGGATTTGATGGGATAAGCTGCGTACATGTTTTTGAGGGCATCGATATCATAAAGGATATTGAACAGTTTTTGCAGCCGGTCTGATCTATCCGGATAGTCTGCTTGTTCCACACAGGAGATTATCTGGCGGACGGATCGTTTCAATTTTAAGACGCTGCCGCCGTTGATCGCTTTTTGCAGCGCATTGATGGAAAAAATAAGGTCTGTTTTTCCGGAAACAAAATTTTTTAAATTGATGATTTCAAGACGGGTGATCAGTCCCTTTGATTCATATAGAATTTCGAGCACATCTTCGGGCTGCAGATTGTTCACTTTCAGGGTGAGGCGGAAATCATGGTGGAGCTGTCCAATGGTTCGCAGAAATTGGGTATGGGTCAATTTCATGCGGTCAGGAATTTTTGACCGGCTATTGTCAGCAGGCAGCGCAAAAATGTCAGGGTGCTGTTCAGGGGGGAAATAGGTTTCAATGATATCCCGAACGCTGAAACAATCCATTTTTAGTATTTGGTTTTTGATCTGCTCCTGTTCTTGTGTATCTGTCCGGCTGAAAATTTCATGAAGTTCATCGATGCGCTGTTTCATGGCCAGAACAGCCATTTTGTGGATATATTCTGCAAGAAGGGGAACAGAGGGCTGGCCCGGAGATGAAAATTGTAAAAATCCATCCGGGCTGAGTGGCGCCATTGTAATATCCAGATTTTGGCACATGTCATCCAGATGCACTTCATTGAATGTTTTCAAAAGCCTGAGAACCTGCTTTTCCTGAAATTGCAGGATTGCCTTTCCGTGTTCCATGAATGTCACCACATGGGGTTCCGCAAGGAAGCATAAAAAGGCTTCCGTATCAGCAAAACCCCGGGCGACCCAGATGAACGAAATATAGCGGTCCCGGTATCTGGCTTTAAATTCAATGCCGATGCGCAGGTCTATTTCCATTATTTTGGCCGCTTCAATGAGTTCAATGGCAAACCTGGGTTCAATATAATGGTAATAAATCACCCGCAGCCTGCGGATGCCTTTTATCCAGGCATCCATGATCAGATGGGTGGGGGATTTTCTGCCGGAAGTATTGGCATCATGTACATGGTCATCAAATGTCACCTGGTTCCATTCTTCAGGCATTTCTAAAAGGTGATAGTATAAAAGCAGTTTGCGGATAACCCTGGGTTTGCCGAATGCAGCCAGTCTGAAATTATGGGCCAGCTGCAGTTGGCGGGTATCCTTGCCTTTGGCCCGCACCAGTTCCTTCATGATCTGCAAAAGCACACGGGCGGTGTTTTTGGGCATGGGGCCGTCAGCTGTATCAAGCACTTCGTTTTTTAACGCTTTGAGTGCTGCCAGACGGTTTTCAATGACCCCCCTTTCCATGGATTCCAGCAGGTTGACAATGGCATAGGCTGTGTGAAGGCCTTTTGATTCAGCCAGTTCTTTGATCCCCAGCGGGTGGAAAAACGGGTAATACAGTTTTCGTATATACCCCAGTCTGGCATCTGCATCATATACAGAATTGACAATCCGGATCAGTTCATGATCCCGCTGATCGAAAAACAGGGAGTTTATGGCAAATGTGTTCAAACATACTCCTGAAAATTTATGTGTTGCAAGGGTAAAAACCTGTAACACAGATCTTATCCTGATAACATGATTTATTCAACAATCTTACCCCAGGCAGTATGAATTTCCATCTGGATATTTGCTATTGCGTGGACTTTATGGAAAAGCCCCTCTGCGGGATCCAGGGAAGCGTGCTGAACAAAATCATCGAAAACCCGGCATGCTTATGGCAAATATACCGTTTCCATTTTAGTGTTTGCCATGAATGGCATGATCTTTTATAAT
>Ga0102943_1002548_pt1 | contig 10619 bp, 8 predicted proteins | sample SalPonC_black_MG_FD_78174 | JGI IMG/M metagenome (GOLD analysis project Ga0102943, IMG submission 78174) | Salt pond soil microbial communities from South San Francisco under conditions of wetland restoration - Salt Pond MetaG... | ecosystem: Environmental > Aquatic > Marine > Intertidal zone >...
CGGGTGTCTTGCGGTCCTCATCCTTCGGCCTCCCGCTGTTTCTGTTCGTTGCGCTGGAACAGGATGATCGGGATGATCAGGATCAGCAGCAGGATCACCGCCACGGCGCTTGCCACCGGCCAGTCGCGGTTGTTGAAGAATTCCTCCCACAGGACCTTGCCGATCATCAGGGTGTCAGAGCCACCCAGAAGCGCGGGGATCACGAATTCGCCGATGGTCGGGATGAAGACCAGAAAGCAGCCTGCGATGATGCCGTTGCGCGACAGCGGAAAGGTGACAAGCCAAAAGGCCTCTATTCGGGAACAGCCCAGATCCTCGGCCGCCTCCAGAAGCGAGGCATCCATCCGTTCAAGCGTGGAATAGATGGGCAGGATCATGAAGGGCAGGTAGGTATAGACGATGCCGATATAGACCGCCGTATTGGTGTTGAGGATCGTCAGCGGCTCGGAAATCAGGCCCATGCCGATAAGAAGCTGATTCAAGTACCCCTCGGTCGAAAGAATCCCCATCCACGAATAGACCCGGATCAGGAAACTGGTCCAGAACGGCAGGATCACCAGCATCATCAGGGTGGGCCGCCAGTGATCGGGCGCATTGGCCATGCCATAGGCGATGGGATAGCCCACCAGAAGCGTGCAAAACGTGGCTATGACCGCAATTCGCACCGAGGACAGATAGGCCTTCCAATAAAGGTCATCGGTGGTCAGGAAGGTGAAATTCTCGAAATCCAGCGCCCCGAAGAAGGATTTGAGCCCCTCCCAACCGCTGGATAGGTCCAGTGTCGGGCTGTAGGGCGGGATCGACAGGTCATAGTCACTGAGCGAGATCTTCAGGACGATGATGAAGGGCACAAGGAACAGGGCCAGAAGCCACAGATAGGGAACAGCGATGAGGGCCACGCGCCGCATCGCTCAGGCCTCCAGCAAGACGGCGGCGGTATCTGTCCAAGAGATCCAGACCTCGTCTTCCCAAGTGAAGGACCGGCGCGAGAGGCGGCGGGTATTGGCGGCCTGCGCCTTGACGATCTGCCCGGTGGGCAGTTCGACGTGATAGGTGGACAGGTTTCCCAGATAAGCAATATCAAGGATTTTGCCCTGTAACGCGTTGCGTGTGTTTTCCGGCTTTTCCGCAGAAATAGAGACTTTCTCGGGCCGGATGGCGAGGGCCGCGCGGCTGCCGTCGGTCAGGGTGATCTCGCTTTCGGCATGAAGGCTGGGCTGCCCTTCGGCGAAGACGATGTCGTACCCGTTACCGCTGTGGGTGGCGGTGCCTTCGATGATGGTCACGTCGCCGATGAAATCGGCCACATAGACCGAATTGGGTATCTCGTAGATATTGGCGGGGGTGTCGGCCTGCATGATCCGGCCATCGTCCATCACCGCCACGCGGCTGGCCACTGTCATCGCTTCTTCCTGATCGTGGGTGACGATCACGAAGGTGGTGCCGGTGGTTTCCTGGATATCCATCAGCTCGAACTGCGTATCCTGCCGCAGCTTGGCATCCAGCGCGCCCAGCGGTTCGTCCAGCAGCAGGAGCTTGGGGGCCTTGGCAAGGCTGCGGGCCAGCGCCACGCGCTGTCTCTGGCCGCCGGAAATCTGGTGCGGTTTGCGCTTGGCGAATTTTTCAAGCCGGGTCAGTTTGAGCATCTCGCCCACCCGGTCGCCGATGGCGTTGGGCGGCATGCCGTCACGCTTCAGCCCAAAGGCGATATTGTCCCAGACCGACAGATGCGGAAACAGCGCGTAGGATTGGAACATCATGTTCACCGCGCGCTTGTTGGGGGGAAACGGGGCGATGTCCTGCCCGTCCAGCCAGATTTGCCCTTCGGTGGGGGCCTCGAACCCGGCAAGCATGCGCATCATCGTGGTCTTGCCACAGCCCGAGGGGCCAAGCAGGGCAAAGAATTCTTTTTCGTAGATGTCGAATGTCTGGTTGTCGATCGCGGTGAAATCACCAAAGCGCTTGGTCACGCCCTTGAATTGGATCAATGGCTTGGCGTTGGGATCGTTCCAGGGTTCGAAAACGGATTGGTTCATACCTGCCCCACCTCAAAAGGAAAACGGCCCGCGCGAGGGATGTCGCGCGGGCCGGAATGGGCGTCAGGTGCCCGATTTGATCTTGGTCCAGAGGCGGGTCACGAGGCGCTGCGTGCGCATGTCGTAAGGCTTCTTGATATAGGTGTTTTCAAGAGCCGCCTCGGATGGATAGATCGCCGGATCGTTGATCACGTCCTCGTTGAGGTATTCCTGCGATGCCTTGTTGCCGTTGGCGTAGTAGACATAGTTCGTGGCCTGCGCCATGTTCTGCGCATCCATGATGAAGTTCAGGAACTTGTGCGCGCCCTCGGGGTTGGGGGCGTCGGCGGGAATTGCCATCATGTCGAACCACATGACAGCACCTTCGGACGGGGCGTTATAGGCGATATCGACGCCATTGTCGGCCTCGGCGGCACGGTCACGCGCCTGAAGCACGTCACCCGACCAACCGACCGCGACACAGATGTCGCCATTGGCCAGCGCGTTGATGTATTCGCTGCTGTGGAACTTCTGGATATAGGGGCGGACCGACATCATCAGCTCGCCGGCTTCTTCCAACTGGTCAGGGTCGGTGGTGTTGGGGTCATGGCCCAGATAGGTCAGCGCCGCAGGTACCATTTCATCGGGCGCATCAAGGAAATGCACGCCGCAGTCTGCCAGCTTTTCCATGTTCTCAGGCTCAAAAATCAGGGCAAGGCTGTCGATCGGGGCGTCTGCACCCAGAGCGTCTTCGACTTTGCCGGTGTTCACGCCAATCCCGGTGGTGCCCCACATGTAGTTGATGGCGTAGTCGCTGATGGCGATGTCCGAGCCGTATCCCTTCAGGCGGTCCTTGATCACGTCCCAAAGGTTATCGGAGTTGGACAGCTTGTCGTAGTCCAGCTTCTGGAATGCACCGGCTTGGATCTGACGCAGCAGGAAGCTACCGGTCGGAACCACGACGTCATAGCCCGAACCGCCGGCCAGCATCTTGGTTTCCAGCAATTCGTTGCTGTCGAAGACGTCGTAAACAAGATCAAGGCCGGTTTCTTCCTCGAACTTGGTCAGCAGGTCTTCGTCGATGTAATCGGACCAGTTGTACACGCGCACCTCTTCGGCCTGCGCGGTCATAGCGCCGAGGGCCAGGGTGGCGGTTGCGGTCAGAATCAGGTTTCTCATACTTGGTCTCCCGTTGGATGGCATCCTTGTTGGTGCCTTGGTGGTGGATTTGATCAAAAAATTCCGCCTATGGCAATATGGTAATGTTTTCACGCAGTGGCTAAACTCGCAAGCGATGACAAACACGCACTGCGCGCAGGGGCCGAAAGCATGACCAAAGTTGCACAGAATTTGATCGCCCAAGGCGTGGCGGAAAGACGCCTTCCCGCGCATGAGGTGATCTATCGCAAATTGCGGGATCTGGTGCTGTTCGGTGACTTGGCCCCGGGGCAGGCGGTGACAATTCAGGGCCTGACCGACAGGTTGGGCGCAGGCATGACCCCGGTGCGCGAGGCGATCCGCCGCCTGACCGCCGAGGGCGCGTTGGAATTCCAAGGCAACAGGCGGGTTTGCGTGCCGTTTTTGACAGCCGATCATGTGAGTGAATTAATACTTGCACGTCAATGGCTTGACCCACATCTTGCTCTTCGTGCGACTGAACGCGCGGCGCCCGACGATCTGGACCATCTGGAACGCCTCGATACCGATCTTGATGCGGCGATCACGCGCGGTGACTTGCGCGGGTATCTTGAGTTGAATTACCGCTTCCACAAGGAGCTTTACAATCTGGCTGAGGCGCCGATCCTGTCGGACATGGCCGATGGCCTTTGGCTGCGGTTCGGGCCATCGCTCAGGGTTGTTTGCGGGCGGATGGGAACACAGAATTTGCCCGACAAACACAAGGAGCTTTTGGCCGCCATGCACGCCCGCGATGCCGAAGGCGCGGCAAGGGCGATCCGCGAGGATGTGATCCAAGGAATGGAGCAAGTGCGCCAGTCATTGGACGATCCGGGCGGGTGATACTGATTCGATTGACAGGGAATAATTTGATCATATTCTGGACAAAAGGGGCCACGAATGGCCCGACTGTCCCGAATCGTTGATACCGAAAGGCCCGGTCATGACCCTGATCACCAACCATATGCCCACCGCCGAACTTCAGGCGCTGGATGCCGCGCACCATATGCACCCCTTCACCCATGGCGACGAATTGAACGCGAAAGGTGCGCGTGTCATCACCCGCGCCAAGGGCGTCACGCTGACCGACAGCGACGGTAACGAGATTCTGGATGCCATGGCGGGGTTGTGGTGCGTGAACCTTGGCTATGGCCGCGACGAACTGGCCGAGGCCGCCGCGCGGCAGATGAAGGAATTGCCCTATTACAACACCTTCTTCCAGACGACCCATGTTCCGGTGATCGCGCTTTCGGAACGTCTGGCGCAACTGGCGCCCGGTGATCTGAACCATGTGTTCTATGCCGGGTCGGGGTCCGAGGCGAATGACACCAACATCCGCCTTGTCCGCACCTATTGGGCGCAAAAGGGCAAGCCCGACAAGACCATCATCATCAGCCGCAAGAACGCCTATCACGGGTCGTCGGTGGGCAGTGCCAGCCTTGGCGGGATGCAGGGGATGCACGCGCAGGGCGGGCTGCCGATCCCTGATATTCACCATATCAACCAACCCAACTGGTGGGCCGAAGCCGGTGACATGACGCCCGAAGAATTCGGCCTTGCCCGCGCGCAGGAATTGGAAGAGGCGATTCTGGAACTGGGCGAAAACCGCGTCGCCGCCTTTATCGCGGAGCCGATTCAAGGCGCGGGCGGCGTGATCATCCCGCCCGAGACCTACTGGCCCGAGATTCAGCGGATTTGCGACAAATACGGTATCCTGCTGATTGCCGACGAGGTGATTTGCGGCTTTGGCCGGACGGGGCAATGGTTCGGGTCGCAAACCTATGGCATCCGCCCGCACATCATGACAATCGCCAAGGGGTTGAGTTCCGGCTATGCGCCCATCGGTGGCTCGATCGTCTGTGACGAAGTGGCCGAGGTGATGAACGCCTGCGAGTTTGCGCATGGCTATACCTATTCGGGTCATCCCGTGGCCTGTGCCGTGGCGCTTGAGAACCTGCGCATTCTGGAGGAGGAAGGCATTGTTGACCGCGCCGGGTCGCAGACCGCGCCTTACCTGAAAGAAAAGTGGGAAGCTCTGGCCGATCACCCGCTGGTGGGCGAGGCCAAGATCGTGGGGCTGATGGGCTCCATCGCCCTGACGCCGGAGAAGGCCAGCCGCGCCAAGTTCGCTGCTGATGCGGGCACCGCCGGGCTGATCTGTCGCGAGGAATGTTTCGCTAACAATCTGGTGATGCGCCACGTGGGCGACCGGATGGTGATCTCGCCGCCCTTGGTCATCACCAAGCCCGAGATCGACACCCTGATCGAACGGGCCACCAAGGCTTTGGATTCCGCCCATGTGCGGTTGCAAGATGAAGGGTTGATGAAGGCCGCAAGCTGAGAGGTGCGTTAACCCTTCGTTCATCTCGCTGCGGCAGGGTTTGCCCATGTCGCATCGCAACGCCTTTTCCGAGATGCCCCTGCCGCTTTTCGAAAGCGACGAAGCGCCCGCCACGCCGGTGGCGGGCGCGGGGGCCTTGCCCTCTTACATCAAGGATCACCGCAAGCGGCTCAGGGCGCGCTTTCTGGATGGTGGCGCTCAGGCGATGCCGGATTACGAACTTTTGGAACTGGTCCTGTTCCGCGCCATCCCCCGGCGGGATGTGAAACCGCTGGCGCGGGCGCTTTTGGATCAATTCGGGGATTTCAACGGGGTTCTTTCGGCCCCGCCGGAACGCTTGGCCCAGATATCGGGCGTGGGCGAGGCGGTGATTTGCGAGCTGAAGGTGATCGAGGCCGCCGCGCACCGCCTGTCACGGGCACGGGTCATGCAGCGGCAGGTCATCTCAAGCTGGGATGCCCTGCTGGATTATTGCCACACCACCATGGCGCACCGGGAGACCGAGTTTTTGCGTTTTCTTCCTTGACCGCAAGAACGTGTTGATCGCCGATGAAGAACAGGCCAAGGGGACGGTGGACCATGTGCCGGTTTACCCGCGCGAGGTGGTCAAACGCGCGCTGCATTTGAACGCGAGCGCGCTGATCCTTGTGCATAACCACCCTTCGGGTGACCCCACGCCATCCGAGGCCGATATTGCCATGACGGCGCAGGTCAGCGCCGCGGCCGAGGCCTTGGGCCTGACGCTGCACGATCACATAATCATCGGCAAATCCTGCGAGTTGAGTTTTCGCGCCGAGGGGTATTTGTGAGCCGGGCAAGCGGTTTGGAAACCGCTTGCAAGGATTTTGCAAAATCCTTGCCCCTTTGGCCGGTCAGCGCACCCAGACTTCGACGCGCCGGTTCACTTGCCGGCCCCATGCGCTGTCGTCGCAGGCCATGGGCATCGCTTCGCCAAAGGCCTCGACCTCCATCTTGATACGCGTGAGGTTGGCGGTTTCAGCGGTACTGATCACGGCATCGCGCACCGTTTGCGCCCGGCGCAGCGCGATATCGCGGTTGGCCGCGGCGGGGCCTTCGCCATCACTGAACCCCACGAAAACCAGACGCCGCGCATCATAAAGCCCGACCTCCATCGCACGGGCCAGTTGCCGCACGTTCGAGCGCGATTGCGCATCCAGACGCGCGGAACCGGCCTCGAACCGGAAAGTGGTGGTCAACCGCCGCAGGGGGGCAAGGGTCTTGACCATGCGTTGCAACTCCCCAAGCCCAACTTCTGCCCCGGCGCGGGCGATGGCATTGGCAAAGCGGTCGCCTTGGGCGTTGATCTCGATCTCCTCGGGGGTTTGGTCAACGAATCCCGCGCGCCGGATCACCAATTGCGCCGAAGGGTCCCGCATGTAGGACAGGAATTCGCGCACCAGCTTGGGGAATCGGCGGGCGGGCATATACAGGAACAGCGGCGCGGTCAGCGGATAATCCTCGGTCTTCACCGCACGCCGCGTGGCCCGCAGGGCAAAGCCGCAATCCCCCTTCAGCGCCAGTTCCCATGTGTTGCCGGTTTCCGAATGGCTGGTCACGCCAATCGCAAACGGGTCATCGGTGACCGCGTGGATCAGGCTGGGGGTATCCTCGTGCCGGGTGGCACTCTGGACAAGCGGCTTGCGCAGCGGACCAAGCAGGCGATTGACAGTCGCCTGCCCCAGCCCCGAGCGCGCATCGCGCAGATGCACGGCAATCGGCGCGTTAGGGCCGCCCAGATCGCGCCAGTTGTCGATTCCCCCGGCCAGCACACGGGCAAGATCGGGCACCGTGATTGCCTGCACCGGGTTGCTGGGCGCCACCACCGGAACCAATGCGTCAAGCGCCAGAACCCGGCTGCGGCCCCGGGCATCAAGGTCCCCCAAGCCGGCCTCACGGGCGCGGCGCACTTCGCTTTGGCGGGCCTCGCGGAGCGACATCACCATGTCCGCCTCGTTTGCCAGCAGGTCGGCGAACCCCTCGTCGGTGTTGGTCAGGCGAAAGGTGAATTCCCCGATCAGGCGGCCGGATTTGCCATCGCTCAGGGCAAAGGTGACGCCTCGGTCATCATCCGAGACACGCTCCAGCCCATAGTCGTTGCGGATGGCGAAGGCCTCGATCAGCGCGGGCATGAGAACCCGGCCAATCACCGGCGCCCCGGACAGGGTGACCCGTGCGACGTAGTTCTCAAGGTTCGGGCATCCCGGTCCGTCGCACAGGACGCCCGAGCCATCCACCGTCAATTCGCCATAGACCGTGTCAACGCGATAGAATTCGCCATCAAAGCCAAGAAGGTTGCCGGAAATCTCGACATCGCCATCCCGCGAGGTCAGCGTCACATCCTGTGCAATTGCGGCGGTCGCCATGCAAAAAAGAAAAAGTGCGGCGCGAAACGCCGCACGTACCAATGACATCTGGGTGCCCCCGAATACTGCGGATCAGTTGCGGGCGATCTTCAGGTCATTGAACATGTTTTTCAACACCAGATAATCACCAATCGCGTCGCATTCGGGCATTGCGAGCGTAATGTCACTGGCCACAGGGGCCTGCGTGCCGGAAATATGCAGGCTTTGCGCCTCGATATCGCGGCCACAGTTGGCGCGTGTCACCGCCGCTTCGAGCCTCAGGTCGATTTCGCCCGGCTTTTGCGCGGTGAGCGTCGGGAAGGTATAGACCTCGGCCATGCGCGCGCTGTCCATGTCCGAGAGGCCAAGCCGTGTGATGAAGCCGCCCTCGCCGCGCGCAGCGATGCCCATGTCACGTTTGGCGTCGGCCCAGACATGGCCGTCTTCCCCATAGGTTGCGCCATATTCAAGGGCGTGTACCTGAAGACCAGACTGGCCCTGCCATTGCACGATATAGCGGTCGTAATACTCTACCGACGAGACTTCGGCGTTGGCCACGGCGCCTTCGCCATTGCCAAAGGCCACGATGAAAACGGCGTTCTTGGCCAGCGCCGGAACACGCATTTGGCTCATGCCTTCATCGTCGGTCGCCGCCGTGAACATCAGGCCGTTGTGATGCAGGGTGAAGCGCTCGTTCACCATGCAGGGCGCTTCAAGATCAAGGGTCACCATGGCGGCGGCACCGGGTGTCGCGGTCAGGTTGAACTCACAGGAAAATTCCGGGGCGGGTTCTTCCTTGGGAAGCTCTCCAACGGGTGTTTCAGCTCCGGTCGCGGGATCAAAGGCCGCGCGGGTGATTGCGATCTCGGGAAGGGTCTTTGGTTGAGGCGCGGCCTTTGGCGGGGTCACCCCATTCGCCGCTGTCAGTTGGATATCGGAAAGCTCGACGGTGTCGCTGCCAGAGGTTTCAACCGCGCTGACCTCGTCTTGCAACAGGCTGGTTTCCACCGGTTCGGGTGCAGCGGTGGCATTATTGTCTTGCTGTGCATTGGTCTGCATCAGAAACCCGATGCCGAGGGCGCAAAAAAGGGTGCCACCAGCGGTGATAAAACGCCGTACCTTGGACATAACATTCCTCCACACCTGGAATAGGTCAGCAGGAAAATTACCTCCGGAAAAAGGCCGCCATGTGGCAGCCCTGCGGAGTCTTTAGGGCTTGAAAAGCAGGTTCAGAAGGCCGCGTAACGCCAATCCGCGTTAGGCAAGCCGCCCGTGGCAGTGCTTGAATTTCTTGCCCGATCCGCAGGGGCAGGGCTCGTTCCGGCCGGGGTTGCCCCATGTCGAAGGATCGTTTTCATCAAAGGCTTGCGCGGTCGCTTCGCCGTCCGGTTCGGCCACCTTGCTGCCCGGGTGACGGGCCTTGGCGGCATCCTCCATCTGGGCGCGCTGTTCTTCGATCTGTGACAGCATGGCCTGCTGCTCTTCGTCGGTCATCGGCCGGATTTGTGACAGGCGTTGGGTCACGTCCTGCCGCAGGCTATCCAGCATCGATTCGAACAGTTGGAAGGCTTCGTTCTTGTATTCGTTCAGCGGATCGCGCTGCGCATACCCCCGGAAACCCACGACGCTGCGCAGGTGCTCCAGCGTCAGAAGATGCTCGCGCCACTTCTGGTCGATGGTCTGCAACAGGATCTGCTTTTCGATGGCGCGCATGTTGTCCGGCCCGAAGGCGGCAGCCTTTTGCGCCATCATGTCATCGGCGGCATTTTCAAGGCGGTCGGCGATTTCATCGTCATCCACGCCTTCCTCATCGGCCCACTCCTGAACCGGCAGGTCCATGCTCAGCTGTTCCATGAGCGCGGCATGAAGCCCCTCGGTATCCCACTGGTCGGCATAGGTCTTGGGCGGCATGTATTGTTCGATCAAATCGTCGATCACCTCGCCGCGCATGTCCTGCACGATTTCCGAAAGGTCCTCGGCCTTCATGATGTCCAGACGCTGGTTGAAGATCACCTTGCGCTGCTCGTTCATCACGTCGTCGAATTTCAAAAGCTGCTTGCGGATGTCGAAGTTGCGCCCCTCAACCTTGGCTTGCGCGCGTTCCAGCGATTTGTTGACCCAAGGGTGAACGATTGCCTCGCCCTCTTTCATGCCCAGGGTGGAGAGCACTTTTTCAAGGCGTTCCGAGCCGAAGATGCGCATCAGGTCATCGTCCAGCGACAGGAAGAAGGCCGAGCGCCCCGGGTCGCCCTGACGGCCCGACCGGCCGCGCAACTGGTTGTCGATGCGGCGGCTTTCGTGGCGTTCGGTGGCCAGAACGAACAGGCCCCCGGCCTCGATAACAGCCTGTTCATCAGCGGCGTGTTCGGCTTCGATCTTTTCGCGGATTGCCTCGGGGTCGCCCTCGGGGTTGGCCTCAAGCGCCTGCATGACCTTGAAATCGACGTTCCCGCCCAGTTTGATGTCGGTGCCGCGCCCGGCCATGTTGGTGGCGATGGTCACCGCGCCCAGCTTCCCGGCATCGGCGACGATTTGCGCCTCTTGCTCGTGCTGGCGGGCGTTCAACACGTTGTGCGTGATTTTGGCCTGCGTCAAAAGCTGGCTGAGAACTTCGGACTTTTCGATCGACGTAGTCCCGACAAGGATCGGCTGACCCTTTTCATGCGCCTCGCGGATCGATTCGACGATGGCATCGAATTTTTCCTGTGCGGTGCGATAGACCGC
>Ga0102943_1002550_pt1 | contig 10610 bp, 7 predicted proteins | sample SalPonC_black_MG_FD_78174 | JGI IMG/M metagenome (GOLD analysis project Ga0102943, IMG submission 78174) | Salt pond soil microbial communities from South San Francisco under conditions of wetland restoration - Salt Pond MetaG... | ecosystem: Environmental > Aquatic > Marine > Intertidal zone >...
CTTCCGCCTGGATGACCATGGTTTTCTTCAATTTGGCCGACAGGGCTTCGCAGCGTGACGGGTCCCGTTCGACCAGGCGGACACTGAAATGCCGTTCTTCGAGATTGCGGGCCAGCCGCAGGCCGATGCGGCTACCGCCGAGAATGAAGGCGCGGCGGGTGCGCCGCTTCGGCTCCTCCTCGATTTTCAGCATGTACTGGATGGCCGGCAGCTCTTCCTTGTGGGCAAAGATGAAAATGCTGTCGCCGACCTGGATGGTGTCGTCGCCGCGCGGGATGATGGTCTGGCCGTGGCGCGTGATGGCGGCGATGATAAACCGATACATCCCCCGGATCTCGCCGAGTTCGCGCAGGGTCAGGTTGCACAAGGGGCTGCTTTCGGTGATCCGGTAGCCGAGAAACTGAATTTCGCCGCCAACGAATTCCGCGACGTCGAAGGTGCCGGCCCGTCCGGCCAGGTTGGCCAGTTCGTCGGCAACGGCATCGTCAGGGTTGATCATCAGATCAATGCCCAGTTTCTCCTTGGAAAGCACAGCGCCGTGGCTCTGATAGTCGATGCTCTTGATGCGGGCGATCCGCCGGTGCACCCCATACTCGCGGGCCAGCAGGCAGGCCAGGATGTTGACCTCGTCGAGATCGGTGACCGCCATGACGATATCCATGTCCTTGATACCGGCCTTTTCCATATCTTCAGCGCTTGCACCGTTGCCGAGCACGGTGAGCACGTTGAGACGGTCCTGGGCTTCGTTGAGATGCTCCTGATCGCGGTCGATCAAGGTGACATCATGCCTTTCGAGCGAGAGCCGCTCCGAAAGGAACTGGCCGACCTGCCCGGCACCGACAATCAGTATATTCATGGCATTGAAACTTTCCCCGGGTGGCCGGGACAGCCGTTTTGCTCTTTCTGCGCCGGGCCACTGCGACTGCCTTGCCCTGGTGCCCGAACTGCTTTAAAATCCGCACTATAGCATGAGCTTTCGGGAAATGAAGCCCCTCAATTCAAACCCTTCGCCCCGTTGGGATGTCAAGATGGATTTCTGGGAAAATGTCTCCGAAGAGCAGCTGCGGCGGGAGCGGCAAAAGGCCCGTGAACTGCGCCGCAGCCAGTGGTGGCGCAATCGGATCGCCGCCGGCCGCTGCCACTATTGCCAGGCCGCAGTGCCGCCGCGGGACCTGACTCTGGACCATATCGTGCCGCTGGTCCGCGGCGGCCGCAGCACGCGCGGCAACTGCGTGCCGGCCTGCAAGGAGTGCAACACCCGGAAAAAAGATCTGTTACCGGTCGAGTGGCAGGAATATCTGGATCGCCTCCACGCTCAGACCCGGGCGGACGACTGACGGCCCTTTCCCGGGTTGTTGCAGTTCACGTCTCCCCCTCGGCGGAACCGTCTTTATCGTCCCCCAAGACTGCGTCCTCTTCTTCATCATCGAAGTCCTCATCCAGAAACCGTTCGAGAAAACGCTGGTTGCTGCGCAACCGGCGCCGGATCGCCTGTTCGAGTTCCGCGAATTCGTCCAGAGCTTCCTCCTGAGCATCCATCCGGTCCGGGGGGACCGGTTTATCCTGATCGGTCATCGTTGATCCTCCGGTATAAGGCAACATAGGCAGCCGCTGCCCCCTGCCAGGAAAAATCCTGGTGCATGCCGCGTTCAACCAGTTTTCTCCAGAATGGTGGCCGGTCGTAGGCGGACAAAGCCCGGTCCAGGGCTTGGAGCAGGGCGCTTGCCGAATCCTCGGCAAAAAGAAAACCGTTGGCTTCTTCGGCCGCATCCTGCGGGTCGCTGATGGTGTCCGCCAGGCCACCGGTCGCTCGCACCACCGGCACCGAACCGTAGCGCAGAGCGATCAGCTGACCGAGACCACAGGGTTCGTAGCGACTCGGCATCAGGAACAGGTCGCTGCCGGCATAGATCCGGCGGGCCAAAGGATCGTTAAACCCTTTCAGGACCTTGCTCCGGCCGGGACAGGTTCGGGCCAGCTCGTCGAGCTGGCGTTCATAGCGAGGCGTCCCCGAACCGAGTATGACCAGCTGGAGTTTGCGGGCGAGGAGGTCCTGCCAGTTTTCGATCAGCAGATCGATGCCCTTTTGGGGATCGAGGCGAGTGACCATGGCCACGATCGGGATCGCCGGGTCCGGCTGCAGGCCGAGCTCCTCCTGCAGGGCTTGCTTGCAGACCTGCTTGCCCTGCGGATTATCAGCCGAATATCGCTGCGGCAGGGCCGGGTCGCCTTGCGGATTCCAGAGAGCAGCATCCAAACCATTGAGAATGCCGTGCAGGCGGTTGCGCCTGGATGTCAGCAAGCCCTCGAAGCCCATGCCGAATTCCGGGGTCTGAATTTCCCGGCAGTAAGTTGGCGAGACAGTGTTGACCCGGTCGGCATAGCGAATCCCGCCTTTCAGCAGCGAGATCATGCCGTGGTATTCCAGGCGGTCGATGTCGAAAAGGGCCGAATCCAGGCCGAGTTCGGTCAGTGATTCCGCTGCGAAAAGACCCTGGTAGCCGAGGTTGTGAATGGAAAAGAGGCTGCCGGTGTTAATGAAATGCGGATCCCGCCACAAATGCTGATGGAGATAAACCGGAACCAGTCCCGTCTGCCAATCGTGGGCATGCACGATGTCAGGCTTGAAATCGAGCCGGCGGGCCAGTTCGAGAGCGGCCCGGCTGAGCAGGCCGAAGCGTAGGGCGTTGTCCGGGTAATCCTGACCCTGCTCGCCGTAGAGGCCGTCCCGGTCGAAAAGCTCGGGGGCTTCGATGAAGTAAACCGGCACCTCGTCCAACCTGCCTTCCCGATATCCTGCCGGGTAGAGCCGGCCGCCGACCGGAACCGGGATTTTGGCGCGGCTGCGACGCAGGGGAGCGCCGGATTGGCGGACACAGCGATATCCGGGCAGAACCACGCGGACATCATGGCCTCGGGCCTGCAATGCGGGCGGCAGAGCGCCGACCACGTCGGCCAGGCCGCCGGTCTTGGCGAAAGGGGCGGCCTCGGAGGCGACCATCAGGATGTTCAGCGAGCGATCAGACATATCATTGTCCCCGTAGGGGCAGAGCCCAGTGCCTGCCCTATGTTTTTAATTGCCCAGCGGTCAGCTCCTGCCGTCGGCCACCAGGAACTCATCCAGCCGGCAGCCGCAGGCCTGCACGCGCTGGACACGGCGCCTGAAAATGACCAGGTCGGCCGTCAGGCGGACGACCGAGCCGGTCGGCAGCAGAAAGTTCTGCAGGACCAGGGCGCCGCACAGACGAAGCATGCGGTCCCGGTCGAACCAGGTTTCACCGTTGTGATCATTGATGCCCAGCCAGTTGCCAAGCTGCAGATCGGTGATGAGTTCCTGCAAGGAGATCAGACTCGACGAGGGGTGCGGCAGGCAGGCGGCCGTTCGCAGCAGCAGTTCGGCGAGCATCGGTCGGGACTGGCCGACCTCTTCCTCTGCCCCTTGCCGCCAGGACGCGGCAATGCCCAAGTCGTCAAGGTTGTCGGCAAATTGGATGCGGTTGCCAGGCGGACAGGCCTGCTGCAGGCATTGCTCGAGCAGTTGCCAGCCGAGAAGAGCCCCGGCAAGGTTTTGCAAGGCTTCGCTGCCAGCCCAGAGTGTTTGCAGACCCGGTCCGCTGACCGGATCGGCCAGCCCCTTGCGGAGGCGGTCGGCCATCAGCTGCAGGCGCAGCCGCAGGGGCTCGCCGTTGTAAGGAAACGTCGGCAGCACGGCTGCCGCGGCAAGAGTCTGCAGCCAGTGTCCAAAGTCGCCACTCAGTTTATCCATGCGGACCAGGGTGGTTTCCGGAAACGGGTACGCGGCCATCTTGCCGGCCAGCTCCTGCAGCCGCTCGGCGGCAAACAGACGCTGCGTCGCCTGCCAGAGGTCCGGCTGCCGGAAGCGCAGACTGGTGGCGTCCAGGTCGGCGGCGCCGACATCGCCGAGGTGGCGGTAGAGACGTGCCCACTTGCCCTGCGGATCGGTCAGGGTGCGAAAGTCGTAGAGAATCTGGTATTGGTATCCCTGCAGGGAGACCGTCAGGCCCTCCCGCAGAACTTTGGCGGGGCGCAGGAATTCCAGGCCGCTGCCGTGGTCGCGGAAGCGGCAGAAGGCGATGTCACCGGCAAGCTCGAGGCCGAGTTCCGCGTCCAGAGGCCGTCCCGGGACGGCCTCGCCCTCTCGGTCGGGATCTGCTTTGGGGGCGGATATCGAGATTTTGCCGCCAGCCGGTTCGGCACAGTTGTTGAAAATAACCAGGCAGGTGCCCTGCGCGGTGCCGTTGCTGAAGGCGATCACGTTTTCATTGACGCCCTGCGCGGTCGCCAGGTCGTAAAAAGCAAACCGGGCGATGTCCGCAAACAGGTGACGCTGGCGCAGCAGAGGGCAGATCTGGGCTTCGTGGTGGGCGACAAATCCTTCATCCGGCATTTCCTCCCAGTAGGCCCGCCGGAATTCCATGCCGTATTTTTCCCGGTAACCTTCCATCTGACCGTGCCCGAACATGGGCAGCCCCGGCAGGGTCGCGAGCAGGGCCGCAGTGCCGAAATACTTGTCGCCCTTGCCAAACTGTTCAACAGCGGTTGCTTCGTCGGGATTGTTCATAAAATTGACATAGCGTTTCAGGATCTCCGGGTTGTATGCCAGGGTGTCCTTCAAAATTTTCCGGAACTTGGCATTCTCCTCGCGCTTGAGCAAATGCATGAAAGCGCTGTTGTAGACCCGGTGCATGCCGAGGTTGCGCACGAAATAGCTTTCCATCAACCAGAAAGCCTCGGCAATCAACAGTGTATCCGGCGCTTCCCGGCCGATGCGGTCGACGACTTCCCGCCAGAATTCAACGGGAAAGGCGGCTGCGAAGTCTTCGTCCGTCATCCAGAAAGCAGATCGCGAAGGGACTCCGGCACTGCCGCCGGGCGGCGGGAACCACAAACGGCGGAAATGCTTGCGGGCCAGTGTCATGGCGGCGTCGAAACGGATCAGGCGGAACCGCCGGGCTGTCGCCACGATCAGATCGGACATGGCCTGCCGTACTTCCGGCAGCAGGAAATTCAGCTGGGCCGTGTCGTTCCAGGGCATGTGAGTACCGTCATTGCCGTGATAGAGATAACGTCGGCGGCCATTGCGGTGATCGACGTGCTCGAAGACCACCGCAGCATCACTGTGGTCCCAGTAGCCGTCCTCGATACGAACACTGATCTCGGCATCTTCGCACAGGTCCGGTCCCATGAACCGGTAGCCCGGATAGGGCGGCGCACTGTCCTGAATGTACCAGTCCGGGTGCTGTCTGACCCACTCCGCATCGATGCCGGTATGGTTCGGCACGACGTCGCAGGCCAGGCGGATGCCGCGCGCAGCACAACGCCCCTCGAGGTCTGCCAGCGCCGGTTCGCCGCCGAGATCGCCTGCGACCCGGTAGCTGTGCAGGGCATAAGCGGAGGCTTCCGCTTCAGGATTGCCCCGCATCTGCTTGATCCGGCGCGATGCCGGGGATCGTTCCCAGATGCCGATCAGCCACAGGGCATTGAAGCCCCAGCCAGCGAGCCGGTCGAGCTCGCGGTCGGGAATCTGATCGAGGGTGGTGATGTTAGACTGGTGCTGCCGGCCGAGCTGGCCCAACCAGACATGCACCGACTTGGCGATCAGCACCACATTCGGCATCCAGTCGGTATCGGCGGAAAAGGCGGCCGGCTCCCAGGTTTCGAGTCCGGCTCGATAATCAGGGAGGGGCGCGGGACCGGGGCCAGGCGCGCGAATCACGGCTTCTTCCCGAAGAAGCGCTGCGCCGACTTCAAGATTGCGCAGCAATCCGGTCGGCAGCCAGTGCCGCCAATGGGCAATCACATAGGCGACCTGCCCGGCCAGGTCGTGGGGAGAGGCTTTGACGGGGGACAACAGCAGGGATTTGAGCGGCTGCCCCCAGGGGGGGGCAGCCTGGGGGTCGAAGGGCAGGCTCGAAAGATGATCGAGAATGAATTCGAAGCGGCTGCGGCTGGCCGGGTCTGCTTCCCGGAAGAGCGGGATCAGGTCCTGCAGCGCGGGATTCTCGGTCTGAATGTTCAGCAGACAGATGGCGGCGATCAGCTGTTGTCGGCCTGCCAGCGTCTGGCGGTTGTCGGATTCGACTAACTGGGCCGGTTCCGGGATGTCCGGCAGCTGGTAATGCTGCTGAAAGAGAGCACAGGTATTGGCCAATGACGCCAGAGGAAACGCCCGGCCGCGAAACTGCAGAGTCCGTCGGCCCGGCTGGAAACCATAATGTTCCAGGTAGCGCGCGCTACAGCAGCTGATTGCAGCGTTCAACTGGGCCAGAAGGTACAGTCGCGAACCGCTGAGGCCCAGTCCCAGAGCCAGGCGCCTGGCCGTCTCCAGGTCGATGCCTCGAGTCAGCAAGGCCTGCAGGCGCTGATCGACCAGACGACGACGGCTTTCCGGGTTGAACAGAAACTGCGGGCAGTCATGCCTGTCACGTTCGGAACTCATCGAACCTCTCGTCGGCAACGGCCTTGATGTCGGCCTCAAAGCCTGGTGGGCATGTCGACACTGCGCAGGTGGCGGGCGGCATCTTCGGAGGGCATGCTGTTGATAAAAACCCCGCTGCCCCACTCAAAGCCGGCGATCCGCTTGAGGCGCGGCACCAACTCCAGGTGCCAGTGAAAGTCATTCGCCAGCGACATCCAGTCATCCGGTCTGCCGGCCCGGGGATGGGCCGGCGGCGCCGTGTGCAGAATAAAATTGTACGGTGGGTCGCGCAGCAGGCTGCGCAGCCTCTGCAGGGTGTTGCGCAGGGCGGCGGCAAATTGGGCCAGGGCCTGATCGGTTTCCAGGGCAAAGTCATGGTTGTGGCGGACGGGGAACAGGCGAAGTTCGAAAGGAGATGTCGATGCGTAGGGGGTGACCACGATAAAATGTTCATCGTCGTAGACAACCCGGCGTCCATCTGCCCGGTCCTGGGCAATGAGGTCGCAGGACAGGCAGCGTTGCTGTTCCTGGTAATAACTGCGGCAGGCATTCAGTTCGACCTTGAGCAGCGGCGGGGTGATCGGCACGGCCATCAACTGGGAATGGGGATGGGAGACCGGCGAACCGGCTTCGACTCCATGGTTTTTGAAAATCTGCAGATAGCGGAATCGCTTGTCGAGCCGCAGGTCGAGCAGCCTCTGCCGATAGGCCTGAAAGATGCAGGTCAGCTGCTTCAGATCCAGGTCGGCGAGGCTCTGGTCGTGGTCCGGGGTCTCGATGATGACTTCGTGGGCGCCGATGCCCTGCATCGCCTGATAAAGACCTTCGGGATGCCGGTCGAGTGCGCCTTCGATCCGCAGCAGCGGGAACTTGTTGGGCACGACCCGGACCCGCCATGGCGAGAAAGCGGAGCCCTCGACCGGATTGCGCACGGCGAAGACCTCCGGTGGCGTGCGATCTTCGCGACCCGGGCAGAAAGGGCAGGCGGTCATGGTCACCCGCTGGCGGTCGACAAAAAATTCGCGCGGATGTCTTTCCCGGTGGTTCGCAGTTATCGACCAGGTGCGTTTCAGTGGATCCCAACGAAATTCGGACACGAGCGATTACCTCGTTATTGTAAAAATTGCATCAGTGGATTATTGCCGACCCTGAGAGGTCATCCAGGTCAACCGGTTGGCCCATCTTCGCCGCCGGCATCAGGATTGGCCATCTCTTCAAGCCAGTTCCTGATTTTGGCCTGATAGGTGTCGCGCAGCCGATCGGCTGCAGCCTGGTCCCTGGATTCACAGTAAAGATGAGCCACCGGGCGGTAGGGGTCGGGAAGAGTCAGGACCCAGCCGCCGCCGGTTTCGATGCGAACGCCGTCGATGAAGGACGCCTCCTGATCGACCGCTTCCTCACTCATTCTGCGCATCAGGCCCCCTTTGTATTCCCAGGAGCAGGGAATCTGAACATGATGATAGGTGGAGATGGGGACTTTGTCGAGGGCAGCATCCAGGGACAGCCCGGTCTGAGCGGACAACTCCATCAATTTGGCAATCGTATAAAGCCCGTCAAAATGGGCCTGAAATGCTGGGAAGCCGAAACGGCCGTCAAGCGACCCCACCAGCCGAGCCTGGCGATCTCTGGCCGCCTCGACCAGGGAGCGGCCATCGGCACGGGCCCGACGGACCGTCATGCCGGTGTCCCGAGCCATAAGATCGAGGGTGTCGGGGGCCGCAACCGGCGCCAGAACGAGGCCGGTCGGTTCGGTCCTGGTGACCAGGGCGGTCAGGAGGTTCAAGGCTTCCAGGTCGGTCAAAATCCGGCCTGAGGAAGACACGATGCGGACTTTCTCCCCCGAGGGCCCGAGCCAGAAGCCGGCGTCGGCGTCCAGAGTGACCACGATCCGGCTCAGTTTGTCAAGCGCTTGCTGTTGTTCCTCGTCCGACTGCAGGACCCCTTTCTCGTGGACATGGGAATTGAGTTCGGTCAGTTCGAAACCGAGGTCGGTCAGCAGTTCCGGCAGCAGGCTGGCTGCTGGTGAATGGTTCAGGTCGAGCACCAGGCGGGGGGGGCGCATTTCCAGAGCCTCCCGGGTGATGCTTCGAAGGTAGCCGTCCCGGTAGAAATCGTAGATCTGCGGCAGTTCCTCTATACCGCCCGGTTCGGCATGGTGGGCCCGCCGAAAATTTTCCTTGAAATAGATCCGTTCCAGATTCTTGCCCAGGGCGGACGAGAACTCATTGCCGTCTTCGCTGAAGAAGATGATGTCAGTGGCAGCGGAGTCTTCCGGCGACTGCCGGAAGTGCACACCGCCGACCTCGCCGAAGGTGGTCAGCTTGTAGCGCAGGACCGGCAGGGAAACCATCTTGATATCGCGAACATTTACCCCGGTAGAGAGCAGGCCGCCGACGAAGGAGCGCTTCAGCATGCGCGAGGAGCGAATCGCATCGCGCCCGGCCAAAACATAGCTGCCTTTCGGCAGAGTCGAGCCATAGGCGGCCCCCAGCTTGGCCGAGAACTCTGGAGTCATTTCAATATTGGTCAGCCCACGGACCACCGCCCCTTCGAACAGGCTCTTGCGCCACTTCTCGCCCCAGATCAGGTTGCCGGTCACCGTTGCGCCGTTTTCGACCACCTTGCGGGGCCAGATTTTCACGTCGGGCCGGATATGGACTTCATCGCCGATGGTCGTTTCGTCGGCAATCACCGCGCCGGCTTCGATCCGGGCATCCTGACCGATGCGTACTCTCTGGCAGATGGTGGCCCCGTTGATCTGCGCACCGCTTTTCACGTAGACATTGTCCCAGAGAATCGTGTTTTCGAGAAAAGCACCGTCTTCGATCCGGCAGTTGCGGCCGATCGAGCAGTTGGTCAGCCGGGCCTTGCCAAGGACCCGGGTATTGTCTCCCAAAACCACCATGCCGTTCAGTTCCGCTCCCTGGTCGACCCGTGCCCCCTGGCTGATGAAGATGCTCCCGCCGGGGGATGTGGCCGGTTCGGCAATCTGAATGCTGACTTTGCCGGCAAAAATATCCCGACAAGCCTCCATGTAGGCATCGGTGTTGCCGATGTCAGCCCAGTATCCTTTCAGGATGCAACCGAACAGGGGGGCCTGTCGGGCTAACATCTCCGGGAAAACATCCTTGGCCCAGTCGCGGTTTTCGCCCTCGGGGATCAGATCGAGCACACCTGGCTCAAGGACATAGATGCCGGTATTGATGGTATCGGAAAAAACTTCACCCCAGCCTGGTTTTTCGAGAAATTTGCTGATTCTGCCATGCTTGTCGGTGATGACGACGCCGAACTGCAACGGGTCGGCGACCGGCGTCAAAGTCAGGGTGGCTTCCGCCTGTTTCTGCTCATGAAAAGCAATCGCCCGTGACAGGTCGAAGTCGGTGAGCAGATCACCGCTGATGATCATGAAGCGTTCATCCAGGTGCCGGGCGGCCGCCTTGACTGCACCGGCGGTGCCGAAGTCTTCCAGCGGCACGACATAGGTGATGCGTACTCCGAATTCGCTGCCGTCACCGAAATATTTCTTGATCACTTCCGGCTGGTGATACAGCAGCAGCACCAGGTCGGTGATGCTGTGCTGCTTCAGCAGGCGGATAATATGTTCCATGATGGGCCGGTTGATCAGCGGGATCATCGGCTTCGGCTGGTTGATGGTCAGGGGATGGATGCGGGTGCCGAAGCCTCCCGCCATAATGACAGCTTTCAAGGGGCCCTCCGTCGGACTGCTGATCAGGGTTTTCGGGCAGTGCTGAGATCGTTGCCAAGAAGATGCCGGCAAAGGTGCTACCTGCCGAGGATGCGGTTCACTTGTTCCTTCAGTTCATTCAGGTTGGAGCTTTTAACGATATAGGCATCCGCCAGCCAGGAGGAGAAATCCTCCCGGTAGGAGCTGAAGGCCGTACACAGAACGACGGGCAGGCCTTCTTTTTTGCGGGTGATGGTCTGCAGCAGTTCCAGACCGTTTTCCTGATCCAGCTGAATGTCGAGGATGACCAAGTCAAAATCCTGGGCATCCAGCAAGGTCATCGCCTCGGCGCCGCTGCCGGCAACGGCCACCACATGGCCGTCGTCCTCAAGTTCCGCAGCATACAGATGGCGGATGTCGCCTTCGTCGTCGATGATCAGCAATCGGCCCATTCAGTGTCACCCCGCGCGATATATTAATGAATTA
>Ga0102943_1002553_pt1 | contig 10588 bp, 12 predicted proteins | sample SalPonC_black_MG_FD_78174 | JGI IMG/M metagenome (GOLD analysis project Ga0102943, IMG submission 78174) | Salt pond soil microbial communities from South San Francisco under conditions of wetland restoration - Salt Pond MetaG... | ecosystem: Environmental > Aquatic > Marine > Intertidal zone >...
ACTTTATTAAGGGTTACCGAAGTTCGTTGTAAATTATAATGAACGGTCATTACCTATGAAAATTAAGAATATTGCCTGGCTGGTTTATCTATTTATTTTTAGTACTACGGGACTCAATGTAAGTGCCCAGGAGAGTACAGGTGACCTTTTTAGCAGCGAGGAAATTCTTGATCTTACGTTAGAAGGAAACTTGAGGCCCATTCTGAGAGACCGGAGCAGCGATCCTCCCTATCGTGAAGTGAAGTTACGTTACAGAAATGAAGATTCTGAATTTGTGACACAGGATTTGAGAGTTAAAACAAGAGGAAAATTTCGTCGACTGAATTGTGCAGACCCACCTTTATGGTTCAATTTTAAAAAACATGAGGTACCGGATTCTTCACCCTTTTCAGAATATTCCAAAATGAAAGTAGTGGTTCCCTGTGATGGTGAAAAATATGTACTTCGGGAATATCTGGTCTATAAAATGTACAACTTATTGACAGACTACAGCTTTCGTGTTCGATTAATTCGATTAGCTTACCACGACACAAGAAGAGACAGGTTTACAGAACCGGTATATGCATTTCTTATTGAGGATGAAGATGATGTGGCAGAAAGAAGTGCAGCCGGCCTCTACAAAAGGAACAATTTAAGACCAGAGAAAATAGAGGAGGAAGCTTTTTTGAGGATGAGTGTTTTTGCCTACATGATAGGAAATACAGACTGGTCTATTCAGTTTCAACACAACCTGAAAATAATGTTCTTGAAAGAACAAAAAGAATTTATTTCAGTACCCTATGATTTTGATTTGGTAGGTTTGGTATCAAGCCCTTATGCCGTACCCGCTCCGGCTCTTAAACTGAGATCGGTACGTGAAAGAGTGTACAGGGGATACTGCATGGATGACCTTGATAAATTGGAACCTATCTTTCAGCAATTTCGACAGCTTAAACCAGAGATCTATTCAACATTAGCACAAAATCCGTTATTAGAGGAGAATTATATCGATTGGGCTCTTGAATACCTGGATGAATTTTATGAAACGATTGATAACCCGAAAAAGAGAGAATCGGTTTTCAGCTATCCCTGTGATCCTGCAGGTACGGGCAATGTGGTGATAAGTGGAATAAGGAATTGACAGGCCTCTCTGCTTAATAGTTTCCATGATTTGCGAAATTTGTCAATGCTGTTAAATTAGAGAATAACTACGTTCAATAATCAATCTCAAGTTCGTCATCATGAAGAACCTACTTTTGACATCTTTTTTACTATCGTTGGCTTTGTTTTCCAGTAGTGCGCAAGCCCAAAACAGCGACACCTATTCAACTGAACGGGGGGATCTTACTGTTCATCCCATCAATCACGGATCTCTTGCATTTACGTTTGATGAGAAAACCATTTTTGTGGATCCGTTTGGCGGGGCAGATCTTTACTCTAAATTTGAAGCGCCGGATATCATTTTTCTAACGGATATCCACGGCGACCATCTCAATCCCGAAACACTCACTGAACTGGATACCGAGAATACTACATTTGTGGTTCCGATGGCCGTAGCTCAAGAACTAAATGTGACTCATGAAAAAATTGTGGTTATACAGAATGGGAATTCTACCATAGTAAATGAAATTCCGGTTTCAGCGATACCGATGTACAATTTGCCGGTTGATGACCCTGAATCACGCCATCCAAAGGGGAGAGGTAATGGGTATTTGATTGATTTTGGGGGCAAGGTGGTCTATATCTCCGGCGATACAGAGGATATTCCCGAGATGCGAGTGCTGGAGGGAATTGATATCGCGTTTGTCTGTATGAACCTGCCGTATACAATGGATGTGAACCAAGCCGCAGACGCCGTTATCGATTTTCAGCCCGCCGTTGTCTATCCCTACCACCACCGGGGACAAGATATCCATGAGTTCAAAAATTTAGTGGATGCTGCCGATGTAGATGTACGAGTGAAGTTACGGGATTGGTATCCGGAGTAACATTGAACGACTTGGAAAGCAAACCCAAGGCGCATGAATAAATATTATACGATTCCATGATCAGGCTAGTAAAGTTATTCATAAGTGGGATTCGCAAGCGATAAGCGTATTCTAATGGTTGTGCCGGCAGGATTAAATTATTATACAACTCTATTAATTTCCCTTATACGGGAGGTTAATCATATGTTATAAAACCTACTCCAGAACTATTTCTGAGATTTATAAAATGAAGAAGTATAGGTCGCATCTTGTTTTATTTCACAGGGATTCAACCTTAATAAAATCTCTAAACTTTGATGAGTATGAAATTGATTTAGAACTAACTACCGAACCTACAGGTACATTCTGGGAATCTGCTGATGACCGTTTAGAATCATGGCACAAAGATCCTCAAGCAAGGCATCGATTTGAAACAACTGTACCTGCAGATGAATTAATTATCATCGCTGAAAATGAAGGGATTGCCGAAGACGTTTTATCTACAATCAAAGGAGGAATTCTTCTTGCATACCCAGATTTTAATAATTTACCGCTTGTTGCAGATTTAAATAGTGTCGAAGAAATTCAACCAGATATTTATAAAGATGAATACTTCCGTAATTACTACAAGCAAGTTGACTATGTCGGGTATGGCTGTCGAGTACTTAAAGAAGCATATGAAAGAGCTGATTTTCAATATGCAATTGAAAAGTTCAAACTCAGTTTGAAAATTAATTCAATGACTCCTCATTCGGCTAATCCTAAACATGCACAGATGTTTAAGCATTATGATCCTGACAAAAGTTACCATACTAGTGGTGCCTTTGCTATAACAGCTGCTTTCTCAGTGGTTGAAGAATTAGGATTGGAAGTTAGATCAAGTTCAAAAAAACATAGGTTTCTTGATAATGAAAAAGGCACTTGGAATCCATCTGTTTTGCATGATATTGAAGAGAGGCTAAAAAAAATTGGAATTACTAAAAAAGACACATTTGATTGGATATTTAGAGGCGATAAAACAGAAGTCGAAAAAGAATTAAAACCCTATTTCGGTTTTGATTCTGAGTGGACAAAGCTGAATGAAGATGTCAGGGATAAAACTTTAACTTTTCCTGAAGCTATCCATAATCTAAGTTATCTCAGAAATTTTATCACCACTCATAAGTTTAGTACACTCACTCAGTTTATTAGTCCATATGACATATTTAATGCTCAAAGTCTGGCTCGTAATTTAATACTTAGAAGCTTAGGTCTCTGGAAAATTGACCTCTATAATCAAACCAATTAAAGTTGTATAGCAATGGCTTCGTGCTGACCGGTTACGTTTTTTGTCTATTTCATAATTTGTATTCCGGCAGAACAAGTCATGAGCTGTTAGGTACCTCCATTTTTCTTGCAATAATTGTCCCGCCTTTTTAGTTTCATAAGGGAACCACAACGAAACTAAATTGCTATGCCAAGTATTACAGTTAAAAACATTCCAGAAGAAATTTACGATCGAGTCCGTGAGCAGGCCAACGCCCATCATCGCAGTATCAATAGTGAAATTATTGCTTGTTTAGAGCAATCTGTTAAACCTCAGCAAGTTTCCACTGACGATGTCTTACAAGAAGCTCGTCGTTTGCGAAAAAAAGCAAAAGGGAGTCTATCTTCTGAAGAAATTGAATCTGCCATTAATCAGGGTCGCCCATGATTGTTGTCGATACGAATATTCTTGCTCATTTTTGGCTACCATCAGATTCAACAGAACTTTGTGATCATCTCTACCAAAAAGACCCGCAGTGGATAGCTCCTATTCTTTGGAGAAGTGAATTTCGAAATGTTGTAACGCTATATTTAAGAAAAGAGCTGATCGATTTAGCAGAAGCTATGCTGATTATGGAGAAGGCTGAACTTCAAATGAAAAACCAGCAGTTTCAGGTAAACTCCGTACAAGTTCTGCATCATGTCAGCCAATCAACTTGCTCCTCCTACGATTGTGAGTTCGTAAGCTTAGCAAAGGATCTCGATCTTGAATTCATTACCATGGACAAACAACTTCTGCAGGAATTCCCGGGATTAACCAAGCATCCGGAGAAAGTACTCGAATCGTAAATCTTGGCCAGATATCTAACATTTATATGGCCTCCAATGTCAAGCGCATCAACTGGGGACGTAGAAGTGCCGTTGGTCTCCAGGTTTGCTGGTATTAAAAAATTAGTCATTAATTAATTTACAATCCCTGCGCCGTTTAAACGCAGTGTCCTTATAGAAAAAAATATGTATTTTAATTGTAATACCTGAAACAGAAGTCTTGAAGCTATGTCCAAAAAACTAAATAGAAACGATCCTTGTCACTGTGGGAGCGGCAAAAAATACAAAAACTGTCACATGAACCAGGACAATTCGGCCGTCACCTCGAAAGCGGGTATGATTGGGTTGGGAATAGCCATCATTTTGGGGTTAGTGTTTGTATTTATGCAGGTTCGGGGCAGTGATGCTTCTCAAAACTGTCCGGAAGGAACAGTTTGGTCTGAGGCACACGGGCATTGTCATTAAACCCTTGGCATGCACTTTTGATGCCTGCGGGTCAATCTTCCATGAATCATCAATTTCTGAATAGCAGGAATTTAATTCAGCAGATATTACTCATTCTGTTGATTTCCGGCTTGAATCTAGTTCTCCCGAAGAATAGTTCTGCACAAGATAAAGTGTCCGGCGTTCAGGAATACGATTGGCGTGTGGTGAGAGTGTTTCCACACGATACAACCGCTTTTACGCAGGGATTGATTTTCCGGGACGGGTATTTATTTGAGAGTACGGGCAGAAAAGGCCATTCAGAAATCAGGAAAATCCACCTGGAAACAGGAGAAATTATTCAGCAAAAACGAATCGGAGATGATTTCTTCGGCGAAGGACTCACCGTGTGGAACGATCATCTGATTCAGCTTACACTGAGTTCCGGTACAGGTTTTGTTTATGATATCCATACTTTTGAGAGAGTTCGGACTTTCGAGATAAATGGGGATGGTTGGGGGCTGACGACCAACGGTGTTGAGTTAATTGTTAGCGATGGCTCATCTAATCTGCGTGTTTTGAACCCGGAAACCTTCCTGGAGATTCGGCAGATAAGAGTTAAGCATCAAGGTAGGCCGGTTTCCGACTTAAACGAATTGGAGATGATCGACGGAAAGATCTTTGCCAACAAGCTATTCAGCGATGAAATTCTAATGATTAATCCTGTCAGCGACGAAGTGATTGGCAAAATTGACCTGGAGCGGCTTGTGACGGGCGTGAAAGCCAAACATTCTGTGAGCGTACTGAATGGAATTGCGTATGATTCTGAGAGCGGCCGGATTTTTGTAACCGGAAAGCTGTGGCCAACTATTTTTGAGATTGAGATTTGGCGAAGGGATAGTGATTAAACGAATGAATTAGAAAAAATTAGTTTCTGAGAGGTTACAAAAGCCGCAATTTATATTGCATGGATACCGTTAATCCATTAATATTAGGAATGATTAAATCATTTGGAGATAAAGCGACTTCAGACTTGTTCAATGGTATTTTGAGCAGTAAAGTCAGAGGATTGCCAACTCAAATTTTAGAATCGGCAACTTACAAGCTCGACATCCTAAATGCAGCGACATCACTTAATGATTTAAGATCACCGCCTGTTAACAGACTTGAAGCCCTACGTGGTGAATATAAAGGATTCCATAGTATTCGAATTAACTCTCAATGGAGAATCGTATTCAGATGGAAAGATTCAAATGCACATGATGTAGCCATTGTTGATTATCATTCATAAATACACTTAAGAATTATGATACCTAAAAAAAGAGTAACCACGCATCCCGGAACAATATTACTTAAAGAATATCTTGAGCCGATGAAGCTTACACAGAAAGAATTGGCAGATCATTTGGAAATACCCATTCAAAGAGTCAATGAAATTGTAAGAGGAAAGCGAGGAATATCTCCAAATACAGCCTGGCTATTTTCTGAGGCCTTTGATACTTCTCCTGAGTATTGGTTAAACCTTCAGGCCATGTATGATCTATCATCAAATCGACCGGATAAACATGTAAAACCACTAAAAACTGTTAATGCATAAACCGCTTTGTAGAAACCAGGTCATCAATTTTATTTCCCTCTAAGATATTTTCAACCAACAACTCAGACAGAAACCGACCCATCAGTAATCCTTTGGAACCTAGAGCTCCAATGATATATAAGCCTTTTTTTCCCGGATGAGCACCAATGACCGGTTTTCTGTCCTGAACAGTAACCCGCACGCCGGACCATTGTTCAACAGTATTGCTCTTTTCAACCAATCCCTGTAGCGTTTTACCAAGCTTTTTTTTGAGGTATTCCAGTCCGTCTTGATCGGTTTCAAAGTGATCGAAATTATGTTCATATGTGCTTCCTACGGTTAATTGGTCGGGATGATAACCCAGAAAAGCCATATACCCCAGGCTTGAAATGGATGAATCCATAGGGAGAGGCTCATCAAAAAAGAATGTAGCAGTCTGACCTTTGACGGGGTGAAGGTTCAGGAAATTCCAATCGCTCGAATTAACTTGGTTGTAACCGGTAGCATCAATTACATTCTTCGTTTGATACGTTGACCCTTCATCGATTTCAACAACCCAATCTTCCTGCTCTTGTTTAAGCTGATAATCAAATCCAAACTCTGTGATGACGTCCCGCTTCGCCAAATACTCTGCAAAAGCTTTCATAAACATCGAGCCGTTAACAGTCATCGCTTTTTTTACAAATAGACCGCCAAAATGCTGTTTAAACATCGGGAATCGCTCAGAAAATTTCTCTTTGGGCAGCCACTCAATCCAATCAATTGGCCAATCGTATTTTTCGGGGGAGCGCTCAAAATTATCGGCAAGTTTTTCGGTCAGGGCAGGGCGAACCACCCCGTTTTTTTCATAGAATGGTTGATCTGTTTCACTCTGTACCCGTTCCAGTAGATGAGTAATCAAGTCATAACATTCTTTAGCTTTCCAGGATTTTTTAGCGCGTCGGCCGGTAGCGGGATTCACAAGCATTCCCGGAGATCCGGAGGTTCCCTCACCCGGTTGATTTGGATCGATCACTACACACCTACGGCCTTTTTGTTGAAATGAATCGGCGCAAGAAAGTCCGGCAATACCCGCTCCGAGAATAATCGCATCAACTTGGATGGTATCAGCCACTACAGGAGGTCGTCTGATGTTACGATGTTCACTCCCTGCTCCTTCATTTCATCCCATGCGGCATCAAGGGAGCCGTCGAGGTCAATACCTTTTACAGCATCTTCAACAATATGCATGTTGAGCCCTTCGTCAATACCATCGAGGATAGACCATTTCACGCAAAAATCAGTTGCAAGCCCCACGGTGTAGAGATCTGTAATACCTCTTTGATTCAGATAGCCCGTCAAGCCGGTTGTGGTTTCCTGGTCGTTCTCGAAAAATGTGGAGTAGGAATCGATCGCTTTTCGGAAACCCTTTCGGATAATTACCTGGGTTTTCAGTGTATTAAGCTCGGGGTGAAATTCAGCTCCCATCGATCCCTGTACGCAGTGATCGGGCCATAACACCTGGGTTCCGTAATCCATTTCTACTGTGTCGTAAGGATTTTTACCGTCGTGTGTGGATGCAAATGACGAATGACCTGCCGGGTGCCAATCCTGCGTTTGTATGACCGCATCAAAAACATTTACCAATTTATTGACTGTTGTAATAATGGTATCACCGTCTGGAACGGCCAATGCGCCGCCGGGACAAAAATCATTTTGTATATCAACAACGAGTAATGCTCTCATCTTATCAGGGTTTTAGAAGATTCAAAAGATTATCGCGAGTTTCCATCAGTCTCGTGCTGATGCCCACTTTGTAGATATGGGGGTTATCAAAACGTTTAAACTCCGGATTGAGTTTGCTGAATCGCTCTTTTTTATACTCCGCAATCTCTTTCACGGATGGGAGGTCTACCTGCAATTTACCGTCCTTGATCACCTGTATAAGCAGTTCTTCATATTCTCGTCCATTTAAATTACTTTTCTGTGCGGGAAAGGTTGGATGATGCATTCGTTCCAGAATATTCTCACTATCAAGCAGCAGGGCGTCACCGTAAAAGCTGCCATCAGGATTCAGGTAACGATAAATTTTCTTGTGACCGGGAAGCGTTATTTTTTCAATATTTTCAGAGATTTTCAGTGTAGGATCTCCGCCAATAGAGCTCAACTTATACACACCGTCAAGTGCGGGGGAGTTGTCGCCCGTAACAAGTCGAGTACCGACTCCGAATACGTCGATCGGGGCATTTTGTGTTCTCAAACTGGCAATAACACGTTCGTCGAGCTGATTGGATGCTGCAATTTTTACATCGGGAAAACCTGCATCGTCCAGCATGGTGCGGGCCTGTTTTGAAAAATAGGCAAGGTCGCCACTGTCCAGCCGTATCCCCTGTAGTTCGTAACCTTTTTCACGGAGCTCCTTACCCACCTTTATCGCGTTAGGAACTCCGCTGCCGAGAGTGTCGTAGGTATCAACCAAAAGGAGCGTATTTTCAGGGTAGTGTTCGGCGTAGGTACGAAAGGCGGTCAATTCCTTATCAAAAGATTGAACCCAGGAGTGAGCCATTGTTCCGCCGGCCTGAACTTTAAAACGTTGTGCGGAGTAGACATTGGAGGTACCGTCAAAACCACCGATCATTGCTGCACGGGTTGCATGAATTCCGGCGAGGCCCTGCGCACGTCGAAGTCCGAAATCAAGTATAGTGGAATTATCACCAGCAGCAAATTTTATCCGGCACGCTTTTGTGGCAATAAGAGATTGAAAGTTGAGTACATTCAGCAGCAGTGTTTCAATGAGCTGTGTTTCAAGCAGATTTCCCTCGACGGTTACAATAGGTTCATTTGGGAATACAATTTCACCTTCTTTCACCGACCAAATATTCCCGGTGAATTCAAACTCCTCCAGGTAGTTGATGAACTCTTTATCAAATCCCTCATTTACCAGGTAATCGATCTCTTCGGGGCTGAAACTCATGCTATTGATCGTTTCAATGAGCTCTTTTAACCCGGCAAAAATTACATATCCGCCGTCGAAAGGATTTTTCCGGAAAAAGTAATCAAAGCTGGCCCGCCTTTTATGCATTCCGGACAGATAGTAGCCCTGTGCCATGGTCAGTTCATAATAATCCGTGTAGGATGCCGGACGATCTATATACATAAGAATACCTGAGTTAAATTTAGAGAGCAAAATAACGAATGAGAGAACAAGTTACAGGATTCAAGTAGGAGGAATCAGAAATGTATCCTGAAACCTGAATCTTGCAAATTGAATTGCTTATATTTTGTTTGATTATATCTAATGAATCTATCCGGATTGAAGAAGCTTTTACTTGCTGTTTTACTGGTACTTATTGTGGTGATGCTGAAAAGTTGTGCTACACCTATGGGTCCGTCAGGCGGAGAACGTGATGAAGAGGGGCCGAATATTGTAGGAACAGAACCCGAAAATGGAACCACAAATTTCAGCGATGATGAGGTTACTTTTGAATTTGATCAATTTATTGAACGAAACTCTTTTCGTGATAACGTAACTGTTGAACCGGACCTCGGGATTGAATTTGAAATGGATTTTGGCCGTAAATCGGCCACTGTTGAGTTTTTGTCACCTCTGCCGGAAAACACCACCATAATCGTTAAAGTTGGGACGGAAGTTACGGATACTGACCGTAATGAGATGGATGCCCCTTTCGATCTTGCGCTCAGTACCGGTGACGTACTGGATGATGCTACGGTGACCGCCCGGCTTCTTAATTTTCAAACAGGAAAAGGGGAGAAGGGTAATCGTGTATTTTTATACCCTGAACCGTTTGATCTCACCCAGAGATCCAGATATGTAGCTGAAACCGATACCTCTGGCCGCATTCGATTTGGTTACCTGAGCGAAGGAACCTACAAAGCTTTTTTGGTAAATGACGTAAACAGGAACAGAATATGGGAACCTGAACGGGAAAATGCTCAGCCATTCCAAACAGAAATTTTTGAACTTGCCCGGGACGATTCCATAGACATCGGGACCCTCTATATCGATTCACCGGACACGCTGGCTCCGGAAGTGGACGGTGTTGGCCTGTTATCACAGGAGAGATTGAGGCTACGGGCTTCTGAAGAGGTTATCTGGGAGGATGATGCTGAATTTATTCTTACGGATACACTGAAAAATGAATATACGAGAGCTGTTCCTTTGTATAAATCTGAACAGGATCAGACCGTACTATTTGCCCAGCCATTTCGCGCTTTGGTTGATACCATGCAATTTTTAATACAAGCCAACGGTGTAGCCGATAATGCCGGCAATCCACTCAGGATTGATGTGGAACCTTTTATCGGTTCAGCCCAGGAAGATACAACGGCTCTTGAAACGATATCCCATAATTCAGGCAGCGGCCTATTCCCCGATGAAGCACTTGAAGTTACCTACTCAACATTTATTGATGATGACTCAGTTGTTGACTCACTGGTAGTTGTAGAGGGAGATACCGAAACCCGGAACTGGGAACCGCTCGAAGTAGATAATCACATTTTGCGAATATCGCCGCCGGAGGGAAACTGGGAACCGGGAATTAGTTATGAGTTCAGAGTTTGGAATCCATGG
>Ga0102943_1002555_pt1 | contig 10579 bp, 7 predicted proteins | sample SalPonC_black_MG_FD_78174 | JGI IMG/M metagenome (GOLD analysis project Ga0102943, IMG submission 78174) | Salt pond soil microbial communities from South San Francisco under conditions of wetland restoration - Salt Pond MetaG... | ecosystem: Environmental > Aquatic > Marine > Intertidal zone >...
CCGGCCCACCGGAACAGGTGATCACCCCGGCCGTCATCCAAGCGGTCTACCACACCCCGGTGCTGGTGCAGCACCACCCGGTTTCCGGCAAACCCTATATCCTGACCACATGATGCCGCCGTTTCATGCCAACATCGGGAAACGCCTGGCCAAATCCAAGGAATCATTCCCGGCCGTGTCTTTCATAACGAAGTCCGGAAGGAGGGTGGATCAGATGACATGAAGTCATAACAGAAAATTCATACCTTTACTTTAAGATATTTCAAAGTTAAAGTTTGAAATATCTTAAAGTAAAGGAGAGCGATATGTGGATAGAGCGCCAGATCACAGACCAGGTAAACCGCTGTGTTCGGTCAAGACCAGCCATTCTGTTGAACGGTTTGCAGTATTTTGGCCCTGAACACGCCCGGCCATGAAATTTTGACACGCAATCACTTTGTCTGCTTCAATCCCGTGCATGCCGGCGCAGCTGACGCGATTGACCAGGCAATGGCATGACACAGAAGCGGCGGTCCGGCCGACGCCGGACCGCAATATATTCCAGCAGATCTGTACTTGAAACTACCTTTGGCTCTGTGATCCTCAGGTGCATTTCAATGGAAATGGTTCAGCACATCTTCAAGATGGGACAGCCAGATATCCACGAATCCGTCATATTCCGCCGTACCTTTCAGGACTGTATGGCAGTGGATGCCGGCTTCTGAAAGAATGGATTTCCAGGAATCTGCTTCATCGCCGGCCATGTCATTTTTGGCATGATCTCCGGCCACGGACATGAAAGGCAGCAGCCACGCAGTCTTGACTTTCTTTTCCGCCAGCCAGGACTGGATATCAGCGATTTCCGGATAGCCTTCCACCCCGCCGATAAACACATGGGGATCCCGGCGCTGGGCCTGGAACATCAGGGCCGCATAAAATGCGTTGCTGGGGTGATGGGTGCCATGCCCCATGAAAACAACGGCTTCTTCTTTTTTCCGGTCCGCGGGTATCATATCAAACAGGGCATCCACGGTTTTTTCCATATCCGCCTGGGTGGCCAGCAGGGGATACCCCAGGATAATGCTTTGAAAATACCCCATGGATTTGAACGCACCCACCACGCGTCTCAAGTCATGGTATTCTGCTCCGGCAATGGTATGCAGGCTCTGCACCGCCACATGGGTAAACTGCTGGTCTGCCATGTGGGCCAGGGCCACGGCCGGGGAATCCAGGGTTTTTCCCTGTCCAGCCAGTTTGTGCCGGATGATGCGGGATGTATAGGCCCAGTATACCGGTACATCCGGCCAGGCTGCCTTGGCCTTGCGGTCGATATTCTCGAACGACACCTGGGCGCTGGCTTCACTGGAACCAAATGCCACCAGCAGAATACCGACTTTCTTTTCCTTGTGGGTGCCATGTTGGTGGGCAAAACTGCTGCTGCCAAAGGCCAGTACCAAACCCAGGGCAAGCATGCCCACAATCCATCGACGTAATACATGTTTCATTTTTTGCTCCTCGAATAAAATTTGTTAAAAATTTGAATTGAAAAAGGTTTCTGCCATTTTCAACTCGGTATTTTCCTCCAGGCAGCTGCACAGACTGGAGGCTGCAATCACTGTGATTGCTGGTTGTCAGCGGATCAGTCAGCATCCGCTGACAACATGCATGCATGTAGGCATAAACAAACGGTCGAACAGTCGATTCATCCGCTTTTTTTATGCATTATTTTACCTGCCGGCACATTGCCGTCCTTCAGAAATACCCGGCCAACGCCAGTGCCCGTTCCAGGCGCTCTGCCAGAAAACCCGTGACTTCCGGATAAAAAGCCAGGCCCTTGAACAAGGGCTTTTTCTCCGACTCCACCATGGGACAGTCCACGGTGAAGCCCATATTTTCCAGGTAGGCACGCCAGCTGTCCTCCTCCCCCATAAGATCATCCCGGACATGCATACCGGCAAAATACATCATGGGAAGAATCCGGACCTGTTTGACCCGGTCGGCCATGCCCTGATTTTTCATCCTGAGGAACAGGGCTTCCGGGTCCGGGATGCCTTCAACCGCTGCAGCCAGCACATGGGGATACCGGTCCGTCACCAGCTTTTCCACGCCCATATACACGATGTTCACCGGGTCTGCCGCAAGGGGGGTACCGTGCAGGGCCAGCAGGTTCATTCCCCGGTCCGGCGGCAGAAAATCCTGCTCCATCACCGCCAGGGTCTGCCGGATAAAGGCCCACCGGTGGCACAGGGTCTCTCCCATGAACACCCGCAGGCCGGGAAAATAGGCACAGGTTTCCTGGATCTGCCGATATTCGGTACCTGGAAAAACGTGCAGGGGCTGCACCACCGCCTTTCTGAAACCGGCTGCCTCCACTTGGGCCAGGGTCTGGTGCAGGCTGGGCAGGCCGGTTTTCCGGCGGATGATCTCCGAGGTATAGGCCCAGAAGATCTCGTGCGCTGAAAAATGCCGGTCCAGGTGTGCCTGAAACATATCCAGGGCGGCCCGGGCCCGGGTGGTGGAGCCGAAGGCGGCGATGATGACGGCGGGTTTTTCCTTGAGCGGGGGCAGGTGCATCTTGCGGCCGATATATCCATTGGGGTGCATAGATTTTTCCTTAATTTCCGGGTTTACCGTTCTATTGCGGTGTTTGGTGCCATATATCTCATTTTGTGTCAATACAACAAGAAAACGAGGCGAATCACCCGGGTTGCGGGTTTCCCGCGTTGGTTTACGTTTCTTTGACAGTCCGTTTCATTCCCCAGACGGCCAGTGCGATCATGAGCACCACCATCAGCCCGGCCAGCCATTCCACACCGGATGAGGTCAGCCGGGTGGTGTCATCCATGGTCTGGATATTTTCCATCTTGTATCCTTCCACCATCTCCCGTCCGTCTGCCTGCCGGCCGGTACCGGGGTCGGTCTGTTCTGCCCGGTGCGTTTCAGTCGGCTGGCGGGAAGGGGCTGCAGCCGCCTGGCTAACAGCTTTTTTTTCTTCGGCCTGCCGGTCCAGTGGCTGTTGAACCGCCTGTTCCACCGCCAGGGTGAACTGTTCCACCATTTTTGGGTTCAAGACACCGGGCAGGGAGATCAAAGATACCACCATCTGGTTCAGCAACGGATTATTGCAGGTGTGGTCACAGCAGGCAACCCCCTTTTCCACCACATTGACGGCATATTCAGCCGCCAGCTGCTGTTGAACGGCCTCATCCGCCGGCCAGTATTCCTTGCGCACCGCCTCCAGCATCCGGGCGGTGATGGATTGATAGGCCCAGGGATTGGCCTGGTTGAAAAACGCCTTGAGTTCCAGGCCGTATTTGTCCTGCACGTAGACCTCATGGATCTGGTGCCACTGGGCCGGGCTGACCTTTTCCGGGGTGGTGACCTGCCATCCCCAGAAATACTGCACAAACTGATCCATGGCCCGGGCACCGGCATAATCCTCCTGTTTCATATCCCGGATCCATTTGGGGTTCAGGTACCGGGACCGCATCTCCCGGCCCAGGGTCCTGGCCACATCCTCCACCGACACCCTGCCGGCCTGTTTCTGGGATGTGATCAAAATGTCCGGATCACGTCCCGATGCCTGGCGGACCGCCATGGACAGGCCCCCCAGATAGGCAAACATGTCATCATTGTCCATCAGGCCGTACACATTGGAAGAACTGGAATGCAGGGCCACATCCACGGTGCCCAGCTGCATATTGAACAGTTTTTCAGCCTTTTTTCCCCAGATCCCGCCGCCAAAAGCGAACCCCATCCGGTTTTCATAGACATCCACCACCTCCCGGGAATCCTGCCACAGCCCCGAAGCCCCGGTCATTTCGCTGATGCCGTTGCCGTAACTGCCGGGTGCCTCGGAGAAAATGCGCAGCCGGCTCATCCTTTCAGCGGTTTTTTCATCCATGCCGCCGTCTGTCAATGCCGCTTGCATGCGACGGCTGTTGCGGGCAATGAGGTTCTCGATGTCGGCCTGGCGCATCGCCAGCTGCACCGCCTCATCCAGAAGCTGCAGCTTGTCCGGAAACAGGTCCCGGTAAAGGCCGGAGGCATTGATCAGCACATCGATCCGGGGCCGCCCCAGTTCATTGCCGGGCACCACTTCAAGCCCGGTGATCCTGCCGGACGGATGCCGCCGGGGCCGGATTCCCATGAGCCAGAGGATGGTGGATTCATTGACCCCCTCATTGCGCAGCAGTTCCACGGCCCACAGCACCACTGCAACGGTTTCCGGATACCGGCCATGGGTTTGCAGATGGCCTTCAATGATCTTTTCGGCGGCTTTTTTTCCCAGCTCCCAGGCAGCCGGAGTGGGCAGCCGGGCCGGGTTGATCCCGAAAAGGTTGCGGCCGGTGGGCACGGCCCCGGGATTTCTTAAGGGATCATTCCCCTCTCCCGGCGCCACATACCGACCGTCCAGGCCGGCCAGCAGATGGGTGATCTCCATGTCTGCCGAAGCCCGTATCCGGTCTGCGGCCCGGTCCTGGTTTTCATCCGGATTCCACTGCACCATGGCCGCTGCCATCTCCCTGATCTCCTCTTCCGGACGGGTCCGGCCGAATGTATGCATGCCCCGGGGGATCATCTGTTCCTTGATCTCCTCCAGGTAATGGCTCACAGCATGCGCCAGGTCATCATCTGCCATGACCGCTTCGGGCAGCTTTCGGGACAGGTCTGTCAAGACCCCGGTAGTTTCTGCCAGTTCCCGCAGCTCCTGTTGTTTTTGCGCCACTGTGGCGCCTCCCCTGGCCGCTGCCAGATCGATCTGCGCCGCCAGTTCCGACATCCGGCTGTATTCGGCAAACAGCCCGGACTGCTGCAGCATGGGGGTGAGATGGGAGATCATGACCCCCCGGCCCCGGCGTTTGGCCTGGATCGCCTCCCCCACATCATCCACAATATAGGGATACAGGTTGGGAATATCCGTGATGAGCACTTCCGGCGGACAGGCCGGGGACAGACCTGCCTGCTTGCCCGGGGTCCATTCATAAGTGGCGTGGGTCCCCAGATGGATCATGGCATCGGCGTCGAACTGGTTTTTCAGCCACAGATAAGCGGCAATATACTGGTGATGGGGATACAAGGTGGTATCATGGTACAGCTTCATGGGGTCATCACCCCATCCCCTGGCTGGTTCCGGCATCAGCACCAGGTTGCCCCGGCGCACCATGGGAATGACGATGCGCCCTTTGTGCAGCATCATGGCAAACGCTCCGGGCTCCCCCCACTGGGCTGTCACCTGTTCTTGGAAGGCCAGGGGAAGGGCCTCAAACCATTGGATATACAGGTCCGGATCCAGCAGGATTGCTTCCTTTTTCTCCACCAGGGCATCCAGTTCTCCCGGAGCCCAGGTGCCCACGTTGCGTGCACCGTTCAGGATCATGGCCTTGATTTTGTCCGCTTCCGGCACCGGCCCGGTCTGATACCCGGCATCGGCCATGGCCTGGATGATCTCCTCCAGGGAGGTGAACACATTCAGATAACTGGCACCGATATTCTGTTTGCCCTGGTGGTGGTTATAAAACAGGACAGCCACTTTCTTTTCCGATCGTGGCTTGTGCCGCAGGTTCACCCATGCCCGGAGCCGGGGAATGAGCCGGTCCAGGTTTTCCCTGACCCATGCCGCCACATATACTTCCTGCCCGGTTTCCGGCACCTCGATTTTTTTCTTGGCCATCAACACCGTGGGTTCGATCAGGCCGGAAATCTCAGGTCCGGTCATGGACCAGGCCACCTGTGCCGCCCCGATGCCCAAGGGACTGTCCCGCCATTCATCCACGGTTTCCCGATACAGGCTGATCCCGGAAATCAACGGCACATCCAGTTTGACAAGCGCTTCAGCCAGGGCCGGGGTCAGGTCTGAAGAAAACTTCAAAGAAAACGCCAGCACCAGATCCACCCGGCCCCGGCCCCGGCTGTCCAGCAGAAACCGTTCCACCACTTCCGCCTCATTGCCGAAACAGGGCATCACGTTGAACCCTTCATTTTCCAGTTGCTTGATAATCTGATCCAGGGCCTCCTGCTGCCCGGGTGTCAGAAATGAGCGGTAAAACAGCAGGCCGATACCGGGTTTTTCCGGATCAAATCCCGTCCGGTTTGTCTGCCAGGCCAGAAAGGCCCCGGCATCTGTGAACACATCCGGCGCCTCGGGATGGTGGATGCCTGTCCCGGGCCGGGGTTTTACCGCATCATAGGAAACAGCGGCATCCAGGTGACAGTGAATCACCCGCCGCAGCAGATTAGCCAGGTTTTCCCGGCCCAGATGCCGGTAATACATCGCCAGGGTATCGTCAAACATGACCCCTTTTCTTTTGAGGGCATCATCATCCCGGGAGCTGCGCAGGGCATATACCTGTTTGTCTGTTACATCAACTTCATCCATCAGAAAAGCGGTCAGATCTTTGTCCATGACATCCACCAGAATCACGGATGATTCCCGGAGTTTTTGCACCACGGCATCAGGGCGGACGGCGAGGTCTGATGTTGACACGATCTGAACCCGCCGCCCTGTCTCCGGCGGCAGATCCTCTCTGGCCAGGGATGCCAGATAGGAATTGTTATCAATCACCATCAGACTCATCTGCCCGCCGGCGGCGGCCGGGACCGCACCCAGCAAGAGGATCACAATGACGGATAAAACCTGTTTCATAACCGGTTCCTCTGTTTTTTCAAAAATGCCGGTAAATGCCGGCACTTTTCCATATCAAACAACCTGCCCAACCAATTGGTTTCAATATAATCTTTGTTGCGGGCATATTTCATTTTGGCCATATCAGGATGAAAGAACTTGGACAGCACATGTCCGTTATTCCGGCACATATACCATGGACCCGTCTTCAAGCCGATAGGCGGTGCCCAGGCGCAGGCCCCGGCCGGCGGCCTGTTCCCGGGTCACTTTCATGGCATCGATCTTTGTGCCTTTTTTAGTGAAAAAAAAATGACCGTAAAACAGACCGGGCAGGGCAGTGTGAGCAGGAGCCATCCCCGTGTGGGGCCGGTTGGTTCAGGCGCTTGTTTCAGTAACGCCGTGCCCCAGACCAGCAGCAGCACCGCCAGCACCAAATGAAGTGTCATGCCGTGCTGTAACGCCGGCATGACCCGGTTCAGCCACAGGGCCGGATCCAGACGCTGGATGGCGGCCCAGGCCAGCAGAAACACCAGACCGTATCCGGCTGCAACTGCCGCTGATGCCAGGATTCTGTGCCAATACCCAGGCCGGGTATCCAGATAATACGCCAGACCGGCCCCGGCCTTGACAGCGAAAATCCCCACGGAAAAGGCCAGTCCCAGGAACAGTGATTTTAATTCCATCTCTGTCTTCCTTCTCGCGCTTTCAGGTTACTGCCCATTAAAACTCCCAGACCAAGCCGGCAAAAAAGGTTCGGCCCGGCATGGGATATCCCTTGACATAGGCATAGTCCTCATCAAACAGGTTGTGCACCTCCCCTCTGATGGAAAACCGGCCGGCCCGCTCATTTTCATAGAACCGCCATGAACCGGTCAGGTTGGCTACCCAGAACGATCCCTTCTTGACAACAGGTGCCGGATAACTGCCGGATTGCCAGTCCTGGATATCCTGACTGCCGTTGTACACCGCATTGAACCGGACAAAGGTGCCTTTGCCGGAATCCACCAGAAGGCCGGCCAGATAGTGCCTTTTGCTGACATATAGCAGGTCCTGTCCCGTGGTTTTGTCATCGATATCGGTCAGGGCCGTGAATCCCAGGTAAGGCCTGACCTCCCAGGACCAGCCCAAAGATATCCCTATGTCATAACTGATGTCCGCCTGGAACCCGGATATTTCAGCATCCCCCTCGTTTTTCCAGGTGGAGGTGCCGTCTGGCAGATAATCGGATACGATTTTGTCTTCAAAATCGGTATGAAACCAGGTCACAGATGCCTGAAGCCCGTTTTTAAACCAGTCCAGACCCGCTTCCCAGGTGGCACTTTTTTCCGGATCCAGATCCGGATTTCCCCTTACCGGCCCCATAAACGAGGTGTGATCCGCCCCCATCTGGTCTGCCGTGGGCATCATGAATCCCTGGGCATACTGGGCCCGCAGTTTGAGGTCCGGGAACGCCATCCAGGCAACCCCGACACTGGGGGTAAGCCGGGTGGTATCCTCGGACCTGCCGGCCGGCTCTGTCACCGCCACATCATACCAGTCGTGACGCAGCCCCAGGTGGGTCACCAGCCGGTCGTCGAAAAAACCGGTCCGGGCCAGCAGGAAAAGGGCCGTGTTTTCATAGGTGCTTTGGTTGGGGGTAAAATCGCTTTCAATATCGTAATCCACCCAGTCAAACCCGCCGGTCAGGCGGGTGTCTCCCCAGTATCCCGTGACCTGGGCCTGGGCCCCCTGCAGGTCGGTCTCCCTTTGGGAAGGAATCCCGTCATCCCAGCCGGCGGGATTTGATGCTGCCGGGTCGTTCCAGATATTTTCGTCTGTACCGGTGAAATACCGTATCATCCATTCAAACGTGCCCTCTTCAGAGCCGCCGGTATACCCCAGATCAACGGTGTGGCTTTTCTTGTCACTGTCATTATCCAGGTCATTGGCCGTGATATAGCCGGGATCACCGGATTCCTCCGCCTCGAACCCGGTGAATATCAGGCCGAAACGGTGCCGGTCCGCGAAGGTATAGCCCAGGTTGGCACTGATCCCGGTTTCCGCGTCAATACCGGTATTGTGATAGGTCTGACCGCCGCCGGTGTCATAATCCCCCCGGGTTTCCCGGGAAACCGCACCGGCAAAATCAAATCCGTTCTGATACACGGTGCCACCGATGCTGCCCTGAACCCGGTCAAAGGACCCGGCCCCAACAGACACCTGCACCCCGGTGTCCGCCCCTTTCCGGGTGATGATGTTCACCACCCCGCCCATGCCGGCGGACCCGTACTGCACCGCACCCGGCCCCCGGATGATTTCAATGCGCTCCAGGTTTTGGGTCAGGATTTTGGCCACATTACCGGTACCGGACCGGCGCCCGTCCAGCAACACCAGGATCTTGCCCTGCAGGTCATTACCGTGGGAATCGGTACGAAACCCCCGGATCCCGACGGATGTCAGGGTGCCCGGATATTTCTGGATATGGCCGACCCCCTTTTCCGCCAGCAGATCCGCCACATTGGCGGCCCCGGACTGCTGGATCTCGGTACGGTGGATGATGGTGACATCGGCACTGATCTCTTTTCTGGCTTCCGCCACCCGGCCGGCGGTGACCACCATCTCATCGAGCATCCGGACCGGTTCCCCGGCCGTTACCGGCGCGGCACCCACCAGCACTGCCACAAGACAGATCAGTACATCCGCAAGACTGAAAAAAAATAACCGATTTAATAGCGCACCCGCCGGGCCGAAACCCGGCACCAAACCTGACAGTAACTCTGGCGAGTTGCTTGGAAGCATACGATACGAAAACATTTTACAGGGTTTCATCCTGCATCTCCTCCTTGGAAAAATAGTTTTGTCCGGGGAGAAACAAAAACCCCGGACCATCAAAATGATCCGGGGATGCCCTGATTTATCCTCAGATTGAAAAACCCCTTGTCCACGGGGATTTTCCCGCGCTGAAATTTGAAACCATACCGGTTTTCCGATTCAGCGCCGGCCGGTCACCCATGACAGGTGTCCAGCCGTTTTTCCAGGCAGGTCTTCTGACTTTCGGATCTTCCTCTGGTGCTGCGCCTTCCCAGCCGGAATCATTCCGGCCAGTGGCATTCGTGCAGCCCAGGTCCCCGATTACAGCGGCGGGCCCGTCCCGGATTTGCACCGGGTTCCCTTTTCATCCACGCCAGTGGAACCTGAAAAACGTTACATTTACAACAAGGCAATATATAAAGAAAGATGCAGCGGTTTGTCAACACCAAATTTCATGGGTGACATTTTTCGTTTTTTGCCGGCTGAGGGGTGGTTATACTAATGCCGGAGCTATCAAGATTTTTCTGAATCATCATTCGGATGTTCTACGATGAACATAATCCACCGCATTTTCATGTGGTTTTTGATAATGGGATAGCTGGAAATATCGATTTATCTGAGTATCCCGATAAAGGCCCAATATTTGCTCCTTTAAAGAACAAGAAATTCTTTAAACAAGGAAAAATAGAAGGCGGAACCATAGCTTGGCCAAATGGTGCCGATATTGCACCTGAAACATTATACGAAAAATTAAGTCGCTAACAGGAAGAAAGACAAGATATCGGTATCCCACCCCCAGGCAAATTCGGATATTTTGTCCACAGTGTGGATCCCTGGGGCAAGGAAGATGCCCTGATAGTGTTGCTGGCCGTTTTGTGGCGTTAAAAAATATTGACAATATACATTGGTTTCGATAAAAATCAACATAATTCAGGTGCCGTGACAGGCATTAAAGGGAATCCGGTTAAACTCCGGAACGGGCCCGCCGCTGTATTTGGGAACGAAAGCTGCAAAATGCCACTGCCTTTTTTAAAAATTGGTGGGAAGGCGCAGTAAGTAGAGTGATCCAAGAGTCAGAAGACCTGCCTGAATGAATGATATCACCCTACGTGGATAATAGGGCTGATGCTATAAAAGTTTTTAATCGAGGTTGAGAAAAGGGACAACCCCGAATCGAGGTATTTA
>Ga0102943_1002557_pt1 | contig 10567 bp, 13 predicted proteins | sample SalPonC_black_MG_FD_78174 | JGI IMG/M metagenome (GOLD analysis project Ga0102943, IMG submission 78174) | Salt pond soil microbial communities from South San Francisco under conditions of wetland restoration - Salt Pond MetaG... | ecosystem: Environmental > Aquatic > Marine > Intertidal zone >...
AGCCTTCGGACGCTTTTTGCCGTTACCGCTTTTTTTCTTTGGGGCGGGTGAACTAAACGTTTCCTCTTGCTTAAGCGTGTTTTTCTTCCCGGTTTGCTCTGCCATTAAGCTTTCAGATTTTTGGCAAAAGTACAAAATCTGAAGGATAATTTATGTTTTTATTGAGGCTGCTATCAACCACCAAACATGTTTTGCAGTTCCTCTTTGGTAACTTTTTTATATCCCTCAGGAATCTCAAAAGTTTCATCCTTGATCTTCATTTTTTCAATGGATTGGGCTTTCATTACCATTTTAAACATCTTGGCATCTACAATAAACTCAAGGGGCAGGCCATCAATTTCCTTAAAAATGGGAGAATCGAAATTAAATGATTTTCCGGATATTTCCGGGGTGTAAAATACAGAATAAGGGTCTCCTTCTTCGGGTGTTACAATAACCTCTTTAGCTTCATAGCCGGCAATAGTTTTCGTGTTATCGGTAAACTCAAGTTCGGCATCAGGCTGCTCTTTGTTGGCGGCTATGATATCTTCCTTGCTTTGTTCGATAGCGAACTTTTGCCCCATCGCATCAATAAGGTTTACAGAATACATGGTTTCGGCATTTTTTATAGTCCTTCTGGTCATCATGCCGGTAATAACTTCAGTACTTGATTTCTGATCTTTGATGTAAAGTGTGCTGTTGTCAGGAAGCTGGCTTCTGGCCTGCTCTGGCAGGTTTAACGCTTCATATTCGATATCGTACTTTACTTTACCGGTGAAAGAATTTGTTTTGCCTCCTTTGTTAAATATCGCACATGAGGAGAAGAGGATAACAAAGGTCATTGATGCAATAGCAATCTTTTTCATAATAATTTTCTCTATTTAATGATTCTGAATATTTTACTCCAACGGACTTTCGAGAACAACGATTCATTGGGGTCGAGTGAAAGCCATACAAAAACGGCTTTACCCACAATATGGTCTTCCGGAACAAATCCCCAGAAACGGCTGTCGGCCGAATTGTGGCGGTTGTCACCCATCATCCAGTAATAATCCATTTTGAAGGTATATTTATCTGTCATTTCGCCGTTAATAAAAATGCCTTTATCGTTCACAACCAGTTCATTACCTTCGTATGCTTCGATAGCCCTTTTGTATAAGACAATATTTTGCTGATTTAGTTTTATGGTACTGCCTTTTTTGGGTATCCATAAAGGACCGAAGTTGTCCACGTTCCACTTGTAAGCGGTGTCGTGCGGAAAAATGTAAGGTTCTCTTACTCCATCTGGGCGGTTAACGGGTTTAACCGATTTTACGATTTTAAAATCCTGAACCTTATTCTTTGCTTCCTCAGTAAGGGTAAGCAGAAACTCGGTATTGCTGATTTGCTGAACCCCTTCTGTAATACCCATTTTCTGGAGGTTTGCTGTATTCAGCCTGGATCCATCAGTTTTCACAATGTATTTATATTGCAATTTGCCCGGAGAATTATTTTTTTCGCCATTTACGTATACTTGCTGATCGATGATTTTTATCGTATCGCCAGGCAGGCCAATACAGCGCTTGATAAAATTTTCGCGTTTATCAACAGGGCGATGGACCAGGTCGCCAAATACACGCTTGTTGCTATTTACCCGGTCGCGGCCATATTCCCTTATCAGCGAATAATAACTGCGGTTGCTTTGATAAACTTCAGAAACCGTATCCCCTACAGGGAAATTAAATACCACTACATCGTTGTGCTTAATATCCGTTAATCCCGGAAAACGGTGATAGGGAAGTTGAACCCAGTCAACGTAAGATTTTACATTCTTGGTAAGTGGCAGGGTATGGTGTACAAAAGGAAAAGAGACCGGAGTATTGGGAGCTTTTGGACCGTAACTTATTTTACTAACAAAGAGAAAGTCACCTACCAACAACGATTTTTCCATGGAAGAGGTTGGTATTGTGTATGCTTCGACAAGGAACATTCTGATGATAGATGCCGCTACAACGGCAAATATAATAGCATCGACCCATTCGCGTGTAGCTGACTTTTTGATTTCAGGGCGATCGTCGGGATCGGTATAAGTTTCGTTATCTGAAACACCAAAATGGGGCAGGTAGTAGAAAAAGAGCACTACAGCCAGAGCTTGATCCTTAAGGGAAAACTTGTTGTAACATTTGGCTGTTTCCACAACTAAAAGGAAAATCATGAAATAGTTGATAAATGGAATGATTAGAAAAATGAACCACCAAAGAGGTTTTTTTACTACTTGTAACCAAATGTAATAATTATATAGCGGCAAAAATGCCTGCCAGCCTTTGTATCCGGCTTCTTCGAAGGTTTTGAAAACAAAAACAGGAAAAAACAGGAAGATAATGAGTAAAATTGTTTCTAAAAGCATTTTCTATGATTTATGGTACACGATACAAAAGTTCTACTTTTTTTTATATGAGCGAACGAAGTGATGTTAAAAATTATTAAACAAGTAGTTTTTCATGGTATAGACACCCGGTTTATTGCAAACCCACTCAGCGGCTTTCACTGCACCCAATGCAAAACCCACTCTTGATTTAGCCTCGTGCGTGAGTGTGATTTTATCTATCGCAGAATCGAAAGTTACATTGTGGGTGCCGGGCACTTCGTTTTTTCTGAATGATTCAACAGGTAATTGTTCTTTGGATGAAGGGGTATTGCTCCAGCTCAGGTATTTATCCATATTTTGGATGATGCTGTCGGCCAGTTGTTTTGCGGTGCCGCTGGGCGCATCTTTTTTATGGATGTGGTGTGTTTCAGAAATGCTTGCATCATACATCGTATGGTCGTTCATGTATGTGGACAGTACCCGGTTAATCTCAAAAAACAGGTTTACTCCCACGCTGAAATTCGGGGCGTAGAATAGCGTCTGACCCTGGGCATTGCATTTTTCTTTAACTTCATCGAGTTTATGATACCAACCTGTAGTGCCAGTGACAATAGGTATGCCTCCATCAAAACTCTTATAAATGTTTTGAATAGCTGTTTCCGGCAAACTGAAATCAATAACAACATCGGCTGTTTTAAGAATATCGGTTTTCCAGTCATTTGGAGCATCAAATTTTGCAATGATTTCGTGGTTTCTTGATAAGGCTTGTTTTTCAACCTCCTTACCCATTCTTCCGTATCCTGATAAAATAATTTTCAAAATGGCTAAAGTTTTAATCTTAAGGTAATTCCTTTACTTGCATGTATAGGCATGCCCTGATGTGGCGCAAAGTATGGTTCTACTTCCAGTGATAAATCCTTACTGACATCAAAGTTAATAAAATGCGCATCAACTGTTGCATCAAGCACTTGCAGTAAATAAAGTGCCCCTGTTAAAATGTATGACAATTCCAGGTTACGCCGGTAATAGTCTTTGATTGTCCGGAGTTTTTCGAGGTCGGCATCATACCTTTCAACCATTTCATTGGGCGGAGGCCCGGTTTCGTCTTCCAGCACAAACTTATAGGCAGCCTTAAAGGTTTTGTAGTCATCGTTATTACTTTTGATGAAATAGCCCAAGGCCCCAAAACCGGCATAAATAATGGGAATTTTCCAGTACTTTTTATTGTAAGCCTGCCCAAGCCCCGGAAAAGCCATGGCATAGTAAGTGGCTTTTTTGGGTGAATGGATTTTTTTTGTTGCCGTATCTTTTTCAGTCCGGATGCCTGAGTCTGCTTTTTTTAGCGGCATGGACTTGTCGATATTTTCTTTATTGTTGCCTGTTGTATCCTGCTGAGCATTGGCAGCTAGGGTAAAAAACAAAAGGCAGATACCCAAAGCAAACAAAGGTTTTTGTTTCTTTAGATTAGAAACCAAAACCTTTGTTGATACAACCAGGTCCGATTCAAAGATATTATTCACCAGCTATGATTTATCTATAAGCGACAAGATGCGTTCAAGCTCCTGGTCGGAGTTGAAGTCAATAACGAGTGAGCCTTTACCTTTATTGTTCCGGTTTAGTTTTATGCCGGTATCAAGTTGGCTGGCTAGGTTGTCACGCCACACCATGTATTTTTCAGGAAGTTGGGGCGATGGTTTCTTTTTTGGAGTATTTGTTTCAGTGTCTTGATTCTTAATTCCTTCGTTGATTTCTTTAACGCGTGTTTCAATACTTCTGGAAGAAAGGTTGTTTTCGATGATTTCCCGCAACAGCTCTGTTTGCATCTCTTCTTCTTTAAGATTAATCAGAGGTTTTACCTGTCCCATGGTTACTTTTTCTTCCTGAACGGCAGCCTGTATTTCAGCAGGAAGCTTTAACAGCCGGAGGTAGTTGGTAACGGTGGTCCTGTTTTTACCTACCACTTCACCTAACTGCTCTTTGCTCAGACTGCATTCTTCCATAAGGCGCTGATAACTGATAGCGATTTCAATGGCATTCAGGTCTTCGCGCTGAATATTTTCTACTAAAGCCATTTCGAGCATCTGTTCGTCGTTGGCTACCCTGATGTAAGTTGGAACTTCTTCAAGTCCGGCAATTTTGGCAGCACGTAACCTTCGCTCTCCAGATATAATCTGATACTTGTCGTAGCCTAACTTCCTTACTGTAAGAGGTTGAATAATGCCTTGTTGCCTGATGGAATCGGCTAATTCATTTAAAGCATCTTTATCGAAATTATCCCTCGGCTGAAAAGGATTCGCCTCTATCAGTTTTATCTTTAAATTAGCTACAGCACCCACTACATAGTTTCCTGAGATATCTTTTGAGGTGATATCTGTTTCAGGACTTTCTAAAATGGCACTGAGTCCTTTACCTAATGCTGCTTTTTTCTTACTACTCATTCACTTGTTCTTTAACTTTCAACATCTCGTTTTTTTCCACTATTTCGCGAGCAAGGTTCAGGTAGTTTTGTGCTCCTGTACTGGTCGCATCGTGGGCTATAATTGATTCCCCGAAGCTGGGGGCTTCGCTGAGTTTGATGTTTCTATGGATGAGGGTTTCAAAAACCATTTGCTGGAAATGGGTTTTAACCTCACCGACTACCTGTTTCGATAAACGTAAACGGCTATCATACATCGTTAGCAGAATTCCTTCAATATCGAGTTCTTTATTTAACCTTGACTGTACAATTTTAATGGTATTAAGCAATTTACCGAGTCCCTCAAGCGCAAAATACTCGCACTGTACAGGTACAATTACGGAATGAGCTGCGGTAAGGGCATTAACGGTAATTAAACCTAAAGACGGTGAACAGTCTATGATAATGAAATCGAAATCATTAACTAATTGATTCGTGACCTTTCGCATCATGTTTTCGCGATCAGTCATGTTGATAATCTCTATTTCGGCACCAACCAAATCAATGTGGGCCGGCAATAAGTACATATTAGGGGTGTCAGTTTCTAAGACAGCATTTTGTGGTTGTGCCTCTTCGATAATACACTCATAGATGCTGTTTTTTATCTGTTTCGGATCGAAACCCATTCCTGATGTGGCATTGGCTTGCGGATCGGCATCAATAACAAGTGTTTTGTATTCGAGTGCGGCAAGTGCTGCCCCAAGATTAATGGCAGTAGTTGTTTTACCCACTCCACCCTTCTGATTAGCAATAGCGATAACTTTCCCCATATGTTATAATGAATTTTTTGCAGTTACAAATATACAATTAAATTTAGGTTCATAAAAGATTAAGTTAAAACAGAGGTTGCATTGCAGAAAAAAAAGCGACATTTAAAGAATTGACAAATAGGGTTTTACAAAACACCCAAAATAGAATCCATTGCTTTCACTGGCAATCAGAAACAATTTCATTAAACACCTTTCCGGGAAGAAAACGGAGAATTGAGAAATCTAATAACTCGATTTATTTTCCCCGATTTTATTTTCTTCTTTACCCAAATCTTCAAAATCAAGGTCGGTATGAATGCCGGTATCCAGGGTATCGTCATTAACGCTTTCAACCGGTTCAGAATCTGACAGGCTATTGTCAGTTGATTGTTCATTATTTTCGGGGCTTGCTAAACCTTCATTATGAGCATTGATGTGCGTGAGGGTTTCCTCCATCGCATGGGTAAATTTTTCAAAATCTTCCTTATAAAGAAAGATCTTAAATTTCTCGTAGAAAAACTTTCCCTGCTCGTTATTAAACTTGCGTTTACTTTCTGTAATAGTGAGGTAATGTTCTCCTTTTCTGGTTGATTTTACGTCGAAGAAATAAGTTCTTTTACCTGCCCTGACTACCTTCGAAAAATGTTCCTCATTCTTTTGTTCGTTGTTCTCAGCCATACTTTCTTCAGCTTATTTTTTTGATACTACACGCAAAAGTAATTAAATATAGATTATATCAAAAAAAGAGTGGTAAAAATAACATTAGCTTCATATGCCGAACTCTTCATCTGGTAATGCAGACACTTAAATAATACTGAAATGTTTACCCGTTCATTTGTCAAATTGTTTTACTTTTGCCGAGTCTTAAAAACTAAGTTCTGAATACATGTTAACGAGGAGATATCTAAGGATTAAAGTGCTGCAAGAGCTATATGCGTTCTCTAGAAACTATAATGCTGATTTTGCAAAGGCTGAACAGAAGCTGACATTTAATATTAATAAGATTTACGATCTGTACATTTTTCAACTGGCCTATTTAATTGAAATCAGGGATTTTGAAGAAGCCAGGCAGGAAGAGGCAAAACAGAAATATTACCCTACCGATGAGGATTTAAATCCAAACACAAAATTTATTGAAAATGAGGTGCTTAAAAAGATTGAAGAGAACAATACGTTCAAACGTCTTTATAAGAAGCTGAAAGTGAATTTTGGAGAGAAGTCTGATATGGTTCGTCATTCGCTGAACCTTATAAAAGAGAGTGAGGTTTTCAAAAATTATATGGCTTCCGGTAAATTCGGGTTCGAAGAAGACCGGAAGGCGCTTTTGAAGATAATCACCGAAATCCTGCCCTACGATGAAACGCTTATTTCGCATTATGAAGACCAGAATGTGAATTGGGTGAACGATTATGATGCTTCTTTGATATTGCTTGAGAAAACTATCCGTTACCTGAAAAGGTCTGATGATGAATTTACAACACTGCCTTCGCTTTATAACCAGGATTCAGATGAAAGGGGGAAAAACGTAGACGAGGAGTTTGTGAAAAAGCTTTTTAGAGATGTGGTTTTCAACCAGGAAGAGCTGGATGAAATAATAAAGAAAAGAACCGAACGCTGGGATTTTGACCGGGTAGCATTGCTCGATATCATCTTGATAAGAATGGCAATTACTGAATTTTTGCATTTTGATACGATTCCTGTTAAAGTAACTATCAATGAATATATTGAGTTGTCGAAAATTTTCAGTACACCTAAGAGTAGTATTTTTGTTAATGGTTTGCTCGACAAAATAAAGATAGAGTTTCTTAGAGAAGACAAGATTAATAAAATAGGACGCGGGTTAATCAATGACTAATCAGGAAATTACTATCAGGGATTTTCAGGAGGAAGACTATCTGGCGCTAATGGATCTGTGGACTAAGCTTGGTTTATCGCGTCCTGAACGAGGTGATGATCTTAAGGTGATTGATGAAACATTGCGATTACGTGGAAAGTTACTGGTAGCTGAGTCGGAAAATAATATTATTGGCTCCGCATGGATTACTAACAACGGTCGCAGGCTCTATCTGCATCATATGGGCGTTTTAGGTGATTTACAAGGACAAGGAATCGGACAGATGTTGATGGATTTTGTCAATGATTTTGCTGCTGAAAAACAGTTGCAAATCAAGCTGGAAGTTCATCAGAAAAACCAAAACGCTCAAAAATTGTATCGCAGTAATGGTTTCACACTTTTAGAAGGTTACGATGTTCTGATAAGAAGAAATTTTTGATTACTTCAGATCACAATCTTTTAGTAGTTTTGTAGAAAATACATTTTAATTGAGGCGATGCATTCTTGGTTAAGCTTTTTTCGGATTGCTTTCGGAATTGCATGAAAGCATTTAATCAATTGTTTTTGAAAAGAATACAATAAAGGAAATTTTACAGAGATGAGAAAAAGGTACCTGATTGTTTTAGTTTTGTTTTTGGCTGCCGGTTTGTTTACAGGATGTAACAACTCCGGGAAGGAGAAACTGCCGTCAGATATCGTTAGCAATCCAAACAGTGCTAAGGGACAGAAAGAAGACAAGCAACCAAAAATTACATTCAAAAAGTCTTCGCACGATTTTGGACAAGTAATTCAGGGAGAAGTGGTTTCTTATCATTTTAAATTTGAAAACACAGGAACAGGAGATTTAGTGATTGCAGATGTCAGCAGCTCATGCGGATGTACAGTAACAGATTTTCCTGAGGGGGTTATCAAACCAGGAGAGACACGTTCTTTAGAAGTGACTTTTGATAGTGACAGGCGACGCGGTTTTCAAAATAAAACCGTTACTGTGCTCACTAACGCTCAACCTGCCGAAACTACCCTGAAAATTAAAGCTAAAGTAGTAACACCATAAATTTAATCTAATATGAATAATTTGAGTATTTTACTGATGCAGCAACCAGCAGGTTCTGAAGGCGGAGGAGGTTTATTATCATTTTTACCTCTTTTACTTATTATCGTTGTTTTCTATTTGTTCTTTATCAGGCCGCAAATGAAGCGTTCGAAAGAACAGCGTAAATTCCGCGAATCGCTTGAAAAAGGGCAAAAGGTAGTAACAATCGGCGGCATCCATGGAAAAATCCTGGAGGTACAGGACTCTTTTGTAATTATCGAAGTGGAAGGACAGAACAGGCTGAAAGTTGAGAAATCTGCCATTGCTTTAGATACACAAGATCAGCAGCAACTGCAACAGAAGTAAAAGCTTGTAGCTTGACAACAAAAAAAGGCATTACAAAACATAAAGCTGGTTATTCCTTGCTGAAAAAGTCTGTAAAGAATTTGAAAGACCCGGAAGCAAGAAACCACCTTTATGTTTTTTTTGTGTGCCTGCTTATTTCTGTTTTTATCTGGCTTTCCATTAAACTGTCGAAGGATTACCAGGCAACTGTTTTTCATCCTGTAAAATATGTGAGTGTACCTGACGATAAGCTACTGACAAACAATCCTCCTGCCGAAATAGCCCTTAAAGTAAAAGGTAAGGGTACTGAATTACTGAGTTTGCAATTCAACCGGCCTGAAGAATCTATCAGGATAGACTTGTCTGAGGCTCAATTGAAAGAAAAAGATGATGGGTATTATGTTGAACTGCCAACTGTTTGGTTTTTATCGCAGGTAGCCCGTCAATCAAAATACTATAACAACCTGGTAGATATTCAGCCCGATACCCTGTTTCTGGAGTTTGAAGATCTTAAATTCAGGAAAGTTCCGGTAAAACACCGTCTTAATTTTAAATTGGAACAACAGGTTTGGCTCAATGATTCGATTGTTATCGAGCCCGACAGCGTTATTATTGCAGGTAAGGTTTCTGCTGTTGATCAGATAAATTCGGTCTTAACAGACAGAAAGAAACTTGGCCTTTTGAATAAGCCTGTCAGTATTAAATTGGGCTTACAGGGTTTTAAACAAAAAACATTAAAGCTGGAACAGGATAGTGTTTTGGTGACTATTCCCTGCGAGCGGTATACCGAAGCGAAAATTAAACTTCCGGTTTTTGTGAATGGTCCGGACACACTAAATATTAGAACGTTTCCTCAAAATGTAGAGGTGACTTATTGGGTTTCGCTCGACAATTATCAGCGGATTAATAAAGGGATGTTCCGGGTCCAGGCCAATTTTAGCAGCAATAATAACCGTTTTCTTGACCTTGAATTCACACGGAAACCTGTATATATCCAAGTGAAATCTGTTGAGCCAAATAAAGTGGAATATATTTTATTGAAGTGATGAAGGTAGGACTGACCGGAAATATAGGTAGTGGTAAAAGCACGGCGGCCCGCATATTTAAAAGCCTGGGGATTCCCGTATTTTATGCCGATATACAGGCGAAGCAGCTCTATGCTGATCCGGAAGTAAAATATGAAGTTGTAGCTTTGTGTGGAAACCAGGTCCTTGATAATGATGATGAAATTAGTTTTCAGAAACTTGGTGCCATCGTGTTCAACGATTCAGAAAAGCTCAGGCAATTGAATGCCATCATTCATCCCAAAGTAAGAGAAAAATACTGGAAGTGGCTGGAATATTACCAGGATAAGCCCTACACTGTGCAGGAGGCTGCTATTATGGTGGAAAGCGGTTTGTATAAGAAAATGGATATTCTGGTAGTGGTTACCGCTCCGCAGCAGCAGCGGTTGCAACGTATACTCGAACGTGAATCCATCACAGAAGAACAAATAAGAAAAAGAATGCAGCGCCAGTTACCTGAAGATGAGCTCATAAAATATGCCGATTTTATCGTGAAAAATGATGAACATACTCTTCTGATCCCACAAATTTTAAGCGTCCATCAATCATTAATAAAAAAAATGCGCTGATTTTTTAATTTTAAATAATGAGTCCAGTCTAAAAACCCTAGAAACCCCTAAATCCCCTAAAGGGGACTTTCTCAAAGTGCTGATTTTTAGCAGTTCCCCTTTAGGGGTTAGGGGTAAAAATGGTAAAAATCAGCACTTTGAAGGGTTTTTAGACTGGACTCAACAATTAAAAACCAGCGCATAAATCAGGTC
>Ga0102943_1002559_pt1 | contig 10559 bp, 8 predicted proteins | sample SalPonC_black_MG_FD_78174 | JGI IMG/M metagenome (GOLD analysis project Ga0102943, IMG submission 78174) | Salt pond soil microbial communities from South San Francisco under conditions of wetland restoration - Salt Pond MetaG... | ecosystem: Environmental > Aquatic > Marine > Intertidal zone >...
AGAATATAATCAACTGAAGTGTTTTTTGCTGTGTTTTGTGGCATATCGTAAAATTGAGAAGTTTTATCTGATTGTATTATTAGGGTGCCGCCATATTCTTGTATTTTTTGCATTCCTGCTGTTCCATCTTTACCAGTACCGGACATAATAATTCCAATAACCTTTTCTCCTTGGTCGATAGCTAAAGACTCAAAAAAATGATCGATTGGTAACTTAAAATCATTCATTCTATCTTCAATAAAATAAATGTTCCCATGATAAACTGATACCAAATGACCAGGCGGAATAATATATAAGTGGTTTGGTTCCGTTACCATACCATCTTCAACTACTTTGACATTCAAACTTGTCTCTCTAGCCAAAATACGATCCAACAAGCTTACATGCTTTGATGAATGGTGTTGAATAACGAAAAAAGTTAAACCAATATTTTCTGGTAAATTTTGAAAAAACTGCTTCATTGGTTCAAGTCCACCAGCTGAAGCACCAATACAAATATAATAATTAATTCTATGATTTTCGAATTCTTGATTTGCAACAATAATTAACCACCACCTTAAATAATATTTAGTATCACAAAATATTATATCACATTTATTAGTTTTTTCAATCAGTTAAACTTATTTAACGTCTGTTTTTAGAGCTTACTATACAATGGCCTTACATGAAATATACCCAAGAATAATATCCTTAAACTTTTAAAATGCTATTTTTTTCGTAAATGTTGTATTTTTTATTGACTTTAGTATTAAACTTAATTATACTCAATATTAAGAAAATTAAATAGAAGTATTTATCAAGAGTGATGGAGGGACTGGCCCTGTGAAATCCGGCAACCTATTAAATTAGGTGCTAATTCCAGATAGATAAGACTAATATGTTTAGTAGTTTAATCCTTTTCTCTTGAAAAGGATTTTTTTATTGTAAATTTTTGTGAGGTGATTATTATTAAGAACGTTATTGTTAAGAAATACGGTGGTAGCTCTCTTAGTACCGTTAAACGTATTCAATCTGTTGCTAAACAGATAAAAGAAAGTTACTCTTCAAATTTAAATATTGTTATTGTTGTATCAGCTATGGGTTCTGAAACTAATCGTCTAATTAATCTAGTCAAAAGTATTTCACAACAGCCGGCACCAAGAGAATTAGATATGCTACTATCCACAGGTGAGCAAAAATCAATTGCATTATTAACAGTTGCACTTAATGCCATTGGTATTAAAGCTAAGTCATTTGCAGGTCATCAAAGTAAAGTGCTAACAAACAACAGACATAATAACGCACGGATTTTAGAAATTAATACTGAAAAAATTCTTAATGCCATTGAACAAGGATTTGTTTGTGTTGTCGCAGGTTTTCAAGGAATCACTTCTATAGGTGAAATCACAACACTTGGTAGAGGTGGATCAGATACAACGGCAGTTGCTTTAGCGGCTGCTTTAGATGCTGAGATTTGCGAAATATATACAGATGTTGATGGTGTTTATACAATGGATCCAAATAACTATTCAAAAGCAAAGAAAATTAATAAAATAACTTATAATGAAATGTTAGAATTGTCAATACTTGGTGCTCAGGTGATTCATCCCAGAGCTGTTGAAATTGCAGCAAAATTTAATATACCATTGATAATTAAATCAAGTTTTATTAGCACTGTAGGCACAATTATCCATAAGGAGGAGAATAAAATGGAAAATTTTACAATTAAAGGAATCACTGTAGACAATGACACTACCTATTTTTCTATTTCAAAGCTACCTAAAACCCAGAATCTATCCTATCAGTTAATTAATGAGGTGAATAAAAGAGATATTTCTATTGATATGGTTGTTCAAAACTTTAGCCCCAAAGATTTTTACGATTTATCTTTTACTGTCTCAAAAAAGTATTCTTCTCAAGTCAAAGCTGTTTGTGAGCTATTCAATAAAGAAAATTCTTTCACTCAACTATATCATTCAACTGGATTTTCGAAAATTTCCGTTGTTGGATTAGGAATCAATAATCATCCAGAAGTCCTAGGCGCCTTCCTCAAATGTCTTGCTGACTTTGACATAAATATTGAGTGTTTAACCACTTCTCAAATGAAAATTTCTTGTTTAATTGATCAGCGCTTTTCTAAAAAAGCAGTGGAATCATTACATAATACATTATTTCCGACACTTTTAATTCAAAAAAATCTGTAATCTAAAAAAAGTCAAGACTCCTAAATAAAGAGTCTTGACTTTAATTTACTTTGCTCTTTTATAGGCTTCGGGCCATTTAAAGTCTTCAGTTAACTTATTAGCTGCTGTTAGTGGAAAATATGGATTTCTTAACAGTTCTCTTCCGTAATAAACAAGATCAGCTCTATTATTACTAATAATTTCTTCTCCTTGTTTCTCATCAGTTATTAAGCCACCTACTAATACTGGTATCTGAGTAGCAGTCTTTATTTTTTCACCTAGCGGTATTTGATAACCATAGTAACTGTTAACAGATTTATTAATCACACCACCACTACTAATATTAATAAGATCAACACCTAATTTCTTTGCACCTTCTACAATTGTTATCATATCTTCTATACTATTACCCGCTTCATCATACTCATCAGCAGAAATTCTTAACATAAGAACTTTCTCATTAGGCCATACCTCTTTTACACTACTAATAACTTCTTTAAGAAATCGCATTCGCTTTTCTAAAGACCCACCATATTCATCTTTTCTTTTGTTCGTTAAAGGCGATAAAAATTGATTGATTAAATAGCCATGGGCACCATGAATTTCAATGGCATCAAAACCAACAGCATCTGCTCTTCTAGCACTTTCTTTAAAAGACTTAATTACATTCTGAATTTCTTTAACTGTCATTTTCTTTGGTTCTTTATATTTATCACTAAAAGCAAGACTGGTTGGCGCAATAGGCAGATCATTACTCACTTCACTTTTTCTACCAGCATGAGCTAATTGTATTCCTATACTTGCACCATTATCTTTTACCGTTTTAACAATCTTTTCAAATGCATTTTTTTGTTCATCATTCCATAGGCCTAAATCATTGTCAGATATCCGCCCAACAGGTTGTACTGCAGTGGCTTCAACTATTATTAATCCAACACCACCAACAGCTCTTGTGCCATAATGTATTTGATGCCATTCATTCGCTAGACCATTTTCCGCACTATACATACACATAGGCGGCATGACAATTCTATTTCTAAGGGTTAAATTTTTAAGATTAAACGCACTAAATAATTGACTCATTCCTTTCCTCCTCTATTGTACTGTTGTACAATTTCTACCATTTTGCTTTGATTGATAAAGCGCTTTATCTGCAATAATGAATGAATGTTTTATTTCTTCTAACTTTACTCTGTCAATACGTGTCAAGCCAATACTGGCTGTGACATGAATACCATTAAAATCAGTTTTTTCAATAGACGCTCTTAGATCTTCCACTTGTTCAAGAATAGATTCCATCGATTGACTTTTGATTAAAAAAATAAACTCTTCGCCTCCCCAACGGGCAACAAAACCATTCTTCTCAATTTTCTCTTTTAAAAGTTTACCCATACCAAGGAGTACATCATCAGCTCGGTCATGTCCATATTCATCGTTAACTTTCTTAAAAAAATCTAGATCTAGTATCCCTAAACCATAAATCAAATTTTTATTTTCATGGGCTTTCTCATTGTATAAATTGTCTTCAAATTTTCTTCTGTTATGAAGGCCTGTTAATGAATCATGATTCGCTAAAAATTCTAACCGATTGGTTTTTTCTTTAAGTAAAATACCCTTCGCAGTACTATAATAAAAATTATAATAAAACATCATAGAAACAGCTATCATTGTTATAGCAAAAAGGAGACCATTAATACTGTTGATTTTTGCAAAATTTTCGTTGCTTTGATAATACTGAATTGAATAATGAAAAATTATAGTTGGAATACCATAAACCCATAATTGTCTGGGCGGTGGTAAAATAACAAGTACCGAAGCAATCATATAGTAAACAATAAATGAAGTGATTTGATTACTAGTCAACTGATCTAGTCCAGTGATATAGGCTAAACAGCTTAAGAATATTAATACATAGCCATACATTAAGAAGGAATAAATATACTTTATTTCATCATATTTTTTAGGTTGAATCTTATTACTTAATATAAAGAAAACAATCGATAAGACAGCTAAAAATAAATGTATTAAAAAATATTGATAAGGTATCTCAAAGGAAAAATCAAAAATGCTTTCAATCACTCGCAGATCATAAAAAACAATTAAAGCTATTTCAGCCAAAACTGAAACAAATGCTATTAATCGCATGCGTTTCACATTAGATTTTAAAATTTTTAACTTAACTTCCTTTTTTTGTTCATCTGACAGATTATAATTTGTATACTGGTAAAAAAGAGATTTTACTTTTTCCAAAAACATAATAACTCCTTATTTTTCTATAGAAATTTAGCAGCGGAATGTCCGCTGCTAAGGATAATTATTATTCTTCCCCTACATAACAGTCACCTATAATACAAGATAAGGCTTCTGCTTTTTCAAAGTGTTCTTTTCCTGGTGCGCCTTTAAACTCGATTGGATCACCAATTAATTCCCAACCAACTTCATCTACAAACTTCTTAAGGTTGCTTACGCCACCACCGCTCCAAGTATAACTACCAAATATTCCTACTTTTTTCCCCTTTAAACCTTTGTTTTTCATGGTATTAAGTAAGCCTTCCATCATAGGAAAAACACGAGTATTATAGGCACAACTACCTAAGAATACATATTTATATTTCCAGATTTCATTAATCAGATAAGATAAATGAGTCTTTGATGAGTCATAAATACGAATATCCTTTATACCATTTTCTGATAAACATCTAGCAATATAATCAGCCATACGCTCTGTATTACCATACATGGAACCGTAAATGATTACTGCCCCTTCTTTCGCTTTATATTCACTCCATTTTTTATAGTCGTTAATTATTTTTCCAGGATTTGTTCGCCAAATGGGTCCATGAGTTGATGCCACAACATTAATCTCTAAATCCGCTAATTTTTTTATAGCCATTAATACCATGTTGCTGTACTTCCCAACAATATTTGTAAAGTATCTCATGATTTCGTTCTCATAAAATTCAATATTGACTTCATCGTCAAATATACCGCCATCTAATGCACCAAAGCCACCAAAAGCATCACCTGAGAATAAAATGCCTTCTTCTTTCAAATAAGTCATCATAGTTTCAGGCCAATGAAGCATAGGTGTTAAATGAAATTCTAGTGTCATCGAACCAAGGTCAAGTGTATCACCTTGTTTAACAGTAATCAAATTCTCTTCTATACCATAGTATTCAGTTAACATACCAAAGGTTTTTTTATTTCCAATAATCTGTATATCTGGATAAACATTTAATAACTCTTTAATAGCGCCAGTATGATCTGGCTCCATGTGATTAATAATTAAATAATCAACTTTTTTTCCCTTTAATTTATCCTGAATGTTTTGAAGATAGTTAACAGATTCAGTTGACTTAACAGTATCTATTAGTGCTACTTTCTCTGCATCGATTAAATAAGAATTATATGTTACGCCATGGTCTAATGGCCATAAATTTTCAAATAACTGTGTATGTCGATCATTTATACCTACCCAATAAACATCATTTACTATTTTTATTACACTCTTCACTCATATCACTCCTCTTATATTTTACTATTATTGTTTAAATTTTATCACAGCTACCGCCGCTTATAAAACATTATATTTAAAAACTTAACAGAATCTTTTACGGTTATATAATTGCTCGTCTGCTAAGTTAATAATCTCTTTTACAGTCTTTTCTTTGCTATTAGCAATACCATGGGCAATAGAAAATTCCACCTCAGGATATTTTTTGCTTATTTGGAGAAATTTTTCTTCGATTCTCTCACAAAAAACTAAAGCCTCAGCGATTTCAGTTTCGGGAAGAATCACCATGAACTCATCTCCACCATAACGACCACAAATATCATATTTTCTACAAGAATCATTTAATAATTTCCCTAAGGCTTTTAGAACTTCATCACCAATAAGATGTCCGTAAATATCATTTACTGACTTAAAATTATTAATGTCTACCATAACTACTGTATAATGGCTAAAATAGTTAAGAATATTACTTTTCTTTTCTAATAAGACTTTCATTAAGTATCTTCTATTATAAACATTTGTTAGTTGATCTGTTACTGATTTCATATAGACTAAACTGTGCTGTTCTATATAAAATCGATTGATTCGATAAATAGTTAAGATAATTGCTAAACTTAAAATCAAGAAGTTTAGCGACAAATCTTGTAAGCGAACTTGCTCATTCAAGAAAGTTTCAAAATAATTAGGATTGATCATTTCAAAATAAAACAAATACAATGATTCAAGAATAGTTATTATAGGAAATATAATCTCCCACTTTTTTTCAACAAAAATCATCGTTAACATAATGATAAAGAGAGAAAAGAGCGGCATAGCACTCATACTTCCTGGAGAAGTAAGCCAGGCATAGGGTATATATAGAATATTAAAAACAACTAAAAAAAGTATTTTTGCTTGATAGATTTTTCCCTTTCTATTAGATAAATAATAGAGTATTAAGCATAGAAAAGTAGATGCCAATGACATCCCGTACACGTTAAAAGGTCTATTATTTATTAAGTTAGTTACAAGTGTCAAAACGCTAAACCCCATAAGTAATAAATAGATTAACTCTAATGTATTTTTATGTATGTTTCCTTTTATATTTTTCTTTAATAATCCCATATTGACTCCAAAATTTAAATAATTGGCCTACAAACTAATGATACCATTTTTTACACTGATTAAACTTTAATTTAAAATAAAATAGGTGCCCTCACAAGAGAACACCTATTATCTTTGAAAGATATTTTTAGTTCTTATATAAATCTCCAATTTTACTTTCAACACTATTTAGCAGTTTTTCAGATTTTATTAGTTCTAATGAAGCATCCATATCATATTTTAACTCTCGATCATCTTCTAAAAAGTCTATAACTTTTCTGATTTCCTCATATGCAATTTGTGTGCCTTCTCCTAAGGCCATATCTTCTTGGAGATCAATGGCTTGACAAGCAGCGTATAGCTCAATTGATATTACGTTTTGAACATTTTCTAAAATTTCAAAAGCTTGTCTTGCAGCAATAGTTCCCATTGAAACATGATCTTCTTGGTTAGCCGAAGACGTAATTGAATCCACACTGGCTGGATGGGCCAGCACTTTATTTTCACTTACAAGGGCAGCTGCTGAATATTGAGTAATCATGAAGCCTGAATTTAATCCACCTTTTTTTGTTAAGAATGCAGGTAATCCACTTAATTGAGGATTCACCAATCGCTCAATTCTTCTTTCCGTAGCATTTGCAATTTCTGCTAATGCAATTTTTAAATGATCAAAAATAAGAGCCATTGGCTGTCCATGGAAATTTCCGCCAGAAATAACTTCTAAATCATCTTTAAAAATAATTGGATTATCTGTCACTGAGTTCATTTCAATAATTACTTTCTTCTCAATATATTCTAAAGAATCCTTACTTGCACCATGAATCTGAGGTATACATCTAAGTGTATAAGCATCTTGAACCCGTAATTCATCTTGGTGAGTAATGCGTTCACTATTTTTTAATATTTTTCTAATATTCGCAGCAGTATTAATTTGTCCTTTATGAGGTCTTACTTGATGGAGGCGATCATCAAATGCATCGATGATTCCTCTTAAGCCTTCCATTGTCAATGCAGCAGATATATCCGCAACAGCCATTAACTTTTTAGCATCATAAAGAGCAATACCTCCAACAGCCGTCATTACTTGTGTACCATTAATCAAAGCTAAACCTTCCTTAGCAGAAAGGGTAATCGTTTCAATCCCTGCTTTTGCCATAGCTTCTGCACCTGTTAATTTTTCGCCTTTGTAAAGGGCGTGTCCTTTACCAATCATCACTAAAACCATATGAGATAAAGGTGCTAAATCGCCACTAGCCCCTAGAGAACCTTTTTCAGGAATAAGAGGTGTAACACCTTTGTTTAACATTTGAACTAAGGTATCCACAGTTTTTAATCGTGCACCTGAGAAACCTTTAGCCAAGTTATTCACTCTTAATAACATAATCCCTCGCGCAACTTCCTCTTTAAAATCTTTACCCATACCAACAGCATGGGTTATGATTAGATTTTCCTGAAGCTTTGCTGTATCTTTTTCAGAAATAACAACATCAGAAAACTTTCCAAAACCCGTTGTGATGCCGTAAACTGTTTCTTCTTTCTTAACAAAATCATCAACGACTTTTCTTGATTCTTTAACTTCTTGAATTGCTTCTGAGCTTAACTCAATTAATACGTGGTGTCTTGCCACTTGAATTAAACTTTCCAGTGTTATATCTTTTCCTGTTATTATAATTTTTTCCATTTTTCCCCCTAAACAGTACTTATTCTATTTTATAATGAAGCGCCCTTTAAAATTTTATTAACAATTGAATCCGCTTCATTTTCAAGTATTTCAACTTTTTTAGAGTAATTATTTACAAAACCTTCATCTTTTATAGATCCTAAGTTAATTTTCACATTATATAAAGCACTTTTAATAGCAGTACGAGCCATCATTGCTGCCACGAGTCCATCTGTTACAGCATTTTTATTACCTTTTTCAACAACTACTTCTATCAACGGAAATAATTTTGCTGTAGACTCAGCTACCTCTAATGGTACCTTTGCCGCGTATTTCATGCCTTCTTGAATTGCTGATTTTCTAACTTCTTTCTCAGCTTCAGTTGTTTTAGGCATTTTAAATGCTTTGATTACTGCGTTAAAAGAGTTGGCATCCTTATCTATTAGATCCATAAATTCATTAATCTTTGGCTCAACTGCCGCTTTAATATTTTTCATTTCTTCATTAACTGCTTCGTACCCTTTTTTATCAATGGTTAAATTTGCAACCATTTGAACAAGAGCAACTGAAAGACCAGATGATAATGCCGCTACTGAGCCGCCGCCTGGTACCGGTTCACTTGAAGCTAATTGTTCTAAAAATTCTTTTATTGTTAAATCTTTTAACATACTTTCCTCCTTGATTTATCGATTCACTTGACATTCTTTCTTATCTAATATAAGTTTACCATTTTTAATAACTTTTTCAACTGTTGATACCCCAATATGATAAGCTAAGAAATTATAAGTTGGATACTTATGAATGATAAAATCAGCTTTTTTACCAACTTCCAAACTACCAACTGATGCTTCTATGCCTAAGGCTTTTGCCGCATTTATTGTTAAAGCATTAATTGTTTCTTCAACAGTCATTTTCATTTTTATTGTTGCCAATGTCATTAATAAAGGTATGGATTGTGTATGACAACTGCCTGGATTAAAATCTGAAGCCAAGGCTAAGATGCCGCCTTCATCAATAATGTGTCTTGCCCTTGCATAGTCTTCCTGTAATGAAAAAGCTGTCATTGGCAAAATTGTTGCAACAACATCATTTTCCTTCATAGCTTTTAAACCTTCATCTGATGCTTTTAGTAAATGGTCTGCACTTGTTGCCTTTAGTTCAGCTGCTAATTCTGCGCCACCAAAAGAAACAATTTCATCTGCATGTAATTTTACTTCAAATCCCATGTCTTTTGCTGCTGATAATAATCTTCTAGAGTGTTCAATTGAAAAAATACCTTTTTCACAGAAAATATCACAAAATTTTGCTAAATTTTCTTTTTTTACTTCCGGCATCACTTCATTGATCATTAAATCAATAAATGCATCTACATTATTTTTATAATCTGCTGGTACTGAGTGAGCCCCCATAAAAGTAGGTACAATATCTATTGGGTGTTCATCTTTTAAAGCCTTCATAACACGTAATTGCTTTAATTCAGTCTCTTTTTCTAAACCGTAACCACTTTTACCTTCAACTGTTGTGACACCAAAATTAATAAAAGTATCTAGACGGTTAAGCCCATCAGCATACAAGGAATCAAAACTTGCTTCTCTTGTTTGGTTAACTGATTTATTGATGCCACCACCTTTTGCCATAATATCCATGTAATCCATACCAGCTAAACGCCACAGATATTCATCATCTCGATACCCACCAAATATAAAGTGGGTATGAGAATCAATAAAACCAGGTGTTACCACTTGATTCTTCGCATCAATAATTTTTACATCTGTTAATTCTAAGTCTTTTAAAACTTTTTCAGTTGAACCAATTCTTTGAATGATACCGGATTCTACATAGACACTACCATTTTCTATTAATCCTAAATCATTCATTTCTTCTTTTCCGTACTTACCGCCTTTTGATGCACATGTAATCAATTGACTGGCATTTTTTATGAGTAATTTATCCATCTATTCTAACATCCTTTTTTCTAAAATTTGATCCATAGAAAAATCTTCTATGCCTAAATAATATTCAGCTGAACCAATTAATGCAGCCATTGGTGCTAAACCAATGAGTTCACTGCCAACCACTGGTACACCGTATCGTTTTGCTTCCATTTTAATATACTCAAATACTTGGTATAAAGGTGTTA
>Ga0102943_1002560_pt1 | contig 10558 bp, 5 predicted proteins | sample SalPonC_black_MG_FD_78174 | JGI IMG/M metagenome (GOLD analysis project Ga0102943, IMG submission 78174) | Salt pond soil microbial communities from South San Francisco under conditions of wetland restoration - Salt Pond MetaG... | ecosystem: Environmental > Aquatic > Marine > Intertidal zone >...
TATAAATAAATTGTCCAACATTCAAATCTCGCGGAACTAAATATTTATTTCTATTTATTTTTGGTAATTTACTTCTATTACTATTTTTACATATAATAGGAATACGATTTGGATATTTTTTTATAATTTTTTTGGCTTTAAAATATAAATCTTCACTTTCATCATTATTCATTATATTAATTATATCAATAATTATTTTTTAATATTTTTTTTAAAATTAAATATGGACTAATAATTTGTAAGTAATTAATCTTATATATTTGGTATCAATATTTTAGTTTTTATTAAATGGTAATATATTAAAATATGTACATTTGTACAATAATATTTAATTTAAATTATTGTCATAATCTATATACTTATTCATTAAAAGTTGTGAGACATACTTTAATCCGTTTTACATTAAAAAATATAAAAAATATTAAGGTTTTTTAAAAATTCTTCAAAATTGGTCTGCTTTGACCAAAAATGGAGAATAAAAAGTCATTTATTATAATCATAATGAATAATTCTTTAAAATATTCAATATTTAGATAAAACTCTTTGACCAAAAATGGAGAATTCCATTTTATATATGTAGAGTGTTTAAAACATCTTCTAAGTCCATATTTAGGACAAACTTAGTCAAAAAATTCTCCATTTTTGGTCAAAGAGTTTAATTTTTTGGAAAAAAAAATTTTAAAACAAAAAAATTTTAAAACTTTACTTTTATTCTTCCTCTTAATTTTTTAAACATCCTCTCTGAATAGTATTTTTCATACACTTTCTTGTTTTATTATTTTTTTCTTATTCTCTTATACTTGTATTACCATCACTTAATTTGAAATGTATATCTAAATTTAAATCTGGAACCATTAGATCCTTATTATTCATTATAAAATGTCCATTAACTTTAAATTCATCCATATATGGAATAATAACTTTTTTAAGACTTTGTAATATTATAGGTTTAACATTTTCATATGAAATTTCATTCCATTCTCCATTTAATATCATAAATTTATCCTGACTAGAAATATATATTATATTTTGATATTCTGGAAATTTAGAGTTTTTATAAATTAGTTCTAATATTTTTATAAGTCTTTGTTTTGTATCAAAGCATTTTGACATAATATAGCCAAACTTTAAGGCTCCTAGTGTAAGAATATTATCATCAATATGTCCATTAATAGTATTAATATTAAAATTTATTATGTTATTAGTCGAAATATGAATATTAGTTTGATTTTCTATATTTGTAATATTATCATTCTTATACTTCATCTTCAATAAAATAACATTTTCCTCATATTCTAATTTAAGTTTTAACTTTTCTTTATATATTTCTAACTCTGATAGACTACTTTCACAAGTATTTTTTCTATTTAAATGTCGTTTTAACCCTCTACTATATTTAAATACTTTCATACATCTATTACATTTAAATATTCTATCACATGGTATTTTTTTATTTAAATGTCTTTCAAGATTATATTTATTGGAAAATATCTTTGTACACTTCAAACAAATATTTTCCAAATTTGACATTTTTTGACCAAAAATGGAGAATAAAAAACTCGTTTATAGTATATAAACCATATAATTCTTTAAAATATTCAATATTTAGATAAAACTCTTTGACCAAAAATGGAGAATTCCATTTTATATATGTAGAGTGTTTAAAACATCTTCTAAGTCCATATTTAGAACAAACTTAGTCAAAAAATTCTCCATTTTTGGTCAAAGAGTTTAATTTTTTGGAAAAAAAATTTAAAACAAAAAAATTTTAAAACAAAAAAATTTTAAAACAAAAAATACTTAAAACAAAAAATACTTAAAACAAAAAATACTTAAAACAAAAAAATATAAATAATATTATAAAACTTAATGAATTCGATATTAATTATATTGCCTTATGGAAATTTAAATAAAAATGAAGAAAGAGATAAACAATTAACTATAATAAAAAATCATTTATTAAATTTAGTTGTACAAAAAAAAAGAATAAAATATTTTATAATGATTTCAGAACAAATTAAACCAAAAAAATATTTTAATAGAGGAATTTTAATTAATATTGCAGTTAAATATTTCAAAGAAAATTTTGGCACTCCAAATAGTATTATATTTCATGATATTGATATTTTACCAAATAATACAATGTTTAAACATTACAATAAAAAAGAAAAAAGTTATAGTATTATTCCAATAAAATCAAAAACTCATAGAAAAATTTATTCTTATAAGTTATTTACAGGCTCGGCAGTTTATATGACAGATTTTATAACTTTTAAAAATGCTAATGGATTTCCTAATAATTTTTGGGGATGGGGGGGAGAAGATAATGCTCTTCATAATAGATATAAAAAAAACAATATCGGTTTAAAATATAATTATGATATATATGCTGATTATGAATCTTTGGATAAACAAAGAAAAAGTCATAGAGATAAAATGAACTATTTAAAAAAAAATAAATTAAGAAATATGACGGTATGGGAAGAATTAGAAAAAGATAAAAGTAATTGGAAAAATAATGGTTATAATCAATTAATCGAAGGAAATCAATATAATATAGAAAATGAATACATAGAAGAATTAAATTCATATTCTACTACTATTCATATAATGATTAAATTAACATAATTAATTACAAAAAAAAAATAAAAAATAAATTAATTATAGTATATTAAATGAGTTTATTTAAGCAAGTATATACCGAACTTTTAGAAGTTCGGAATCCTCTTGTTTTAGTTCATGCGGAATCCGATACATCGGGAGGAGCTGATGATACACATGATATTGGATATTTTGGACAATATTGGGATGGGACGAATGTTGTTTATACGGGTTTATTTAGAGATGCCGATGATGGAGGTAAATTTAAATTATTTGACACATTACAAGAATTGCCCGATGTCGATACTGGAGCAGTTAATACAGCGGGGACCGGATATACATTGGCAGATTTAGATGTTAATAATCTTGTTGTGGCTGGAGATTTGACCGTTGAAGGTACAACAACAACAATAAATACAACAACATTAAATGTTGAAGATAATTTTATTGTGGCGAATTCTGGTCCGGCAAATCAAAAAGAAGATGCTGGGTTTATTGTTCGTAGAACACTTTCTAATGTTATTTTGGATACACCAAAAGAAACTTCATTGGTTATTGATGATGTTACGACCGGGGGAGCGGTTACAACGACGGAAATAAATCTTAGAACCGGTGAGCATACAGATGCTCAGGCGATCGCAGATTATTATGTTGGATGGGCTATTAATGTTACTGGAACAGGAGCGGGATCGTCCTTTATTACAGCATCAACAGCGACAGATCCGGTTCGTCTTACTTTGGAAACTGCTCTTGGCGCGGCACCAGTAGTTTCAGATAGTTACGAATTATTTAACAGAAAATATGTTGGAACAATTTATGATGAGTCCGTTGATGAGATAAGATTTTATGGGTTTCCTCGTGAAGATACTGAGTCAGTAATTTCGCCTTCGGGAAATGGTGGAAATGGAAATCTTGCCGATCTTTTGAATGTTTCTGCTCAGGATTTAGATGTAGATGGTAATTTACTTGTTACGGGAGCAACTTCATTAACTGGTGATATTACTACAACAGGAAATCTTGATGTTGGAGGCGATTTGTCTATAACTGGCGATATTACGGGACCTATTTCGGCTACGGATAATATTTTTCCAATTAATAGTGCCGGAACTTCAAATGATGGCGGATTTGTAATTTGTAGATCTAATACAAATATGATTTCAGATGTAGCAGAAGAAGCCGGAACTATTCAAACAAATGGAACAAATTCTACTTCTTTTACTTTAAGTTCTTTGCTTTCTGGGGTAGGAACTACCGATTATTATAAGGGTTGGACTATTCAATTTACTTCTGGAACGGCGACGGGCTCGGCGGAAATTTTCACTTCTGGAAGTGCTGGAGAAATTGCCATTACAACCGGCTCGGGTATTACTGGAACACCGCAGGCTGGAGATACCTTTAATTTATATAATAAAAGGTATGTTGGTGTGATTTATGATGAATCACTTGATAAAATTAATTTGTACGGGTTTGCTCGTGAAGACGGCGAAGATATTATTGATCCTTTGGCAGTTAATGGAAATCATGCAGAATATTTAGATTTTGCAGCAAATACTGTTGATGTTAACAATAATCTTAATGTTACTAATGATACTATTATTGGAGGAGATTTAACCGTTACAGGAAGTATCATTGGTACTCTTACAGCAAATGATAATATATGGCAGGTAAACTCTGGAGTTGATGCTGATGATGGTGGTTTTGTTTTTCATAGAACAGATGCCAGTATTGTTCAAGATAATCCAGAAGAATCTGGCGTTATTGTAGGAGGGGCTCATACACATACAAATACAACTTTTGGAGCAAGTGGTGGTGTTGTAGATGCAGTTGGGGTAGTTGATGATTATTATAATTTCTGGGCAGTTAAGTTTAGATCCGATACGACAACAGCAGCATTACAAGGACAATTTTACGAAATTAGTGATTACGTTGCTACAAACAAAGTTTTTACAACTTCAACATCTATGGCAGCAACACCACAAGCGGGAGATGTATTTGATTTATACCATTTAAGGCATGTAGGTCTTATTTGGGATCAAGATGTTCAAAAATTAAATTTATATGGATTTGCTCGCGAAATTGGAGTTACTGATATTGACATTAACGATCCAAATGGAAATTTTGCTTCATATATGGATTTATGTCTAAAAAGTTTAGATGTTAAAGGCGATTTGATAGTTGATGGTTCAACAACATTAACAGGACCAATTAATCTTGATGGCGATTTATTAATTCCTGATAATATTTTACCAGTTAATACGAATGGAACTGACCCCGATGGAGGTTTTGTAGTATGTAGAAGCGGGAGCAATGTTGTTGCCTCGGATACTGCCGAAGAAGCGGGGATTGTTGCCGGAGGAGCCCATGTTCATACAACAACAACAATAGGAGGAGATGGAGCAACCGCCGCTACAGGAGCAGTTGATGATTATTATATTGGATGGTATTTACAATTCGACCCCGCCACTACAACAGCATTATTACAAGGTCAAGTTTATGAGATTAGTGATTATGTTGCGGTAAATAAAGTTTTTACAACCTCGACGACAATGGCGGCAATACCAGTAGATGGCGATACTTTTAATTTATTTAATAAAAGGTATGTTGGTATGATTTACGACGAATCCGAAGACAAAATTTGTATGTATGGATTTCCTCGTGAAGATAATGAGGCAATTATTTCACCTACGGCGACCGACGGAAATCAAGCAGAATATATGGATTTTTGTGCTAACTCTATCGATGCCCAAAATACAATTACCGCAACAAATAATATTACATCGACTTCTGGTGATATTGAAACAACCGCTGGGGCTATTAATTCCGGTTCAACGATAACTGCGGCGACCGGAATAACTTCAACAAATGGCGATATTGTAGCAACCGCGGGGGCAGTTAATGCCGGAACGACAGTAACTGCGGGAACTGGTCTTAATGTTACAACCGGAGATGTTGTAGTAAGTTCAGGTAATGTAGATATTACGGGTAATTTGTCTTTAAGTGGCGTTATAGAAGGCCCTGTTCAAATAGATGATAATATTTTTGCTATTAATACCGGTCCGACAAATCAAGCAGAAGATGGTGGGTTTGTAGTTTGTAGAACATTAGCACAAGTTATTGCCGATACTGCCAAAGAATCCGGAACATTGACCGCAGCGGGAACTACAACAACAATAACTTTACCATCTGGATTTAATACAGATGCTGAAGCAAATGCCAATTATTATACTGGATGGGCAATAGAAATTACTAACGGCTCGGGCGGTTCTTCATTTATTACAAGTTCGACCGCGGCGGTTCCAGTAGTATTAACATTAGAAACTTCAATTACGGCACCGGCAGGTACAGAAACATTTGAAATGTACAATAAAAAATATGTCGGACCAATTTATGATGATTCTACTAATCAATGGACATTATACGGATTTCCTCGTGAGAGTGGCGAAACAACTATTTCAACAATAAGTACCGCGGGAAACGTTGCCGATTATATTGATTTGAGTGTTAATAATATTAGTGTTAATGGAAGTATTTCAGTAGAGGGCGGGGTTCTAAAAAAAACCATAACCCAAGTAGGGACCACGACTTTTAATGCAGCACAAATAAAAGAAAATGATATTATTTATCTTAACCCTTCTTCTAACACTACATATACTTTACCAGAAATTTCCACATTAGGTTTAGGTGTTGATGAAGCAACATGTGCTACATTTGTCAATATTAATGCCTCAAATACAGCAACTATTTCAGCAGATGCCTCGGAAACAATAGAAGGTGATTTAAGTTTTAATCTAAAAAGACAATGGGTTAAATTTACTTTAATTGCTTCTTCTGCTCATGATTCTACATGGATTATTGAATAAATTATAATAAATATTAAAGGTTAAATGTTAAAAACAAAAAAAAATTTTTGAAATAAAAACTTTAAATTATCTCCAATGGAATAATCTAAATAAAACATAATCACATTTTCTAATAAATCTAATTATCCAATGAGGTTTATTGTAAATATGTTTATCTTTCTTTCCGATAATTAACTGAGAAACTTTATAACCCGCCTCCATGCCACTTTCCATATTAAAAATATTTTCATGAGTTCGAGTATATGCATTTGAGTGGTATAAGTTATGTATTAAATCATCTTTATAATTTGGTCTAAGATGTAAAGTATTAATATTATTACTAAATTTAGGTTCATATGTTTCAAGTGTTTTTGTTTCATTATTAAATTCAAAACTTTCCCACATGTCCCATTTTGGCATTTTTTTTGGTAATTTCATATTATGTTGACATTCTATCATTTGATGCCAACATTCTTTCGCAATTTCTTCTTTTGAACAATTTATGGCGGATTTATTGAAAAGTATCCCTTTTTTGTCCCATATACCAATACCGCAAGATAAAAAATCTTTTTTTGTTTTCCATAAATCTCCTTCAATTCTGGTCATTAAAAACCAAGGACTATCTGGAAAAAGTAAAATTGTTCCATTATCATTATCTTTTTGTAATCTTTTTGGTAAATAGAATAAAATTTGTGTTTGTATTTGATAACTATTTTTAAACAATTTATAATATTGATTTTTTTTTGCTAATAATTTTTTATCTAAACTTGGATATAACAAATATAAATTTTTTACATCCATGGAATTAATGAAGATATCGCCAAAAACTTTATATTTGTAATCTGAATGTTTAACATTTACACTTTCTATTTTTCTATGTTTTGTATTAATCTTAATTATTTCAGTTTCTAACATAAACTTTACTCCTTTATTTTCTAAAAACGATTGCCATACATTAAACAATACATCATTCATTGGTCCATCAAAAGAATAAAAAGAATTTATTTTACTTTCTAAATGATAACTTTTTTTATTTTTTCTAATTAAGTCATACATAAAATGTTTGCTAATTTTATTATAATCCATTCCTAAAAATATAGAAGTTGAATCAAGTATCCATTTTTTTATTTCTTTTGATAAACCATTAATTTCATCTTTCCACAATTTATTATCATAACTTTGAATTCGTTCTTTACATAGTAAAGAAGCCTTAATATAAATCCAGTTTAATTTAATTCTATCACATAATGGTATAGAATGTCCATATAAATTTTTAAATCCAGAGGCAAATAAATTATAATCTGTTATAAATGCTTTACCATATTCAATATAATTAAGTGGAGAATTAGCAATATTAATATTTCGAGCATAAATGAATTTATTTAATGGCTTTAAATGAGAAATTACTTTAAACCCATTTTCAGGATTTATAATTTCGTCAATAATATCTAAAAAATATACATAGCCGTTTGAAGATTCCGCATGCCAACAATATTCTGTATGAAGTCCTTCTTTATTAATTGATGACCTTGCTTGTCCTCCTAATAAATTATTTCTTTCGATTAAAGTAATATCTAAATTATGGCTTTCTATATATTTACTTAATTCATGAGCAGATGCTAACCCACCAACACCCCCACCAAGTATAACAATTTTCTTTTTTTCAAAATTTGACATTTTATAATAATATTTGATAAATATATATTCAATATATTAATATAAATATAATAAAATTTATCAAAACAATAATGTTAAATATATTGTTAATGTTTTAGGTTCGTCTAATTCTGGTATTATTTGATTATTTTTATAAGAAAATTGAACTTCTGTACCCACCGGTACCGCGGCTCCCCCAATAACATCTTCTCCAAAGGCATACATTTGAGCAGGTCCAATTTTCATACCTTTCATATTATAATATGTCATTAATAAAATAGTATCATTCGATGAAAAATCATTTACTGCTGGATTTTTAACAGTTATAGTATTATTGACTTTATCAATATTTATTATTTCACCTAAATCATTAAAATTCGTTCCATCAGAAACATAAATATTAAAACCAACCCAACCAAAAGTAAATAATGCCGCAGGGGCATATATTATTCTGTCGCCGGCAGTAATATCAGCAGTTATTAACCCAAGAGGAGTTTGTGGGTTAATAGCAATTGATATTTCGTCTCCTTTATTTGTATCATCAGTAGCAAATTTATAAGAATACATACTTGTTATATATTCAAATTTATATGATTTAATTTGTGTTTCACCAACTTGTACATTTTCAAAATGAACGGAAACAATTTTTACATTTCTTGCCACAAAGGCAGTATCTTCTATAATTTTTACTTGTGAGTTAGAAACAGATTCCAATTCTTGAACACTATGTAAATTCACACTATGAGATGTATTATTATAACAGGTAGTTGGTTCAACATTACTCCACCCTTCAATCCAATCTGATTCAGTGTTACAATATATTTGATATTTATTAATTAAAGATGTAGAATTAGCATTTACATTAATAATCGTTTCAATAGTAGAAATTTTTGTTTCATCAACAGAATGACTATTATTATTATAACATGTTGTTGGAGGAGAAATGCCCCAACCATTTACATATACATTTTCTGTATTACAATAAATAGAATAATTTGATATCGAATCTGTCATTATTTAAATATATTGATTTTATAATTATATATTTAATTGATTAAAATAAATTGATTAAAATAAATTGATTAAAATAAATTGATTAAAATAAATTGATTAAAATAAATTAAATATATAATTATAAAATCAATATAATTAAATGGTATTATTAACAATACCTGAACGAGGTGCTTTATCTAAATATAATAATAAAGAATTTACACAATCAAATAATAAAGACTTTTTATTATCAAAAGGAAATGTAACAAGTGCTACTGCCACAACAATTACTTTACCTTTAGGAGCAGATAATGAATATGATAATTTAGTAATAGAAATAGTAAATGGTAAAGGAAAAAATCAAGCAAGATTAATAACAAGTTTTACGGCATTAGTGGCAACAATTGATAATATATGGGATGTAATTCCAGATTCAAATTCTGAATACATTATACATATTCATAGCGGCATACTTCCATTACAAGACCAAGATAACTCACTCGAAACTATAAAATTAAGTAGTAATGTTTCTTCAATTGATGGATTTTATAATAGAACTTATATTCGTATATTAGAAGGAGATGGTAAAAATCAAATAGCAGAAATAATTACTTATAATGGAACACATAAAATAGCAAAAGTTACTCCATCTTGGAACGAATTATTATCAGATAATTCATTATATGCTATATATGGAGAATCGGGAATATCTCCAAACGGAGGAAATGATATTAATCATATTATTTTAGACGGAAATCAATCAATAATAATTGGACAACATCATTATATTCAAATTTATGATGGGACTGGAATTGGTCAAATAAGAGAAATTTCTTCAATAACAGCAGATATAATAGAAGTTTCGGAAGATTGGACAATAATACCAGATAATACATCCAAATATACAATATTTGGAGGTTGGGCTCCATCAATACATGAAAATATTGTAAAACATACAATTATTACATTAGCATGTAATATTGATTATTTAAATGGTCAAAGAATAATAATTTTAGTTAATTCTTCGATGGACGAGGCTGGATTATATAATATACAAAAAATATCAGAATTAAGTTTAAATTTACCAACTCCAGCACATGCTTATACTGTTATTACAAAATATTTTAGAGTAAAAATAATAAATATGGGAAATACTCTTGAAGGATATATTCAAACAATTATTAATTCATATAAATCTGGAAAACTTACGGCATCACTTGAAGAAACGATTGCAAATACAGATGATTGTGAGTTATCAAGGTCGGTAATTACAGGTAAAACATCCAAAGGACATTATAGAAATATTTCTTCAACATATGAAGGATTTTTACAAATGAGTATAGAAAATCCTTTAGATTCTTTTGGTTCGTTAATGACAACTCAACCTCAACAATATATAGAACTTTTATTTCTTAATAATTTTATTAATCCATTAAAAACTAAATCATTTACACGAAATGGGGCAACAA
>Ga0102943_1002562_pt1 | contig 10554 bp, 11 predicted proteins | sample SalPonC_black_MG_FD_78174 | JGI IMG/M metagenome (GOLD analysis project Ga0102943, IMG submission 78174) | Salt pond soil microbial communities from South San Francisco under conditions of wetland restoration - Salt Pond MetaG... | ecosystem: Environmental > Aquatic > Marine > Intertidal zone >...
CCGGCGTGTGTCGGTGGGCAGGCGCAGTCGCAGATCAGCGGAAAAATTGGACCGTGACTGCAAGAATCGGCAGCAAGAGTCCTGCGAGCGCGATCGATACGCCCATCGGAAAGGCTCGTGGCGTATCGATGGCCAGCCAGCCCGTCGGCCCGCGAGAGCCAACAGCCGCGCGCGCGACGCCGACGCCTGCTACTCCGGCCAGCAGAGCGGCGGAGAGCACCAGAGCGAAATTGCCCCAATGCTCCGGTGGAACGAAGAGAACGACGGCGGGCAGCATCTTCACGTCGCCACCGCCCATGAGCCCAAGCGCGAAGAGAACTGCCAGGGCCAGGAAGACGGCGACGCCCGCCGCAAGCCTCAAGCCAAGCTCGTCGGGAGCGAAGAGCGGAACGCTCGTCGCGAATATAATGAGAGCGGCAAGCACGAGCCGGTTCGAAATTCTGAGCCGCGCGAGATCGCCGAATGCGACGGCGACGAGCAGGGGTGCAAGAAGGAGCATGGGAATCATGTTGCCGATCATACCGACGACCTCGCACGCTGCGGTGACGGCTTCTCGGCAGCGAGAAGCTTGTAGACCAGCTCTGCCTTGTTCTCGACACCGGCCTTGCCGTAGACGTTTCTCAGATGGGTCCTCAACGTCGCCTCGGCAATGCCGAGTTCACGCTGGATGGACTCGTTTGACAGACCCTGGCTCAGGAGAAGGCAGACGCGGTATTCGGCGCGGCTCAGCCCTGCGGGATTCGCGAAATCGAGAAGATTGATCCGGTCGTCGCCGCCAATTGTCGGCCGCGAGGCCACGAGGCGTTCGAAAAAGCTGCCCGGCGCGCGCTCGCTCCATGCGCGTTGAAGCGAGAACGCAAGCGTTTCGATCCGTGCGAGCAATTCACCCGCAACCTCGCGATCGAAGTGAACTTCGAGATAATCGTGTCCCTCCTCGCCGCAGCCCAGCGGACAGACGATGAGTTCGCGGAGCGCGCGACGCGACTGAAAGGTGGTTATCGCAGGGTCGAGGTCCGAGACCATCGACGACTGCCAGACCGTGCCCGATCTGGCCCGCCGCGCGAATTCGCCGAGCACGCAATGCGTGTAGGCGCGGCTAAGTCTTGGAACGAATGCACCCGGCGGTCTCCTGTCGTAGGAGATGAAACGAGGCGCATCGCCCACGCGTCTCCCGTACCGCGAGACTCCGGCCGCATCCGCATCAAAGGCGCTACAGATCTCGCTAAGTGCATTCGGCAGCGGTGACGTTCCATCGGTAACCGCATACCACGCAGAAATGGCAGCCATAAAACGGCGTTCGTGCCTCTCGCGCTCAATTGCGCCGAGTGCCAAATTTTTCACAACAACAGCCCTTCACCCACAAAAGGCTGCCCGACCTAATAACCTCGGTCGCTTGCTCTGAGCACCATCCTAATGGAAAATCCGTCGAGAAAAAGCATTTTCCTTAGGCGCTGCGTGAATTCATCGTTCCAGTCCGGTCATCAGCGACATATCGGCGGCATACATCGGAAAGGCCACTGAATGCGGACAATGAATCGCGGCGCTAATTCGACATGCTGAGCCAGCGGATCACTGTCGGACCGACGGTCATCAGGATAAGCGAGGGCAGCATGAAAGAGGCCAGAACGATGGACATTTTCACTGGCAACTTGTTCGCCATCTCCTGCGCCGCGAGTTCGCGATGGAGGCGCATCTCGTGGGCATAGGTGTGGAGCGCCTCGGTCATGGGCGTGCCGAACTGAAGCGATTGCTGCACCACCTTGGTGAAAGAGGCGACCGTATCGACGCCGCAGCGCTCCGCCATCTCGCGCATGGCTGCATCGCGTGGTCGGCCGGCCTGGATCTGGCGCTGCACCGTCAGGAGTTCGACCGAGAGCTCGGGGCAGACACTGGCGAGTTCGTTGCCCACCCGCGTCATCGCGGCATCGAGACCGAGACCTGCCTCGACGGAGATCTGCAGAAGGTCGAGGGCGTTCGGAAAGCTTTCCGTGATCCTCATCCTGGTTTCCCGTGCCCGGGATTCGACATGTCTGGTCGGCAAGAAATATCCGATGAAGGTCAGGATCGCGATGACCTGGAAGATCTGCAGCTGGGTCAGCCCTCCGAGCCGACCGGAAAGTCCGAGCGGCAGGGTGAGCCCGGGCAGGGCGGCGAGCCCGAGGAACAAAATGAAGACCGCCGGCAGGCCTGCGCCGAGCGCAATCCGGACCATGGTGTAGACAGGGACTGCGCTTTCCCTCCGATATCCCGCCTGTATCAGCTTGATCTTCAGCCGCGACAACTCGCCCGGGTTCTTCGGGATGAACGTTCTCAGGATACCCTTCGAGGTCTCGACGCGATCCTTCAGAAGCGCCTTGTCCTGGCGCTGCTGCAACCGGGCCTGACGGGTCCGGGTCAGACGCGCCGTGGCAGGATCGACCTGGGTCGCGGCGTTCGTCACACCGAAGAACGCAAGTGCTCCTCCGAGGCCGATAAGCAGAAGGACGAGTGTCCTCGGATCGAGGCCGACGCGGAGCGAAACGAGTTCGAGAGCTTCGATCATTTTCGGTTCTCCTCAGATCCGGAAATTAACGAGATGACGCAGGATCAGGTAATTGATCACGGTAAAGCCGATGACGACGCCAGCGAAGATCGGAAATAGAGGATCATCCATGACGCCGCCGAAATGATCGGGCGTCGTGAGCATGCTGAAGGCGAAGATACCGACCGGCAAAATCGAAAGAAACTGTCCGGTCATTCTGCCTTCGGACGATATCGCCTTGATGCGGCGGCGCATCGCAATTCGGTTGCGGACCGTCTCGGAGAGAAGTCGCGTGACCCTTGCGAGGTCGCCTCCCGTGCCATGCTGAATGCCGATCGAAGCCGCCAGAAAATAGGCGTCCTCGAGATCGACACGCTCGGCGAAATCCTGCACGGCATCGGTCAGGTCGTCGCCGTAACTTATCTGGTCGTAGATGATCCCGAACTCGGTGCCCAGAGGGTCCGGCATCTCGTTGGCAACGGAGCCGATCGAGGTGTTGAGCGGGTGGCCGACCGACAGCCCGCGGGACATCAGGTCGAGAGCGTCGGGCAGCTGCGAAACGAGCTTCTCGAGGCGCTTCCTACGCCGCTGCCGCACGACCATGATCGGAAGGCCGAAGCCCAGGAGCGGACCGAGGACGACCGCCTGGAGCGTCGGCATGAAGCCCATCGCGATCAGCGCGACGGCGCCCGACGCCGAAGCGCAGAACCAGACGAACCGCCGCGGCTGGACCAGAATGCCGGCCTGGTTCAGATCGCGCGGCAACGTGGCCAGGAACGGAAGACCGCGCAGTCCCCGCCCCTCCTCGCTGGGCTTGAGAAGCGCGAGGAGCTCGGGGGTCTTCTTGCCTTCGGCGATCATCCGCAGCCGGCGGTTGTGCGCCTCGTCATAGGTCTCGCCGCGCCAGAGCAGCTGGATCAGTCCAGTGACGAAGAGCATGATCCCGAGAAAGGTGCCCGCAAAGACGGCGTAGCCGCCGGGCGAATTGTCCGCCCCGGTCAGCGCTATGAATTGGTCGAGCACATCAGTCTCCCGTATCCATGAAGATGTTCTCGTCGATCTGCACGCCGGCCGCGAGCAGTTCATCGAAACAGCGCGGCCGTATTCCGGTCGCGCGGAAGTCGCCGACCACCATGCCATCGGCGCGTTTACCGGAGCGGCGGAACACGAAGATATCCTGCATCGTGATGACCTGGCCTTCCATGCCGGTAATCTCGGAGATCGACATGACCCGCCGCGTGCCGTCCGACAGACGCGAGAGCTGGACAACCATGTTCAGGCCCGAGGCGATCTGCGCCCGGATCGCCTGCAGCGGGAAGTCGACGCCCATCATCGTCACCATCTGCTCGAGACGGCCGAGCGCATCGCGGGCCGTATTGGCGTGCACCGTCGTCATCGACCCGTCGTGACCGGTGTTCATGGCCTGAAGCATGTCGAAGGTCTCGGCGCCGCGGACCTCGCCGACGATGATCCGGTCGGGCCTCATCCGGAGCGCGTTCCGGACGAGTTCGCGCTGGTGAACGGCCCCCGTTCCCGTAGGGCTCGGCGGGCGGGTCTCGAGGCGTACCACATGGGACTGCTGCATCTGGAGTTCGGCCGCATCCTCGATCGTCACGATACGCTCGTGGTCCCCGATATAGGAGGACATGGCGTTCAGCATCGTCGTCTTGCCGGAGCCGGTGCCGCCGGAGATCAAGACATTCATCCGTGCCTGAACCAGCGCTCGGAGAAGCTTCGCGGCCTTCTCGTTCAGCGAGCCGCGCTCCATGAGGCGGTCCATCGTGTAGGGCTGCTTCGCGAACTTCCGGATCGAGACCGAGGGGCCGTCAATGGCGCAGGGGCGAATGATCGCGTTGACACGGCTGCCATCCTCCAGGCGGGCATCGACCCAGGGCTGACTCTCGTCCACCCGCCGGCCGATCCGCGAGACGATCTTGTCGATGATCCGGAGCAGATGGCGCTCGTCGCGAAACCGCGTCTGCGTGCGCTCGAGAACGCCCGAACGCTCGACGTAGACGTTCTCGTGGCCGTTGACGAGAATGTCGTTCACGGTCGGGTCTGCAAGCAGGGGCTCGAGCGGTCCGAAGCCGAGGACCTCGTCGATCAGTTCGTCGACGAGACTGCGGAATTCCTCCGAACGCATAGGGGTCCCTTTATCGCTCAGCGTCTCGTTGACGAGGGCGGCGATCTCACGGCGCAATTCTTCCGGCTCGACCTTGTCGACCACCGAAAGGTTCAACCTGTCGAGGAGGGCTTCGTGAAGAACGCTCTTCAGCTCGAGCCGCTTCGAGAGGGCGATGTCTTCGGTCGAAGGCAGATCCGGCGTGATCTCGGCGACCCCCGCAGCGGGTCGAAGCGTCACGACCTTATCGGCGGCCGAAGCACGATCCTTGGAAAACGACTTGAACATTTACCTGCCTCCTATCCTTGAGCCACAGTGGCGGCCGCCTGCTGCGCCTTGACGTCTTTGATGAGTTGTCGAGCGATGTTGTCGATTGCCCGTGAGAGCGGTGAGCGCGAGCGCACCCGGGAGATCGGCACCCCGCGGTCCGAGGCACTGCGGCAGGCCTTCGCATCGTCGGGAAGCCAGTGTCCGAAGTCACGCTCGAGGATCTGCTGGGCCACCTTGTGGTGCCTTTTGGGAAGCATCGGCCTGACCTCGCGGGAGACGACCATCTGAACATCAAGGTTCAGGGCATCCTCGGTCAGGATGTCGATCAGGCGCCGCGCCTGGCGGATCGTCGGAACCGTGGTATCCGTCATGAGCAACAGGCGGTCCGTCCGGTCGATCACGGCCGGCATCCAGTCGCAAAGTACCCTTGGCAAGTCTACGATGACGAAATCGTAGGCGTCGCGCAGCGTGTCGATCAGCGCCGCAGCCTGGCTTCGCCCCAGCGCCTCGATCGGACAGAGTGTCTTCGGCGCGGTCAACACCCTGAGTCCGCTCGGATGCTCGACAAGCGCCTGCTCGATGTAGTTCGCATCGGGCACGGTGCCGTCTGTGATCATCTGATAGAGCGCGTCGGTCGGCTCGATGTCGAGGTGGCTCGCGACGCCGCCGTACTGGATATCGAGATCGACGAGCACGACCTTGTGCTGGCGGGTCTTCTTGATCAGCCCCTTGGGGTCAAGGAGCCTTGCGGCGAGATTGACGCCGAGCGTCGTCGCACCGAGGCCGCCACGCGCCTGCGTCACACCGATAACGCGGCCAAGCCTCGGGTCCGGAGCGCGGAGCGCCGGAACCTGGTATTCCTGTCCCCTTGCCCAATACTCGATCCGCTCGGCGAGCTCGGCCGATGGTGCGTTGTCGGGCAGGATCTCACTGACGCCGGCGTCGCGGAAGCGGCGCGCCTCGGCGAGCGAAAGGCTTTCGTCGGCAAGTGCTATGATTGCACGCTTGTCGCCCACTTTCTTCTTGAAATCGACGAGGGCGGTGAGTTCGGCCTCGGGCGTGTCGCCCGCCTTGAAGATGATGAGGTCGACGTCCTTCGCCATCCCCACCGCGCTGCCGTTGACGCTCGACAAGAGCTCCCGGTGGGCATCCACCCTGAGCGATGGCGTCCGCCGCAGCGATCTCTTGACCGACGCCACGGTCGCATCGTCGTCGGAGAACATCACGATCCTGTTAGCCATTTATCGTCTCCTTGCCTGCCACGTCGTCAGCCGTCGTTCCCGGCGGCGAGATCCTCGCCCGGAGCGACCGCTCTGAGCGAAGGAAACGGGGGCGATTGGTCGAATGTCGCCGTCGCCGCGCCCGCCATCGAGGCGAGCGAACCGACCGGCGTGATGAATTCGAAGTCGAGACCGGTCAGTTCGACCGAAACGTTCGGCACGAAGGGGCCGCCGAGAAAGTTGATCGCGGGGTCGAAAGCGTAGGTTATCCGGAGATTTTCGCGCGTCGCATTCGGGGGCAGCGCCGCGCCGAGGCGTCCCCAGATCTCGTCGGCGGTCGCGGTCGAGGCGCCGGTTTCCGCCAGGGTGCAACTCCGTGCCACCTGGGCGCAGATCGTGCCGCCGACCGCGTTGCCGTCCGCGTCCAACAGGCCCCCGTCACAGGAAGCCCCGAAATCGGGCGTGACGGCGTCCGCTCCCGCTGCTCCGCGGACATTGGTGTCGGGCACATTGGGGCAGACAGCCGGGCGCACCGTGGCCGTCCGCGCGGCCACCGCAAGAGCCTTCTCGGTGGCGGAGAAGTGATAATAGAACCGCGCGAAATCGATCGACCCCAGAAAGATCAGCAGAAAGAGCGAGACCCCGATCGCGAGCTCGACCAGCGTTGTGCCGCGCTCATCGCAGACGAGATCGCGATATGAGGTCGCCTGTCTCACGAGCCGAAGATCCTGCTCTCGTCACTGATCGTTGTGGTGATCGTTGCTGCCGGGTTGCCGGTGGCGAAGCGTACGATCCCCGAGAACGGAAACTGGATCTCCAGCGTTGCCGTCACCTGGGCGATCGGCGCCGGCGAGACACGATATTCCCCGACAGTCCCTTCGCAGCGGCTTTCGAGATTGACCCCGGTCACCGTGATCGCCGGTGGAAAGCCGGAGCTGGAATTCGCGTTTCGCTCGATGAGTTGCCGAAGCGTGGCGTCCGACACGAAGCTGCCGATCGTGCCGCCGGTGCTGCAGAGGTTGCTCGGAACCACGCGTCCGACATAGCGGCTGGCGTCTCGCACGCCCTGAATAACGGCCTGGTAGGAATAGAACATCCGGCCGCCCTCGATCGTCACGCCCAGGACAAGCAGGAGAAGCGGCATGCCGATGGCAAGCTCGACGAGCGCGAGCCCGCGCTCGTCGCGGCGGAGACGTCGGAGAAAGCTGCGCAGTGACATCGTTCCCCTCACCGGTAAAGCTGCACGACGTCGCGGAACGTGCCCCCCGGCGAGCCCGCACCGCCACCACTGCCGCCGGCCGAGCCCAGGACTTCGCCGTAGATCGAGAGCGTCGGCGGCGATGTCGGGGCCGAGCTGACCGGCTCGGTGAGGAAGATCTTCACGTATTCGTGGACCGGCACGTCGAGGGTCTTGCCCTTGACCTCCGTGCCTCCGTTCGACGGGTCGCAGTTCACGGACGCGACGTAGATGACACGGCGTTCGGGCTTCGGAGCAACGTTGGGCGAGCACTGGCCGCCGACCGTCTCCTCGAGAAGACCGTCGATCAGCGACGAGCCAGTCGGCGGCGGGGGTTCCGAACCCGTGGCATCGGCCTCGGCGATCGCGTCGGCCGTCGCATCGGCCATCTTGATTTCCGCGAGATACATCTCCCACCGCGTGCCCGTCAGCTTGTTGCCCGTAGGAAGGCCATGCGCGTCGCGGGGATCGACGAGGTCGTGGTTGGCCGACACGTACCCGGCGTCATCCCACCCCCCGTCGCCGTAGGGGCCGCAATCGGGAAAGCAGGTATCGCGCGGAAGACCGGCTGCATCGGACGCCTCGGAGTTGGTCTTTATGCAGCTGCCGCCGCCCTTGGGCTTGATGCCTTTCACGACGTTCGGCGCAGGCGCATAGGCTTCATTGTTCGTCCGGTTGTTCATGTTGCCGCCCCACATGTCGAAGCGAACATTGAAGGCGTGATCCTCGATACCGACCTTCTGGCCCGGCTCCGTGTCCACCCCGTTCTGCGAAAAGCACTGGCTGACGCTGCCGACGGCGCCGACGACGCACCGGATCTTCTGCGCGCCCTTGAGGCCGCCGCAGGGGCCCTCGTCGTCGACGAGAACATCGTCGGGGTCGAGAAAGCCGAAGTTCCCGGGGCCCCAGGCGTCGTTGCCCGCGGCGCGCAGGTGAAGCATCTGGCCAATGTTGTCCTCGGCGCTCCAGAGCGCGCCGGTCGCCGGATCGGCGGGCGGAATGCAGAACATCAGGGGCGTTATATCGCAGGCGTATTGCGTCATGCCGGCGATCGACCCCGCGGCGACGTTGCTGTCGACCTGGGCATTGCCGGTGAGCGTGGCGAAGGCCCGCGCGAAGGAGAAGCCGGCGTCCATCGGATCGAGCTGGACGGAGACGTAGCGGGCGGCATCCGCCTCGGTGGTTGCCTCCGTAACCTGCGCGAGATCGCTGGCCGGCAGGCTGCTGTAGAACGTGAGCGTGTAATCCGCGGCGGCGAAGTCGCCGCCTCCGTCGCCGTAGGTGCGGTAGTCCTCGATCATCGCCTCCGCCGCGGCCGTCGCACGAGTGATCGCGTCGGGCTTGCCGTCAAGCTCGCCCGCCGCGGCCAGCGCCACGTGGTCGGTGTAGGCCTGCATTTCCGAATGCGTGACCCCGATCCGGCCGACGTCGAAGGTGAGTGCCAGCAAACCGCAAAAGAGCCCGACAAGAACGCCGATCAGGGGCAGGATCGAGCCCCGCTCATCGTGTCCTATCGTCATTCCGAGACGTTTGATCATGGCCCCCGCCCCTATCCTCGGTTCAGTTGAGCTCTGCGTCCGAGACTTCGGTGCCGCGGCGGACGCGGATCGTCTGGCGCGGTGCGTCTTCTGGCACGGGCGACTTTTCCTGCAGGATGTCGCGCAGCCGGACAGACTCGAGCGGCTCGTCGACCTCGTTGTCGAGCGAGCGCAGCGTCAGGCTGAGGCGCCCCGCGCTCTGCGCCAGCGACAGGCGCTGCGCCTCGTCGGGCGACACGTCGACGGTGACGGTGCGCGCGATCTGCGGTGAATCGTCGTTCTCGTCCGCGGTCTGGTCGACGCCGATGACGCGCACGTTCTGAAGAATGGTGATCGCGCGCATGTCATCGCGCGAACCTCGGGTCATCACGATGTCGACGAAGTCGCCGGGTGTGACGAAGCCGCCGACCGAGCTTGTCGCGTCGACCGTTATCGCCATGGCGCGCCGCGACTTCTCGAGGGACTGGATGATCGTGACCTTCTCGCCGAAGTCGGAGACCTTCGAGGCGAGGATGATATCGCCCTTCGAGAAGGCCCGCTTGGCCCGGCGCGCGTCCTGCCCGCTTTCGGGAAGCAGCTTGTCGAAGCCCTCGAAGGCGCCCGGCGGGGCCGCGTGGACGGGCCAGGCGATGGTGCTGAGAAGATGCGACTCGATCGTCTGCCCGAAGGCGATGTCGGAGCTGGCGACGACGATCGGAACAGTGGCCGACAATTCCGCGTTGTTGGCTTCGGCTGGCGCCGGCGTCAGGTAGTCGCGGGCGAGATAGGTCGTGCCACCGGCGACGATGAGCCCGGTCAGAGCGGTGAAGAGAGAAGCGAGACGCATGGCAGGGTTCTCCGCACTGGAATACATGGCAGGCCGGTCTGGCCGCGAGAAAAGGCGGTCCGCGCGACGACCTGCGCCGCGCGGAACGTTCGACTTACTCCTCAGCGACGGCGCAATTGGCGCCAGTCGTTGCGTCACAGGGCATTTCGAGACCAGCTCCGACCATCGCACCGGTGATTTCGTTGGAAAGGCCGCCGAGCGCGACGGTGCCGACGCCGATCGCGAGTGCGAGGCCGATGCCGTACTCGGGCAGCGTGAGGCCACGCTCGTTCCCGATAAGGCGCTTGAAGAAGGCTTTCATGTTAATACTCCTGAACTCATGCCGCTGAGGGCAGTTGTGATCTCGCCCACCCCTCGGACGGACGCTCGAGTTCCCCCCACTCCGAGGAACACGACGAGGCTACGACACCGCCGCAGCGGCCCGCATCGTCCGGACAGATGAGAATTACGCGTGTGGGTTGTATTTTTGTCCGTCGACTGGTCGTGCCGAACGCAAAACGGGCCATCGAAAGCGGAGCCGTGCCAATACGCGAATCATCGATCCTCGTCAGGCACCGCAATTCGGTGCCCGGAAATTGCCGGGCCGTGGCGCACTTCCGATACGATTATGGGGAGAATGAAGACGATATCTGTTGCACTTCAGCGCCAGACTACGAAGTATTGAACTTCATACCCCATCTCGCTGGAAAGCCAATGACAAATACGATATGTGCTACCGCAGGAGTTGAGCGGCGACAGTGTTGGAGGGTGGATAATTTGAGCATCAAGCAATTGTATTCCGCGGCCTGCATCGCCACGATCATTGCAGGAAATCCCGGCG
>Ga0102943_1002563_pt1 | contig 10548 bp, 6 predicted proteins | sample SalPonC_black_MG_FD_78174 | JGI IMG/M metagenome (GOLD analysis project Ga0102943, IMG submission 78174) | Salt pond soil microbial communities from South San Francisco under conditions of wetland restoration - Salt Pond MetaG... | ecosystem: Environmental > Aquatic > Marine > Intertidal zone >...
ATATCCAGCCGATCACCTTGCAGGGCGTTGTGCATACTTTTGGTGCATTGATAATATTCATCCTCGCCGGTCATGACTTCCCAGCTTGCCTGTATTCCCAGTTCATTTTTAAGGGGGATTAAGCGATGAAGGATTTCTGCCACCCCCCCTCCTTCCCGGGTGGAATTGATATGGACGACATTTATTCCTTTCAGCGGCTCTGCCAATTGTCGAAGACGTTGAATAACATTCTTACCCAGGAGTTGTTCGTATTGTTCAAGCGAAACAGTCATTCTGCACCCCCTTTTCCGAGATGTCTCGCAAAGACGAGCGAAAGTTGGTCACGTAATTCCAAAAGAGTGTTGAAATACGGATCAATGGACGCAATCTCTTCCGCCAGAGAAGCACACTCAGGTCCGAAACTCAACAACCATTCGCTAAAATCGTCTTTACCCGAAGCGGTTCGACGGCGGGAATCAATAAAATGATAAAATATACTGCTGACCGAAATCCGGGGAATAGATTCGGATAGTTCTTCAGGCGTGGAAACGCGAATGTTGGTATCGAAAATGACAATTTGGGAACGAATAAAGAAAAAGGGATGAGCGACCTCGGCCACGGGGACAAAACCCAGTTCATCCATTCGTTCCTCAATAACATCAATCAATTTCTGGCGCAGATCATCCATAAATTCATAGTCGGTGGGATTGATTATGGCCAGCTTTTCGGCCAGACGGCGGTCATGGAGTTCATGATAGGCCCATGCCGCAAAATCGTTTTGATATTCCGGATCAACAAAGCGGGGACGTAATATTGCATCCCAAAAATGATAGTACATAATCCCCCGTTCCGTTTTCATGAGACGGTCTCTTAATTCCCTGAGATTATGGACCCTTTCACCCGTTGCAATGGTAATGAGCGCGCAGTCTTTTAGTGCAAAGAGATCAGCCATGGCGATATTCCTTTCCATTTAAGTAAGAAAATGGATTCGCGAAATAAATTATTATATCTTGTATTTTCAATAAATTGAATAAATTCGATTTTTGAAAATTGGTGTTATAAAAGCACCCTTAAACATCACATACGAAGAAAATACAAAACGACTATACAATAAGAAATCTCACAAAAAGAGGACGAAAGTCAAGAACTATTTTTCAGCAATTCTAATTTCATTCTTTCACAAAGCCAGAAAGGCACAAAGGGTCAGAAAACCAAATAAAAGCGTTGTGTCTTGGTGTCTTTGTGCGAGTTTCTTAACTATAAAAAAATTCATATTTAGAATTGCTTGTTGCTGGTTCCCGACATTGACAAACCAAGCGCGGCTCTATACAATTTAATTTTCTAAATAATAATAATTTGTGCCCCCCTTTTCAGCGTTGTTCTTTTGACCCGATTTACAAGAAGGGATGAAAATACCACCAGCTGTGAATGGGGACGATTCCTATCACTCGATCATCGAGTATCAGATTCGGAGGGTACCATGAGCGACAACGAAAATGACGTAATTTTGATTGCGGATTCCCTTGATGAATCTGCGTCCCCAACTCCCTTTCGCGAACGGGGAATCGCTGGCGGCAGTACAAAAGCGATGGTAAAAGCAGTTAACGTTAACGAATTGAAGGAAAACGTAAAAAAATTTTTTTCGCAACTCAATGAAATCCTGGTTACCGGCGGCGATAAGGTGGGAGAATTCAGCGTAAATCAGGTGGAGATTTCCGCCCAGATCACCGGGGAAGGTAAGATATGCCTTCTGGGCAGCGGCACCAAAATGAGTGTAAACGGCGGGTTAAAGTTTATCCTTACACGCAAAAATTAAATTAAAATCAAATTTTGGGCCGGCAGGCATGAGATATATTAATTTAGACATATCCATTGACCCAAAAACGCCGGATGGGTATCCGGTACGGGCCGATTCAGATGTGTCCGGTCAGGCCCGGGGCCTGCTCGGCACCGATCCCGCAGATACCCAACTGTTGCAGGCACTTGAAATGCTGGACCGCAGGGATACGGACCGGGGTGCCCTGGCCGACATGGGGGCCTTTTTATTCGAGACCTTATTTACAGGCCAGGTGGAAACGCTGTTCCAGCAGAGCTACGGCAGAATCACGGCTGATGATGAAACCGGGCTTCGCATCCGGCTTAGAATTGATCCCCCGGAAATTTCGATCCTGCCCTGGGAATTGATCTTTACAGATACGGCCGGCGGTTTTTTAAGCGCTTCCCGCCGCACCTCCCTGGTGCGGTACATTGAAACCATACGGTCGGTCGGCAATCTTGAAGTCACATTTCCCTTGCGAATACTGGTGGTGATGCCGGACAGTGTAGAGCCGTATCCACAACTGGATGCCGCCGTTGAAAGACGCCATCTTGAACAGGCGTTGGCGCCTTTGGGGAATAAAGTGACAGCAATTTTCCTCGAGGGAAACGTGACCTGCCGGAATATCAGCGATGCCTTGGTTGAAGCGCCGTTTCACTGTCTTCATTTTATCGGCCACGGCGAATTTGAAAACGAAACGGGTTTTGTGTTGTTGAACACACCTGACGGACAGATTGATCCGGTGGATGACGTCCGGTTTGCAGACCTGTTCCGGAACCATCCGTCCATGAAACTGGTGGTACTCAATGCCTGTAAGGGGGCGCAGGTTTCATATGTTCATCCTTTTTCCGGCATGGCGCCGAACCTCGTTAACCGGAATATCCCCGCAGTAGTGGCCATGCGGTATCCCATCATGGATAAAGCAGCAGTCCTGTTTGCCCGGGAATTTTATCTGAAATTGTTCACCGGCTGGGATACAGGCCGGGTCGATGTGGCCATTGCCCATGCCAGAAACCGCCTGGCCGGAGAATTCCCGGATCAGCGTGAAATCTGTACACCGGTCCTGTTTTTACGGGCAAAAAATGGGGTGCTGTTTGATAAATCCGCTGCCGGCGGTTTCAGAAACATTCCCCTTACCCGGAAAGGCCGGGATGCGGTCCGCGAGGTCAAACAGACCTATGAAGATAATTTAGCCAGGCTTGACCGTTCAAATGATAAAGCAGGGCTGGAACGCCAAATCCGCCTGATAACGTTGGGCAGATATGCCCAGATATCTGCAGCCGCATCCATTGTGATACTGTTTCTATTTTCCTGGGTGAATCTGTTTGATGTGCTGAGCCTGGACACCTGGGCGGAAACATTAGTCGTCAGTGCGGCCAATCCATTTAAAAACCGAACCTTCAGCAAAGAAATTGCCGTCATCGGCATAGACGATCCGTTATTCGGAGAAGCGTGGCGGGGGACTAAGCATCCGGCCATGATTGAACACCTGTCTGAGGCCGGGGCCCAAACCCTGGTGTTTGATCTGTGGTTTGACACGCCGACGGCCCATGATGAACGGTTTTCCCAGGCTGTTGGCCAGGCAGTTGAAAATGGGACCCGGGTGGTGGTCGGTATCCAAAAATTGGACGAGGGACTTCCAATGATCATTCCTGAATTAAAAGAAAAAGGGGTGGATTACGGCATCCTGTGCATGGGTAGGAAGCTGAAACGGACGGTTTCATTTCCCCTGGCCCTTTTCAAATCCGATGTGGATCAAAACAAAGCGAAAATTCCCCTTGCAAGGACCGGTGAATATTATTCTCTGGCTTTGACCGCCTATGCCGCCCATCGAGGACTTAAGATTCAAGGCGCCCAGGAGGATCGGATGTCCGTGGGACTGATTTCCGATCATCATTCTCCACAGACGGTTCATGCGTCAAAGATCCGAAAGATAAGAAGCAAGGAAGGGTGTATGCTTTATACTCCCGGAGACCGCTTGGCCGAGCGCATACTGGACCCCTATCCCATGTCCGTAATCAGAGATCAATCCCGGTGGTTTTCATATCAGGATGTTTTGGCAATGCCCCCGGAAAGAGCAAAGGTTCTGTTTGAAAATAAACTGGTGTTGATTGGTGTTCGCAATAAAAACGATCAACGGGAAGAAATCCGCGGTTTCAGTTGTAAAAACCGATACGGCGTTGAATTCCATGCCGAAGCAATCAATACATTGATGGACAAAGTTGTTGTTCGCCCGTTGGGCGCTGCCGGCCGTATTCTGTTCATGGTGTTCATGGGCTGTTCTGCAGCGTTTATCCGCTCAAAATTGTTTTCTGGGCCTTTCTGGTGGACGGTTGCTGCGGTCCTGGCCGTTCACATCGTTTATTCTGCCTGTGTGCTTGTTTGTTTTGCTGCATATGCCCTTTTATTGAACGTCCTTTACCATCTGGCTGCTTTCTGGGTGACCTATGGCATCACGGCCCGATTGGAGAAAAAAATGCATTAACCGTTGTTAACCGTTATGGTCATAACGACGAAAAGGAGAAGAAAAATGAAAAAAAATGCGTTGTTTCAGAATATTTTTCTTTTATCAGCCTGCATATTTTTCATGGCAGGGTGTGGGCCTGGAAAAATTGATCTGATTGTGGTTAACGACATGCCGGCTGCCCGGTCCGGGAATAATCATGTTCAGGTGATCCGCACCGGAGAAGGCATGGACGCAGTAAACGCAATGGAATTAAAACAGGGCGATGAGGTGGTAACGGACAGCCGTTCCCGGGCCGTTATCTGGCTGTGGGGAAACAGCCGGCTGTTTCTGGGTCCGGATACCCATATCCGTTTGGTCAACCCCAGCCACATCATTGAGCTGATTTCAAAATTCGGCGATAAAATCAGTAAACTTTTTGTTGATGCCAGACAGTCCCTGCAGGTGAATACCCTGGATGTGACCTATGGCAATGAAGGGACTGAGTTTGAGGTAACCCTTGAGCCGGGCAATATCACCACGTTGACGGTTCTCAAAGGCGCGGTCCGGATCAGTTCAAAAACCGCGGCCTTTTCTCCGTTACGGATTACACGATTCAATCGATGCCGGGTGGTTCCAGGTAACCCGCCTGTCACGAAAAAAATAAACCGGGAACAGGCCAATGAGATCATGGAATGGGTCAACGCCTTGGAACGGGTGTCTTCCGGTAAAACGACCCGGCTTCTCACGCCGGATTTAACCGGCTTGTCACTGGCAAATGCCCGCCGTTTGATTTACGAAACAGGCCTTGCGCCAGGAAGCCTTAAAGGACGGATTACCGGCCGGTATCCCTTGAATACCATTGTTGATCAAAAGCCTCGTCCCGGAACCCGCCTGAATCGAAAGGGAATTGTTCACCTTCTTTATGAAGCGGAAGCCACGCACGTGCCGGATCTGGTTGGCAAAAGAATTCACTTTGCATCGTCTGTTCTGTCCGGTAAAAAATTGAAACAGGGCCGTGTAGACCATAAAATAACAGGAAGATATCCGGCAGACACCATTGTTTCCCAGCATCCCCTGCCCGGCAGCCGGGTGATGACTGGAACAACCGTTACCCTGGTGGTGGAAGCACCGTCTGTAATTGTTCCTCAATTAATTAACCGGCAGATCAATCAGGCCCGGCAGATACTTTACAATGCCAATCTGAAACCTGGTCAGGTTCGGACCGAATTATCCGACAGCCCGCATGCAGGAATTGTCCAGCATCAGAGTATCAATGCCGGTACCCGTGTCCGTCCCGGCACGGAGGTGCACCTGACCATGACCGAGGCCGGCAGCAGGGTTCCCCATATTGTAAATCAAAATCACAAAACAGCCGTTCAGCAGCTGCGCAATGCCGGGCTGTCGCCGGGCCGCATTTCCAGGCAGACGTCGGCACATCACGCCGCCAATACGGTTTTGTCCTGTAGCCCCGGCCAGGGATCATTGGTCCGCAGAGGTACCCGGGTGAATCTGGTTGTATCCGTCAGACCTGCCCGACAAACACCACAGGTATCCAAGTGTACTGTTCCCAATGTAATGAACATGACTAAAGAGGCGGCGTTGGCACGATTGAAACAATACAGGCTAAATGGTATTGTGGATTTGCAGATGAGCGGAAATTTTGTGTCCAAACAGGTACCATCTGCCGGTACTGTCGTTCCTTGCGGATCAACAATCCGCCTGAATATCGGCACCCTTTATTAATAACACTCGATCATCGCGTAACAGGATACTGTTTTTATGGACAATACAAAAAATAAATCATTCCAGGAAAAGTATGACCTGTTCAGGGGGCTGGACCCGGATGTTCTCCAAAAAAAATTTCTCAATGCCCTGCTGAGAATACAGAATGTCAGGCGTGGATCAATCTGGATTAAACGGGGCAGGACTTATGTCTGTGTTGAGGCTGCCGGTATTGACAGTGAAAATATTGTGGGGGTCACCCTGGATGCAGGCTCACCCTCCATTGTGGGATGGGTTATTGAAAACGGTAAGAGGACCATTGCCAAAGCGGTCTCCGACCGCCGGCACAACCGGGAGGTGGAAGCACATTTCGCCATAAAAAGCAGCCAGATCCTGTGCTTCCCATTATTGGTAAACGGAGAGATCTTTGGGGCGGTACAGATCATTGACACCAACCCTGACAGTATTCATCTTAATCTGGAGTCTTCATACCTCTCCCATATTCAAAACCTGGTTGAAATCTGTTCCATAGCCCTGGGCAATGCCCTGAGTTATGCCAAGGAACAAAAAAAAAATCGCAGGCTTTCATCGACCCTGTCCAGAATTGAAAAGAAAAATACCATTATCGGCCAGAGCAAAGCGTTTCACACAAGCATGGAGCTTGTCAAAAGCTATGCAGACACCGACTTCAATGTACTGATAACCGGTGAAAGCGGCACCGGCAAGGAACTTGTGGCCGAGCGACTGCACAGGAACAGTGCCAGAGTGGATTATCCTTTCCTGGCCCAGAACTGTTCGGCCATTCCAGAAACCCTTCTGGAAAGCGAATTGTTCGGGTATAAAAAAGGCGCGTTTACCGGTGCAACCCGGGACCGGGCCGGATTATTTGAGGCGGCTGACGGCGGCACAGTGTTCCTGGACGAAATCGGGGATATGCCCATGGGCACCCAGGCCGGACTTCTGCGGGTGCTGCAGAAAAACGAAATCAAACCATTGGGTTCCAACCGGGTCCAATTTATCAATGTCAGAATCATTGCAGCCACCAATAAGGACCTTGTTGGAATGATCCGGGAAAACCGATTCAGACAGGACCTGTATTACCGTTTGTCCATACTGCCGGTCCACCTGCCGCCATTGCGGGCACGAAAGGAAGACATTCCGTTGCTGGCCCGGCATTTTTTAAACATAGAAAGCAAAAAAGCAAAAATTTCCGAAAAAAAAATAGCCCCTGAAACCATACACCATCTGGTCGCCTATACATGGCCGGGTAATATCCGGGAACTGGAAAATCTTATCCGGTATTTAATGGTTACAACCCAGGACGAGGTCATAAGACCGGATGATTTGCCCGAACATATCCTTAAAGCCACTCCAAATGAGATCACACAAAACACAAATCCTATGGATTCAGATCCCCAAACAAGTGAGACACAAGACCTGCGGGATATTTCAGCCATGACCTGGCCGGATCTTGAAAAGGCTTATGTCAGGGCGCTCATGGAAAAATTTAACTGGAATATCACCTGGGCGGCAAAGGCGTCGGGCATCAACCGTTCAACCTTTGCCTCGCGCATGCGCAAACTCGACATTCACCGGGGCACAGGGCCACCATCCTAAACTTGCCCATTTTGCTATATCCGGGAACGCGGACATGCGGGCGGGACGCCCGCGCTCCCAGCTTAAGTTATTTCGAACTCATTCCTAAAGCAGGGAATAGGGATCCACATCTATAACAACGGAGACGGATTTCACCTTCTGGATGACCGGGTCCCGGACCATGGCAGACACCATCCGGCTGATATTAACCGATGAAACACATTTAATAAGAATCTGCCATCTGTACCGGGACGAAATTCTCTGGATGGCCGCTTCAATGGGTCCCAGAATCTGGGCTTTGGGTTCCCGGGTATTGAGCTGTTCAAGGAGGTCTGCGGCAAGCCGGGCATGGTCCCTTGTCTTATCTGCATTTTTTCCTGAAATCTTAAGCTGGATCATCCGGGAAAACGGCGGATACATCAACGCCTTTCTAAAGGGGGTTTCCTGATTGAAAAATTCAAGGTAATCTTGGTTGCGGGCAGCTTTAATAGTGAAGTGATCCGGATTAAAGGTCTGCATGATCACCCGGCCCGGTTCCTCTCCCCGGCCGGCCCGGCCCGCCACCTGGGCCAGCAGCTGGAAGGTGCGTTCACTTGCCCTGAAATCGGGCAGACTTAAACTTAAATCCGCACAGATTACCCCCACCAGGGTAATGGCCGGAAAATCGTGCCCCTTGGCCAACATCTGGGTGCCCACAATAATATCCACGGTACGGTTACGGATCTGACGCAAAATAGATAGGGTACTGCCCTTTCTGGCCGTGGAATCCTGGTCCATCCGGGCCACCCGGGCATCGGGAAACAGGGTTTTCAGCATGGATTCAATTTTTTCCGTGCCAAACCCCAAATTCCTGATTTTCCCGGTGCCGCAGTCCGGGCACCGGATGTCAGATGTTAAAATATGACCGCACAAATGGCACTTATAATGATCTTCGCCCTTGTGAAGGGTCATGGTCACATCACAATGGGGACAGCCCAGGGTCTTGCCGCAGGAGGCACAGACCGGAAAGGTGGAAAACCCCCGGCGATTTAGAAAGATCAAGGCCTGATTTCCCTTTTCAAGGCAGGAACGGATGCCCCGGCCGAGCTCTGGGGTAATGATACTGTCTGTGCCCCAGGTTCCCTGGTATTTTTTCATATCCACCAGGGTAATTTCAGGCAACGTCTGGTTATTCACCCGCCGGGTCAGTTCCAGTTTAAAAAATTTTTCCGATACCACATTACGGCAGGACTGCACCGATGGCGTGGCCGAGCCTAACACCACAGGACAGTTGTGCATTTTCGCCCGGACCACGGCAAGATCCCGGGCATTATGGCGCAGACCCGATTCTTGTTTATAGGAATAATCATGTTCCTCATCCACAATGATGATGCCGATTTCCCGGATCGGCGCAAAAATCGCAGATCGGGCACCAATGACGATATTGACCTTGCCAAGGCTGATTTTCCGCCACTGGTCCAGGCGCTCTCCCTGGGAAAGCATGGAGTGGATGACCGCAATTTTCTCACCAAATCTTGCTCTGAAACGCCGTTCAGTCTGGGAAATCAAGGCAATTTCCGGCACCAGTACAATGGCCCCCCTGCCCTTTTCCACGGCATCCGCCACCAGGCGCATATAAACTTCGGTCTTGCCGGATCCGGTCACGCCCACCAGCAGGCAGGGGGAAAACACGTCTGCGCGCCCCTGGATCTCTTTTACAACAGCGCTCTGTTCATCGGTAAGTTCAGGTGGGGTATCCGGTGTTACCGGCTCCCCTAAAGGATCTCTGAATACACGGCGGCTGACCACGTTTAGCCACCCAGCCTGGGCCAGGGGTTTGATCAGATTCGGTGCTGTGGGCACATGCCGCTTAAGGCTGGTCAATGAAACCTCCCCTGCCTCCCGGACAATGGAAAGAATCTTTTGACGTTTGGCTGACATCCGGATCTGCCGGCTCGGCGTTTGCCCAGGCAGGGAAATAAATTTTTCGGTTTTAATCCCGGCGGTTTCTTTTTTAAGCACGGCGGAGATCTGCACCAGGTCTTTTTTTTCAAGCCGACGCAAAACAGCTGCCCCGGCAGGGTCCCGGCGGGAAAGGGATTTTAAAGAGATCCCGTCCTTTGCAGCGGCCAAACCCAGAACTCCGGCCTCTTCATGGGGCAAAACCCCGGCTTCAAGGGCTTGTGCACCCTTAACCGTGACAAACGCACAGGAGACATCCATGCAATCCAGGCCGGCAGGCAGGGCCGCTTTAATGGTGTCTCCTATAGGATAGATATAATAGCCGGCCACCCATTTGAAAAAAGCAATGTCAGATTCGGGAAACAGGGGGTGATCATCCAACAGATCCAGCACATCTTTGGTCTTATATGGCCCGCTTTCCTTTTTCTCCGCCAGGATATAACCGGTGACCCTGCGCCGCCCCAAGGGCACCAGTACCCGCATACCGGGACAAGCATCAGCCCGGAACTCATCGGCAATTCCGTAAACAAACGTCTGGTTCACGGGCAGGGTAACAGCCACCTCAATGTAGTCTGTGGAAATCATGGGGGGGTATTGTGCAGGATTAACGCATAAATTTCAATATCCAACTGGCGGTCTCCAATAACAAAAGAAGTAAACACCTTTACCGGCAAGGTTTACACATTACATGGGTTTACACAGAAACGGATAGGCGTTCAACGCGGTAGCGGTAGGGTGGGCAAGCTTTTACTTTGTCTTCAAGCTTATCGCGGGCTTTTTCAAGAGCCTTTTCAGCCTGCTTTCGTAACAAAATCAGATTTGAAAGTTCCTCAACTTCTCGTTATATCAACAGGGAACTTTCCTGGCTCCAGTTCAATCGCAGGGTCTTAGAAGAAGCCCTGATTTAAATAATCAGTTTATTTCGAAAAAAAAAGCCCTGACCATTTGCAATAAATGATCAGGGCTTTTTAAAAAAGAACCGGCGGCGTTCTACTCTCCCACACAGTCTCCCATGCAGTACCATCGACGCTAAAGAGCTTAACTTCCG
>Ga0102943_1002567_pt1 | contig 10541 bp, 7 predicted proteins | sample SalPonC_black_MG_FD_78174 | JGI IMG/M metagenome (GOLD analysis project Ga0102943, IMG submission 78174) | Salt pond soil microbial communities from South San Francisco under conditions of wetland restoration - Salt Pond MetaG... | ecosystem: Environmental > Aquatic > Marine > Intertidal zone >...
ATGGCAAGCCCGCCCCGCAAATGTCCCAGCCAGCTATGGACAGCTTTGTAAATATCCTGGCTGATACCGGATGTAAATGCAAACTGCCCCATGAGGATAAACAGCGGAATAACGCTCAGTGTATAAGACGAGCCCTCCTCCCAGGGCACCATGCCCAGAAGGTTCAAGCCTGCATCCATATCCACAATATAGCTGATACCGACAAATCCGATCAATGCCATTGCAATACCGATATGCATTCTAAAAGCCAGGAATATGAACAACAATATTATTCCGATAACACCTGCTATTTCCGGGCTCATAGACTGCTCTCTTTTTCTTTAAGTTTGACGATCATTCGCAGGACATCCCTGAAAAATTCAATGCACATGATTCCGCAGCCAATTGCCAGAAAGAAAATAAACGGGTGATCCGGGATTGGCAGGTTCATGGGGCTGTCACCTGTTTTCATTGCTTCTACAGCTGCTTCAAAGCCTTTCCAGGTGATCAGGAGCATGACGAGAAAGCAGATCGTATAATTTATCAATTTCATAACAAGCTGGACTTTCTGTGGAAAAGTGTTAACCAGAATATCAACTGTTACATGGGATTTCTGGGACTGTGCATATCCAAGGAAAGAAAAAATTAAAATTGACACCAGAAAAGAGGTTATTTCAAAAGCCCCAAGGATAGGTGAATTAAAGAAATACCGTCCGATAACATCTACGACGGTCAGACACATCATCAGAAAAAGTGCCACACACCCAAGCTTTGATAATCCATAGCTGAATAACCCTAAAATATTGACTAAGTTTCTAATTTTCATATGTTTCCAAGATAATTTTTTATTTCATGTTTTTAATGTTCACTCGAGAAAATAAGGGGATGGGCCGCACCCATCCCCTTATTTTGTTTGCGGGTGACAGTGGAAATTTATTCTCCAATGAGCTCCAGTGCGGTTTTAAGAATCTGATTTCCGGGCAGTCCTTTTGCTTCCATGTCTTTGGCCCATTCTTCTCTTAAGGAAAGGGTGGAATCTTTCATCTTCTGATACTCAGCTGCGTCGAGAACGGTTTCTTCCATTCCTTTTTTCAGGCATATCTTCCTGAAGGGTATTTCCATATCATCAAACGCTTTTCCGGCGGCCATGGACATTTGTAATCCGGTTGTATCTTCAATCAGTTTTTGCACATCAGCAGGAAGCTTATTCCATTTCTTTTTGTTCGCAACAATCATCATGGGCATGGTATACAGATTACCGATCGTGGAATATTTGGCTAGTTCATTGAGTTTAAAAACGACCATTCCCTCATAGGGGAGGACGGTTCCATCCAGAACGCCCAATTGCATGGACTGGTAAGTTTGGGTTATGGGTTGTGCCACAGGGACTGCACCCCAGAGATTTAAGGCCTTACTGATGGAAGGATTGGCCGTCCTGATTTTCAGTCCTTTAAAATCCGCCATGGCTTTAATGGGTGTTTCAACTGTATAAAAATTTCCCCCACCATGACCAAACAGTGCCAAGACCTTTACTTTGCTGTATTCTTTCTGATATGCGGCTTCTTTTTGAAAGGTTTTCCACATGGCCTCTGAAACTTTTTCCCCGGAAGGGACCATGAAAGGCAGGGAAAATACGGAAGTTAACGGAAATCTTCCCGGGGTATAGTCTGCCAGATGATATGAAAAATCGGCCAGGCCTTTTTCTGCGATGTCAAACTGAGCCGGGGCTTTCCCAAGCGCACCTGCCGGATATAATGTAATTTTCACTTTGCCTTCACTGGCTTTTTCAATTTCTTCAATCCAGGGTTGGATGATTTTTCCGGTAATGGTCTGCATGATGGGAAAGGGACTTGAAAATCTTAAATTGATCGTTTTGGCACAGACGTGAGAAGTGGCGAACAACACCAGCAATCCGGTTAATAAGAGAGTGATTTGGGTTTGCTTGCATTTCATGATGGATCCTCCGATTTTAGGTTTTTATGTGACCGATATATGCAAAGGTTATTATAGCAGGTTATTTCCCGCCAAAGGCCATATCGGATATCTGCATTGCTGTGTTGTTGATTTGGGCAATCGCCGCCATCTTTCCTAAAGTTACCGGTAAAATACTGCTATAAAAAAAATCGGCACAGGCCAATTGTCCATCGTAAAAATCCCTGTCTTTTTTCTTTGTTTTTCCGGCCAGGGCCTGTTGTGCAGCCAAAGACCGCCATAACATCATCCATCCCATCACCAGATCTCCTGTTACATCAAGAAACGGCGTGGCCGCGGACAAAGACTTGAGAATGTCCGTATCCGGTGCTGACAGGTCAATCAGGGATGCCGTTTTTCGATAGGTCTCCATGGCCGATTCAAGTTTGTTTCTAAAACAATCCAGAGATGAAAACGCTTTTGCATTACCAATGGTCTTTTCCATCTCATTCATCAGAGTGTCGAACAACTGTCCCTTTTTAATGGAAAGTTTGCGGGCTAGAAGATCCATGGCCTGGATCCCGTTGGTCCCTTCATAAATGGTTGTGATTTTTACATCCCGGAAAAGCTGTGCCACTGGAAACTCGCCGGTATACCCGTATCCGCCGAAAATCTGTACGGCCGTGCTGCAGACATCCATGGCACGGTCAGTTACATAAGCTTTGGCCACGGGGATGAGAATGTCGATAAGATCCTGACACCTTTCTTTTTCATGTGCTGAATTCGTCACCGTTTTGAGATCTTCCATAAAGGCGATAAAACTTAACAGGCTTCGGGCGCCTTCGACATAAACTTTCTGGGTCATGAGCATCCGTCGGACATCGGGGTGCCGGATAATGGGCACTTCGTCATTATCTTTCCCGGCCGGCAGGGTTCCCTGTTGTCTGTTTCTGGCATAGTCGAGGGCATAGCCGAAAGCCGCTGATGCACAGCCCAATCCCTGGGCCCCCACCATAAGCCTTGCCATATTCATCATTTTGAACATAATGGGAAGGCCAAGGTTTTCCTCGCCCACAAGTGTGGCAATACATTTTCCTTTGGACCCCAATGCCATGGTACAGGTCGGGCTGCCGTGCAGTCCCATTTTTTCTTCTATTCCGGTACAGATGATATCATTTTCATCTGTCAGATTGCCGTCGTTATCCACCAGTATTCTGGGCGCAATAAAAAGGGAAATCCCTTTGCTGCCGGATGGCGCGCCTTCAACCCGGGCCAGCACAAGATGAACAATATTTTCTGTAATATCCTGGTCACCCCCGCTGATGAAAACCTTGCCGCCGGATAAGCAATAGGTGCCGTCCTGGTTTCGCACTGCCGTTGTGGTCAGATCGCCCAGGTTTGATCCGGACTGGGCCTCAGTGAGCAGCATGGTGCCACTCCATTCGCCGGTGTACAACTTTTTAACATAGAGTTTTTTTTGCAGGTCCGTGCCGAAAGTTTCGATGATTTCGCCGGCGGCATGGTTGAGCCCGGCCACCATTAAAAGGGAAAGATTTGCGCCGAAAAGATAGTTTTGTGCCATTACATTTAATACATGCGGTATGCCCTGACCGCCCCAATCCGGACTTTGACAGGGGGCGAACCATTCCCCCTGGGCAAGTTTCTTCCAGGCCGGTTTGAAAACCGCCGGCATTTTAACCCTGCCGTTTTCAAAAGAACATCCTTCTTTATCTCCCACAGGGTTGGTCGGAAGAATTTCTTTGATTGCCAATTGGCGGACTTCTTTGACAATCATATCAATGACGGAACTGTTAAAATCCGCATATTTTTCGAATTGACTCAGTCGGTTTATATCAAACTGCTCATGCAGAACAAATTCAATATCTCTTCTATCTGCCAGTAATTGTACCATCCAGAACCTGCTCTTTCAGTTTTCTTTTCAACAATTTACCTGAACTGCTTTTAGGCAGTTCAGGTAGGGTGATAAACGCCTTGGGCACTTTAAACCCGGATAAATGGGTTTTCAGATAAGCTTTGAGTGCAACAGGATCAATTTCTTTTTTATTCCGCGGTACAATGTAGGCAACAACCCGCTCACCATATTCCTTGTCCGGCAGTCCGATTATGGCACATTCTTCTATCTCGTGACGCTCGTATAGGACATCTTCGATTTCCCGGGGAGCCACATTCTCACCACCGGTGATAATGAGTTCTTTGATCCTGTCAACGATATAAAGATAATTGTCATTATCAATAATGCCAACATCCCCGGAACGGAACCAGTCGTCCCAGAATGCTTTTCTGGTGTCATCCGGGCGGTTGAGATATCCTTTCATGATATTGGGGCCCTTGATACAGATTTCACCTCTCTGATTTTTATCCAGGACGCTGCCTTTACTGTCCCGGATCTGGACTTCAACGCCGTTGGCCGGTGTGCCCACAGAACCGACCACATGTTTGTAATAATGATTGTACGTCACCATGGATGCGCTTTCTGTCATGCCGTAGGCCTCAAATATATCGCGTCCGGTTCTGAGTTTCCATTCCTTGACCAATTCCCGGGCCATACTGGCTGCTGCGGAAAAGCAGTACCGGACATTATGCAATCTTTCTTTGAGATCAGGTAAAGACAGAAGGCGGGTGTATACGGTAGGCACTGAATAAAGTTTTGTGATTTCAAATTTGGGGATGGCATTGAGAAATGATTCAAGATTAAACGAAGCCTGAAGTACCAGGCCGCCGGCTGTCAAAATGGTTGAATTCATAATGTGAACCTGGGCAAACACGTGGTTTAAAGGCAGAAAACACAACGCCCTGTCAGTTTCACAGGACCTTTCATACCGGGCTACCGTAAAAGCGGAAGTAACAATATTAGCGTGGGTGAGCATGACGCCTTTGGGCAGTCCGGTGGTGCCTCCGGTATAGAGGATGGCAGCGATGTCCTGCGGTGTCCGGTCAATGGTCTCAAAGTCTGCCGTATAGGCTGAATAAAATTTTTCCAGGGAGTTCTCACCTGATTCTGTAATGATTTGTTCGATAAAGTCACAGTCATTGATATCAGGAATTCTGTCATTCGTTGTAAATACAATTTTGGGTCGGCAATCTTTCAGAACCGGGTTTAACTCATTGGTGGTCATGGCATATGGCAGGGTCACAGCGACCGCCCCAATTTTTAATATACCAAAATAGACGGCGATCCAATTGCATGAGTTGGGAAAAAGAAGAGCAATATGATCTGCCGGTTTTATTCCGGTTTTTAAAAGCGTCTGGGCGATCTGTTCTGCACGTGCATCCAGTTCTTGATAGGTCAACGTTTCTTTTTGATCGATCAGTGCAATATGGTTTGGAAAGTAACGGGCGGAAGTTTTAAGGTTATTCGCGATGTTCATTGACCCTCCTTTTGCCTGCCTTGTATATGGTGGTTTTGAGCAGGTTTTGAAAAACCTAACAAACGTTAAGTTATTTTAACGTATGTTATATAACTATTAGCATGTGAGTGGCTTTATTGTCAATTGTTTTTTCTGGGTATTTATCCGGAAATTTAAAAATTTCCGATCGGCTAATGCTACCGTCCGCCGGAGATAAGATCACAATCACCAGTGACTTTAAAGGCACCCCGAATAAAAAGATTCGCATTTGAACAGGTTTAATTATTCAACACCTCGCTTTTAAAAACAGGGATCATCGCCGGGAAGCTTTTATGCATCCATTCCCGCATGATGCCCCTGATAGATAGCCGTTGTAATATTGGATACCTTGGCACAGTCTCCAATGGCCACGACAACCGGTGCCGCATCTGCCAACTGTTCCACAACCTGTCTTCTGGGAGTTTGACCTGCAGCACAGATAATGGTTTTGCCTTTGATGAGGACTTCCTCCCCGGCTTTGTTTTTACACACCACACCGTTTTGGAAAACAGCAATGCCGAAATGATTTTTAAAAATCTTCATTGGGCTTGTCTCAATCTCTGTGAGCAGTAATGGCCGATGACGGATATTGGCATCCGGCGCAAGTTCATCATTCATTTCAATCAAATTAACCTCTTTTCCTTCCATGGACAGATGAAGCGCGATTTCACAACCGGCCAGTCCGCCCCCCAGAACAACAACCGGGTCATTAATCTGATGTAATTTGTGATGATATTCATTCACAAAAAACACATGATCCTGATCTAATCCTTCAATCGCCGGCAAAAACGGTTTTGAACCGGCTGCAACGATGACCACATCTGCATTTTCCTTTTCGGCATAGGCCTGATCAACAGTTGTATTCAACCGGATGTCGACATGTTCATCCCTGGCGATTCTGCCCAAGGTGACACCTAATCGATACATTTCATATTTAAAAGACAATGCTTGCTCGCCAACTAAAATACCGCCGACTTCATCACTTTTTTCACAAAGAATGACTTCATGGCCTCTTCGGGCTGCGGTGACTGCCGCCTGTAAACCACCGGGTCCGGCCCCCACAATCAAAACTTTCTTTTTCTTTGCCGCCTTTACAATCTCAAGACCGTCCATCTCCCGACCGATCATGGGATTTACCGTACAGCGCCGGGTGGATGTTTCTGCTCTTTCCGACATGCAGGTAAAACATCTTAGGCATCTGATGATTTTATCATCCTGATTCATCATTATTTTTTTCGGCAGTTCGTGATCGGCAAGCAGTGCTCTGGCCATCACCACAACATCCGCCTTGCCGGATGCGATGATTTCTTCCATTTTTTCAGGATCATTTAGTCCGCCAACAACGGCAACCGGGATGCTTAGCTGTTTTTTTATTTCTTTGGCCATATGAACATTGGGACCATGGGGTAAAAACATGGAGGGATGGGTTTTCCCAAAACCGCGGTGATATGTTCCGGCTGAAACATGCAGCAAGTCGATTTCCTTTTCGATCAATTGAGCGATATGGACACCTTCTTTTAAATCATATCCGCCCGTAAACAATTCGGAACCGCTCAATCTGAATTCAATGGGAAACCCGGGCCCCACAGCTTTTCTAATACTCTTGATGATTTCTCTGGCAAAACGCGTTCGGTTTTCCAGGCAACCGCCATACTGATCTTTGCGTTTATTAAAATAGGGTGACAAAAATTGATTGATCAGCCACCCATGGCCGCCATGGATCATCACCATTTCAAAGCCGGCTCTTTTGGCTAAAGCTGCTTTTTCACCATAGGCAATAACGATATCCTGGATGAGTTCTTCGGTTAATTCTTTCACTGGGCGGCCGTCAGATCTAATCCCTTTGGTGGGGCCCCATTGCGCAATATCCTGCTTTTTTTCTCTATCAATCAGATAGGTTCCTGCGTATTGTCCTGAATGGGATAATTCCACACTGGCAATGGCGCCATGCCGCCGGATGGCATCTGCCGTATAGGTAAAGCTTGCCAATGAATTGACCGTTTTCAGGTCCAGGTGGAACATGTGCGACGCTTCTGTTTCTGGGTGAACAACAAGCTCACTGACTGTCACGTTGGCTGCACCGCCCTTGGCCCTCAGTTCATAAAATGCTGTCGATTTCGGGCCTATGGTGCAGTCTGCCGTAATGTCCGTACCCCCCATGGGCGCGCCAAACATTCTGTTCCTAAAGTAGACATTACCAATTTTGATGGGTTTAGATAAGTTTGGATATTTTCTTTTCATCTCTCTTCTTATCCTATTTGGGTACCCATAACACCATCCTCGCCTTTTTCATCATTTGATCTGCAAGTTCAGGCACTTTTCCATAGGTGATGCAAGAAGCCATGCAGTGCTGCACACAGGCCGGTTTGAGCCCTTTTTTCGTTCGTTTGGTACAAAGCACACATAGCTCCGTGGGAAAGGGCAGGTAAGTCAGATAGTATTTGTCTTTTGGCAGCGTCTGCACGATTTCATTGACCCGGATGCCGCCCATCCCGGCCGGCCAGTTGTTTTCCTGGGCACAGGCCACCTGGCAGGTATGGCAGCCGGTGCAGTATTCATAATCGATCAAGAGGCCGTATTCATGCTTTTTACCCATGGTTCACCTCCTCAGGGCTGCATTTATAAATTTTGCACATGGAATGCTTTATCGGGGCGCCCATGCCGTCTTTACCCTGCTGGTTCATGGGAAGCAGTTGGTTGATGTTTGACTGCCACATGCCGTAAAGATCCGGTTCTGCGGCCTTTCTTTCTGGAAACCACCAGCCGTGCGCCGCCATGATCATCCACTCCGGAACCACTGGCGTGGCTTTGGCTTTGAACCTGGCACGTCCCATCCAATTCTCGATCCATATCCATTCGCCATGACCGATGCCGTGGTCTTTCAATGTTTTGGGATGAATTTCAACCACCGGGTCTGGGTCAATGTCCCGAAGCCAGGGTATCTGCCGGTGTTCCGTATGGAAAAAAGCAGGCGACCTGCGGCCAGTGGACAAGATCAGCGGGTAGTCCTTGGCCAGATCGGGCCGGCTGACGGGTGTGAATGGCGGTTCCTCATGGTGAGGAATGGGTTCAAGCCCTGATTCTTCCCTGAGGGTGGAATAGATTTCAAAAAGGCCGGTGGGGGTTCTGAATCCCGGGCGCTTGTCCGGGCGCAAAAGACCCTTTTCGTGGCGCCGGTACGGGCAGCTGGAAACGCCTTCAGGCGGATAAGCCCAGCCTTTGGCCTGGAGTTCCTCAAAGGTCATTCCCGAAGGCTTTAAAATTTCATCATAGAGATCATACAGGGTTTCGAATTCAAAATCCGGGTCAAAGCGTTTGGCCAGTTCGAAATTGATTTCTGGATCCGACCGGGCTTCATCGGTTTCCAGTACTTTGTTAATGGTCTGCAGCGGAACCCACCAGCTTCTGAAACTGTCCTTTTCAAGGAAGGTCGCAGCCGGCAGGACAATGTCGGCAAACTGAGTGGTTGGTGTCTGGAAGACATCCACGGCCACGATGAAATCAAGCTTTTCAAGGGCTTTTTTCCATCGCTTGGGATCCATGCCAAGCCCCTGCATGATGCCGGCGGTCTGGATCCACATGCCTTTAATGGGATAAGGGTCTTCCGAGAAAATCTGGTCCAGGGTCATGTCGGTTTGAGACCGCCAGTAAAATTTTTCAAGCGGCATGTATTTGTCTTTTCCAATCCTGAGGTTGTCGGCTTCCTGTGTTTTTAATTTGATTGCACCCTTGGTGCCGGGCAGGGCATAAGACACGACGTCAAAGGCGAATCTGGCAAATACATTGCCGCCGGGGATGTCCAGGTTTCCGGTCAGAGCCCACAATGCGGTGATGCCTGTTACCAGCGGAGTCAACGCGGGGGTCATGTCCACGGCCACCCCCCAGTGCACCGCAGCCGGTTTGGCTTTGGCATAAAATAGAGCGGCTTTTTCAATTTCTTTTGCCGGCACACCGGTAATTGATTCTACTTTTTCCAAAGGATATTGATCAACCTCTTTGCAAAAGGCATCCCAAGCCGTATGGCAGTCAACCATCGTACCATCTGACAGAGGGACTTCAACAGTTCCGGACATTATGGGAAGGGCCTTTTCATCTCTGTACGACACCCGGCCTGTGTCCCCGACCACCGGGTGATTCCCGATTGTATCCCAGGCGACGAAATTTTTTGCTGCGCCGGTTGTCGAAATGTCTCTTTCTCGAACCAGTCTGCCGGTGTCATTTCTAATCAAATGGGCGGCATTTGTCCATTTCGCGACAAAGTCCCTATCATAATGTCCGCTGGAAATAATAACATTTAAAAGACCCATAACCAGGGCCGAATCGGTACCGGGTCGCAGTCTCAAATGGTATTTTGCCCGTGAGCCGAACCAGGAAAGCCGTGGATCTATACAGATGATTTTGGTCCCTTTTTTCATTAGGTCGACGATCCAGTGTCCGAACTGGTTATCCGGACAGGTCGCGTGGATATTGTATCCCCAGATGATCATGCATTCCGGGACTTTGTAACCGGGATGGTCGTACCGATCCTCAAACCACTGGGCTGCATCAAATACGGCAAAATCACCCTGAATCGTGGCAACAGCAGCCAAACGTGGGCCATAGCAGGCCTGGCCAGTGAGTCCGAACATGACGTTCGGGCTGCCGTATGCGTAAGCCAGCATGCAGACCCATGAATATATATCGCGGCCGGTGCCGACATTGAACACCATACTTTCCGGACCGTATTCCTCCCGGATTTTATTCATGCGGGTTTCGATTTCATCCAAAGCCTCATCCCAGGAGATTCTTTCCCATTTGCCTTCTCCTCTTTTACCCACGCGCCGCTCCGGATATCTGAGGCGGTCAGGATGATTATTATATTGGGTCATGGCCAGAACTCTGGCACAGAGTCGGCCTTGATTCATGGGATGATCCGGATCCCCTTCTATTTTGACAAGTTTTCCGTCCCTGATATGCGCGAGGACTCCGCAGCCGCCATGACAACCGGGCCCCGGCGACCAGGTTGTAGTTTTATGAATTGTCGTTTGAGATACTGTCATGGATCTCCTCCTGATGTTGCTTGTTTTAATGATCACGAAACCGGCAGACCGATTGTTCGGCTATCTTCTTGATGATCAGCGCTGTTGCAGACGCCTTGGCGACGCGCTTTTTGTTTTGCCACAGGTCTCCTTCCAGCACGCACACGCTTTTGCCTTTGGCCAGGACCTTTCCCAAACCGATAAATTTTCCCGGAAAGGCCGGCAG
>Ga0102943_1002568_pt1 | contig 10536 bp, 9 predicted proteins | sample SalPonC_black_MG_FD_78174 | JGI IMG/M metagenome (GOLD analysis project Ga0102943, IMG submission 78174) | Salt pond soil microbial communities from South San Francisco under conditions of wetland restoration - Salt Pond MetaG... | ecosystem: Environmental > Aquatic > Marine > Intertidal zone >...
CCGGGGGCTGAGGCGCGCCGCGCTCGGCCCGTCAACTCGCCGACGAGACGCCGGTGATCGACGGCGGTGCGACTCGGATCGAGGATCGCGGGGCGCGAGGTCGGCGTGCGGGTTTCGTTTCTCCTCGCCGAACGGCTGTTTCTCGGGGTCGGTGATCGTTCCCGCGAACGCGCTGGTCCAGCCTCGCTTCAGGTCATGGGGGCATGGCGAGGCGGATCCGATGGTCCACCGACCACCTGTTCGGCATGCGCCGCGACTTCCTTCTCGACTGGTCGGACCGGCGGGCGCACGCCCTGGCGTCGAAGCGCAAGGGCGTCCGGAAGTCGGCGGACGTCACCAGCGTCGTTCTGCACCGGACCGGATCGAACCGGGGGAGCGACCCGGCTTCCTGCGATCATCTCGGCACGCATTTCGCGGTGCTTCCTAACGGCAAGGTGCTGACGCTGTTCGACGAGGACGTGCCTCTCCACGGCTCGAACCAACTGAACGCCTTCACGGTGGCGGTCGAGTTCGTCGGCAACTTTCCGCGCGCCGACGGCGGCTGGCGGACCGGCGCGGCGACGCGCGATCTGCCGACGCAGGCGCAGATCCGGAGCGGGCGGCATCCGCTCGACTGCCTGCAATGCGCCATCGGCATCACGCATGTCTTCGCGCATCGGCAGGGCACGCCGGGCCGTCGCCGGGGCAACTGCCCCGGACCGCACATCCGGCGCGACATCGGCGAGTGGGGAATGCGCCGGCGGCTTTCCGACGGCGGCGCGGGCTGGCGGATCGGGGACGGGGAGGCGATCCCGGCGGCGTGACGGGAGCGACGCTTCGACCTGACGCCGCCGCCCGGCGCGATGACGATCGCGGAACTCGGCGACTGAGCGGCGCGGGCGCCGCGGGGTCGGCCGCTCTCGGGCGTGGCAGGGTCGTGGGCCGACCTTTCGGCCGAGGTCGAAGCGCGACGGCCTCCACCCGGAGCGCCTCGGTTCAGGCCTTCGCGCCCTTGCGGCCCGCGCCGAGCAGGGGCGCCGAGGCGGCGTCGAGCGGCCAGCGCGGGCGGGCCGGGGCGTCGAGCGCGTCGGGGCCTCGGGCGACGAACGTCTCGGCGCCCGCCCAGGCGATCATGGCGGCGTTGTCCGTGCAGAGCGCGAGAGGCGGGGCGACGAGGCGCACGCCGGCCTCCCGCGCGACGGTCTCCAACGCGGCGCGGAGGGTGCGGTTGGCGGCGACGCCGCCGGCGACGGCGAAGGCCGTGGGGGCGCCCTGCGTCTCGGTGAAGGCGGCGAGGGCGCGGCGGGATTTCTCGGCCAGCGTCGCGGCCACGGCGCTCTGGAAGGCGGCGCAGAGGTCGGCGCGGTCCTGCGGCGTGAGGCCGCCCTGCGCCTCCACCAGCAGGTCTCGGGCGCGGCGGAGCGCGGTCTTGAGGCCGGAGAAGCTGAGCTCGAGCCCCGGACGGTCGAGCAGGGGTCGGGGCAGGGGGAAGCGTGCGGGATCGCCCTGCGCGGCCTCGCGCTCGACCGCCGGGCCGCCGGGCTGGGGCAGGCCGAGGAGCTTCGCCGTCTTGTCGAAGGCCTCGCCCGGCGCGTCGTCGATGGTGCCGCCCATGCGCCGGAACTCGGTCGGGCCGAGCGCGGCGAGGAACTGGCAGTGGCCGCCTGAGGCGAGGAGCATGAGGTAGGGGAAGCCCAGCCCCTCCGTCAGACGCGGCGTCAGCGCGTGGCCGGCGAGGTGGTTGACCGCCACGAAGGGCTTGCCGGCGGCGAGGGCGATGGCCTTGCCGGTCATCACCGCCGACAGCACGCCGCCGATCAGGCCGGGGCCGGCGGTGGCTGCGACGGCGTCGATCTCGGCCAGGGTGACGCCGGCCCGCTCCAGCGCGGCCTCGACGGCGTGGTCCAGCCGCTCGGCGTGGGCGCGGGCGGCGATCTCGGGCACGACGCCGCCGAAGGCCGCGTGCAGGGCGGCCTGGTCCATCACCACGTCGGACAGGATCTCCCCCGGGCCTTCGGGCCGGCCGCCGCGCAGGGCGACGCGGACCACGGCCGCGGCGGTGTCGTCGCAGCTCGATTCCAGACCGAGGATCAGGAGGGCGTCCGCCATTCGTCGCAACTGTCCAGCCCGGTTGACAAGCGCCGTTGCGTGCGGCGTGGGGCGGAGCTAACACCCTCGTCATGACCACGCAATCCGCCTTCGGCCCCGACCGTCCCCTGCGCATCGGCACCCGCGGCTCCAAGCTGGCGCTGGCGCAGGCCCATGAGACCCGCGACCGGCTGAGGGAGGCGCACGGCCTCTCCGAGGACGCCTTCGAGATCGTGGTGATCAAGACCACCGGCGACCGGGTGCTGGACCGGCCCTTGAGCGAGATCGGGGGCAAGGGCCTCTTCACCAAGGAGATCGAGGACGCGCTGCTGGACGGGACGATCCATATCGCGGTGCACTCGATGAAGGACATGCCGACGCTGCAGCCCGAGGGGCTGGCGCTGACCTGCTATCTGCCGCGGGAGGACGAGCGGGACGCCTTCGTCTCGCCGCGCTTCGAGTCGATCGACGCGCTGCCGAAGGGGGCGGTGGTGGGGTCCTCCTCGCTCAGGCGGCGGGCGCAGGTGCTGCACTACCGGCCGGACCTGACGCTGGTGGAGTTCCGCGGCAACGTGCAGACGCGGCTGAAGAAGCTGGAGGACGGTGTGGCCGAGGCGACCTTCCTCGCCTGCGCCGGCCTCCGGCGGCTGGGGATGACGGAGGTGGCGCGGGCGCCGGTGCCGCCCGAGGCGATGCTGCCGGCGGTGGCGCAGGGCGCCATCGGGATCGAGCAGAGGGCCGACGACGAGATCGTGAGCGCGCTGCTGGCGCCGCTGAACGACGGCGATACCACGACGCGGCTGGCGGCGGAGCGGGCGTTCCTCGCCGGGCTCGACGGGTCCTGCCGCACCCCGATCGGCGGATTGGCGGAGCTCCGCGGGGACCGTATGCGGTTGCGGGGGGAGATCATCCGGCCCGACGGCTCCGAGCGGCACGCGACGGAGCGCGAGGGACCGGTCTCCGACGCCGCGGCGATGGGCGCGGACGCCGCCGCCGAGCTTCGGGCCAGAGGGGGTGAGGGGTTCTTCGACGCATGACCGGCGGCGGGCCGCGGCCGGTCGTGCTGATCACGCGGCCCGAGCCCGGCGCCTCGGAGCTCGCCGCGGCGCTGGCGGAAGAGGGCTGGGCGCCGGTGGTCTCGCCGGTGCTGCGGCCCCGCGGCGTGGCGTGGGACGGCGGCGCGGGGGCGGCGGCGGCGCTCGCCTTCACCTCCGCCGCGGCGGCGCGGGCGGCGCCGGAGGATCCGGCGCTGCGGGCGCTGCCGGTCTGGGCGGTGGGCGAGGCGACCGCCGAGGCCGCGAGGGCCGCCGGCTTCGCCGAGGTGCGGGCGGGCCCCTCCGACGCCGCGGCCTTGGCGCGGGAGATCGCGGCGGCGCTGCCGCCGGGCTCCGAGGTGCTGCATCTGCGCGGTCGCCACGGCACGGCGGGTTTCGCCGAGGCGCTGGCGGCGGCGGGTCTCCGGATCCGCGAGGGGATGGTCTACGAGATGCGCGCGGCGGAGGCGCTCGACGAGGCGGCGGCGCGGGCGCTCGCCGCCGGCGCGGTGCGGGCGGCGCCGGTCTATTCGCCGCGCTCGGCCCGGGTGCTGGGTCGGCTCGCCGCGCCGTTCGACCTGTCCGGGGTGACCGCGGTCGCGATCAGCGAGGCGACGGCGGCGCCGTTGCGGGACGCCGGGTTCGGGCGGGTGGAGATCGCGGCGGCGCCGGCCGGCACGGCGATGCGCGCCGCGGTCGCGCGGCTGCGGGGCGCCGTTGCGTCCGCCCCGCCGGGCGGGGCTGTCCTTCCTGCCGACGATCTTCTAACCTCCCGTCCCACGGTCGCGGACGGCACGCAGGACACCGAGATGAGCGACAAGACGGATCCGGAGGACGAGGGGCGGCGGGGTCGCGCCGAAGAGGATCGTGCGGCGCGGAACGCCGCCGACGTGTCGTCGGGCGTCCCCAAGGAGGCCCCGGAGACCGATCCGGCCGTCGCCGCCGCACCGGGAGACGGGTCCGCCGAGACCCCGCCCGAGGCCGCCGACCCGGCCGCGTCCGTGCACCCCGACGCGGTCGATCCGGCCCACGCGCCGCATGCCGCGCATGAGGTCGAGGGCTACGGCGACGAACTGAACGAACACGAGCAGGAGGAGACGCGCCCGGGCCTGGCTGCGCGCACCCTTCAGGGCCTGCTGCTGCTGCTGATCGGCGTGGTGGTCGCGCTGTGGTTCGGGCCGCGTATCGCGCCGAGCCTGCCGGCGCCGATGGCGGCGTGGCTGACGCCGGCCGAGACGGTGCAGGCCGAGGATCTGGAGGCGCTGCGCGCCGACCTCGAGGGAGAGCTCGACGCCCGCCTCGCCGAACTCTCGGAGCGTTTCGCGGCCGAACGGGCGGGGTCTCCGGACGCCGCCGTCGAAGCGGCGACGGCGTCGCTGCGCGAGCGGGTCGACGCGTTGACCGCGCGGCTCGGAGAGGCGCCGCCGGGCGAGCTCGATTCGCGTCTCGGCGAGGTCGAGACGACGCTCTCGGGCGTCGTCGCCCGGCTCGACTCGCTCAGCGCCGGGATGGAGGCGGTGGACGGCGAGAACGAGATGCCGCCCGAGGCGATGGAGCGGATCGCCGCCTTCTCGGCTTCCGTGGAGGGGATGCGGGCCGAACTCGAGAGCCTTTCGGACCGGGTCGGGGCGCTGGCGCAGCGGATCGACGAGGCCGAGGCGGATTACGAGGCCGGCCTGGTCGAGGCGATCGACGCCGCCGAAGCGGCCCAGGCGGCGGCGACGGCCGAGATCGCTGCGGCGGCCGCCGCGCAGGAGGCGGCCGAGCGCCGGGCCATGCTCGACGCCGGCTTCGCCGCGCTGACGGAGGCGATGGCGACTGGCGAGCCCTTCGTCGAGGCGCTCGAGGCCATGGCTGCCGAGGACGAGCCGCCGGCCGCGCTGACGGAAGCCGCCGCCGAGGGCGTGCCGACGCGGGCGGCGCTGCGCGAGGACTACACGCCGGCCGCCCGGGCCGCGCTCGAGGCCGCGACGCTGGCCGAGGCGGGGGCCGATTCGGTGTCCCAGTTCATGGCCGGTATGCGCGCGCGTCTTTCGGGCGTGCCGTTGGGCGAGGTCGAGGGCGAGGGGGTGGACGCCATGCTGGGAAGGGCGGCGGCACGGCTCGCGGAGGGCGACGTCGCCGCGGCGCTGGCGGCGCTCGAGGATCTGCCGGAGCCGGCGCAGGCGGCGTTGGCCGACTGGCGCGCGGAGGCCGAGGCCCGCGTCGCGGCGGAGCGCGCGATGGCCGACTGGCGGGCGGAACTGATCGGCGACGGCTGAGCGGCATGCCGGCGCCCAGCGGGCGCGCGGCGACGGAGCGGGGGGGGGCCGGCCGCGGCCTGCCCCTTCGCGGAGCCGGCGGCGGCCGGCGCAGCGGAAGGGACGAGCGCGATGGTCTGGCTTGTGGTGCGCGCGGGGATCTACGTCGCGGTGCTCGCCGTGATCGCATGGGGCGTCGGGGTTCTGCTCGACACGCCCGGCGGCATCGAGATCGCCTGGGGCGGACGATCCTGGTCGTTGCGCCCGATCGAGTTCGTGGCGCTGTTCCTTGTGGCGGCCTTCCTGCTCTGGCTGGCCTTCAAGGCGGTGCAACTGCTGCTGGCCGTGGTGAGCTTCCTCAGCGGGGACGAGACGGCGATCACCCGTTTCTTCGGCCGCTCCCGCTTGCGCCGAGGGCTCGACTCGCTCGCGGGCGCGATGGTGGCGCTGGCCGAGGGCGACGCAAAGCGCGCGATGGACAAGACCGAGCGGGCGGGTCGACTGCTGGACCGACCCGAACTCGCCAATCTCGTGGGCGCGCAAGCGGCGCGCCAGGCCGGCGCCAACGAGAAGGCCGAGCGGTACCTCAAGGCGCTGGCCCGCAACCCGCGCACGCAGGCGGTCGGCCTGAAGGGCCTGCTCGAGCAGGCGGCGGCGCAGGGCGACGTCGAGCGCGCGCGCAAGATCGCCGAGCGCGCCTTCGCGCTTCGCCCGCGCGACGCTGAGATCATGGGCCGGCTGTTCGACCTGCAGACCGGTTCGGGCGATTGGGCGGCGGCGCGGCGCACCCTTTCGGCGGAGGTGCGGGCCGGGGCGCTGCCGCGGGAGATCGGCGCCCGTCGCGACGCGGTGCTGGCGTTGGCCGAATCCCGCGCGGCGGCGGAGGCCGGGGACAAGGGCCGAGCGCGGGAGGCGGCGCTGGAGGCGCATCGCCTCTCGCCCGCGCTGACCCCGGCGGCGGTGGCCGCCGCCAAGGCGCTGGCCGAGGAGAGCGGCGGCGTAGCCAAGGCCGAGCGTACGCTGAAGCGGACCTGGAGGCAGGCGCCGCACCCGGACATCGCGGCCGCCTTCGCGGATCTGAAGCCTGACGAGAGCCCGTCCGAGCGGCGCGAGCGCTTCCAGGGGCTGATCGCCGAGAACCGCGACCACGTCGAATCGCGTCTGCTGGAAGCCGAACTGGCGCTTGCCGCGGAGGACTTTCCCGCCGCGTTGAAGGCGCTGGGCGACTTGGCCGAGAGCCGGCCGACCACGCGCTCCCTCGCCATCATGGCGGCGGCCGAGCGGGGCTCCGGCTCTCCCGATCACGTGGTGCGCGGCTGGCTCGCGAAGGCGCTGTCGGCGCCGCGGGGCGAGCGCTGGGTCTGCGAGGCGTGCGGCTCGGTGCAGGACGAGTGGGGGCCGGTCTGCGACGAATGCCGCGCGGTGGATTCGCTGGTCTGGAAGCAGCCCGAGGGCGCGGGCGAATCGAAGGCCGCCGAGACGGCGCTGCTGCCGGTGATCCTGGGCTCCCTCGCGGCCGAGGAGGGCCGGCGCCGCCGCCCTGACGCCGAGGACGCGGAGACGGCCGGTCCGTGAGCGCCCAACCCTCCTTGCCAAGCCGAAGCCGAGCGGCTAATCCCCGCCCCGGGTCGCCGGTGTAGCTCAGCTGGTAGAGCACGTCATTCGTAATGATGGGGTCGGGGGTTCGAGTCCCTTCACCGGCACCACCCATCTCAAGCAAGCTTATGATTTTGAATATTATTCTTGAATTGGCGGCCTAGTCGGTCCCCCATTCAGCCCTCCAGGCTCGGCCTCCATGCGGGGCGTCGTAGAACGGGTCGCGAGGAATGATCGGAAGACTCGATGCGGGGTCGACGGCAACGAAGCATCGATCGCCCGATTCAGGTGCGCTTCTCGTGCGGCCCTGCTGAGCCGTCTGCATTTCGGCGGCGCGTCCGGTCAGATTTTGCCGATAGGGTGGTAGCGAGGCCGACACGGGACTTGGAGAAGTATCGCTTCGCGCCAGGCAGGCTCGACAGCGACGTTGAGCACGGGGTCCAGCTCCTGCGTCGTGCGTCCTCCCCACGGGAAAGCCTCGAGGGTCCGAAGCGGAAGCGACATCAGGTCGCGAGATCCTCCAGGAACTCGGAGGCCGGCACGACGCCCGAGACCATCAGACGGTCCCGCGCCCGGGTGCAGGCGACGTAGAGGAGGTGGCGCTCCGTCTCGTAGGCCTCGCGCAGCTCGCTCTCGTTGGCGGCGCCGTCGAGGCGGGAGGCGAGCGGGACGATGTCCTCGTCGCAGGCCATGACGGCGACGGCGCGGAACTCGAGCCCCTTCGCGAGATGCATCGTGCAGAGCGTGGCGGCGCCGGCGGAGGGCGTAGCCTTGCCGGCGAGGTAGCGGGCCGGGAGGCCGGCGGCCTCGCAGGCGGCCTCGGCCCGTGGCAGCTGCTCGACCGTGCGGACGGCGAGGCCGATCTCACCCGGCCCCATGCCTTCGGCGAGACGCGCCGAGAGCCAGGCGGCGACGCCGTCGATCTCGGCCCCCTCGTCTTCGGCGAGGAGGACGTCGGGCCCGGGGCCGGAGAAGACCGAGACGACGCCGCGGCGGAGGACCGTGACGCGCTCGTGTCCGAGGCGGCCGACGTGATGTATCATCTGATCGTGATGTTGGCGTCCCGAGAGGTGAGCCTGGGCGACGTGGCGGCCGAGCTTGCGCGGCGCGAAGGGGTTTCGGGCGTCGAGGAGAAGGCGTCGCGCAGGAAGCGTCGAGGACGGGCCGCGTCGCGCCCGCAGCCGTCGCGCATCTCCCCTCCGGCTTCGACGTGGGAGGGAGACGCGCATGTCGTTCCGGAGAGTTTTGGCCGCGGCGCTGATGCTGGCGGCGACGCCGGCGGGCGCGCAGGAGACGGCGGGCGGCCGTCTGGCGCAGTGCCCGGACCCGGACGAGACGGTCCGCTCGGAATGCGTCGCCTACAATCTGGGCTGGCGGGTCGGATACGAGATCTTCCGGGAGACCTGCATCCCCGAGGGCACGACCGGCGAGCGGATGCGCGAGGTGTTCGTGCGCTACGTCGAGGCCAATCCGCAGCGCGAGGGCGACCGGGCCCGCGACGTGATCCGCGACGCGATGTTCGACCGCTGGCCATGCTGATGCACGGCGGGGGTCAGTCGCGTTCCCCCGCGCCGGCGGGCGCGGCCTCGGACGGGGCGCCGGTGGCGGCGGAGGGGTCGGCGCGCTTTGGGGCGAGGCGCGCTGCGGCCTCCGCCCGCGCCTTGGCGCCGGCGTCGAGCCCGCCGTCGCGGCCGAGATAGACGGTGGTGGAGGGGAAGGCGAAGCCGGAGCCGGCCTCGTCCACCAGTCGCATCAGGTCGAGCAGCAGCCGCTCCTGCACGGCGAGGAACTCGCCCCAGTCGGCGGTGACGACGTAGGCGCGCACCTCGACGTCGATGGAGGAGGCGCCGAAGGCGATCAGGCGCACGCGCGGGTAGCCGGGCGAGTCGGAGTCCACCTTCGGATGCGCGGCGAGGTGGTCGCGGATGCGCGGCAGCAGCCAGTCGAGCTGCTCGGGCGAGGTCTCGTAGCGCAGGCCGAGGACCTGGTTGAACAGGCAGACCTGGCGGCTGGTGAAGTTGGTGACGTGCAGGCGCGCGAGGTCGCCGTTGGGCACGGTGGTCAGCGTGCCGTCGAGCTTGCGCAGGCGCGTGGAGCGCGGGCCGATCGACTCCACGACGCCGGTGTCGGAGCCGTAGAGGATGAAGTCGCCCACGCGGAAGGGGCGGTCGGCGAAGATGGAGAGGCCGCCGAACAGGTTCTCCACCGTCGACTGGGCGGCGAGGGCGAGGGCGAAGCCGCCGACGCCGAGGCCCGCGAGCAGGCCGAGCGCGGGGATGCCGATGTCGTTGGCGCCGTAGACCGCGACGCCGCCCGCGGCGACCAGCGCGCCGACGCGCGCGAGCAGGCGCACGAGATGGGCGTCGTAGCTCTCCTCGGGGATCGCGGGGGAGGCGATGATCGCCTCCGCCGCGAGATGCACCAGCATCCAGGCGCCCCAGGCGATCGCGCCGTAGACGGCGACGGAGGCGAGCAGCGCCTCGCCCTCCGCGAAGAGGCCGGAGGGGTTGATCTGCGCCTCGACGAAGGCGTGCAGGCGCAGCGTCAGCCAGGCGAGCGCGGCGGGGGCGAGCAGCGGCAGGGCGCGGGCGAGCATCGGCCGGCCGGCGCCGAGGCGGCGGGCGGCTTGGCGGATGCCGAGCGTGACGCCGAGGACGAGCAGGTAGAGCGCCGTCGCGAGCCCCACCTTCCAGACGGGGGTGCCGAGGACGGGGGTCTGCGACGCCTCCGGCAGCGCGTCCATGAAGGCGTCGGTGAAGAAGGGCCCGGTGAAGCGCACCGCCACCGCGCGCCATTCGTCGCGCGGGCTGTCCCGCACCGGGGGCCGATCGACGACGAGGGCGTGGTAGCCGGGCAGCTTCGCCACCGTCTCGGGCGAGAACAGCCAGTCGCCGGCGCGCGGGCCCTCCTCCACCCGGGCGATGACGACGTCGAGCCCGGGCAGGCGCCATTCGCGGGGCGGCGAGGCGGCGGGCTCCTCCTCCGGCCCCGGAACGGTCGAGAGGTCGATCGGCGGGCGGCGCAGCAGGATGTCGTGCAGGTAGGAGAAGGCGGCGGTGCCGACCTCGACCCGCGCGGCGGGGGGCACCTCGGAGAGGTCGAAGGTGCGGCTGGCGCGGATCGCGCGGCGGTAGATGCGGCGCGCGCCCTCCATCGTCTTGCCCTGGCGGTAGGCGACGTAGTCGCGTTCAAGGCCGCGCATCTCCTCGAGGAAGGTGCGGAGCGTCGCCGCGGGGCCGGAGACGTCCACCGGTGCGAGGGGGTCGAATTCGGCCTCGGGGAGGGCCGGCGGCGCCTCGGTCCGGGCGGCGGCGACGGGCGCCGCGAGAAGGACGGCTAGCAGGGACAGCGCGACGGCCGCGAGAGCGGCCGCCCGGTCCGTGCGACGTCCGGCGCGTCGGTTGCGGTGCGCGATCATCGTTTCGCAGCGTAAGGGATGACGTGGCGGGAGGGAACCGGCCGGGCGGGTCGGGCGGCTCATACCTTCGCCCGATGATCGCGCCTCGTCGCGATCATCGGGCGCCGCGCGCGTGCGCCGGCCGGCGGTTCGGCCGAGGCCGAGCCGTCAGGCGGCCTCGATCAGCGCCTCGATCTCCGCC
>Ga0102943_1002571_pt1 | contig 10532 bp, 10 predicted proteins | sample SalPonC_black_MG_FD_78174 | JGI IMG/M metagenome (GOLD analysis project Ga0102943, IMG submission 78174) | Salt pond soil microbial communities from South San Francisco under conditions of wetland restoration - Salt Pond MetaG... | ecosystem: Environmental > Aquatic > Marine > Intertidal zone >...
GGGATGTAAAAAACGGGAACCTGGAACTGGCCAGGAGAGATACACTCGATAAAAATATTATCGGCAAAGATGGAGCCGCAGAACATATTTCCGATCTTCTTGAAACGATTCAAACGGATCTGTTCAATGCAGCACAAGATCGAACCGAGAACGTAACCCGAGACGTGGAATCGTATGATCAATTCAAGGAAGAAATTGAAGATGGCGGATTTATTTATGCTCATTGGGACGGCACTGACGAAACTGAAGCCAAAATCAAAGAAGAAACCAAAGCAACAATTCGGTTGATTCCAATCAACGGCGAATCTGAACCCGGGAAATGCATGGTTACAGGAAAAGAATCCGCACAAAAAGTGCTCTTTGCACGTTCTTACTAAACAATGCCTGATAAAGTTTCCATACCGGTTGAATGTAAACTATCTACCGCAGAACAGTCGCGGTCTATGGATTCCAAAACCATCAATGAGTTTGGAATTGATGGTTTTACACTAATGGAATTGGCTGCTTCTTCGGCTGCTGAACAGATCAAAAATCTACAGGGAAACGGTAAATCTGGTTTATATATTTGTGGAAAAGGAAATAATGCCGGCGACGCCCTTGCGGCAGCCCGTTATCTAATTAATGACGCCCGGCACAACGCCACTTTCTTTTTTGTTTTGGGCGATGACGATCTCTCCGACGATGCTGCAACGAATCTTTCACTACTTCATAAATTGAAAGATTTTGGGGCAGACATTGAATTCATAAATGACCTGCAAGATCTTGACGAACGAGAGTTTGACTATGTGATAGATGGTATTTTCGGAACCGGACTTAACAGCGACCTTCGGGGAAATCTGCCTAATATTGTGCAGAGAATAAACTCATTTTCAATACCGGTGTATTCAATGGATATCCCCTCCGGTTTACATGCGGATACTGGACAAGTTCTCGGGGGCTGCATTCAAGCGGATTACACCTTTACTTTTGGATCAAATAAAATTGGCTTACACTGGAAGGATTCGCGAAAGTTAACGGGTGAGGTTGTATTCTGCAATCTGCCATTCCCATCAACTTACAGGGAATGGGATGCCGTACTGATCAACCAAAAACTTGTGAATTCTATCCCTGTCATTGAACGAACGGCTCGTCACAAATACGATGGTGGTGTTGTTCATATTATGGCGGGTTCTGAAGGATTAACCGGCGCAGCTATGATGGCAGCAAAAAGTACATGGAAACAGGGTGCCGGAGCTGTTTTTCTTTACGCACCAAAAGCACTGCTGCCGATATATGAGTCCACTTTGCCCAATATTATCAAAATTGGTGTGGGTGATGATTCTGATACCATCTTTAAGAAAAAACATGCCGAGATCATCAAGAAAAATATTCACAATAAACAAGGTGTGTTACTTGCCGGCCCGGGCATTGGAAGGAGTTCTGATACCGGCGCATGCCTTATTTCAGTGTTGAAGGAACAAGATGGTCCCGCAATTTTGGATGCTGATGCACTCTCATTCTGGGAAAAAATTGTATCATCAGGCATTACTGGCGGCAAAAAAATGAAATGGTTGTTGACCCCCCATATCGGTGAAGCAATAAACTATCTTGGCGCAGAATTTAAAAATGATTACGAGAGATTTAAATGGGCGCAGAATTTTATAAATCAATCTAAAGTCTCCCTTCTCATGAAGGGTAACCCGACTTTTGTATCACTCCGGGATGGTAATAACTTTATAACTGGTTACGATACCTCCATCTTTTCAAGAGCTGGCTTCGGTGATGTTCTCTCCGGTGCTCTGGCAGCAAATATATCAATTTCACAAAATGTGGAACTTGCCACAGTTTCTTCACTTTACAGTGGATATAGACATTCACAAGATTTTGGTGAAAACGAGTCATTTGGCCCGGAACATTTACTATGATTGACAGAGCAATTCTCTACTGTCTGAAAAACAGGCAGTTCATAAAAATTCTCCTAATTATAGCTACTCTGGTAACTCTGTTTTTCACAATGCTGCCACCTGAAAGAATGGGTAGTTCTCAACTTTACAGTTTCGACAAGTTAGGTCACTTTCTAATATTTTTTGGATGGACACTGTTATTTGGCCTATTCATGTTTTCCAAAAAGCGAACTGAAATAAAGTTTATCCTGATATTTCTTATTGGTTCTTTATTTGGCATATCAATTGAGATTTTGCAGGGAATCCTACCGATTGGCAGAACAATGGATATGTATGACGCAGTTACAGATATTTTGGGAAGTTTTGTGGCAGTAGTCATCCTTTTTTTGATAAAACGAAGGTATTTAAGCGGTGAAATGGAGGAAGAACTAAAAAAAATATAAAAATAATATAAGAATGAACCTGTCCGTTGGATAATTACATGAAAATGAATTATACTCTCAATTGTCTCTAAGTAATAGTAAACCACAAATAACGACCAATGACTGAACGCAAGAAACCAGATGCCGATTTAAGAAATTTCCACACGGTTTTTCTCGAACTTGGCCTACTTATCACACTGGTTATATTCATTATAGCTGTACGAATGGATATCACCAGTGCGGAACCAGAAGAGGTTCAACTCGAAGAACAGGAAGTGGTTGAGATGGAAGAGGTCATCAGGACCGAACAAGTTGAAACTCCTCCACCTCCACCCAGACCTCCCGTACCCGTTGAAGTACCTAACGATGAAATTGTAGAAGATGTAGAGATCAACATTGGTGGTGATCTTGATTTAGGCGGACAACTTGATATGCCTCCTCCACCTCCACCGGCTGAAGAAGATGAAGGAGAAGAAGATTTCTTTGTAGTTGTTGAACAGATGCCGGAATTAATCGGTGGACTTGGCGAACTTCAAAGTAAAATTAAGTATCCGGAAATGGCACGGCGTGCCGGTATTGAAGGGCGTGTTTACATTCAGTTTATTGTGAACGAGCAGGGCAATGTTGAAGATCCACGTGTTATACGCGGAATTGGAGGCGGAGCCGACGAAGAAGCTCTCCGTGTTGTTCGGGATGCGAAGTTCAAACCAGGCATGCAGCGAGGTCGTCCCGTTCGTGTTCAGTACAGTTTACCGATCTTCTTCAGATTGCAGAACTAACAGACTTATTAAGTAAGATTTAAGAAAGGCGCGATTGTTCATTCAGTCGTGCCTTTTTTTATGATCCCTTCTACCCTACTTCATTCAGAACCTCAACAAGGTTTTCGAATTCCACCATTGTTTTTGCCATTTCCAGCTCCTCCCATTTTACCTCAGTAATGCCCTCTTTTACTTCCGGGGAGAATTTATAATCCGAATCTTCAAATTTCATCAGATACCAGTGGGTGGTTTTTCCAAATTTCATCCCCTCTGCCTTATAAGTATGATAGGTATCACAAAGAAATTTTTCGATGGAAAGGTCTTCTACACCGACCTCTTCTTCAACTTCACGAACAGCGCACTCTTCAATAGTTTCGCCGTCTTCAAGTTTTCCTTTTGGTATATCCCAAAATCCATTCCGCTTGATTAGAAGAACTTTTTTTGGGGTTGATCCTACTTCATAGAGCACACCACCTGCCGCAGTAACAGGTGTAATGTTGTTACTTTTCATCGGCGGACCCAACTTCTTCTCCACTATCTTTTTTCTTTTCGTCTGCGTAGTTGAGCCTGAGGTTGGTTAGTGTTTGGCTCAAAAAATCATCCAGTTCCTTCGGCAGATTGCCTTCGGTAAATTTATCAAGCATAACCAAGGTATCAATAGCATACTTGGCAGATTTCAAATCCCTCTCAACTTTGTCTGTAGCGGGGTTTTTTACTTTACCCATACCCATCATAGCAATCTGTTCATGCTGTTGAATCAGCATCATAAAAAGTAGCTGTTGCTGCTGATCGGGACTAAACTTTTCATTATTTGGAGATGTTTTTTCGTTCTCACTCATGTCAGTTTAATATTTTTTTAAGTTTAGATTTATATACGCTGAAAAGTAAAAGAGTTTGTATACTTAACATTCATCAAAAATAAGAAAACGAACAGACTTAATGGCAATAATTCACCCATTTAAAGGTTGGCTGCCCAAACCAGAAAAAGCAGACGAAGTAGCCAGCGTCCCCTATGATGTAATCAGTACTGAAGAAGCCGCCCAGATGGCCAAGCATAAACCTTTTAGTTTCCTTCACGTTATTCGTCCTGAAATTGACCTTCCTGAAGGTACAGCTTTTAATGACGAATCCGTTTATAAAAAAGGAGCGGAAAATTTGAAAAATCTCCTTCGGTCAGACCTTTATGAACAAGATTCTAAATCTGCCATCTACATCTACCAGTTAGAAACGGACGATCATACCCAAACCGGTGTTTTTACGTGTGCTTCAGTGGAAGATTATGATAATGATGTTATTCTGAAACATGAACTCACCCGGCCTGATAAAGAAGATGACCGAACCCGGCACATACTTACGCAGGAAGCTCATGCCGAACCAGTAATGCTTACATTCAAAGATACAGAAGATATTGCGTTTCACATTCAGAAAGTGACGATGACTTCTGAACCTTTCATCGAGCATACGGGCGATGACGGAGTTACTCACAAAATCTGGAAGTCTTTTTCAACAGTTGATTTTGTGAAAGGCTTCTCAAATATCGAAAATCTATACATTGCAGACGGTCACCATCGCTGCAAAAGTGCATCACGTGTTGCGGAAATGCTTAGAAATAAAAGAAAAACATTTCCCGGAGAATCTGAATTTGAGTACTTCCCGGTCGTACTGTTCCCGATGGACCAGATGAGAATTCTACCTTATAACCGGGTTTTGAAGAATGTATCAGATGAAACCTTTGAAAAACTTGTTGAAAAGTTTGAGGCTGAGAAAACGACTTCAAAAGAGCCGGAACAGAAAGGTGTAATCAACCTCTATTACAAAGGTGACTGGTGGGAAATGAATCTGCCTGAAGCCAAAGATGACAAGGTTGCTTCATCACTGGATGCCGCTATATTGCAAGATCAGGTCTTAAACCCTTTTTTCAACATTGAAAACCCTCGAACTGATAAGAAAATCAATTTTGTTGGAGGAATCCGGGGTACAAAAGAACTTGAAAAAGTTGTTGATTCCGGAAAATACGATTTAGCAATCAGTATGTATCCCACAAGTATACAGGAATTGGTAGACGTATCAGACCAGGGCGAATTGATGCCTCCAAAATCAACCTGGTTTGAGCCCAAACTAAAATCAGGATTAATCATACACACATTTTAATCAAACCATGAATAGAGTACACAATTTTAGCGCCGGACCGGCAACACTTCCCGTTTCGGTTTTAGAAAAAGCACAATCTGAATTAACCAATTACAAAGGCAAAGGGGCCTCCATCATGGAGATGAGCCACCGAAGCCCGGAGTATAAAGAAGTCAATGACCAAGCCGTAGCACGTTTGAAAGAATTGACAGGGGCTGGTGATGACTGGGAAATTCTGTTTCTTCAGGGTGGAGCCAGTACACAATTTTTAATGGCACCTTTTAATTTTTTGAGTGAAGACCAAACTGCCGATTATATTGATACAGGCTCTTGGTCTGCCAAAGCGATTAAAGAAGCCAAGCTTTTTGGGAACGTTCATGTTCCGTTTTCAAGCAAAGACAAAAACTACACGCGGATTCCAACAAACGAGGAACTGAATTCGTCTGATGATGCTGTTTATACTCACTTCACCAGCAACAATACTATTTTTGGAACTCAATTCCAGGCAGAACCCGAAACCAATGGGTCACTTTTAGTTTGTGATGCATCTTCTGATTTTCTCTCACAGCCCATTGATATCGACAAATATGGGTTGATCTATGCAGGAGCTCAGAAGAACCTTGGACCTGCTGGTGTTACTGTTGTAATGATTCGGAAATCACTCATGGAGAAGCAGAAATCAGAAGCTCTTCCAACCATGATGAATTACCAAACTCACATAGATAAGATATTTAACACACCCCCCGTGTTTGCTGTCTACATGGTGAATTATGTTCTGGAGTGGGTTCAGGAGAAGGGTGGAGTTTCTTACTTTGAAGAATTCAACACCAAAAAAGCTGACCTACTTTATTCCGAGATCGATAAAGATGAGTTCTATCATGGAACAGTCGAAAAAGATTCCCGATCAAAAATGAACGTTACGTTCAGAATCAAGGATGAAAACCTTGAACAAATATTTCTGTCTGAAGCGGCTGATAATGGCCTTGTTGCACTTAAGGGGCACAGAAGTGTAGGCGGAATCAGAGCGAGCATCTACAACGCCTGTGAGTACGACAGCGTAAAGACGCTTGTTGACTTCATGCAGGAATTCCGTAAAAACAACGGGTAAAGATTAAAAGAATGGATTAGCGCAAGTTTCACGCTCGTGCTAACTTTTAAAACACAAAAAATGAGGGCACCCCGGCTTTTCGGGGCTCCATTTTAGAACCTGCGAGAGTCTTGAAGGTCCTCCTTCGGATCACATGGAATACCATGTTTTTTTGTTTACAGAAGCCCAAAAATCGTTAAAATATGATCGATGCTGTTGGGCACGAAGAACAGCAGGTATAGAATCCCCCAAATAGCCCCGGCAATATGAGCTTCATGGTTTATTTTCATCGAACCTTTTTGTCCTTCATAAATACTGTATGCCAGGAAAGCGACTCCAAAAAGCCATGCAGGAATAGGGATGGGCAGCAGGAGACGTATTAATTTCTCTGTCGGGAATACAAATATGTAACTAAATAGAACAGCCTCTACAGCCCCTGATGCTCCTAAGGTTGCATAACTCGGATTATCCCTGTGAAATAAAAAAGAGGGAATCGATGAAACTGCAAGTCCGCTTAAATAAAGTGCTAAAAAGTGGGAAACTCCTAGAACTTGCTCCATCACCGAGCCAAAAAAGAAGAGGACAAACATATTAACCAAAAGATGAGCCAGGCTTCCGTGCAAAAAACCTGAACTAATCACTTCATACCAGCTGTTTTTTCTCACCGTTCGATACGGGCGAAGCATTCCCAATTCGTAAATTTTTTCATTTCCATAGAGAGCTGTCAAAGAGATTACGCAGGTTATGCCAATTAGAATAATTGTAAATGATAATGCCATTAGGGGATTTAAAACAATTTGTTAATCGAATATGAGTTTATAGGTCAATAAGTCCTATATTTTTACCGTGTATAAGATAAAGACCTCTGCGATCCAGAGCCCAAAATATCATCTGTAGCCGTAACATGTCAGTAAAACATTCAAAAATCACACTTGCTATTTTGATGGTTGTACTTTTGCTAATCGCTTCATCCTGTGGGGTTATCCGGCGTTCATCACCTCCTGAACTATCCGGATCGGGACGAATTATTGGAAGTGGCATCGCCAGCTGGTACGGCCCTAATTTTCATGGTAAACTCACAGCCAATGGCGAACGGTACAACATGAATGATTACACCGCGGCTCACAAAACACTGCCTTTCAATACGATGGTACGGGTTGATAATGTTGAAAATGGGAAATCAGTCGTGGTAAGAATTAATGATCGCGGACCTTACATAGACAACCGAATCATCGATCTCTCAAGAAAAGCGGCACGGGAGATCGACATGATAGGTACTGGCACAACAAGTGTTCGACTCTCAGTTATGCGTGAAGGAGATCGGCCGATTGATCAGCAAAATATAAGCAGCTCAGAAACCTTTACCATTCAGCTTGCTGCTTTTGAGAGTGAGTCGGAAGCCAACACCAAATCAAGTGAGATAACAAACTCAAGAGTTGAAAAAGTAACTGTGGAAGGCCGAACAATTTTCCGAGTTTACTATGGAACTTATTCCAATCCTCAAAAAGCTAAACTTGACCTTGATCGGCTTCAGAACAAAGGTATTGAAGGTTTTGTAAAACAGGTTGAGAATTAAGGAACTCTCCTTTTGAGTGGAGACAGACGGTAAAGCGTTTAACTCGACCATCAGAGGAGTGTTTACAAAGTTATAATTTGAGTCTACACCATCCCCAACCACCCACTTCAAAAAGAAATTCTATTAGCCATTCAAAAAAAATCGCTAATTTGGATTGATTCACTTCGTATTTTGGTTTGTAAGGGCGAACTAAAAAGAAAGTTAGTGTATGAAGAAAGATATTATCGTTATCGGAAGTGGTTTTGGAGGTCTTGGAGCTGCCTCCAGACTACTATCAGAAGGGCACAATGTTACAATTTTTGAGAAAAGAGATAAACCGGGTGGACGGGCATATGTCTATGAAATCGATGGATTTAAATTCGATGGTGGCCCTACCGTTATTACAGCCCCTTTTATGTTTGATGACATTTTTGAAGCAGCCGGGAAGAAGAGAGAAGATTACATAGAGTTTGTACCTTGTAATCCATTTTACAGGATTTTTGATCACAAAGGAGGTCAGTTCGACTATAATGACGATCACGAATTTACTCTCGAAGAGATCAAGAAACGAAATCCTAAAGACGCCAAAGGGTACGAGAAATTTCTAAAAACCACGAAAGCCATTTTCGACAAGGGTTTTGTTGAATTAGCCGATAAGCCATTTCTAAAATTTACAGATATGCTGAAAGTGGCTCCCGACCTGATCAAACTACAATCCTATAAAACAGTTTATAAGTACGTTTCCCAGTTCATTGAAGATGAGTTTCTAAGGCGATGTTTTTCATTTCATCCGCTGCTTGTGGGTGGAAATCCGTTTGATACAACATCTATCTATGCAATGATCCACTACCTTGAACGGGAGTGGGGAGTACACTATGCATTGGGTGGAACCGGGGCAATTGTTGAAGCTCTGTGCAAATTGATTAAGGAACAGGGTGGCAAAATCCATCTGAGTTCTGAAATTGAAGAAATACTGGTTGAAAATGGAAAAGCAACGGGTGTTCGTCTGAAAAATGGGGATATTCACATGGCAGATGCAGTGGTTTCAAATGCGGATGTTGCCTTCACCTATAAAAATCTAATCAACCCAAAACACCGAAAAAAATATACTGACCGGAAGATCGAACGAACCAAGTACAGCATGTCTCTATTTGTGATCTACTTCGGGACGAAAAAACGGTATCTCGACTCCGGCCTGGCTCACCATAATATAATTTTGGGTGAACGCTATAAAGGACTTCTGGAAGATATCTTCCACAAAAAATACCTGGCGGAGGATTTTTCTTTGTATTTACATATGCCAACCATCACCGACCCCTCGATGGCACCGGATGGTCATGAGGCATTTTATGTGCTTTCCCCAGTCCCCCATCTCGACAGCGGAACCGACTGGAATGAGATGACTCCCAAGTATCGCGATGCCATTATGAATTTTCTTGAAGAGAACTATCTTCCAGACCTTCAGGAAAATATCGTGGCGGAACATACTATCGATCCGCTTCATTTTAAGAACACACTCAACAGTTACAAGGGGTCTGCATTTTCGGTTGAGCCGATTCTTACGCAGTCGGCCTGGTTTAGGCCTCATAACAGATCAGAAGATGTAGACGAGCTTTACTTTGTGGGAGCAGGCACTCATCCCGGTGCAGGACTGCCGGGCGTGCTATCCTCAGCCAAAATTGCAGAGAATTTGATCGGTAAAGCCTGAGGTTGTGCTTTAAAAAATTGATAGACAATTAATCCCCGAGATGAATATCAATCATTTTATTATATAGGTGCTTAATTGATTCCTTCGGTGATTGTTCAGTATCAATTGTAATGAGATGCCGTTCATCAATTTCATCGGGGGGTTGGAAGCCAGCTGTCAAAGTTTCAAAATCTTCAAGGCGCGCGTCCGAAATTACATCCAATTTTTCATCACGCGACTTCAATCGATCAGATATTGTCTCGTCACGGGCCTTCAGCTCTATGAAAAGATAAGGAGCAGATTCATGTTTTAAGCTATTGATGAGATTCCTCCTTTGTGCACTCTTACTATAGGTAGCATCCAGGATAACCGCTTCCCTGCCCTTGATGGATTGAAGTGCCCGGTTTAACAAAGTATCGTAGGTTTTTTGAAACATCCCGGGGCTGTAGAGTTTTGAGCGCTGAGTCTCTGGTGTCCGTTCTGTTTGTGATACACCCGCCAGTGATTTTCGAATAATATCTGAAGAGTGGCGCTTGATATCCAGATGATCCGCTACAACCCCTGCCAGTGTGCTTTTGCCAGTAGCAACTCTGCCCATGAATATGATCACCATCGGTTCTGATCCGATCAGTGCGTAACGATGAGCGAGTTTGAAATAGCGAATTGCACGTTTTTCAGAATGTTTCCGCACTTTTTTTGGTACCTCCTCCTCAACGCTCTGAAAGCTTTTTACTTTTCCTTTTACATATGCCCGGTAACACTTATAAAAGTCGATAATCTGCAACAGATCATCATCCTTCAGCTTATTTGACATTTTTTCGATAAAATAGCGTTCCTCTTTTCTGCATCGGTTGAAATCGAAATCCATTGCAAGAAATGCAAGGTCTGCAGCAAGATCGCCATATCGAAACCGCTCGTTGAATTCAATGCAGTCATATATCTGAACTTTTTCGGGAGTGATATGGATATGCTCCAGGTGTAGGTCACCATGCCCGTCTACAATCCGTCCA
>Ga0102943_1002572_pt1 | contig 10522 bp, 8 predicted proteins | sample SalPonC_black_MG_FD_78174 | JGI IMG/M metagenome (GOLD analysis project Ga0102943, IMG submission 78174) | Salt pond soil microbial communities from South San Francisco under conditions of wetland restoration - Salt Pond MetaG... | ecosystem: Environmental > Aquatic > Marine > Intertidal zone >...
AATTGAAATGAAATATTTGAAAATAAAAATAAAAAGTGTATAATGTATACAGAAGCGTATAATGTATTCATAAAATAAAATAGGAGGGTATTTAATGGCATTTTTAGACAATGTTAAAGTATTAGCAAAAAAAGATTTGCAAAAAATTGTACTACCTGAAAGTAAGGATCCAAGAGTTCATGAAGCCACTGAAAAAATTATTAAAGAAGGCTTAGCAAAAGTCGTATTAATTGGTAAAAAGAAAGCGTTAGTAGAAGCATCAGATTTCAATTTAGAAGGTGCAGAGTTCGTAGATCCAAATAATTTTGAGGCGATTGATGATTATGTTGATTCTCTTGTGGAAATCAGAAAGAAAAAGGGCTTAACAAAGGATGAAGCGAAAGAATTACTAAAAAACCCATTATACTTAGGTTGTATGTTAGTAAAAAAAGGTTATGCTGATGGTATGGTTGCAGGTGCAGTCAATGCAACAGCAAATGTTTTAAGACCTGCATTACAAGTGATTGGTACAGCTGAGGGTGTTTCTGTTGTCTCATCAGCTTTCTTAATGGAAGTGCCAAATTGTGAGTATGGTAGCGATGGATTATTTATTTTTGCAGATACTGCTTTAAACCCAAATCCTAATGCGGAGCAATTAGCACATATTGCTAAAAGTTCTGCCCAGACTTTTGAATCTTTAGTCAATAAAGACGCAATTGTTGCTATGTTGTCTTTTTCAACTCGTGGCAGTGCCAATCATGAAGATGTAGAAAAAATGACATTAGCTACGAAGAAAGCAAAAGAACTCTATCCAGAATTAGCACTTGACGGAGAAATGCAATTAGATGCAGCCATTGTTCCAAGTGTTGGTAATAAAAAAGCTCCTGACAGTCAGGTAGCTGGAAAAGCAAATGTATTAATATTCCCTGATTTAGATGCTGGTAATATTGGTTATAAACTTGTTCAACGATTAGCAAAAGCAAATGCTTTTGGACCCTTTACCCAGGGGTTAGCAAGACCAATTAATGACTTATCAAGAGGTTGCTCAGCTGATGATATTGTTGGTACGGTAGGCATCACTGCCTTACAAGGTCAAATGAAATAATAAATATAATCAAATAAAAAAGCACTTTAGATGGTAAGCCATTTAAAGTGCTTTTATTAGTTTAATTGATTATGTTTTGCATTTTAGTCTCAGTTGTTTTTAAAAATTCATCTAAAGTAACTTGACCTTTTAAATATTTTGTGACCTGGTCAATATAAATTTGACTAAAATTTACATAATCTTCATGAAAGGGCCGATGCCTTGCATTGCTAAAAAGCTTAACATTCCTTTTCACAAAGGGAATTTCACTGATTATATCTGAATCATTGTATAAGTCATTTCTTACAGGTAAATAACTCATCCCTAAAATTAGTCCTTTATTATTTTCATAATTGGTAAAAAATTTAATGAATTGAACACTTTTTTCTCTGTGCTCAGAGGTTTTAGAGACCATTAATTGCCAGCCGCCTAAAGCGCCACTATTGTCACCATTAGGTTCTCCAAGGGGAAGATAAGTTATACCCACTTGGTCTTCTATAGATAACTTTTCGCTTTCTTCAATTTTATGCCAACCCGTTGGCCAATCTCGCATAAAAAGTAAGTTCCCATTTATAAAGGCTTCTCTTAAGTTACTACTTTTGAATTCAAAAATATCTGGATGGGTAATGCCGTCGTCCACGAGTTTTTTCATTTTTTTAAAAGCATATCTATTCTCGTCTGTATCAATGATATTTGTATTGTGGCCTGGGTCGGTATTTAACTGTCCACCGTAGGTCCATAATAGTTCCATGGCATTACAGGTTAATCCTTCATAAGGATACCAAGAACCACCGAGACCATAAATATCTTCATCTTTAGAAATAGTTTCATAAACTTGAATTAACTCTGTATATGTTTTAGGAATTTTTTGATTGTATTTATTTAATAAATCTTTCCGGTAATAAAGTATACCCGTATCGGTACGATAAGGAATCCCATAAAGTTTGTCATCAATAATATTTCCGTGTAAAGCAGAAGAAAAGAAATTGTTTAGCTCGTTATTTGTAAAATATTCGTCTAGAGCTAAAACATGATTATTTTTTGCTAAAGTATAAGTCCAAACAATATCCGAATCAATAAGGTCCACTTGTTTAGTGGGATCTTCAATTGCTTTCTCAATAAATTCTAATCGATTTTCATGTTTGGGAATATCTACTTTAACAATATTAATATTTGGATTTTCTGCTTCAAACTTTTCAATAATTTCTTGATGTACTGGATTGTCATGAGAGTAAAAGTATAACTCTGCTGTTTGTGCTTCTTTATTAGATAAGTAGCCAACTGTCAATAATCCAAGGGCAATTATGACGCCGATAACTTTTTTGAGTTTCATGATTAGTCCTCCCGGGGTAAAATAATTTTATAATCTAGCGGTGTGGATAAAATAATGGATGTATTAGTCTTTCCATGTTTTTGGATTTTTCCAAGTAATTCTTCCAGTTCAACAGTATTTTTAGCTAAAACTCGAATGGTCATACTGTCATGTCCTGTCATATGGTGACATTCAATAATTGTTGGTTCTTCTTGTACCATTTTCTTGAAATGAGATAATTGTGCTGGTCGCATAGCAACGCCTATATAAGCTTCTAAAGTTAAGTTTAGTTTAGAAGGGTCTACAATTGCTTTATAACCAGTAATAATATTCTTTTCTTCTAACTTTCGAACCCGTTCAGAAACGGCTGGGGATGTTAAGTTAACACGTGATCCCAATGATTTCATAGAGATTCTTCCTTCTTCTTGTAGAATTTTTAAAATTTGAATATCTGTTTGATCCATATCCTTCGTTTTATAGTTTTGATTATAAATTTTCGCACCTCCTTTGTGAAGTTATTAAATTAAGCTATTTTTCTATTATTTTTATCTTTCTAAATCAATAGTATCATATCACTTTTTTTAATGTATGTACATAGTAAAAATCTGATGTTAAAATAATCATATATGGGAGGAGATTAAATGTCAAAAATAAAAATTACTGAAACAGTTTTAAGAGATGCACATCAATCGTTAATAGCAACAAGATTATCTACGGATGAAATGATACCTGTTCTTGAAAAATTAGACCAAGTAGGTTATCATGCTTTAGAAATGTGGGGTGGTGCAACATTTGATGCTTCATTGAGATTTTTAAAAGAAAGTCCATGGGAACGCTTAAGAAAAATTAAATCTAAAGTTAAAAATACAAAGTTACAAATGTTACTTAGAGGTCAAAACATATTGGGTTATAAGAACTATCCTGATGAAGTTGTAACAGCTTTTATTAAAAAATCAGTTGAAAATGGAATAGATATTATTAGAATATTTGATGCTTTAAACGATGTAAGAAATCTTGAATTAGCCATTAAAGTAACAAAAGAAGCCGGTGCTCATGCTCAGGGCAGCTTAGCTTATACAACATCGCCGGTACATACTGTTGAACATTATGTTGAGTTAGCGAAAAAAATAGAAGCTATGGGAGCAGATTCTATATGTATTAAAGACATGGCTGGTTTATTAAAACCTTATGAAGGTGAAAAGTTAGTGAAAGCTTTAAAAGCAGCTGTAGATGTGCCTATCGATTTACATTCACATGCAACCAGTGGGCTAGCGAGTATGACTTATTTAAAAGGTGTTGAAGCTGGTGTGGATATTATTGACACAGCAATATCACCTTTTTCTATGGGGACATCTCAACCACCAACAGAGTCTTTAGTAGCAACTTTGGCAGGTACTGAGTATGATACTGGATTGGATTTACAACTACTTGATGAAATTGCTGAGTATTTCCAACCAATTAAAGATAAAAGTATTGAAAGTGGCTTAATGGATCCAAAAGTTATGGGTGTAAATATTAACACACTAATTTACCAGATTCCAGGTGGTATGTTATCAAATTTAGTATCCCAATTAAAAGAACAAAATGCCATTGATAAGTTAGAGGATGTATTGAAGGAAGTTCCAAAAGTAAGAGAAGACCTAGGTTATCCACCACTAGTAACGCCAACAAGTCAAATTGTAGGGACTCAGGCTGTTTTAAACGTTATGGCTGGAGAACGTTATAAGATGATTCCCAATGAAGTCAAGCAGTATGTAAAAGGGATGTATGGGAAACCAACGGTACCAATTAAAGAAGATATTGTAAAGATGATCATAGGCGATGAAGCGGTAATAGATTGTCGTCCAGCGGATTTACTTGAACCAGTTCTAGATGAAAACCGAAAGAAAATTGCTAAGTTTATAATGGATGAGGAAGATGTTTTATCTTATACGCTTTTTCCACAACCAGCAATGGAATATTTTAAATATCGAGAGGCACAGCAAAATAAAATAGACGAAGACTTACTAAATGATGAAGATGTAGTTTATCCAATTTAATTGTTTTATTTTATCTGGTTTTTTGATAAAATAAAATAACATAGGAGGATAATATGGCAAAAACAAAACTAACGGAAGAAGAGTTTATTGAACAATGGGAACTGACACGTAGAAAAGGATTTTTTAGGTATATTTTAGTACAAGGCGGATTAAGTTGGGGAATTTTCTCAGGTTTAATATATATATTTTTACTTTTTGTCGGTAAGAATTTTATAGATTTACCACCAGAGGATTCATTAGCGATGAACAAATTTTTTCAAATGGGACTATTTTTTGTCTTTGGACTTGTCCTAGGTGCTATTATTTGGTACCGTAATGAAAAACGATATTTAAATAGAAAACCTTATAATAAAAAGAAGTAGTTAGAAACAGCAGAGATGCTGTTTTTGATTTTTTAATAAAAATGAAGGAAATAAAGGGGAAAAAATGAGAAGGAAATACGTCATAATATTATTAGTTCTAATCTTTGTCTTAACAGGGCAATCCTTTGCTAATAATGAACTAAAAATAAAAATCAATGAGAAAGCAGTTGATTTTTCCGAGAATACAGGGGAACCATTTATTGAAAGTGGTAGGACTTTAGTACCTTTAAGGGTCGTTGTGGAATCCTTAAATGCACAAGTCAGCTGGGATCATGATTTAAGGCAAGCAGTTGTTAAAAAAAATGAAACGACAGTTATTGTACCTATTGGAGCGTCCTATATCTATAAAAACGATAAAAAAATAGAGAATGATTCGAAAGCCCTTATCTTAAACGGTCGAACTTTTTTACCTATACGTGTGGTTATGGAAGCCTTTGGCTATGACGTTAAATGGGAAGAAATGAGTAGAAGCATTTTAATTAATCAAAAGAATAAAAAAAGTATAAACCCTATAGACCAAAGTGTAACAATTAATGGTGGAAAGATCCAAGTAAATGGTTTCAAGGTTGACTTAAAAGACGAAAACATAAAAGTGAAAACAGCATTAGCTAAAAACGCTGTCGGTCAAGTAGATACTCTAGAAAATATTGCTAAGGCGAATGAGGCAACATTAGCTATTAATGGTAGTTATTTTTCAGCTTATGATGATACCGAAATTAAGGACCCCTATGGAATTTTAGTTGTAGATGGTGAAATTGTTCATAATTCGAATAAAAGAGCAACCATTGGCTTTAAAGATAACAAAATAGATATTGATTATGTGGATACGACAATTAAAGGCTCTAATGGTGAACCGACATGGAAATACTCTTGGAATGGCTATTGGCTAAACCATTCTGTCATAGAAAATGGTGTGAGTTTAACGGTATATGATGAAAACAGAGGAAATGAAACCAATAGTTTATTTGGTAGAAATTATGTTGTAGAAGATGGGATTATTACAAAAATTGTAGATAATCAATCAGTAAAAATACCTGAGAATGGCTACGTAGCAAATCTATATGGTGTTTTAGGCAATACCCCTTCAGAAGTATACGATCGTTTTAGAATAGGTTTTCCCTTTAAATATGATGTTACTTTAAAACCTGAAGCAGGAAATGATAAGTTTTGGAACACATTAGATTATGCCACAGGTGCTGGTCCAGCATTAATAATTGATGGTAAAATAACTATTGATTATGAAAAAGAGGGATTTGTCGAAAAGAAAATAACAGAATTCTCTAGTGGGAGAAGTGCAATAGGTTATACAGCAGACGATGAACTCATCTTTATAACAACAACAGCTACAATTAATGAACTTGCAGAGATTATGAAAAACTTAGGATGTATTGAAGCCATGAATTTAGATGGTGGTGCATCGAGTGGTCTTTATCATGAAGGACAGTATATTAGAAAACCAGGTAGAGATATTAGCAATATTATCTATATTCAATAGAAAAATTCAAATGGCTAAGGTTTCTTAGGATGAAAGAGATAAGATACCTTAGCTATTTTTATTACAAATGAGTAAAATTAATAGTATTTCTTAATTGAATTCGATATAATGAAATAGAGAGTAATAGTAGATGTTTAAAGGAGAACTATGAGTCAATTGATCAGTAATGCAGTAAATTTTGTAAAAGAGAATATAATAAAAATCATACAAGAAGATTCAGTTGTTATTGATGCAACCATCGGTAATGGTTATGACACATTATTTTTAAGAGAAAAATTAAACGAAAAGGGATTTCTTTATGGTTTTGATATTCAGGAAAAAGCCCTTCAATCAACTCAAGAGCGATTGATTAAAAATGCTTGTTATAATCGGGTAAAATTGATTCATGATAGCCATGAGAATTTTAAAAAGTATGTGGAAGTTCCAGTGGATCTAATACTATACAATTTAGGTTATTTACCTAAAGGGGATAAATCCATCACAACAGAAAGCACTAAAACACTTAAAAGTGTTAAAGAAGGCATGTCTTTACTTAAAAGTGGTGGTGTCATTATAATAACTGTTTATCCAGGGCATTTACCTGGTGCTTTAGAGTTAGAAGCGTTATCTAATTATTTACAAACAATCAATCAGAAGGAATTTGCTGTGATCAAAGTTGATTTTTTTAATTATAAAAATAAACCACCAGTGGTTTTTATGATAGAAAGAAGGTAATCTATGAAAAAAAATATGTATTTAATACTACTAATATTGGTTGTTTTATTATTGACAGCTTGTCAAGAAGAAGCCATTCAATCAGAAGACAATAATCTATTTTATGTTGAAGCAGAAACAATTGAAATAAAAGAACATGTACAGATGAATCAATACAATGGTCGAATTATTTCAGATGACATTACTAAGTTATCCTTCAAGCAAGGGGGAAGGGTTGATGAAGTATTTATAGAAGACAATTCTATTGTAGAAAAAGGTCAGTTAATCATGACCCTAGAAAAAAATGATGTATTATTACAAAAAAAAGATATTGAAGAAAGTTTGTCCTTGGCAAGGAATCAGTTGACTAAAGCAAAGGAGCAGTTTGATTATTTAGAGGACCAATTACAGAAATTAGAAGATTTATATGCTAATGAAGCCATTGCCAAAGATCAGCTAGATGAGGTTGACTTAAAGACTCGTATTGCAAAGGAAGATATGGCCATTGCTCAGAGTAACATTGATAGAAGTTTATTAGCATTAGAGAATGTTAATCGAAGCATTAATAACCATGAGCTTTATGCAAACATTAGTGGAGAGATTAGCCAAGTACTTGTGCGTTCAGGAGAAATGATCCAAGGTGGTGCACCAGTTGCTTTGCTTAATGAAAAGCAGTTAGAAGTCAGTTTTGGCGTTACACAGAAAGATTATAATACGCTAAGTATTGGTGATGAAGTATCTGTTAAGTTCAATGATGAAAAGTACATAGGGATTATTTCTAGTATTTCTACATTCCCCGATGAACAATCACAAACTTATGAAATGCAAGCAAAGTTAACAGAGAGTGAACTACCAATTAATGCCATCGTATCCATAGAGTACCCTGTGGCTCGAGTAAAAGGCGCTAAAATACCAATTGACGTTGTTATATCAGGAGACAAAGACTATGTCTATCTTGTAAAAGAGGACTTTAGTGTAAAGACACCTGTTGAAATTCTCGCAATTCATGGAAATTATGTGATTGTGAAAGGATTAGAAACGAATGATCTAATAGTGACAAAGGGCATGAAGCGATTAAAGGATCATCAACCTGTAGAAGTGGTTAGGTGATTGGATGAAAACGATTATAAGAACTGCAATAAAGTATAAGAAAATTACATTAATGGTTCTTGCTATTTTACTACTAATGGGAGTCTACAGTTATTACATTATGCCACGGCAAGAGTTTCCTGAAATCAATGCACCAGTTGCCTTAGTAACGGTTCAATACCCTGGGGCTTCACCAGAAGACATTGAAAGTTTAGTCACTTCTAAAGTTGAAGAGCGATTAGAAGCCTTAGATGGCTATGACTATTCAAATTCAAAGTCTCTTAACAGTTTTTCTGTATCTGTGGTTCGCTTGACAGTAGACGCCGACATAGATAAGACATGGGCAGATTTAAGACAAGAAATGAATGATTTACAAAGTGAATTACCAAATCAAGCGGAAGAAATAGATGTGAACACAGATGTTGTCAGAACAGCAGGCATATTAGTGAGTATTTCTAGTCAAGAGTTTGATTATGAAACCTTAGAGTCTTATGCCAAAGAACTCGAGATGAATCTAAAAAAAGTTGAAGGTCTTTCAACAATAGATATTGTTGGGATACAAGAAAAAGAAGTAAAAGTCACTGTAGATTATAAAAAATTAAATCAATTCAATTTATCAATGAATGAAATTTTACAGTTAATTGAAAGCAATAGCGTTGAAATACCCAGTGGATCTGTCGAAGAAGATGGAAAATCTGTTATTATAAAAACAGAAGGCTCCTTTGTGGATTTAGAAGAAATTAGAAATTTAACCATTGCTATTTCAAGGGAAAATGGTAGTATCGCAAAACTAGGTGATATTGCTACTATTGAGTATGGTGTGGAAGATTCGAATTATAAGATTCGCCACAACGGAGAAAATGCAATTTTATTGGTTGGGTACTTTAAAGAAAACGAAAATATTGTTTTGATTGGTGACCAGATCGAAAAAATGATTGATGATTTTGGGAAAAACATTCCAGAAAGTGTTCAGTTTTCAAAGATCTCATTTCAACCAACCAATGTAGATCAAGCCATAAGAAATTTTTCTATGAACTTATTACAAGGCATTATATTCGTAATCATTGTAGTCCTTATAGGTATGGGATTTAGAAATGCAATTATTGTATCTTTAGCTATTCCATCTACAATACTGATTACTTTTAATATGATGAACTTACTAGGATTTAAGTTACATCAAATTTCCATTGCAGCATTAATCGTTGCTTTAGGGATGTTAGTTGACAATGCTATTGTAATAAATGACTCTATTCAAGTAAAGTTAGATGAAGGTATGGATAAATTACAGGCATGTGTTCTTGGGACAAGGGAAGTTGCCATTCCAGTTTTCACCTCTACCTTAACGACAATCGCAGCATTTTTACCGTTACTGATGTTACCTTCAGTTGCTGGAGAGTATATTAAATCTCTACCAAGTATAATTATGATTTCTTTGTTGATTTCGTATATGATTGCTATTATTATTACGCCAACAATTTCCTTTATTTTCTTAAAGGAGATAAAGAAAGAACAAAAGAAGAGTCGCATTCGGAAAATATTTAATCAAATGTTAAAGTTCAGTTTGAATCATAGAAAAACTGTTGCATTAGCAATTATTGTATTGATTGTTATAACAGTTAATGTTGCATTGGCCATTGGGTTGCAGTTTTTTCCTTATGCTGATACGGATTTAATCTACCTAGACGTCAACAATGATGAAAGTGGCAGCATTGATTCAACTGAAGAAATAATAAATAGTGTAGAAGAAGTTTTAGCTTCAGATCAATATGTCATAGATTATACAACGGCTATTGGTAATGGATTACCTAAATTCTATAATACAATGCCATTACCCTCCCCATCAGACAGTTATGGACAATTAGTTGTAAAGGTTGCTGTTGATGAAGCCTTTGAAGATGGTTTACCTTTTGAAAAGTATCTAGAAGACTTACAAAATCGACTAGATAGAAATGTTATCAATGGTCAAGTTGTTGTTAATAGAATTGAACAAGGTGAACCCATTGGTCACCCCGTTAGAGTCAGAGTCCTTGGTGAAAATATTGATGAACTGAATCGTGTCGCCACGGAACTTAAGAATATGCTAGATGAAATGAATGGAACCGTTAATATAGGGGATGACTTTTTAGACCAAAGGTACCAGTTTAAAATTGATATTGATGATGATTATGCAAGCATCCTAGGATTAACAAAATATGATTTGCAAAATGAAGTTTCCTTAGCATTACGTGGTCGGAGTACTTCAGTTTTAAGAACTGAAGGAAAAGAGTATAATATACAGGTGAAGAGTAATATTGAAAAGAAAGATGATTTAGAGAATTTACTAATTAAATCTTCTATGTCCGGTAACAAAGTATTATTAAAAGATGTTGCAACTATGAAATTAATATCTGAATATCCTGAAATTACAAAGTTTAATGCAGAAAAATCCATTCTTGTTTATTCAGATGTACGACCTGGGTATTCATCTGT
>Ga0102943_1002574_pt1 | contig 10519 bp, 11 predicted proteins | sample SalPonC_black_MG_FD_78174 | JGI IMG/M metagenome (GOLD analysis project Ga0102943, IMG submission 78174) | Salt pond soil microbial communities from South San Francisco under conditions of wetland restoration - Salt Pond MetaG... | ecosystem: Environmental > Aquatic > Marine > Intertidal zone >...
GAACGGAATACCCACATCCACCTCGGGAAAACAAAAAAAACCTCTGTCTTTTTTCATGAAACGGAAATCACAGGCACACGAAAGAATGGCGCCGTTGCCGAATGCATGGCCGTTGATGGCGGCAACCACGGGCACGGGAAACAGCAGCAGGCGTTTGAAAATCCGGTTCATGGCATACATAAATGCCATGACCGTGTCGTTTTCCTGATCCTGGATCTTTTTGCCGATCCATTCCACATCGATGCCCTGGGAAAAGTTTTTTTCATCCGTGGCGGTCAGGACCAGGGCCTGAATATCTGCATCTTCCTGGATCTTGTCCAGGCACTGGTTGAAATCCCGGGAAAATACCTGGTTCATCCGGTTGGGGCCGTTGCACATCTCCACCACAGCGATCCTGTTTTCTTTTTTCCATGTCACCACCGGCATATGTTCACCCTCCTTGTGTGGTTGGGTTTGGGGTTAGACCCCGCCAAAAGGCGGTTGATCAATCTATTTATCTGGAATGGGCGCTTTCATCAAGCTTTTTCATTGTCCGGAGAACTTTACTGGTTACATATCGGTTCCAAAGGGCTTTGTGATCAAAAACCCTTGCCGAAAGGACCTGTAGGTCTCACCCGTATGCCGTTTTTGACAGGCTGTAGGGCGTGCTCTGTATAGGATACCAGCAGGGGCAGTTATACGCAGTTGAGCAGATTGTGACTGCATGGGAAGGCCCTGAAGATACAATTTCCCCTTGACAAAAATATACCACAAGGTGATATTGAATTTTTTTTACCTGTAATTTGATATGAGGGACTGATGACCAAACCGCTTCACTTTGAAACCAGGGCCATTCATGAAGGGATCAAAGACCATGACTGGGAAGGCGCCACCCTTCCCCCCATCTTCCAGTCCGCAGCCCATTTTCATGACACGGCAGACAACCTGAGCCAGACCTTTGCCGGGGACCTGCCCGACCATATCTACATGCGCCTGACCAACCCCACCAACCGGTTCCTGGAGGAAAAACTGGCATCCCTGGAATCAGGCAGGGCAGCCGTGGTCACCGCTTCAGGCATGGCCGCCATCAGCAATGCCTGCATGACCCTGCTGCGGGCCGGGGATGAATTTGTGGCATCTTCCTCCCTTTTCATGTCCACCTATGCGTTGTTCACCAATATTTTTAAAAAATACGGCATCACGGTCCGCCTGGCAGATCCCCTGAATAGGGATGACATTGCTGCAAAGATCACGGACAAAACCCGGTTTGTCTACATGGAAACCATTACCAATCCCGGCATGGAAATCCCGGACCTGAAAAGAATCGCCGGTCTTGCCCATGAAAAAGGGGTGCCCCTGATGGTGGACAACACCCTGGCATCCCCCTGGCTGTGCCGGCCCATGGAGCTGGGGGCTGATATTGTACTGCACTCCACCACCAAATACTTTTCCGGCCATGGCGGTGCCCTGGGCGGGGTGGTGGTGGATGCCGGCACATTCAACTGGGACACGGACCGGTTTGCCGATTTTGCCCCGTTTGTGGCCCAGAAGGGAAATCTGGCATTTTTGCACCGCATGTTCAAAGAACACCATGTCAATTTCGGCACCACGGCCGCCCCGCTGCATTCGTTTTTAACGGTTCTGGGCCTGGGCACCATGGGGGTGCGTATGGAACGGCACATGGAAAATGCCATGCAGGCGGCCCGGTTTCTCCAGGAACACCCCAAGGTGCAGTGGGTGAATTTTATCGGATTTTCCGACCATCCCTGCCACCACATGGCACAAAAACAGTTTGGCAGCAAAGGGTTCGGCACCATGCTGACATTCGGCCTGGCAGACCAGGATGCCTGTTTCCGGCTGGTGGACAACCTGTCCATGATCCTGAACCTGGCCAACCTGGGGGATTGTAAGACCCTGATCATCCATCCCTATTCATCCCAGTATGTGTCCTTTCCCCGGGAGTTGAAAGACCGCCTGGCCGATCCCTGCCTGCTGCGGTTTTCCGTGGGTATCGAGCACATCGAAGATATCTGCGGTGATTTGTCGGCGGCCCTTGAAAAGGTGTGACCATGAGCGAATATATCGGCCATGACCAGAACGGTGCCACCGTGGGAATTGTGGAAAAACAGTTTTTCACCTTTGCCGGCCCTGATGATCCGTTCGCCCTTGAAAGCGGGGCCTCTTTGGGGCCTGTCACCCTGGCCTACGAGACATGCGGCACCCTGAACCCTGACCGGTCCAACGCCGTTCTGGTGCTTCATGCCCTGTCCGGCGACTCCCACGTGGCCGGCTATTACCGGGCAGATGATGCCAAACCCGGGTGGTGGGACATCATGGTGGGACCTGGCAAGGGCATAGACACGAACAAATACTTTGTCATCTGTTCCAATATCCTGGGCTCCTGTATAGGTTCCACCGGACCGGGGGCCATTGATCCGGCCACGGAAAAACCATATGGTACGAATTTTCCACTGATCACCATCGGAGATATGGTACGGGCCCAGAAAATTCTGGTGGATCACCTGGGTATCAACAAACTGCTGGCCGTGGTAGGGGGGTCCATCGGCGGCATGCAGGTACTGGAATGGTGTGTCCGGTATCCGGACCGGGTGGCATCTGCTGTGGCCCTGGCCACCACCTGCCGCCACTCCGCCCTGGCCATCGCCTTTAACGAGGTGGCCCGGCAGGCCATCATGGCAGACCCCAACTGGCGGGCAGGCCATTACTATGACGGCCCGAAGCCGGGAATGGGGCTGGCCATTGCCCGGATGATAGGGCATATCACCTATCTGTCCGATGAATCCATGCGCACAAAGTTCGGCCGCAGGCTCCAGAACAAGAGCGCCTTGAGCTTTGAGTTCGGGGCTGATTTCCAGGTGGAATCCTATCTTCAGTACCAGGGCAACAAGTTCATAGAGCGGTTCGATGCCAATTCGTTTCTCTACATCACCAAAGCGGCCGATTATTTCGACCTGGCCCGGGAACACGGCAGCGGCTCCCTGGTCAAAGCATTTTCCAAAACCGCTGCAAGGTTTCTGGTGGTATCCTATACTTCGGACTGGCTGTATCCCACCTACCAGTCCAAGGAGTTGGTCACGGCCATGAAAAAGAACAACCTGGATGTCAGTTTCTGTGAAATCGAGGCCCAGTGGGGCCATGACGCATTTCTGCTGCCCAATGAAAAACTGGACCTTCTGATGGCAGGATTTTTACGGAGTATTTCTTATGCAGCCGCTGCGGTATGATTTACAGATCATTGCCTCCTGGATAGCCCCCGGGTCCCGGGTCCTGGGCCTTGGCTGCGGAGAAGGGGACCTGCTGTTATGGCTCAAGCAGCACAGACAGGTGATCGAAAGGGGAATCGAGCTCAAGGAATCCCGGGTGGTCAAATGTATTGAAAAAGGCATTTCCGTGCTCCAGGGGGATATCAACACGGAGATCACAGATTACCCGGACCAGGCATTCGATTATGCCATCTGCTCCCAGACACTGCAGCAGGTGTATGACCCGGTATCCCTGATCCAGTCCATGCTCCGGGTGGCCGGCAAGTGCGTGGTCAGTTTTCCCAATTTCGGCCACTTGCGGATCCGCAGCCAGCTGATGGTCACCGGGTGCGCCCCGGTCACCAGGGAGCTGCCCTATGAATGGTACAACACCCCCAATATCCGGGTCCTCAGCCTCAAAGATTTTGAAAATTTTGCCCGTCAGGCCGGATTCACCATTTTGAAAAAAGCGGCCATCAATACAAAAAATCACCAGATGGAAGGAAAAATTGTCACATTTTTACCCAATCTTTTGGCCACATATGGTATCTTTTTAATCGGGCATCAATGATATTGCAAAAAACCCATATGGATAACCACCCCAACCGTTGACAAGGAGACCGCCATGGCATTTCAAGACATTCTGGTGACAACCCCCGCCGATCACGTAGCTGCCATCACGCTGAACCGGCCCGAGCAGATGAACACCTTCAGCACCCGTATGGCACAGGAGCTGAACCAGGCCCTGCTGGAACTGGATGCGGATAAGGCAGTCCGGGTGATCCTGCTGAAAGGGGAAGGCAAGGCATTTTGTGCCGGCATCGATGTCAAAGAACTGGCCGGCAAGACCCCCATGGAATACCAGGCGTGGATCGAAACCATGGAGCATCCCCTGGTGACCATTTCAAAACTCAACAAACCGGTGACCGCCCAGGTGCACGGGGTGGCTGTCGCCAACGGCATGGGGCTGGCCGCCGCCGCCGATCTGGTCATCGCCGCAGACAATGTGCGCATGGGCCTGACCGCCATCAACGTGGGGCTTAACTGTGTGGGACCGGTGCTTCCGGTATCCCGGTGCGTGGGCCGGAAAAAGGCGCTGGAACTGCTGCTGTACGGCAACCTGATCCAGGCCCGGGAGGCGTTGGACCTGGGACTGGTGAACAAACTGGTCCCCAAAGCGGACCTGGACGATCAGGCCCTGGCCTGGGCCGCCGAGCTGGCCCAAAAGAGCCCGGTGGCGGTGAGGATTGCCAAAACCGCGTTTTACCGGTCTGAAGACCTGCACTATGAGGCCCGGTTTGCGTATATGAATGAGGCGTTTGCCCGGCTGTGCACCACAGATGATGCCAAAGAAGGGGTGAGCGCATTTTTTGAAAAACGGCCCCCCCGGTGGCAGGAGAAATGAGCGGACAGGTCAATCTTTGAGGTGCTGATTTTTTTAAACACGAAGGGCAAGAAGAACACGAAGGATGGTATTCGTTCAACACGTTACCGCAGAGGAACACCTCCACCCAAATGCCCTTCTCTCGTTTTTGTTTTTTTTTGACAGAAACTGCGTCGTCAGGTATTAACCGAATGATGGCATGTGTTCAGAATAGTCTTGATCAAACAGGAAAGGAACTGAAAAAAAATGGGATCAAACGATTCGTTTAATACATCTTCGTGCCCTTCGTGGTGCGACAGTTCAGAGACACAAACAAAAGAGTGGCATCCCGGCACCCTGCTGGCACTGTCCGGGTCCTACTGGAAAACCTGCACCCTTCATGCGGCCGTAAAGCTGGATATCTTCACCATCATCGGCAAAGATACCCTGACAGCCCGGGAGATGGCCCAGAAATCCGGGTGGGATGCCCGGGGCCTCACCATGCTCCTGGATGCCCTGGCCGCCATGGCGCTGTTGACCAAAACACCCGCCGGCTATGCCAACACGCAGGCGGCGGCCGACTTTCTGTCAAAAGATTCCGAACGGTATATCGGGTACATGATCCAACACCACCATCATCTGGCCGACTCCTGGATCCGCATGGACCAGGCCGTGACCCGGGGCGGCCCCATCCGGGAGCGGTCGTCGGTGTCTTCGGAAGAATGGCGGGAAGCATTTTTGATGGGTATGTTCAACAATGCCATGGCCACGGCACCGGACGTGGCCCAAACCGTAGACCTGTCCGGGTGTACCCGCCTGCTGGATATGGGCGGCGGCCCCGGCACCTATGCCATCCATTTCTGCCGGGCCAACCCAAACCTCACAGCGGTGGTGTTTGATCTGCCCACCACCCGGCCGTTTGCCGAAAAAACCATCGAACAGTTCGGCCTGGCAGACCGAATCCATTTTGCCGAAGGAGATTACACAACAGATGATATTTTCTTGAAGCAGGAATTTGATGCTGCCTGGCTCTCCCATGTCCTTCACGGAGAAGGACCGGACAAGGCCGCCGATATCGTGGCCCATGCCGCCAGGACGCTGGTGCCCGGCGGACAGCTGCTCATCCATGACTTCATCCTGGAAGATACCCGGGACCGGCCTGAATTTGCAGCCCTGTTTTCCCTGAACATGTTTCTGGGCACCGAATCCGGCCAGTCCTACAGCGCGTCTGAAATCCGGGAGATGATGACTGCCGCCGGCCTGACAGATATTGTCCGCCTGGATTACACCGGCCCCACCGAATCCGGCATTCTCAGGGGGATAAAAGCATAATTGCAAACCATTCAGCTATCGGGGTTCCGGTTTGGCATAATAACGGGAATTATATTTCTCTTGTTTTTTCTATAGATTCGAAAGCGGCAGTGACTGCTCCCGGGGGCTTCCCCATCGTGTTTATCGGCACATCCGCCGTCGGCCTGGCGGCTTTCGAAGCCTTTTCTTGCTTTTTCAGCAGGATGCATATATATAATAGCCATTGAATAAATTTATTCAATGGCTGGAGAACGGCATGGATATTCGCTTTGCACCCCACAACCTGCATCTGGAAAGCCCGGATCAATTTTTTTCCCTGGACCCGCATTTACAGGTTTTGAACCGGCAGCCCCTGGTATGGGAATTTCCGCTGATCCTTCGGCTGCCGGTTCAATTGCCCGGCATTTACACGGTCAGCGGCGGCCGCCAGGTCGGCAAAACCACGCTGCTCAAGCAGTGGATGGCCCATCTTCTGAAAAGCGGGGTCCATCCCTATGCCATTGCCTTTTTCAGCGGAGAATTGATCGATGACCAGCATGCCCTGGTTCGCATGATTGGTGACCATTTGCAGCCGGCAGGACCCGCCCAGATGCGGTTTGTCATTCTGGATGAGGTCACCTATATCCGCGGATGGGATAAGGGGGTGAAATACCTGGCCGACAGTGGGGCTCTGGAAGACGTCGTATTGGTGCTGTCCGGCTCGGATATGGTGATCATCAGGGAAGCCCGCATGTGTTTTCCGGGAAGAAGAGGAATGGCCGACCAGGTGGATTTTCAGGTTTTTCCCCTTGGTTTCAGCGAGGTGGTCTCCCTGACCCGGACCCTGACCGCTGCGGAACATGAGACTCTTATGGCGCCTGTCCCGCAAGTGGATGCCGGGGTTATGGCGCGGCTGTTTGCAGCCTTTGACAATTTTCTGATTCACGGCGGTTTTTTGACGGCCATCAACGCCCTGGCCCGGGAAAACCATATCCCGCCGGCTATCTTTGCGGTTTACAGTGACTGGATCCGCGGGGATATGATCAAGCGCAACAAGCAGGAACATTACCTGCGCCAGGTCCTGCAGGCCGTTTTGAAACGAATGGGTTCCCAGGTGACCTGGAATGCGCTGTGTCAGGATCTTGCCATCGACCATCCCCAAACCGTGGCTGATTACATCGGCCTGCTGGAATCCATGGACGTGGTTTATGTCCAGCCGGCCCTGCAGGAAGACAAACTGATGGCGGCACCCAAAAAAGCCCGCAAAGTGATGTTCACTGATCCGTTTATCCTGCACGCGGTCCATGCCTGGCTGAATCCGGCAAAAGACCCGTTCACCGAGCAGCTGCGTCCCTTTCTGGACAACCCCGAAAAGTGCGGCAAGCTGGTCGAAGCCTGTGTGGCCGGCCATTACCGCCGGCGTTTTCCCACGTATTACATCAAGGCCAAAGGCGAGGTGGATGTTGCCTATGTGGACGGGCAGGTCTTCCATCCGATAGAAATCAAATGGACCGGCCAACTGCGGCCGGGCGATCTCAAACAGATCGGCAAATACACCAACAGCCTGATCCTGACCAAAACCCGAACACCGGGCAAAATCCAGCAGACCGCCACCGAACCGGTGCCCCTGCACCTGTTCAGACTGGGTCCGGATCAACCCTGAACATCGCCGGCGGCTGTTAGATCCGATTCCGGGATGCCGCAGCCATTATCCGATACAGACAGCTGCACATAAGCTCCCGGGGCCGGCACTGTGATGGTTATGAAAGGGGCAGCACCACATCCAGAAGGTTCATGTCCGGCCAGTGTTTCTTTGCCATCCGGATACAGTCCGCTCCTGTGGCGGCTTCTAGAACGCGATACCCGGCGGAGCGGATGATTCGGACCGCGGCATTCCGCACATCCGGTTCATCATCGGCAACCAGTATGGTGATCTTCTGATTCATGGGTCATACAGGTGCAAGTCCGGGTAATGTTTTTCAGCACATTCCCTGCAGATGCTGTGGCTGAACTCCGTGTCCGTGTTTTCACGGATATAGGCCTCGAGCTCACTCCAGTATCCTTTGTCATCACGGATTTTTTTGCAGTACATGCAGATGGGCAAAAGCCCGCTCAGCTGTCTGATCTTTGCCAGGGCCTGTTTGAGTTCTTCGATCACCTGGTCCCGCTCCCGTTCCGCCATCAGGATCCGCACCATGGCATCGATCCGGGCGATCAGTTCCCGGTTGGATACGGGCCGGGCAATATAGCCGTCCGCGCCGGCATCCAGCCCGTCGGCCTGATGGTCCGAGGCTGTCTTCATGCCGGAGGTCAGAATGACGAACCCCCCGTCAATCATCGGGTCCGCCTTGATCTGCCGGCAAAGGGCCGTGCCCATGATATCCGGCAGCACCACGTCCAAAAGGATGAGGTCCGGTTTTTCCTCTCGGGCAATTTTTATGGCCGCTTCCCCGGTGGAAGCTTCGATTACCATGTATCCGGCCTTTTTGACAAGCCGGGTGGTGGCGAACAGCACCTCCGGGTCATCATCCACAATCAAAATTTTAATCTGCTGTGTCATGGCAGGTTTATTCCTTTGGGGTTTTAAAAGGTGTGATGAAAATCGCTGAGGATATCCTGAAACGACTTTCCCGCAGTATCCGGGCCCAGCAGCCGGGATCCAAACCGGTTGACCTGGCAAATGATGCCATTTCGATCCAGAACCAGAAACAACACCGGTGCCTGATGGACAAAATAATGAAGCACGGGCTCCTGTCTGGTTTCCTGCATCATTGTCAAGCCGCAATCAGGGAGGTGAGCCGGTCAAGGGACGGGACATACGCGGTTCCGGCATACGCCTTGATGATCTCGGTACCGCCCCAGTTGAATGCCTGCCCCCCCACCATGATATCCAGGTGGTGGAAATTCCCCCGGATGGCCCCCAGCCCGGCTTTGAGTGCCGGCATGTTGAAATAGACGCTCACGGACAGCCCCACCAGGTCGGGTTTTTCATCCTGAATATAGGCCAGCATGTGGTCCACCGGGGTGTTGGCCCCCAGAAAATGGCTGTCCCAGCCGTTGCGTTCAAAGATATCCGCCACCATCTTCCCTCCCACCTGATGAAATTCATTGGCTGCACAGGAGATGACCACTTTTTTTTCGTTTTGGGAATCCACGGGCACTTTTTCGAACAGCCTGGGATAGACCAGGTTCAGCAGCCCTTCGGTGATAGCGGTCACCAGGTGCTCCTTGGCCACCGAGATCCGGTTGAACTCCCAAAGACGGCCCACCTCGTACATGCTTTTCTGGAACAGGTCGACATACAGGGTCTGGATGTCGGTATTATCGTCCAGCAGCTGCTGGACGATTTTGGCACATTCCCGGCGGTTTCCGTCCAAAAGCAGGGCCAGGTATTGTTGGTACAACGTCTCGGTGATCATCTCTGTGTTCCTGCACCATGAAGGTGATCCGGGCTGTTTGAAGCGGAGTCTGCCAGATCGGTGTCAGTGATGGCGGTAAACTTTGGAATGTTGACGATCAGCCAGTTGTAAAAGGGATAGATCTGCTGCCACGCATCTGCGGACAGTTCTTTTTTTAAAAGATCCACCCAGATGTTGAGATTGGCTGCCCAGTAGGTGGTGTGAAATCCGTGGGACCGGTAGGCCCGGAACACCCAGAACACGGTTGCCACAAACACGGCCGGCTGGTAATCGGAAAACAGGGACAACATGAACCGGGGAAAATTGCGGTTGTTGTCTTCGGCCATCTGTTCATTGCCCGTGCCCACCAGTTTCTCAAGGTCCGCCCTGGCCATGAGCAGCCGGGTGCCTTGGGCGGCGATCTGTTCCCATTTGTGTTCAAACTCCCGGATGGCTGTTTCAGCCGGCGGTGCCAGTTTTTCGGCAGAACCCAACAGTACGTCTTTCATGGTTGTTACCCCCCCCTTTGAATTTATGGGTCCCAGGTGTTTTGGCCGGAATGTCTTTCTATACCGTTTTTTTTCATCTGATGCAATGCCGGATCCACGACAACATCATCTTATTGTGTCCGGCGCTTGAAAATGGTATGTATCCGGCGGTTGCAATAAAAATCGGACCCGTGTTATTTCAAGGAGACAGAACACCATGCACAAAGATCCCGAGATATCGGAAAACGGAAACCCAGACAGCAAACTGATAAAGGATACCCGGGGCCATGTGCTGGTCATGGGACTGAACCGGCCTGAAAAACGCAATGCATTCGACCTGGATCTGTACCGCCAGCTGAGCCTTGCCTTTGGCGAGCTGCACCGCAATCCGGAGTTGCGGTGCGGGGTGCTGTATGCCCGGGGTGACCATTTTACCGCCGGTCTGGACCTGCCGGAATGGGCGGAATGCTTTTCCAAAGGCCAATTCCCGGAACTGCCGGAGTCGGGGATGGACCCCTTGGGACTGGACCCGGAAAAACAGGTGGGCAAACCCGTGGTCATGGCGGCCCAGGGGATCTGCCTGACAATCGGGCTGGAGCTGCTGCTGGCCTGTGATATACGGGTGGCGGCAGACACGGGCCGGTTCGGCCAGATCGAGATCAAGCGGGGCATCTACCCGGTTGGCGGTGCCACGGTCCGCCTCTTCCAGGAAGTGGGGTGGGGCAATGCCATGCGGTA
>Ga0102943_1002575_pt1 | contig 10517 bp, 17 predicted proteins | sample SalPonC_black_MG_FD_78174 | JGI IMG/M metagenome (GOLD analysis project Ga0102943, IMG submission 78174) | Salt pond soil microbial communities from South San Francisco under conditions of wetland restoration - Salt Pond MetaG... | ecosystem: Environmental > Aquatic > Marine > Intertidal zone >...
ACCAACTGAATTACCGGCACTTATGTTCTGTTTAAGGTTTTTCTATTTTAATCTAAATTCTATTTCCATCCTTCTGTAGTCAACAATAGGATAAAATTCAAGGTCTAACTTTATCACCTGATCCCAGGTCAGCTCTACCGGGTCAGAAGGGTCTTGGATCTCGTTTGTTTCGTCGTTAATGACAAAACCATATTTTCTTAAATCTGTTTTAACCTGTTCGTATTCGTCAAATTGTGAGGGGAGCAAAGACTGTACGTTGCTGATGACCTTAAATTTTTTCTTTTCCATTACTACTCCTTAATAAACATCCCTGGTTGGATTTGAACCTACGCTAAGTCGGATTTGAGACACAGACACCCACCCTCACCGGCCCCTCCTCTCACCAGACAGCCTGCTAACACTAATAATATACTTTTTTGCAAGGGGAAAATAAAACATGGAGGGAAAATACCCCGTGGAGGACTCGAACCTCCTACCTCAAATTTAGGAAATTTGCGCTCTATCCTGATGAGCTAACGGGGCTTTTTATATTTTTTGAGTATTTTTCTAAACAACCAACCTACAGCACTAGAGCTAAAAAGCATACCCCCTATTACCGCCCAATACCTTCTCAGTATGTTTTTTATTCTATACCAAGGGTCTACTTGTACAAATAATTCTTTTTCGTATGTCTTAAGGTCGTATGTTTCGTCCGTAAAACCCTTTCTCTTTAGGACGCATATTATTCTAAGTTTAAGCTTGTGTTTACCGGATTTAACAGGCCTCAGGCCCCATTTCCATTCGGTAGGCTTCCCTATCTTCCTAAGTTGCGTGCTTGAGCTGTAGCTACTATCGATCTCGATATTTTTACCTGCAGTGAGTGTGGCTTTCATCGTAGCACTAACTTCAATACTAGCAACCTCTGGGTTAGCTAAACCTTCCGTGAGACTCGGGCTTACCTTATCGCCTATGCGGAGGTGAGCTATATAAGATTTTCCTTCAATCATTGTAGTCGGCACAGAGGTCGAGATAACTCCTTTTTTTACCTGAGATAATAGACTCTCTCTTGGGTCAACCCTATCATTGGAGTAAAAAAGCAAGGAATCATCTATAGTGCCGTGAGTCGCCAGAAAGCCCTTAGAGGACTTTATATGTACAGGCCCTATTTCCTCTATACCTGTTCCGTCTGAAGAAAATTCCCCGGAATACTCTAAAGATTTAGCTATACTAAGACTCTCACAAGAGTTTATAACTACAGGCTTATCGATAGATTCTTCTTTATTAATAACATTTTTAGAAGAGCACTGCAGAAAAATACAAGATGTTAACAATAACAAAGCAAAAAACAAAGAAAAATCTACACCGTCCGGTCGGTCTTTTCTTGTATAGCCTTCAGACTTTTTTGGTTTACTCATAATCTCTCCTTGGAGCGGGAAACGGGACTCGAACCCGCGACAGCTTGCTTGGGAAGCAAGGGCTCTACCACTGAGCTATTCCCGCTTAAAGAATTAAGAGATTATTCTAACGAGCTCTTTATCGTACAACAAGTCATTGTATGTCTCAGTTTTATTGGGGACGGTATCTATTTCCCAATCAGCTAATATGCCGTAGACGCTGTAGTCTACAGGACAATAATTTTGAGCTTCTTTAGCGGTTCTCCAAACAGAACCTCCAGGATAGTCTTTAGTTCTACCTTTTTTCTTAGGGATTCCTTGCTCTTTGAAGTATTGCTCGTAGCTTTCAATATGACCTATAGTATATATCATAGAAACAGAGTACCTATTCCAAAATATTTAAGGGCTGTGTCCTTTTTTATCTTCAAGCTCCTTATGCCTTCAATAAAAATTGGAGCGGGCGGTGGGACTCGAACCCACAACAACTACCTCGGAAGGGTAGCGCTCTACCAATTGAGCTACGCCCGCTTATTATCAAATTCCAAGAATTTATAAATCGTCCCCATACTTTAGCTTTATTTCTACTACTGCCCTTACAAAACTGCTAGGGCTATTAATAAGTAAAGGTAGTTCTTCAGTCTTTCCTGTTAGAGCCTTAACAAAGTCAACTACAAATAGATTCATATAAGAGTCTTTAATAACGTATGGACGCTCTTCTAAGGCGCTTTTGAGAGCGAGTATATCAATATAACCTTCATTATAGCTCTCTGTGAAGGCTTTTATTTTTTCTTTTAGATACTTTATGCCTTCCTCTGTCTGAGAAGAGTAATCTTTAAAAAATAAATCCACTATTTCTTCAGATACTTTTACTTTTTCTAGAGCATACTCCTGCTTATGAGTAAACTGACGGTCTTTAGCCTTTCCTATGAGGCCTTCTTCCACCTCTCTCATAATAAGGCCCCATAAACAATAAGAGCCATAGCAATAATGCCTACCAATTCAAAGAGTAGTTTACAGAGTCCTATTATGTTTTCCCTCATTTGATGTTTATCCTTCGATGGTGCGATAGCCGAGACTCGAACTCGGGACCTCCTGCTTGGCATGCAGGTACTCTAGCCAACTGAGCTACTATCGCATTATTTTATCGTATATCATTTTAGCAAGTCCTATCTCTTTTTTCTGCTTAGTTTCCTGATAGCTCGTTTCGCAGCTTTTTCCATCTCTTCCACCACTAAGACACAATCTTGCTCATTTCCTTCATAGCGCAACTCTACGAAGGAATTATCATCGTCAACTAACTTGGCGCTTGATATTTCCATGACGTGGCTCATAAAATACCGCCTAGTACCTTGCTTGTCACTCACTTTAAAACTCCTTTGTGGGAATAATAACAAAAACAGCTCTGTCGTGAGTGCTTATCTATAAAAAGATTATTAAGATTAAGATATGTTGTTTATGCTCTTGTAAGAGTTGCTACAATTTCTTACATGAAAAAAAAGCCTACCTCCCCGCAGATATTCTTAACTCCGCTAATTTACGGACTATAGGGTCTTCGTCATTCACCAACAAAGCCATATCTTCTAATGATTTATCATCTATTGTTTTAAGTGTTTTCTTTTGGTACTCGGACTTGGAGCATATATCACCAAAGATAGTAGAAGGCACAACATTAAAATAGGATATCACGCTACTAGAAGTTGTGAGTGTCCCGTTTTCGCTCGTAGCAAACTCCGGATAAATACCTTTTCGGCTCTCAAGTGAGCTTGAGAGATTGTCGGAGTCTGCTTCCACGGGACTTATTTTCACATTCTTTTTTGGAAAAGTATCCATATTTCTATTTAAACCTTCGTTCAGGTTGGGTCCCTTAATTATAGCCATTTCTTGCCCTTATTTGCTTTTTCAAACTCTTGGTCCATTATTTTCGCAGCATTATTAAACCATTCAGCTATCTTTCTACAATGGTCCGCATAAATAATATGAGCGGAGACCTCTTTTAAAGGACCTAGACCGACCCCATTATCCTTAAATTGGCTCTCACAGGTAATCTTAACGCCGCTTTTAGTGTATTCAAATTCAGTTCTTTTTATGGGGCTCGAAGACCCAAAACATAACGGCTCAAGATTTTTTATTCTTGCCATTTTTTGACCTCCGTGCTCTAGGGCACCAGACAGGGACTGTGGGTTTCTTTTCATACCAATCCTTATACCGCACTATATACTTATTATCCTTTTTACAAAGCCATTTCTCACACCTCTCAAACGAGTCTGAGGTATAATCCTGACTTATTTGACAATCTCCGCATTCACTGCAATCTGTTATTTTTATATAAGGCATCTTATAAGCTTTCAAAAGTGGTACCCCCGAGAGGATTCGAACCTCTGACCTACGGCTTAGAAGGCCGTTGCTCTTCCGCTGAGCTACGAGGGCATACATTAGCAAAGAATGAGGGTTACGAAGACCGTTCTAATACCTCTCTAACAAAACTATTTCCTACAGGAGATCCCAACCACTGTATTACCGAAGCCGCTACCTCCCGGTCTCTTTTAGACACTTCCCCTTGCTGCGGCTTGTTAATGTCTCTAGCGAGGATATACTCTATGGTAGAGTTTCTATCTGTATTTATAGATTCCCAAGCCTTTGCATATCTCTCTTCTAACGGATTGTCTTTAAACCTATGTGTGTTCTTGCCTCTATTTTTCATTTGCGCACCCTCTCGAACCCAAGGGACTCTATCCTAGATTTATACTCCCCTAACCTACTTTCCATAGACTGCCCGTCTAGTTTAGCGTGACGTGTATGAAGCTTTATATCCTTTATCTGTTCTTTAAGGATTTTTTTATCCTCACGAGTTAGGTTAGCGTTGCCTTTCATTATTTTTAACGCGGCATCACAGATGTCCATAATAGCGTCGTGTCTGGTGCATATAAGGATTTTATCTTGCTCTTTTCTTTGATGCATGATATCTCACATAAGACGTAGGCGAACAACCTCAAGCAAAATAGGGTCTTTTTCGTTTAATTTTATAGGTAAGTTCTCGATATCGGTGCAAAGAAACTTTTTAATTTTCCTGTAAAAATGTTTTATGTTCTTATAGCGGATATCGTTTAAGTAGTCTTTCTTACTTTTAGGGTGTATTAAATTATAACCTAACACCCCCTTCTTTACGCGCAAGTCTATGATGTCTTTTAATACACCACTCACCTCTGGTATACTCTCTTCTAACCCTATAGTAAGGTATTCTTTTATAAGATTTCTGTAGTTATATACGAGAGACAACCTATTATTCGATTCCCTTAAAATATACGCCCAGGTTTCTTTGTCCTTTTCGGAGTACGTTGAGAATCTTCTTAGTATCCCTAATGTGTCTTCTTCAGAGAAGTACATCGTTGCTCTATTGTCTTCCGGGCGGGTCACCCAAGAAGCAGAAAAAAAAGATATCGGTAAAGAGTTGTCTGCTGCCATATACTAATATAATAATTAGCCGCTACGAATTAAAAAGAAAAATAGGGCAGGTGGGACTTGAACCCACATTTTCAACGTACCAATTACGCTTATCCACCTTATAAGAGTGGCGCGGTACTGCCCTGCAACACAGTAAAAAACACGCTATCTAAGATTATAGAAATAAAGTAGAGCAGCCCATCCTGAAGGAAGGCTGATTGGAAACTCTTTAAGTTCCTCTCCATATTTAACAGCCATTTCCAAAAAGAACCTCGCATGAAAAAAGGCCTCTACAATGGGACGTGTATGCTTGAGCCATTCCATATTATGTTCATACTCAAATTTTTTATCTACCCCTCCCTCTTCAAGGATCTCTTCAAAGAAGCTATTGAAGGTTATTCCCTCTGGGGCTAGTTCTCTAAGCTTCATGGCTATTTTTTTGGTTTGGCCTTGTAGGTGGTAAACTTTGTGGGATTGATGATAAAAACGATAGATAGGGTCTTCGTACTGCCAACGACCGCTGTTATCATCGTACAGTTCTTTTAGCTCGGGAAGAGCTTTCTTAATATTTTGTAAAAGCTCTCGCCCTTGCCTATCAATTTTTTCGAAGTATTTTTCTTTCATACCTTTAGCCCCATAAGAAACTTTTGTAATAATAAAAATAGCCCGTAGCAGAATTGAACTGCTGTTCCCAGAATGAAAATCTGGTGTCCTAACCACTGGACGAACGGGCCGTTATTAATATAATGTTTGTTCTTCAAAAACCAGAATGTCAAAGATCAAAAAAGCCCTGCCAGTTTTTCCTGACAGGGCTTTGAAGTTTATTTTTAGGTAAACACATCCCTATCAGGTTGGATTTCTCCTTCCTTCTCTTCTTTCTCCGCCTTCTATGCCGGTGATACTTATAGGAATGTAGTTCATAATAAAGCCTTTTCTTTAAGTTCTATACTAATATACTATTTTGCGATATAAAGATCAAACACTTTTACTCTAAATATTTGTAATCTACGTCCCTAGATAGTTTTTCACCTATAGATTCATACTCGTCCAAGTATTTTCTACCGTCCATAACGTCTATTTTAGGCTCCATGTTATTAAGTTCTATTCTTTGGAAAGTAAAATTCTCAGTTACTTCATCCAAACTCTTAAGCCACTCAGTTTGAGAGTCTGCAGCAACAACTCTAGCAGCCCCTCCACCTAATGGATTCATGTAATATAACACCTGCTTAAGGTTGTTGTATTTTTTAGCTTTTTTAAAAGGTATCTCGTGAGACCTTTGACCGCACCCTAAAGATAGTATATGTACTTTAGTGTCTCCTGTCCACCCTTGTTTTAATACCTCTACATAGCTCTCTACTAAAGGGGCGCTATTGTTGCTTGTTCCTCCGTCTAGCCACACTGCTTTATTCTTACCGTCTACAACACTGCCAAAATACAAGGGGGCCGCATACGTTCTATTTATAACATCTACAGCACTTAGTCCTCCGTCTTTTTCTTCCCAGGACTTAAAAAAATGAGTTCTACCGGTTACCATATTGACGCTACTTAACATATACTTGGTCCTGGCGTCGCCTAGCGTTTTTCCTTTAAGATACTTGTTCAAGTATCTCTCTACTTTCTCTCTGCTGTACTTAGCCTGTACTATAGGCAGCCTCATCCTAGGCTTAAAAATGTTATAAAGAGTCTTTTTAAACTCGGGTAATAAATCTTCTGCGGACCAATCTGTCATTGTGAGCACGCCTGGTATGATCCCACCTATAGAAGACCCTACAGCTAAATCAAAGATATCACTGAAATTCTTTCCTAAAGTTTTCTCGATGTTTTTTATAACAGTGAAGGGGGTTACGCCCTTAGCGCCGCCCCCGTCTATCACGCATATTTTTTTTGTTGTCATAGTCTAACTCCTTAAGTGTCTCTCTTAAAATTCTCTATATTACTCCTTAGGTATCTATTTTTGATCTTTCTATGTTCCGCCAAACTTTTGCTCTTATGAAGTCTTTATTAAAAATGGTTATAAATTGGTCCGATTCCATATCTTGTAACTCTACTGTAGTGAAATGTATATTAGACACTCTACACTTTTTTCTACCCTCATACTCAAAGGAATTTATATACTGGTAGTTTGAGTTTAGCTTTATTTGCATACCCGCTACAAGATTATTTAAGAAATCCTTAACAAACATAATAGTAACTATAGGTACGCCTGCTCCTAAAAGCATACCAATACCTGTTAGCATGGCGTCAGAGAACTCTTTATCCATAAAAGCCTCCCATAGAACAAAATTCTATAATCGAAAAAGGCTAAATAATTAAGAGATTATTAACCTTTATAGAGGAGAAACGGTGTGAGGAAATATCGACGATACAGAACGGGGGTATATTAGCTCGGGGTATACTCGCTTATAATAACATTTTCTAGCACTCTTTTTATCTTTACCTTTACTTGTTCGCCTATCTTATCTTTCGGAGCTTTATTTACTACAATGATAGGATGCCCTTCCTTACCCGTATTAGTAAGAATAGGGTCTTTTTTTCTTCCGGGGGACAGTTTCCCTACTATTATATCACCTACCTGTATCTTGTTCTTGTTAATATCTTGTAATCTTTTTTCATACAAGTCTTTCCATTCTTTTTTTACAAACGGGCACTCTAATACCCATGATAATCTCTTTAATTTTTGCTCATCTGCTCCAAAAAAGGGGTTGTTCCAGGTCGTAGAAACAGGGTCCTTTATAAAAGTCTTTAAATATTCGTAGTACTTGTGGTCAGACCACTTACCTAAATTTTCTTTGTATTTCTTTTCATACCAATCCTGGTTATCAAACACGATGGAATTTTTTATAGTCGCTTCAGGGTCTCCTTGCATGATAGCTTTCTTCTGTTTTTCCATCTCTTTATCCCATAACTCATTCTCTTTATCCCGTTTTAATTTCTGTTCCTTGTCAGACCTCTTTATTTCTTCCTCTACTTTTTCTACAGGAATCTTTAGAGCTTTGGCTATAGCTTCTGCAGAGGGTCTAAATCCAAAACGGATATAAATATCTCCAGGAGTAAGTATCTTTTTTTGATCCTTATAAGTGTTTTGCAGGTAGTTACTTATATCATTAGGTCCTGTTTCAGGCTCGCTATTAAGAAAAGTTCCTGAGGATTTGTCAATAGTGTTAGCTATAATATCGATTTGATAGGCTTCTCTCAGTAAGCCTCTTTCTTCGATATTATCCGCTATGCTGTCTAATATAAAAGATATCTTACGCATCATTTAAAACTCCTAATAAAAAACACTAATATAATAGTGGCTTATTAAGAGATTATTAACTTTTATAGAGGAGAAACGGTGTGAGGAAATATCGACAATATCGTTCAGTATCGTCAATATGAAGGTCTATGTCGTGCTCAAGGCAGTAGTTCCCTTTGGTTCTGTCCCAAGTAAGAGTCTCCATCCATGGAGTATTCTTGTCATCATACCAAACTTTGGTTCCTATCTCTTTATGGTAATCTGCAATAGAAAAAAGATGAGTCCATTCTATTCGGTACTGTTGTTTTAATTTATCCTTAAGAACTTCGGTCATATGCGCTCCGGTAATTATATGTACCTCTCCTCCTTTTTCTAATACTCTTCTAGACAGCTCAGAAAAAAGAGAGGGGCAACAATCAATCACCCCGTGTATATCTAACCCTAGTTTAAAATTTTCATAAGTAGAAAACATATCACAGTTCTTTTATAAGGTCTGAGGGACTTACGCTATTAACCGCTGCAGGAGAAAACTTATTAATTATAGGATACCTTCTTCCAAATCCAAATGCTTTCTTATGCATCTTAATACCAACCGCCGCTTGCCTACGTTTGAATTCATTATTTCGCAACATATAATAAATCTTTTCCAGGGACCACCCATGCTTAGATAGCGCTACGCCCAAATCTAGGCTTCTTTGCTCGCCCTCAATCAAACATCTAAGAGCATTATCTAATATTGGGTAGGGAGGTAGACTGTCGGTGTCCATCTGCCCTGGCGCTAGCTCTGCCGATGGAGCTTTGTCCATTATACTATCAGGCACTCCGAGATATTTACCTATAGCGTACACTTCCATTTTATAGCAGTCAGCTATAGGATTAATACCCCCGCACATGTCCCCGTATATAGTACAGTAACCTACAGACAACTCACTCTTGTTACCAGTCGATAATACAAGAGCATTTTCCCGGTTAGAGATAGCCATAAGTATTTGCCCACGGATTCGAGCCTGAACATTCTGTTCCGTTACACCGCCAGACTCTACCTCACTATACTTCTCTCCAAACACCTTCATAAAGGCTTCAAACTGTTCCTTTATAGGGATATTAAGAAGTCCTACACCAAATTTATCACAAAGCTCCTGAGAATCATTGACGCTACCTTCCGATGAATACTGAGACGGCATAGTTACAGCTATAACATTTTCAGGCTCGATGGCTATTGCAGCTATAGCCGTAGTCACGGCACTATCTATGCCGCCCGATTCTCCGATCACCACCTTTTTAAACCCGCTTTTCTTTATGTAGTCGTGTATCCCAAGTACTGCCTGCCTAGCGAAAAACTCTGCGTCCTCCTGAAGATAGAAACTCACACACGAACGGTTTAAGTAGGCGTTCGACCTAGGAACCTCGTATTTATACACGCTAGGAGCCCCTAGCATAACCCCGCCAGGACTCTTAACAACACGTACAGACTTGGCGTCTTCTTCGAAGCTTGGTGAATGGTAAAGAACTCTACCTTTGTGCATAACAAAGCTATTACCATCAAACACAATATCGTCATTACCGCCTACCTGATTGACGTAGACTATCGGCATATTATACTTATCAGAAAAACCCTTTATAAGGTCGAGTCTTTGTTCATGCTTACCGACAATAGAGGGTGACGCATTTATACTTATCACAATTTCTGCATTGTTCTGGTACAACTGCTCTACGGGGTTGACCCTGTACCTTTGAGTAGGCCACAGATCTTCGCAAATAGCGAAGCCTACACGAATACCGTACAGATTGAATACTGGTGATTTAGCACCGGGCTCGAAATATCTGTCTTCATCAAATATATCGTAGGTAGGTAGGAGTCTCTTATAATACTTAAAGATAATGTCTCCGCCACGACAGACTGCTAGAGCGTTACGAAGAGGTTTACCTATATCCTTATTCTCTTCAATAAAACCCACAACAAACGTTAAAGGTGACGCTGCTGTTTCTTTAAGGATATGGTTTAGGGCTTCTTCCTGTTCCCTGATAAACTCTTTACTGTCCAAAAGATCAAGAGGAGGATAGCCGCTTATACATAGCTCTGAAAAGACCATAACAGCTTCGCAGGTTAGCGAGTCTCTTTCATAGTACTTAGTTTTCTTGTGGACTGCCTCTATAATCTTATTAGCGTTTCCTACAAGGTCTCCTACAGTGTAATTTAACTGCGCAGTTATTATATCCACTACTACCTCTTATTTTTCTATAAGTTCAAAGTTATTAATCATTTTCTGCCGCAGGTTAAAAATCTTCTCGCTAAGGCTTACTTTAATCATGTGGGGGTTGTTAAGCCTTTTGTGCGTCCAGTGGAGTTTATCTGTCTCCTCCAGCACCTTATTTCTGACATCATCTACTGTCGGGTTATAGTCTACTGCCTTTCCACTGTCATATACCTTGCTTTGACGAATATCGAACTCAAGACTTTGAAACTG
>Ga0102943_1002576_pt1 | contig 10514 bp, 10 predicted proteins | sample SalPonC_black_MG_FD_78174 | JGI IMG/M metagenome (GOLD analysis project Ga0102943, IMG submission 78174) | Salt pond soil microbial communities from South San Francisco under conditions of wetland restoration - Salt Pond MetaG... | ecosystem: Environmental > Aquatic > Marine > Intertidal zone >...
CGCGGAAGGCCCCGAGCGCCGCGTCGCCCACCGACGCCGCCGCGCGGTGCCCCGCCTCGGCCAGCGCATGGCGCAGCGCCGAGACGATCAGGCCCCGCGCCAGCCCCGGCTCGCGGAAGCGCACCTCGGTCTTGGCGGGGTGCACGTTGACGTCGACGCGGTGCGGGTCGCAGTCGAGATGCAGCGCGGCGGCCGGATGCCGGTCCCTCGGCAGCAGGTCCGCATAGGCGGCGCGCAGGGCGCCGGTCAGCATCCGGTCGCGCACCGGGCGGCCGTTGACGAAGAGGAACTGCGCCACCGCGGCCCCGCGCGAATGCGTCGGCAGCGCCGCGAGGCCCGAGAGGCGCAGGCCGTCGCGCTCCGCCTCCACCGCCAGCGCGTCTGCGGCGAAGGCGCGGCCCAGCACCGCCTCGATCCGCGCGCGCCGGGCCTCGAGGCCGGCGGGGTCGCCCGCCTCGGGCTCGACCCGGAACAGCCGCCGCGCCTCGCCCCCGGTGACGTCGCTCAGCACGATCCCCGCCTGCGGCGCGGCGAGGGCGAGGCGGCGCACCGCGTCCGTCACCGCCTGCGTCTCGGCCCGGTCGGTGCGCAGGAACTTCAGCCGCGCCGGGGTGGCGTGGAACAGCTCGCGCGCCTCCACCGCCGTGCCGCGCGGCCGCGCGGCGGGGCGGGGGGCGGAAAGGCGCCCGGCGTCGCAGCGCAGCTCCCAGGCCTCCGCCTCGCCCTCCGCCCGGCTGACCAGCGTGAGGCGCGAGACGGCGGCGATCGAGGGCAGCGCCTCGCCCCGGAAGCCGAAGCTGGCGATGTCGAGCAGGTCCGCGCCGTCGGTCTTGGAGGTCGCGTGCCGCTCCAGCGCCAGCGCCATCTCCCCGGCCGGGATGCCCTCGCCGTCGTCGGAGACCCGGATCAGCGTGCGTCCGCCGTCCGCGATCTCGATCTCGACGCGCCGGGCGCCGGCGTCCAGCGCGTTCTCGACCAGTTCCTTGACGGCGGCGGCGGGCCGCTCGACCACCTCGCCCGCGGCGATGCGGTTCTGCGCGGCCTCGTCGAGCCGGTGGATCGCCCGCCGCGGCGCCGACATCTGGGGGTTCGAAGCGTCCATGACGCGAAATCTAGCAGGCCCCGGCCCGAGTCGCCAAGCATCAGCCAACGGGTGCGCTCCGATCCGCTCCGCGGATCGGGGCGCCGCGCGACGGGCTCGACGCCCCCGCGCGGCGCCGCGCCCGCCAAAGGGCGCGACGACCGCGGCTCAGGCGCCCCAGCGGGCCTTGGCGGCGTCGTCGCTTTCGCGCGCCTCGACCCAGCGCGCGCCCTCCGGCGTCTCCTCCTTCTTCCAGAAGGGCGCCTCGGTCTTCAGCCAGTCCATCAGGAAGGCCGCCGCCTCGAAGGCCGCGTGGCGGTGCGGCGAGGCGGCGGCGGCGAGCACGATGCGCTCGGCCGGGCGCAGCGGCCCCACGCGGTGCACGATCAGCGCCCCCTGCAGCGGCCAGCGCGCGGCCGCATCCCCGGCGATGCGGGTCAGCGCCCGTTCCGTCGCGCCCGGCCAGTGCTCCAGCGTCATGCCGGAGATCGCCGTCTCCCCGGCCCGGTCGCGCACGAGGCCGACGAAGCTCGCCACCGCGCCGACGTCGGCGCGCCCGGCGGTCAGGCGCTCCAGCTCCTCGGAGACGTCGAAATCCGCCTCCTGAACCCTGACGAGGATCCGTGCGCCGGCCATCTCAGCCGCCCGTCACCGGCGGGAAGAAGGCGACCTCCCGCACCCCGGCGAGGGGTGCGTCGAGATCGGCCATCTCCTCGTCCAGCGCCACCCGCACCGCGGCGAGGTCGGCGAAGGCCGCCGCGTGCCGTTCGTCGCGGGCGCGGAGCTCCTCGACCAGCCCGGCCACGGTCGCGGCCTCGGTCTCCACCTCCTCGGTCGCGGCGCCGATGCGCTCGCGCAGCCATGCGAAATAGAGCACGCGCATCGCTCAGACCTCCTTCGCGGCGGGATGGGCGAGCGCGCGGCGGAAATAGCCGACCCCGGTCCAGACGGTCATCGCCGCCGCGATCCAGAGCAGTCCGAAGCCGCCCGTCACCACCGCCGGCGTCGCCGCGCGCAGCGGTCCGAGCCAGTGCGGATCCGGCGCCGCGCCCTCGAGGATCGCGAAGAACGTCTCGGGGCCGAGCTGGTGGAACAGCAGCGCCTCGCGCTCCGTCGCCCAGCCGGCGAGCAGCAGCGCCCCGATGGCGATCATCTGCACCGTGGTCTTCCACTTGGCGAGGCGCGTCACGGGCGCCTCCACCCGCCCGGCGAGGAACTCGCGCAGGCCCGAGACGGCGACCTCCCGCAGCATGATCGCCGCCGCGGGCACGATCATCAGCGGGTTCGGGCCGGTCAGCATCAGCAGCACCGCGAGCGCGATCATCACCATCGCCTTGTCGGCGATCGGGTCCATCATCCGCCCGTAGGCGCTGACCGCGCCGAGCCGGCGCGCGAGCCAGCCATCCGCCCAGTCCGTGACGGCGGCGAGGGCGAAGAGCCCGAAGGCGATCAGGTCGGCCGTCGGGCGCGGCAGCCCGGCGAAGACGAGCGCCACGCCCGGCGCGGCGACCAGGCGGAAACTCGTGAGCAGGTTGGGCAGCGCGTGGACCATGCGGGGCTCCGTCGGTTCCGCCCCCTCTCTCCCCGATGCGCGGCGGCGGTGCAAGGCGCCCGGCGGAAACGGCGGCGCAGGCCGAGGATCACCGCGTTCGAACCGCCGGCGTCGCCGAACAGGCCGTAGGCGGTGGAGCGGTGATGCAGCCGGAGCGCCGCGCTGAAGGGCGTGTCCGGCAGCCCGGCCTCCAGCTCGAGCGCCCAGTAGATCATCACGGCGGAGGAGCCCTGCCTCGCCCGCTCCGCCTTCGGCACCTCGGACGCCGCCGAGAGGCCGAGCCCGAAGGACGCCGAGAGCGGCGCCCCCGGCGCGCGCAGGCGCAGCGTCGCCGGCACGAGCGCCAGCGCCCAGTGGCCCTGCGCGCCCCAGTGCCGCGACACCAGCGCCTCCGCCTCCCAGTCCAGCGAACCGAGCCGCCCCCGCGCCGGGGTCGCGAGCCGCGCCGATAGCCCCGCCACGACGAGCCCGCCGTCCTCCAGCCTTGCGTCCCAGGGGGCGAGGACGAGATCGCCCCAGGTCTCCTTGGTCAGGACGCCGCCGTAGAGCGTGGCGGCGTAGGGCGGGTCCTCCCGCCCCAGCGCCGGCGCCGCGGCGGCGAGGAGGGCGACGGCGGCGGCGGCGAGGCGGAGGCGGCGCATCCGGGGGCGCTCCCTTCGGAAGGCGGGACGCGCACTCTACATCCCCACCCGGTCGGCGTCAGCCTTCGGCCTGCGCGCGGGCCTCCTCGAGATACGCCTCGAAGCGGTCGTCGGCCTTGCCGGGCTTGCGCACGTCCCGCACGTCGTCGAGGTTGGAGAAGTCGTCGCCTGCGACGATCAGCGCCAGCATGCCGAGCGCCCAGTGCGGCGTGCACTTCACCAGATGCACGCCGTCGGCGTTCACCTCGTAGACGATCTCCTCGTTGATGCGGCCGCGGAACTCCTCGGCGCCCTCGGGCACGACCTCGGAGACGGCGTTGTGGCCCTTGTCCTCGGGCACGAAGCGCACGGTGTCGCCGGTCTCGGCGTGGATCACGGCGGGCTCGAACACCATTCGGTCGCCGTCGGGCCCCTTGTTCAGCATCCGGACGACGTGCTCTTCGGCGACGGCCGGAAGCGCGAGGATGGCCGCTGCTGCGGCGGCGACGATCATGCGGGTCATGGACGACCTCCTTGGTGGCGTTGCGTTCGGGACGTCATGTATGCCGCCGCACGCCGAGCGCATCGCGGCGAGCGGTCGCCCCCCGCCGCCGCCGGATTCAGCCCCGCTCCACCCGATGACGGATGTTGCGCCTGTCCTCGGCGCATTTGCGCAGGCAGGTCTCGAGGGCGCAGGCGCCCCAGCGCTCCGCGTAGATCGAGGCGAAGGGCTCGTCCGCCAGGATCTCCGCCAGCGGCCGCTTGTGCAGATCGTGCCGTTCGTCCGGGTCGACGCCGGCCGAGGCGTTGAGCGCCGCCTCCTCGTCCGACCCCGTCATCCAGCAGCAGGCCGAGACGATGCCGTGCGCCGAGACGTAGGCCCGGTTCACCGCCGCCGACTTGCAGGAGACGCCGCCGATCCGCGGCGGCGCCACGGCGTTGGCGTCCTCGCGATCCGCCTTGCCGGGGCCGAGGGTCTCGTCCACGCGCAGCGTCGGCGGCTCCAGCGTCCGCCGCTCTCCGGTCGGGAGGACGTAGTCGAAGCTCGGCGACTTCGAGAAGCGGATCGAATCGATGGCGACGAAGGCGCGGAAGCCCATCCGGTCCGCCAACGCCCGCGCCTCGGCGAGCTGATGCTCGTTGTGGCGAAAGAGGATGAAGTGCCACTCGGCCTCCGCCCCCGTCGCGAGGAACGCCTCGGCGTTGGCCATGATCCGCTCGAAGCGGGTGTTGACCCGGTAGAGCGCGTTGACCTCCCGCAGCCCGTCGACGTGCAGCTCGAGCCGCGAGCCCGAGGCGCGGAACGCCTCGCCCAGCCGCCGCCACCAGTCGGGCCGGCGCAGCCCGCCGTTGGTGCTCATCGCCACCCGCACGCCGCGCGCGGTCAGGTGCTCCACGATCTCGAGGCACTGGCTGGCGGCGATCGGGTCGCCGTAGGCGCCGGAGAGGATCACGTCCGAGGTCCGCGCGCACGTCTCGTCGTCGAAGCTGCGCCGGAAGTCCTCCAGCGTCAGCTCGACGTTGAACACCTTGCTCCGGTCCGCGACGCAGCCGTTCATATGGTCCGTGCGCGGGCACATCGGGCAGCCCGCGTTGCACTTGTCGGTCAGCTCGACATGGAACTGCCACGGTCGGGCGGCGTCGAACATCGCGACGGGCGCGATCTCGTGCGAGGCGTCGGGCAAGGCGGCTCTCCTCTCTCGTCCCCCGACCTAAGCCCGGCCGCGACCCGGTGGAACCCCTCGGGCGCGGCGCAGGCTCACCTTCACGTCATGGAAGGCCGCGCCGCCGTAAGGCGCGACCGAATCGGCGCCCACCAGCACGTTGATCCCCTCGCCGCCCGCATGGGCGCGGTTGGGATGGATGCTCTCGGCGATCACCACGCCGCGTCGGAGCCCGTCGAAGAGCCGCGCGGAAAGGGTCACCGCGCCGCGCGCGTTCCCGACGGTCACCGCGTCGCCCTCGCCGATCCCCAGCGCCGCCGCGTCCTCCGGGTGGATCATCACCGAGGGGCCGCCTTCCCGCGTCGCGGAGGTCGGCGTCTCGGTGAAGGTGGAGTTGAGGAAGTTGCGCGCCGGCGAGGTCGCGAGCCGGAAGGGATGCGCCGCGTCGGCGCTCTCGATCACGTCCCAGTGGTCCGGGAAGGCCGGCATGGCGCCGACCGGTCCCATGACGCCGGCGTTCGGCGCGGGCGCCGTGGCCCAGTCGGGGCGGAAGCGGAAGCGCCCGTCCGGCCAGGCGAAGCCGTCGAGGTAATGCGCCTCGCGGAACGGAGGCTGCACGTCGAGCCAGCTCCGCGCCTCCAGCGCCTCGAGGGTCCCGTGGCCGGAGGCGCGGAGCGTCCGGTCGATGATCTCCCGCGCGCTCATGGCGAAGCCCGGATGCTCGGCCCCGAGCCGCCCGGCGAGCGCCGAGAGCACCTCGTGATTGCTGCGGCACTCGCCCGGCGGGTCGATCAGCTTGGCGCCGAGCATGACGTGCTGGTGGCCGCCGCCCTGATAGAGGTCGTCGTGCTCCATGAACTGCGTCGCCGGCAGCACCACGTCGGCCATCTCCGCCGTCTCGGTCATGAACTGCTCGTGGACCACGGTGAACAGGTCCTCCCGCGCGAAGCCCTCGCGCACGAGGCGCTGTTCGGGCGCGACGTTCGCCGGGTTGGTGTTCTGGATCAGGAGCGCCGTCACCGGCGGGCCGCCGTGCAGCGCCTCCGCGTCGCCGGTCAGGACGCGCCCGATCTTGGACTGGTCGAGCGTGCGGATCGCGGGGTCGCGCACGTCGAGCCCCTCCACCAGCGTCTTGTCCCAGCCGTAGACGGCGCCGTTGTTGTGGAAGGCGCCGCCGCCCTCGTGCCGCCAGGCGCCGAGAACCGTCGCCACCGACAGCGCCGCGTGCATGTTGTGCGCGCCGTTGCGCTGGCGGGTGAAGCCGTAGCCGAGCCGGAGATAGGCGCGCGGCCTCTCCTTCAGGAGCGCCGCGAAGGCCTCGATCTCCTCGACGCCGAGGCCGGTGATCTCGGCGGCCCATTCGGGGGTGCGGGTGGCGAGATGCGCCTCCAGCCCCTCCGGATCGTCGGCGTATTCCGCGAGATAGGCCCGGTCGGCCCCGCCGTCCCGGAACAGGCAGTGCATCACCGCGCAGGCGAGGGCGCCGTCGGTGCCGGGCTTCAGCACCAGCCCGAGATCGGCCTGCTTGACGGTGTCGTTGCGGTAGATGTCGATGGCGACGATCTTCGCGCCCCGCGCCTTCCGCGCCTTGATCGCGTGGTGCATCACGTTGACCTGCGTGTGCACCGCGTTGGTGCCCCAGATCACCACGCAGTCGGACTGCGCCATCTCCCGCGGGTCGGCGCCGGCGAGACGGCCGGTCCCGGCGATGAAGCCGGTCCAGGCCATCGTGGTGCAGATCGTCGCGAAGAAGCCCGAATAGCGCTTGGCGTGCCGAAGCCGGTTGATGCCGTCGCGCATCACGAGCCCCATGGTGCCGGCGTAATAGTAGGGCCAGACCGTCTCGGGCCCGTGCTCGGCCTCCGCCGCGAGAAAACGCTCGGCGATCAGGTCGAGCGCGGCGTCCCAGGTGATCCGCTCCCAGCGCCCTTCGCCCTTGGCGCCGACCCGCCGCATGGGGTGCGTGACGCGGTCCGGATGGTGGATGCGCTCGGCGTAACGGGCGACCTTCGCGCAGATCACGCCGTCGGTGTAGCTCTGGTCCTTGGCGCCGCGCACGCGCCCGATCCGCGCGCCGTCGATCACCTCCACCTCCAGCGCGCAGGCCGAGGGGCAGTCGTGCGGGCAGACGGAGGGGCGGCGCTCGATCTTCGGCTGGACGGTCATGGCGGTCTCCCTTGACGCCCGCGGATGATGGCGAAGGGCGGACGCCGCGTCTAGGCTGCGCCGAAATCCGCGGAATCGCGGGGCATGGGAGGAGACGGACATGGACGGACCGCAGGGCCATTCGCCGCGCTGGCTGCAGGGGCTTCCGGCCCCCGCGCCGGAGTTCAAGGGCCAACCCGAGTTCAACTTCGTCGGCGGGCACGTCGAGGCCGACTGCGTGCCGGTCGAGGCGCTGCGCGAGGCCGCCGCCGCCGCCATCGCCGAGGAGGGCGGCGACCTCGCCATGTACAACCCGACGGGCGGCAAGGGCCACGCCGGGTGCCGGCGCATGGTGGCCGAGATGCTGACCCGCCGCACCGGCATGCCCTGCGATCCCGAAGAGGTGCTGATCGTCTCGGGCTCCCTCCAGGCGCTCGACCTCGTCAATCACGCCCTCGTCGGCCCCGGCGACGCGGTGCCGTGCGAGCTCGAGAACTACGGCGGCGCCCTGAGCCGCATCCGCGCCCGCGGGGCCGAGCCCGTCGGCGTGCGCACCGACGCGCACGGCATGGTCCCCGAGGCGCTGGAGGAGACGCTGGCCCGCCTCGGCCGCGAGGGCCGGCGGGTCGGCTACGTCTACCTGATCCCCACCGTGCAGAACCCGACCGGCACCGTGATGCCCGAGGAGCGGCGGCGGGAGATCCTGGAGATCGCCGCCCGCCACGACGTCACCCTGTTCGAGGACGACTGCTACGCCGACCTCGTCTTCGCCGGCGGCCGGCCGAAGGCGATCCGCGCGCTCGATCCGGACGGGCGCACGATCTACTGCGGGACCTTCTCCAAGCAGATCGCGCCGGGCCTGCGCCTCGGCTTCCTCGTGGCGGACCGCCCCGCCCTCGCCCAGCTCCTCGCGCTCAAGAGCGACGCCGGCACCCCGGCCATCGAGCAGATGACGCTCGCCCGCATGGGCCCGATGTTCGACGAGCACTGCGCGGCGGTGCAGACCCGCCTCGGCGAGAAATGCGCGGTGCTCTGCGAGGCGCTCGACGCCGAGTTCGGCGCGACGGCCGAGTACCGCCGCCCCGAGGGCGGCATCTTCGTCTGGGCGACCCTGCCGGCCCCGGTGGACACGACGCGCCTCGCGGCGGTCGCCGCGGCGGAGGGCGTCGCGATCAACCCCGGCGCGGAGTGGTGCGCGGACCCCGATCACGGCCGGCGCAGCCTGCGCCTGTGCTTCGCCAACCCGTCCGAAGAGACGATACGGGCCGGCGTCGCGAAGCTCGCCGAGATCTGCCGCCGGGAGTTCGGCCTGCCCGAGCGCAGCGCCAACGTCTCGCGCGTCTGAACCCGTCGCGGGCGAGCGGCCGGAGGGGGGATCGACCCCCCTCCGACCGCGCCTCGCCTCGCGGCTCGGCCGAGGGCGCCCGGCCCCGCCGCCGCGCGTCAGCCCGGCGCGTAGGGCGAGCCCTCGGGCAGCAGCGCCGGGTCGGCCTCGATCTCCATCTCCAGCAGCAGGTAGGACAGCGTCTTGCCGTGCCGGTCGAGGCCGAGCGAGCGGTTGACCCCGCCGCCCAGCGTCCCCTCGATCACGAAGTTGAACGCCTGCAGGTTCGGCAGGTCGTGGCGGGTGACCCGCGTCGCGCCGAGGTGGCGGAACGATGCCCGAACACGCGCCTCCGTGACCTCGCGCGCCAGCGTCTCCCAGGCCTCCGCCCGACAGGCGATCAGCGAGACGTTGGAGACGTCGCCCTTGTCGCCGGACCGCGCGTGCGCCAGCGCGTGCAGAGGCAGCTTCACCGCCGGTCCTCCGCCCCGCCCGGGCCGACGACGGTGATCCGGGGCGCCACCGCCTCGGGCCGCACCAGCACCGAGGCCGTGGCCACCTGCGGCGTCGTCCCGCCCCGCACGCCGCCTCCCGCGGCGGGGCCGGAGCAGTAGAGCGCCGTGATCTCCTCGACCGCGAGCGCCGCCGTATCCCGGTCCGGCGCCCTCAGCGCGGCCCGGACGCGGTAGTCGCCGTCTCCCCGAAGGCCCCGCGCGTCGGTGCGCGCCAGATCGCCGCGGTCGTGGCTCGCGCCGGCCCCGACGATGTCGAGCGCGGGGGCGAGGTTGCGCTCGTGCAGGCGCGTCGCCACCACCTCCGCCGCGAGCCGGGCGCGGGCGTAGGCGTTCGGGCCGGCGTAGCTTATCTCGGCCTCGCCGAGCCAGCCGTCCTCGACGCAGACCGTGGCCTTCAGCGTATCGGGCGGCGGACGGCCGCGCGCGCCGGAGAGGACGACGCGGTCGGGCTCCGGCTCCGTGAGACGCAGCGCGGTGACGTCGAGCGTGCAGTCGGGGGTCAGGTAGGCGGCGGGGTCGTGCATCTCGTAGAGGATCTGTTCGGTGACGGTGGCGCGGTCGACCCGCCCGCCGGTCGCGGCGGGCTTGCCGAGGGTCAGGGTCCCGTCCGGCGCGATCGCGGCGATCGGGAAGCCGACATGGGCGAGGTCGGGCACGTCCTTGAAGCCGGGATCGGCGAAATAGGCGCCGGTGACCTGCGCCCCGCATTCCAGGAGATGCCCGGCGAGCGTGCCCGCCGCCATGCGGCCGAGATCCTCCGGATCCCAGCCATGGGCGTGGATCAGCGGGCCGAGCGCCAGCGCGCTGTCGGTCGTGCGCCCCACGAGCACCACGTCGGCCCCGGTCGCCAGCGCTTCGGCGACCGGGCGGGCGCCGAGATAGGCGTTGGCCGCGAGCAGAGGCTGGTGCAGCACCTCGGCGCCGTCGAGGACGGGCAGGGCGCGGATCTCGGCGTCGGAATGCGTCTCGCGCAGGTCGTCGCCCTCGAGCGCGGCGACGCGGATCGGCGGCAGGCCGAGCTCCCGCGCCAGCGCCTGAACCCGCCGCGCGGCGCCGAGCGGGTTGGCGGCGCCGAGATTGCTGACGATGCGCACCCCCGCCGCGAGGGCGGGACCGAGATGGGGCGCGAGATAGCGGTCTAGGAAGGGCGACCAGCCGCGCTGCGGGTCGCGGCGCTTCTCGCCCTGCGCGAGGGCGAGGGTCCGCTCGGCCAGGCATTCGAACATCAGGAAGCGCGGCCCCTCGCGGCGGGCGAGGTCGGCGATCACGGGGCCGGCGGCGTCGAAGCGGTCGCCGGCGAAGCCCGCGCCGCAGCCGATGTGGACGGTGGTCATGGGCGAGAGCCTACGGGCCGCCCGGCGCCGGGGGAAGGGGGCGCCGACACCGGGCCCGGCTCCTTCGGGGCGGGAGGCGACGGCCGCCGGGTCTGGCCGTGGGAGACGGCGCGGGGCATGGTGCGCCGCGTCAAGGAAAGGGTGAGGTCGATGCGGGCCGAGGACGAGCGCGAAGCGAGCGACGGCCGGGCCGGGGACGCCCGGCACGCCGATGCGCCGGCCCCGGGTCGCCGCGCCGCACGGGGCGACGGGTCGGCGCGGCGCTCGACCGCGGGGCTC
>Ga0102943_1002578_pt1 | contig 10512 bp, 9 predicted proteins | sample SalPonC_black_MG_FD_78174 | JGI IMG/M metagenome (GOLD analysis project Ga0102943, IMG submission 78174) | Salt pond soil microbial communities from South San Francisco under conditions of wetland restoration - Salt Pond MetaG... | ecosystem: Environmental > Aquatic > Marine > Intertidal zone >...
GAGTCGCTGCCGGACGGCAACATCACGACGGCGCAGGGCTTCGTCTTCAATCTCCGCCGCGGGAAATGGCAGGATGCGCGCGTGCGCGACGCGGTGCGGATGCTCTTCAATTTCGAGTGGTCGAACGAGACGCTGTTCTACGGGCTCTACGACCGGCCAGCTTCGTTCTGGGGCGGCTCCGACCTCGCCGCCGAGGGCGAGCCCACCGAGGGCGAGCGCGCGCTCCTGGAGCCGCTCGTCGCCGAGGGGCTGCTCGATGAAAGCATCCTGACCGATCCCGCAGTCATGCCGCCCGAGAACGACGCGGAGCAGAACCTTCCGTCGCGCCGCGTGCTGCGTCGTGCTGCCGGCCTTCTCCAGGACGCGGGATGGACGCCCGGCCCCGAGGGCCTCCTTCGCAACGAGGCCGGCGAGACGCTGGACCTCGTCATCCTCCAGCAGAGCCCGTCCTTCGACCGCGTCGTCAATCCGTATGTCGAGAACCTTCGCCAAATCGGGATCAACGCCCGGCTCGAGCGGGTCGACACGGCGCAATACGTCGAGCGGCGGCGCTCGGGCGACTGGGATCTCGTCAACCTGTCCCCGGGGCAGGGCTTCGAGCCGGGCAGCGGCCTGCGCCAGTGGTTCGCGAGCGAAACCGCCCAGGACAGTTCACGGAACCTGATGGCGCTTCAGGACCCGGCGGTTGACCGGCTGATCGACCTCGTCATCAACGCCGAAACGCTCGACGACCTGCGCCCCCGCGTCCGCGCGCTCGACCGGGTGCTGCGCGCGCACGGCTTCTGGGTGCCGCAATGGTCGAACCAGGAACATTGGGTGGCCTACTGGGACATGTACCGTCATCCGGAAATTCCGCCCCTCGCGCTCGGCGTGGTCGACTTCTGGTGGTATGATGCCGAAGCGGCCGAGGCCCTGCGCGAGGCGGGCGCGCTCTGACCATATAGGAGCCGGCTCTTGGGAGCTTACATCCTCCGACGACTGCTGCTCGTGATACCGACGCTGATCGGGATCATGATCATCAACTTCACCCTGACGCAGTTCGTCCCCGGCGGCCCGATCGAGCAGATCATCGCCCGGATGGAGGGCGGCGGAGACGTGTTTGAAGGGATCGCCGGCACCGGGACCGAACTGGTCGAACGGGGCGGCGAAGGGTACGTCGGTGCGCGCGGCCTGCCCGCCGACTTCATCGCCGATCTTGAACGCGAGTTCGGGTTCGACAAGCCGCCGCTCGAACGCTTCCTGACGATGATGTGGAATTACATCCAGTTCGACTTCGGGGAGAGCTACTTCAGGTCGATCAGCGTGATCGACCTTGTGCTCGAGAAGATGCCGGTGTCGATCACCCTTGGCCTCTGGTCGACGGTGATCGCCTATCTCGTCTCGATTCCACTGGGCATCCGGAAGGCCGTGAAGGATGGATCCCAATTCGATACCTGGACCTCCGGTCTCATCATCGTGGCCTACGCGATCCCGGGTTTCCTGTTCGCGATCCTGCTTCTCGTCCTCTTCGCGGGCGGCTCCTACTGGCAGATATTCCCGCTGCGGGGACTGACATCCGACAACTGGGAGCAGTTGAGCCTTCTGGGCAAGATCGCCGACTACTTCTGGCACATCACGCTGCCGGTGCTGGCCTCGACGATCTCGGCCTTCGCGACACTCACACTGCTGACGAAGAACTCGTTCCTCGACGAGATCAAGAAGCAATACGTCGTCACGGCGAAGGCCAAGGGGCTGAAAGAGGGTCGCGTGCTCTATGGCCACGTGTTCCGGAACGCGATGCTGATCGTCATCGCGGGATTCCCGGCCGTCTTCATCGGCGTCTTCTTCGGAGGCTCGCTCATCATCGAGACGATCTTCTCGCTCGATGGCCTCGGCCGTCTCGGATTCGAGGCCGCTGTCGCCCGCGACTATCCGGTGATCTTCGGCACGCTGTTCTTCTTCGGGCTGATCGGCCTCGTCGTGGGGATCCTCTCCGACCTGATGTACGTCTTCATCGATCCGCGGATCGACTTCGAGCGGCGGGAGGTCTGACATGGCCCACCCCGACTATCGCCACGACGAGACGACCGAACCGACCCAGCCGGGAATCGAGACGCCGCCGCCCCACCCGGGCGCCGGCGGGCACCTCGCGCCCCCGCCCGTCCTGCCGAAGCGGCGGCGGATGTGGCTGTCGCCGCTCAACCAGCGCCGCTGGCGGAACTTCACGCGGAACCGCCGCGCCTACTGGTCGCTTTGGATCTTCGCGCTCCTCTTCGGGCTGTCGCTGATCGCGGAGTTCATCGCGAATGACAAGCCGATCCTCGTGCAGTATCGCGGCGATTGGCACATGCCGATTTTCCAGTTCTATCCCGAAACCGCCTTCGGCGGAGACTTCCTGACCGAGGCCGTCTACAGCGACGTCGAGGTGCAGTGCCTGATCGCCTCGGGCGGGCTGGAGGCGTGTTTCGACGACCCCGAAGAGATCATCACGAGCGGGGAGACCGCCATCGTGGACGGTCGGCCGGTCGGAGCCGGCTGGATGCTCTGGCCGCCTATTCCCTACAGTTACAACACGATCAACGACATCGGCCGCGCGGCCCCCTCCCCGCCCGACGCCAACCACCTGCTCGGAACCGACGACACGGCACGCGACGTGCTGGCCCGGGTGATCTACGGTTTCCGCCTGTCGATCCTCTTCACTCTGATCGTGACCACCATCGCTTCGCTGATCGGGATCTTCGCCGGCGCGATCCAGGGCTATTTCGGGGGCTGGCTCGACCTCATCTTCCAGCGCCTGATCGAGATCTGGGTGTCCACACCCAGCCTCTACATCATCATCATCATGTTCGCGATCCTCGGCCGAAGTTTCTGGCTGCTGGTGTTCCTCACAGCCCTCTTCGGCTGGCCCGCGCTGGTCGGCGTGGTGCGCGCCGAGTTCCTGCGCGCGCGGAACTTCGAATATGTCCGCGCGGCCAAGGCGCTCGGCGTGTCGAACATGACGATCATGTTCCGCCACATGCTGCCCAACGCCATGGTCGCGACCGTGACGATGCTGCCCTTCATCATCACCGGCACGATCGCCACGCTCGCCTCGCTCGATTTCCTTGGCTTCGGCCTGCCGTCCTCGGCCCCCTCGCTGGGCGAACTCACGCTTCAGGCCAAGCAGAACCTGCAGGCGCCGTGGCTCGCCTTCACAGCGTTCTTCACCTTCGCGATCATGCTCTCGCTTCTCGTCTTCATCTTCGAGGGCATCCGCGACGCATTCGACCCGAGGAAGACCTTCCAGTGACCGACCCGATCCTGAGGGTAGACGACCTGACCGTGACCTTCCGGCAGGAAGGGGCAGAGGCCACGGCTGTCAGGGGCGTCTCCTACGAAGTCCGCCGCGGCGAGACCGTGGCGATCGTGGGCGAATCCGGCTCGGGCAAGTCCGTGACCGCGCTCTCGACCGTCGATCTCCTGCCCGACAGCGCAACCATCACCGGCTCCGTCGTCTACGCTGGCAACCAGATGGTCAACGCGGACGAGGACACGCTTCGCGATATTCGCGGCAACAAGATCAGCTTCATCTTTCAGGAGCCGATGACATCGCTCAATCCGCTTCACACGCTGGAGAAACAGCTTGCGGAAAGCCTGCTCATCCACCAGGGCCTCACCGGCAAGCCGGCGCGGGACCGCATCCTCGAGCTCCTCCACAAGGTCGGCATTCAGGATCCCGAGACACGGCTCGGCGCCTATCCGCACCAGCTTTCGGGCGGGCAGCGTCAGCGCGTGATGATCGCGATGGCCCTTGCCAACGGCCCCGACCTCCTGATCGCCGATGAACCTACCACAGCGCTCGACGTCACGATTCAGGCGCAGATCCTGAACCTCCTCGCAGACCTCAAGGAAGAGGGAGGCATGTCCATGCTCTTCATCACCCATGACCTCGGCATCGTGCGCCGCTTCGCCGACCGGGTCTGCGTGATGAAGGACGGCGAAATCGTCGAGCACGGAGCGACCGAGGAGATCTTCGCGACCCCGCGGCACCCCTACACCATCAACCTCCTGTCCGCTGAGGCTCCCGGTGCGCCGCCGCCGGTGCCGGAGGGTGCCAAGGAGGTCGCCAGAACCGAGAACCTGCGCATCTGGTTCCCGATCCAGCGCGGCTTCCTGAAGCGCACGGTGGGCTTCGTGAAGGCCGTAAACGCCGCGACACTGTCGGTGCGACAGGGGGAGACCGTGGGCATCGTCGGCGAATCCGGCTCGGGCAAGACGACGCTCGCGCTCGCGATCATGCGGCTGATCTCGTCCGAAGGACCGGTGACGCTACTCGGACGGAACATCCAGGGGCTTCGGTCGCGCGAGCTGCGACCGCTCCGCGCCGACATGCAGATCGTGTTTCAGGACCCCTACGGCAGCCTCAGCCCGCGTATGACGGTCGAGGAAATCATCTCCGAGGGGCTCGCCATCCATGGCAGCAAGGACAGTCTCGACAGGACCCGGATGGTCGCCGACATCATGACCGAGGTCGGCCTCGACCCCACGACGATGTACCGCTATCCGCACGAGTTCTCCGGTGGCCAGCGCCAGCGGATCGCGATCGCGCGCGCCATGATCCTGCAACCGAAACTCGTCGTCCTCGACGAGCCGACCTCGGCACTCGACATGACGGTGCAGGTTCAGATCGTGGAGCTTCTGCGGGACTTGCAGCGCCGGCACGGGCTGGCCTACCTCTTCATCAGCCACGATCTGAAAGTCGTGCGTGCGCTCAGTCACAAGGTCATCGTGATGAAGCGCGGCGACGTGGTCGAACAGGGGTCGGCGGAACAGATCTTCGCCAATCCGCAGACGGACTATACTCGCGAACTGATGGAAGCGGCCTTCGGGCACCACAAGGGAGACGCGGCCTGACGTGTATCGGCGCTGCCGCGCATGTCCCGCAGGATGACGCTGTCAGCCCGGGCCGAGCGGTTCGCACGACAGGTTGCGCGCGGTGAGCCTGCGGCAGACGAGCGACGCCTGATCCTCCGACAGACCGACGAAGTTCGCATCGAACCCGCGCGGTGTGCGCACCACCTTGCGGAGCGCGGTGTCGAGAGTCGAGATCTCGATCAGCGCGGTCTGGAGAAGCACCCGCTCTGCCTGATGACGTGTGTTGAACCGGCCGATGGTGATTCCCCAATGCCGCCCGCCGGCGGTCGAAAGTCGGGTGACGACCTCGCGCTCCTCCCCGGTCGCTTCGGCGATGGCGGCGGCGACGGGATCGCCGCCGGTCGAGGCCAGAACGATGTCCTCGGGGCGCGGTTTCGGAGCGATGTCAGGGATGGCGACAGACGCGACCGTCCCAGGTTGGGACCCGCGCGTCGTGCCTTCGGCGGCGGCGACGCCATCCGCCGGTGCCGATCCCGCTTCGAGATCGAGCGCCACGAGCGTGCGATCGATCCCGCCCTGAAGCGCGACCAGCACCTCCTCGGCCGGCGCCTGGCCGCGCACCGGCCGCGGCATCGGACGCAGGCTCCGGGCGACTGCGGCCGCGACGCGCGTCGTCCCTGGGCCGCTCTTGCCGAGATACGGCGGCTTGCCGGGCATCCGCATCGCCACCCGCGTCGGCGCGCGGCTGAAACCCATGTCGAGAAGCTCGGCGACCCGCTTGTTCCGCGTGGCCGTCGACCGTCCGCCGAAGACCGTCGCGATGATCCGTTCGCTTCCGCGTTCCGCCGAAGCGACGAGGTTGAACCCGGCGGCACGGGTATAGCCCGTCTTGATCCCGTCCGCGCCCTTGTAGGCCGAAAGCAGACGGCGGTTCGTGTTGGAGACGGTGCGCAGACCCGCGTCCGTCGACCGGCGCGAGAACAGATTGTAGTACTCCGGGTAGTCGTACAGCATGTGGCGCCCTAGGATCGTCATGTCCCTCGCGGTCGAGAGATGCCCCGACTCGGTCAGGCCGTGCATGTTCTTGAAGGTCGTTCGCGTCATCCCGAGCGCCTTGGCCGTGCGGTTCATCCGGCGCGCGAAGGCGGCTTCGGATCCCTCGAGCGCCTCGCCGATGGCCGTCGCGGCATCGTTGGCGGACTTCACCGCCGCCGCACGGATCAGGTACCGCAGGGCGATCTCCTGTCCTGCGCGCAGTCCCAGCTTGGACGGCGGCTCGGAGGCGGCATGCCGCGAGATCTTGACCTTCGTGTCGAGGCTGATCTCGCCGTGTTCGACCGCCTCGAAGGCAATGTAGAGCGTCATCATCTTGGTGAGCGAGGCGGGATGCAGACGCGTATCGGCGTTGCGCGAATGAAGCACCTCACCCGATCGCGCGTCCATCACCATCGCCGCGTAGGGGGCCGCGACGGCGCCGCAGGCGAAGAAGAAGAATACGGAAATCGCAAGCCCGAAACGGGCGCATCGCCCTTGACCGTGTCTCACGGTGTACTGCCCTCTGTCTGCCTCGCGCCGGTGCATTCTTGTGGCCCGGCTTGGTGATTTGGGCAGATCGTAACACAGCCGTGAAGGTGCGCAAACCGCCAATTACCAAAGGGTTCGCGGATGAGGACCATCATCTACATCTGGTGGCGTCGCTCCCTGACGCTACAAAAGCTCTATCTTTTGATATCCGTGACGAGCCCCGGGAGTTCCCCGAGGTCCGCGATGCGCCGGTACCGGGCGTGCTCTGCAGGCGCCTCCTCGTGCTCGATCTCCCAGGTCAGATCATGCGGCACGAAGACGCCCCACGCCCCCGCGCCGATCGCCGGCAGCACGTCCGACCGCATCGAGTTTCCCACCATCATCGCGCTCTCGGGCCCGTCGCCATGCCGCGCAAATAGTCCCGCGTACACCTCGGCCGTCTTGCTGGACACGATCTCCACCCCGTCGAAGAGCTCTCCCAGCCCCGATTGCGCGAGCTTGCGTTCCTGATCGAGAAGATCGCCCTTCGTGACGAGCAGGATCCGAAAATCGTCTGCCAGCGTCTCGACGGTCTCCCGCGCATGAGGCAGAAGCTCGATCGGATGAGCCAGCATTTCCTGCCCCGCCCCGATCAGCTCCCGAATGACGGATGCCGGCACCTTTTCGTCCGTGACCTCTATCGCGGTCTCGATCATCGACAGCACGAAGCCCTTGATACCGAAGCCGTAGTGCCCGAGGTTGCGACGCTCTGCCGCGAGAAGGCGCGCATGGAGATGCTCGCGCTCGGCATGGTCGCGCAGGAGGTCGGCGAATCGCTCCTGCGTCATCCGGAAGAAACGTTCGTTGTGCCAGAGCGTATCGTCCGCATCGAAGGCGATTGTGCTGAGCATGACGCGTGTCCCGAAACGAATCCGTGCCGCGCGACCCGCAACCCCTTTTCACAGATCGGCCACCGCTTATATTATGCAGCCGATGCCGGAGGCCCAGCATACCACGATGCGTGAGCACAGCTATCAGCCTTTCACCATGTCCGACAAGAAGGCCCCGGAGGTTCCCGACTCCGGAGTCATGATCGAAACCCGGACGAAGACCCAGCGCCCACCGCTCTACAAGGTGCTGCTGCTCAACGACGACTACACGCCGATGGAATTCGTCGTGCACGTTCTCGAGCGTTTCTTCGGGATGAGCCATGCCCAGGCGTTCGAGCTGATGCTGACGGTGCACAAGAAAGGCGTGGCCGTCGTCGGTGTGTTCTCTTTCGAGGTGGCCGAGACGAAGGTCGGTCAGGTGATGGACTTCGCCCGCCGGCACCAGCATCCGCTCCAGTGCACGATGGAGAAGGAATAGGACCCCAAGCGTCCTTCCCCCCATGACACTCCGCCTTTCCCTGGCGCTCGACGCGGGCGCGGTCGCGATCCCCGCCGAAGGCAGAATCGGCGTGTTCGGTCCCACGGCCGCCGACGACCTGGCGCTGTTGCCCCGGGAGCGCGTGACAGTTGTGCAGGGGTTCCGCCCCGACCACGACGCGTTCGCCCGCCAAGGCTATGACGTGACGCCCGAGGGCGAAGGCCGGTTCGCTCTGTCCGTCGTCTTCATTCCTCGCGCCAAGCCCGCCGCACGCGCCCTCATCGCCGAGGCCGCGCGGCGGACGGACGGTCCGCTCCTCATCGATGGGGCGAAAACGGACGGGATCGATGGCTTCCTCCGCGAGATGCGCAGCCGCGCGGACGTCGGCGAGGTGATCTCCAAGGCCCACGGCAAGATCTTCGCCGTCATCGGCGGAGACTTCTCCGACTGGGAAGACACCGGGCCGCGGGAGATCGGGGGCGGTTTCGTCACCCGGCCCGGCGCTTTCTCGGCCGATGCGTCCGACAAGGGATCGGTCGTGCTGGCCGGAGCGCTTCCCTCCCGGCTTGGCCCGAGGGTCGCCGACCTCGGGGCCGGCTGGGGCTATCTCTCGCGCGCTATCCTTGAACGGACGGGCGTCGCGGAATTGCATCTCATCGAGGCCGACCACCCGGCCCTCGACTGTGCCACGCGCAACGTCACCGATCCCCGCGCGCGGTTCCACTGGGCGGACGCTGCGACATTCGCGCCCGACACGCCCTTCGACACGGTCGTCACCAACCCGCCTTTCCACGTCTCCCGCGCCTCCGATCCGTCGCTCGGACACGCCTTCATCGACGCCGCCCGGCGCATCCTCGCGCCCCGCGGCAGTCTCTGGCTTGTCGCGAACCGCCATCTGCCCTACGAAAAGACCCTTCGAACCGCCTTCCGCGAGGTGGCCGAAACCGGTGCAGACCCGTCGTTCAAGGTATTCCACGCGTCCCACCCGCTCAAGTCCCGCTGACAGGAGTCACCCATGTCCTTTTCCATCGCCGGAAAGACCGCCGTCGTCACGGGTGCCGCGAACGGCGTCGGGCTCGCCATCGCACGGCACTTCGCGGACAAGGGTGTGAACGTGATGTTCGCCGACATGGACGAAGGCCGGCTGATCGACGAGCTCGGCTCGGATCTCGACGAAGGCAACATGCGCTACTTCGCCTGCGACCTGCGCGAGAAGCTGTCGGTCGCGAACCTCCTCTCGGCCACCATCGACGCCTTCGACCGCGTCGACATCCTCGTGAACGGATCCCGCCAGATGGTGGCCTCGGATCCGCTCGATCCCGAGGATGACACGCTCGAAAAGCTGGTCCGGCAGAACCTCACGACGAGCTATCGCCTGTCCCAGCAATTCGCCCGCCGGATGATCCAGCAGGCCGAGAAGGGCGGGCAGACGGAGGGCCCGGTCGGCTCGATCATCAACCTTTCGTCGATCGCCGCACGGCGCACCCAGCCCGAGCTTCTGGCCTATTCGGTCAGCGTCGCGGCGGTGGATCAACTGACCCGCTCCCTCGCCGTCGCGCTGGCGCCGCACCGGATCCGGGTGAATGGCGTCGCCTTCGGCAGCGTGATGAGCGCCTCACTCCAGGGCGCGCTGAAGGAGCACGAGGGGTACCGAGAGTCGATCATCGGCCATACGCCGCTCGCCCGGATCGCCGGCGCGGGCGAACTCGCCGAGGTCGCGCAGTTCCTGGCCTCGGACGGATCGGGTTTCATGACGGGTCAGATTCTCACGGTCGACGGCGGTCGGACGCTGGTCGACCCGGTCGACGCTCCGGCCCACTAGCCGTCGGGTAGCGCCCGGCAGGCCTCGATCGCGGCGCGGGCCTCGACCTCGAGCTCTTCCTTCTTCCTCAGAAGCGAGGCCAGCTTCGCCCGCTCCTCGTCGAGGTTCACGGCGACCGGACGGGTGGAAAAATCCCGGTCGCGCACCCAGCAAAGCGTCCGGTTCCCGTCGCGGTCGAGGCAGAAGGTGTAGCGGAGGCTTTCGTCTTCGACCGTCTCGAACGCGTAACCCCGCTCAAGAATCGCCCTGCTCTCCTCGATCAGTTGGTTGACGACGCGCAGATCGCGCGTCGCGCGGGCCTCGCACTGCTGCCGGGGCGTCGCGCAGGCGGCAAGGATCAGGAGGGCAGAGAGGGCGAGCAACGGACGCATTCGGGATCTCCGGCGCGGCGAAAAGTCGGTTCGCTCATTCTAGCCCCGGAACCCCAAAGCTGCTAGCAACGCATCAATTCGGGAGGACAGGTGGATGACCGAACAGTTCGACTCTCAAAAGGCCCGCGCCTCGGCCTGGTTCCGTCAGCTGCGCGACGATATCGTCGCAGCCTTCGAGACGCTGGAGGACAGCCAGACATCCGGACCCTTCGCCGACCGGCCGCCGGGCCGCTTCGAGGTGACCGAGACCAAGCGGGCGAGCGACGACGGATCGGATGCCGGCGGGGGCCTCATGAGCGTGATGCGCGGCGGTCGCGTGTTCGAGAAGGTCGGGGTCAATGTATCGACCGTCTACGGAAAGCTGGGCGAGCGGGCGCAGAAGGCGATGGCCGCCCGCGGTGTGCCCGGCATGGAGGACGACCCGCGGTTCTGGGCCTCGGGCATCAGCCTCGTCGCCCACATGCAGAACCCGCACACGCCCGCCGTCCACATGAACACCCGGATGTTCTGGACGCCGCAGGCGTGGTGGTTCGGCGGCGGATCGGATCTCAACCCCTGCATCGAGTACGAGGAGGACACGGCGCATTTCCATGCCGTCCAGAAGGCGCACTGCGA